>Ga0208734_100004_pt1 | contig 320021 bp, 315 predicted proteins | sample Subbio2Aug_QV11A_FD_184824 | JGI IMG/M metagenome (GOLD analysis project Ga0208734, IMG submission 184824) | Serpentinite rock and fluid subsurface biosphere microbial communities from McLaughlin Reserve, California, USA - CR12Aug_QV11A (SPAdes) | ecosystem: Environmental > Terrestrial > Deep... | reverse complement strand
TATTTTGGTGGTTATGTTTGTGGTAATATATTCTTGTAGTACGCTAAAAAAAGTATACCACAGTTTTGGTATACTTTTCTCATATCGCTGGTAATGTTTTTGGTAAACTTAAATCGTAGCGTATCCAATTCACGGCTCGCGGCAGTTATTATCATAGACAGCTACCCGCTCTAATACCCCCGCTTCTAAGGAAAGGGGACACACCTGCTGAAGCCTAGGCCTGTCTTTGGGGACAGGAATGTCCCCAATTAAAGCGGTGGGAAAAGAGCGGTTACGCTGCTATATTAACTGGCTCTAAGCTTCAGTGGGGGTAACAATCCCCCTCTGAAGCCAAGACCCAGTTGAATGGAAAAATAAGTATCCTTGAAGATGGAGGAAATGGGCATCAGGGGCAAGAATTAATTTGCATGTCTTTAAAGTCATTGTTGGGGAACTTTCGTTAACAAGGTTCGTCAATAGATTTTGGATGATGTGTTGCATGAAAAAGAGAGGCAGGAGGATAATCTGTGCGAAAAATCGTCGTGTTAATGTTGATTGCCGCCTTGATGATGCTTCAAGTTAATCTGTTTGCCCAAACCTCTGGACCCCGGTTCAAGCTAGGGAATGAAGTGCTGCTGGCCAAGTACCGCCACCTGATTGAAGGTAAACGGGTGGGTCTCGTTACCCACCAGGCGGGAGTAGACAGTCAGGGTCGAAGCCTGATCGATATTTTTGCTGCTGACCCGGCGATCAATCTGGTAGCTCTCTATGGACCGGAACATGGGATTGAGGGTACCGCGAAAGCCGGTGCCTATGTGGAATCAACTATTCATTCGCGGCTTGGGATTCCTGTCTACAGTCTCTACGGGCCGACCCGGAAACCAACGGCCAAAATGCTGAAGAATATAGATATCCTGGTTTTTGACATGCAGGACATCGGTTCCCGCACTTATACCTTCATGTCTACCATGAATTACTGCATGGTGGCTGCCCAGGAGCACAATATCCCGATTATCGTCCTGGACCGGCCTAACCCGGTGGGAGGCGTAATAGTGGAAGGCCCGATGATGGAAGACCGGTATATCTCTTTTGTCGGGGTGGATAACCTGCCGATGGCCCATGGAATGACTGCCGGGGAACTGGCCAGGTTTTTCAACCGCAAGATTGGGGCTGACCTGACGGTAATCACCATGGAGGGCTATACCAGGCAAATGCTGTACCAGGACACAGGATTGCCATGGGTGCAGACTTCGCCCAACATCCCGGACCTGGATTCGGTTTTCGGTTATATGGTAACTGGCTTAGGCGAGGGAACCGGAGTAAGGATGGCCGACAAATTTAAGTGGATCGGCGGGAGGGGTCTGAATGCCGAAAGGTATGCGGAAGTCCTGAACCAGGCGGGTCTGCCAGGGGTAACCTTTATCCCGGAAGTCAGGGGGGAAGCCGGCGGGGTCAGGCTCAATATCCATGACCATGCAGCCTTTAATCCGGCCAGGACCGGGTTTTATGCCCTTGCTTATGCCTTTACCCTGGGGAGGTTTACGGTACCCAAAAGCACTGCAACAAATATCGTCATGTTTGATAAAGTAATGGGGACCAGCAAGATCGGCCAATACCTGGAGCAGCGGATGTCGCCTCAGCAGATCGAGAAAAAATATGCCCCAGGATTGAATAAGTTTAAAGAAGAGAGAAAACAATACCTGCTCTACAGCAATGCACCCAGCCGGGGCTTGGCGGTGGACGGGCGCATCCGGGTGGAGGTTGGGGGAAAACCTGTTAGCTTTGATTCTCCCCCTTTTATTGATACCAATCAGCGCCTGATGGTTCCCATCAGATTCATTGCCGAGGCCTTGGGGTCAAACGTGATCTGGCATCCCAATACCCAAACTGTTGCTATTGTAAGGCCGGGGACCGAAATAAAGCTTGCCGTCGGCAGCCAGGCTGCCTGGGTGAATGGCGAGGAAAGGCCAATGGACACCAGACCTGTAATCAGAGGCGGGCGCACTATGGTGCCGGTCCGCTTTGTGGCCGAGTTCATGGGAGCTCTTGTCACCTGGCACCCCCAGGCCGTAACAGTGACTATTGACTAGCAATGTTACGCCTTGTGCCGGGTGGGGTATGAAGTTAAGTCAGGCATGTGAAAGAAAAACTGTTGACAATGGGAACAAGCCTTTGCTACTGTCTTGGTAGGATAACCGGTTTGGCCGGAGGTGGAGCTTTTGCAGAAACAATACGGCATAACGGTCAAGGAGGCCCTTTCGCTCGGAGTTGTCAACAGGCTGAACGTAGTTGGGGGCAGAGAAGGCCTGGGGCGTGTCATCAAGCTGGTAAACGTCATCGAGGTGCCGGATATTGTGGACTGGATGATGGAGGGAGAATTGCTGCTCACCACCGGCTATTCCTTCCGGGAGTATCCTGACTTGATGGAAAAGCTCCTGCCAAGGATGGAAGAAAAAGGAGTAGCCGGGCTGGCCATCAAACCCAAGCGTTTTATCAGGGAGATACCCGAAGAGCTGATCAGGCGCGCCGACGAGCATCACATCCCTTTGCTGGAAGTCCCGTTTGACCTGTCCTTTTCGGAAATAATCGCTCCCATCCTGGGCGTGATTTTTAACAAGCAAAACAAAATTCTCCAAAAACTGGACCATGCCCACAGGAAACTGATGGACATCGTGCTGCACGGCAGCTCACTGAAGGGTCTCTGTAGAGAAACCGCCAAACTGATTGGCAATCTTGTTGCCATTGTTGATGGGGATGGCGTCGTCATCCTTTCTGACGAAGGTGCTGACCCAAAGAAAATTGAACTCTTTTTTACCGACAGCGTCAATGTGCGGGACGAGAAACTGCGTTTTGGCAGTATCCGCGAAGTCCGGTATTTGCTGGAACATACCACGGGCCGGGAAAAACCCCTGACCATGCAGGCAATAAAAATTCCCATCGTAACCGACATCTGCCAGTACGGGCACATCTATGCCATTTACGACAATCCTATGAGTGAGACGGATGTGCTTATCCTGGAGCGGGCGGCAACCATCGCCGCCCTGGAGTTTACCAAGCGCAAAGCCATCTTCGAAATTGAAAAGGGTTATTACAATGAGTTTCTGGAAATTCTCCTCTCCTGCGACTTCGAAAACGAAGAAGATATCATAAAAAGAGGCCGGATCTTCGATATTAACTTGCAGAATCCGACAGCAGTGGCTATTGTCAACGACAACAGCTTTAACGGGATAGAAGAAATGCGTCTGCCGATGAAAGGCATCAACAGGCAAAGTGCCAAGGAAGAACTTTTAAAAACCATCAACTCGTACCGGCGCTGCCACAAAAACCTGATTGCCGGCATCAAGGGTACAAACATAGTGGTGGTGGCAGAACTTAAACGTGATAATTCTGCCGAAGACCTTAAAAAGATCGTCAAGGAATTATCCCGGCACTTGATAGACAGTACCGGCTCTAAAGATCTGAAAATCGGTGTTGGCAGGCCTTACCAGAATATCTCCAAAATAAGTCAGAGTTTTCAGGAGGCCCGGGAAGCCCTGAAAATCTGCCAGCTTTCTAAAGTTGCGTCTGTTCTCCATTTTGAGGAACTGGGCTTTTATAAAATCCTCAGTGAAAAAAATAAAAAAGACCTGTATAAGTTTGTGGAGGATCTCCTGGCTCCGGTTTTTGCTTACGACAAGAACAAAAACGGCGAGCTGATCAGGACGCTGGAAACCTACTACGAGGTCAACCGTAACCTGAGGATCACCTCCGAAAAGATGTTTACCCACTACAACACCATACTCTACCGGATCAGAAAAATTGAAGAACTGACCGGAACGCACCTGGACAATCCAGAAGACTCCCTGAACATGGAAATCGCAGTAAATATCCTGAAGCTGCTCGGTTCGGACCGGGATTCAACTGGGTCTTGGCTTCAGACGAAGCCTGAAGCTTAGAGCCAGTTAATATAGTAGCGTAGCCGCTCTTAGACCGCCGCTTTAATTGGGGACATTCCTGTCCCCAAAGACAGGCCGGGGCTTCAGCAGGTGTGTCCCCTTTCCTTAGAAGCGGGGGTATTAGAGCGGGTAGCTATCTATGATAACAAGGATAGGGGGCGGCTACAAGCCGCCCCCTATCCTTGTCTAGATACCACAAAAAAAAGCCTTTGATTTAGATATATTATCTAAAGGAATTATATCTTTAGTGTTTAATGTTTTTATAAAAGTTGCAATTGCAGGTATAACAGCACGAGGGAGAAAGGCAATGTTTATCAAAACCCATATTTATAAAAACACGTTCCGGGATTCGGTTTACCTGATGCGCCTCTCCAGCCTGGTCAGGGGGCTTCATGGAGTGGATGGGGCCGAGATTATCGTTGGAACCGACCATAACAAAAAATTTCTGCAGGCCGGCGGGCTCTGGACGGAGGAAATAGCCGCAGCCGATGCCAATGACCTGATTATTGCGGTAAGAGCCGCTGACCAGGAGGTGGCAGAGGCAGGCGTCAAAAGGGTGCTGGAAGAACTGAACCGTGCAGCGGACCGGGGGAGCCAGACCGGCGAGTATGTGCCGCGCACCTTCGAAACCGCCATAAAACAGCTTCCCGGCGCCAACCTGGCCCTGATTTCCCTGCCGGGCCGTTACGTAAAGCGGGAGGCGGATAAAATCCTTGACGCCGGGCTCCACCTGATGATCTTCAGCGACAACGTTTCCCTGGAAGACGAGGTAGCCCTCAAAAAGAAAGCCGTGGAAAAAGGGCTGCTGGTGATGGGCCCCGACTGCGGGACCGCAATGATTTCCGGTGTGCCGCTTGCTTTCGCCAACGAGGTGCAAAGAGGCGGGATTGGTATCGTGGCCGCCTCCGGTACAGGGCTGCAGGAGGTTTCCACCCAAATCCACAACCTGGGTGAGGGGGTAAGCCACGGCATCGGGACAGGCGGCCGCGATATCAAGGCTGCTATGGGTGGTATGATGATGTTGCAGGGAATTAAGGCCCTGCAGGCCGACCCTGAGACAAAGGTTATTGTATTGGTTTCCAAGCCGCCGGAACCGGTGGTGGCCGAAAGGTTGCTGGCAGCGGCCAAAGACTGTGGCAAGCCGGTGGTGGCCTGTTTTATGGGCGGTGACCCGGCCAGAATCAGCGTCGCCGGGTGCATCCCCGCGGCTACGCTGAAAGAGGCCGCCAAGATTGCCGTCGCTGTTCTAAGAGATAATAACATTGGCCCGGCCGGCAATGTCCCGGTGGCAGCGGAAGAAGAAATTGAAGCTGCAAAGCGAAAATTAAAAAGTGGGCAGCGCTACCTGAGGGCGCTTTACTCGGGAGGCACACTGGCCTACGAGACTATAGTCATCCTGCGGGAGGCACTGGGTGTAATCCACAGCAACCTGGCCATGGAGGGCGGCGCAGTGCTGGCTGACGTCTACCGCAGCCAGGGGCACACGGTAATTGATTTCGGTGAGGACGAATTCACCCAGGGCAGGCTGCACCCCATGATTGACCCGGCCCTGCGCAACCAGCGCCTGGTAGCGGAAGCTGGTGATCCGGGGACAGCGGTAATTCTTTTTGACCTGGTGCTGGGCTACGGTGCACATCCCGACCCTGCCGGTGAAACGGCCCGGGCTGTTCTTTTAGCCAGGGAAAAGGCGGCGGCAAAAGGGCGGGAAATAGTGTTCGTTGCCTCCGTCTGCGGTACTGACGATGACTTCCAGGATCGCAGCGGCCAGGTGGCTAAACTGACCGGGGCGGGGGTAACGGTACTGGCAAGCAACGCCGATGCGGCAATGTTTGTAAGAGAATTGCTCCGGCGGGAAGGCGAGATGGGCAAAATAGCGGAATTGCTCCGGCAGGGACCAAAAGTAGTTAACCTGGGGCTGGAAGATTTCGCCCTGAACCTGAAAAAAAAGGGCGATGCAGTGATCCATGTCAGGTGGAGCCCGCCCGCTTTTGGCAATGAAGACTTGCTCAGCCTGCTTCACAAGCTGAATTAGAGGAGGAGGCAAATGAAAGAATTTACAGTGGCCTGTGCGCAGATGGGCTTTCGGCCCAATGACGTGGATTACAACCTGAAAAAGTCCAAGGAATGGATTTGCCGGGCGGCGGAGGAGCACCAGGCTGACTTGGTGGTTTTTCCCGAAACCATCACTACTGGTTTTATTCACAATCTTTCATTTAACGAGCTCTATAAGCTGCTGGACCCGGTTCCGGGCAGGGTAACCGACGAGATCGGCCGGGCCGCCCGCGAAAAGGGTGTTCATGTCTGCTACACCTTCTATGAAAGGGGCGAAAACGGCACAATCTACAATACCGCCGCTCTTATCGACGATGCAGGGGCGGTGGTGGGCAGCTACCGCAAGACCCATGCCTTTATCACCGAAAACGTTAACTGCGGTGGTTGGGTAACACCGGGTACCGAAGTGAAGACGTTTGATACCAGGCTTGGCAAAATAGGCATCATCATCTGTTACGATGGCGACTTTCCCGAGCTTTCCCGTGAGCTGGCCTTGCAGGGTGCCGAGGTAATTTTACGGCCGTCGGCTTTGCTCCGAAGTTTTGATATCTGGTATCTGACCAGTGCTGCCCGTGCCTTTGATAACCATGTCTACATGGTGGCGGTAAACTCCGTTGGCACCGACGCCGGGGGGAACCATTACTTTGGCAACAGCCTGATTATCGATCCGCGGGGTATCAAACTGGCGCAGGCCCGCGGCGTGGAAGAAATTGTTTCGGCCAAACTGGATCCCGACCCGCTCCGCTTTGTAACACAGGGTTCCCGGGAGCCAATGGTTTACAATCACATTGAGGACAGGAACCTGGAAGTCTATCAAAACATATTGAGGGACGGCAGGAGCCCCTTCCCCAGGGCGAAGGGGAAAAAATAAAAATATCAGGGAGGTTGACAAGAGTGAAGAATGTCAGGCTGTATGACCTTTCCCAGCCCCTGAACGCGGATGTCCAGTTCTGGCCGTATTACCCGCCTTTTGAGGCCAAGTATTTTAAGCGGAAGCCGGAGCACGGTGTCAATGCCCAGTACATCCAGACCTCCAACCACATCGGTACCCATCTGGATGCTCCCCGCCATTTTGTCACTAACGGGATGACGATCGATGAGGTGCCGATGGAATGGCTGTTCGGCCCCGGTGTTATCGTTGATGTCAGGGACGAAATGGGAGACCTGGCCGTATACACTCCGGAGATGATCGAAAAAAGGGTGGAAGTCCGTGAAGGCGACATCCTGGTGATCAACACCGGCTGGAGCCGGTATGCCACCTTTGGCGAGACCCCCGATGAAGAGCGTTATATTCACCTGCACCCCGGCGCCCACTCCGACATGGTGCCTTGGCTCATTGAGAAAAAAATTAAGCTTTGGGGCATGGACGCCGTTTCCACCGACCATCCCATGAACCTGCCCATCGGCCGCTTTCTGGGCAAAGGCACCTTTGGCCAGTGTGACCGGGTGCGGGCTGTGGCCGAAAAAAGATTCGGCGGCAAAGAGGCCGTTGACAAGCTATTCCCAACGGAGCACTACCAGCTCACTCACAATGCGTTGTTTAAACACAACTGTATGCATTTTGAAAATTTAGGCGGTGACATTGCTGCCCCTGAACTCCAGAACAAGCGGATGTACATCGGCTGCTTCCCCTGGAAATTCAAAGGCGGCGAAGCTGCTTTCGCCAGAGTCGTGGCTTTCTACGAGGAACAGTAAGGGGCCAGGAAGAGGGCCCCGGCCAGGGCCCTTTTTCTTTCATAACTGACAGTCAACCAAACAGGAGGTTCTATAGTAATGAGCAGGATAGACCTAGCCAACCAGGAAGCTGTCCGGAGGATGATGGGTGCCAGACCGGTGCTGGTCGATATCGGCCGGGCACGGGACGTCATCCCGGGCATGAAAGACAATCTGTTTCTCCACGCCGGTCCGCCTATTACCTGGGATAGAATGAGCGGTCCCCTGAGAGGAGCTATTACCGGCGGCCTGATTTATGAAAAAATGGCCAGAACAACTGAAGAGGCAGTTGAACTGGCCGCATCGGGCGAAATCGAGTTCGCTCCCTGCCACCACTACAACGCGGTGGGCCCCATGGCCGGTGTCATAACCCCTACCCAGATGGTGTTTATCATCGAAGACAAGGAGTACGGCGGCTGCACCTACTCCAATATGAACGAGGGCTATGGCAAGGTCTTGCGTTACGGCGCCTACGATGAAGGAGTGCTGCGCAGGTTGCGCTGGCTCAATACAATTTACGCCCAAGTTTTAAAAGAAGCTATCCGGCTATCCGGCGGTGTGGATATGAAGACTCTCATCGCCCAGGCCTTGCATATGGGTGACGAGGGGCACAACCGGAACCGGGCCACCACCTCGCTGTTTATCCGTACCCTGGCCCCCTGCATTGCAGAGACCGAATCCGGCCGCAGCCACGACTACGACTGTGAAAGGATAGACCTGACCAACGTCTGTGCTTATTTCAAGGAGGTTAAGCCAACCGCCGCTGCGGAAGTGCTGGCTTTTATGCACAGCAACGACCTGACGTCATTGAACGCCATCATGGCCGCCTGTAAATCTATGGCCTTGGCGGCACATGGGATCGAAAACTCCACCATCGTCACCACCATGGCCCGCAACGGCACCGATTTTGGCATCCGCGTCAGCAGCACCGGCGATCAGTGGTTTACCGGCCCGGCCAATGTGCCTGCCGGCCTGTACTTCTCCGGTTTTACCACTAACGACGCCAATGCTGATATCGGCGACAGCGTGATCACCGAGACAGTGGGTATCGGCGGTTTTGCCATGGCGGCAGCACCAGCCATTGTGAATTTTATCGGCGGCAAGCCTGCCGATGCCTTTGAAGCTACCAGCGAGATGTACGAAATAACCGTGGCCGAAAACAGCAATTTCAATATCCCGGCCATGAGCTTCCGCGGCACCCCTACCGGTATTGATGTGCGGAAAGTCATTGAAAAAGGTATTCTGCCCCGAATTAATACTGGCATTGCCCACAAAGAGCCAGGTGTGGGGCAAATCGGCGCCGGAATTGTGCTGCCTCCTTTGGAATGCTTTATTGGGGCGCTCAAGGAACTGGCGAAAATCAGTGGTCAGTAGTAAGTAGTCAGAATGAGAAAACCAGCATGCCTGAATAGTAACGGCGTTTAGACTATTTTCTTTTTCCGGAGGTGAAGGGTATGCGGAATTTTGCATACAGAAAATGTACCACTCTGAGTGAGGTGACAGGGTTGCTTGGCGGCGAGGGTGTATTTCTGCTTGCCGGCGGCACCGACCTCTTGGTGGGCATGAGAGGAGGCAAGTACAGCCCGCGCCTGATCCTTGATATCAAGAGTATTCCAGAGTTAAAAGTGTTAAGGGAGGACGAGGCCGGTATTACCATCGGCGCCGCCGTGACCTTAAACCAGATTGAGCGGTTTGAACCTGTGGCGAAAAATGTGCCTGTGCTGGCCAAAGCCTGCCATCATATCGGCTCCTTCTCCATCCGCAACCGGGGAACGCTGGCCGGGAACATCTGCAATGCCTCCCCGGCTGCCGACACGGCTGCCGCCCTGTACTGCCTGGGGGCACTGGTTAATATTGCCGGTCCGGGCGGCGAGCGTTCTTTAGCAATCGAGGACTTTTTTGTTGCTCCCGGGAAAACGGCGCTTAATAAAGGCGAACTTGTGGTGTCTGTGTTGATACCAAAGCCATACCCCGCCGGCAAAGGCATCTATTACAAGGCCTCCCGTACTGGCTCGGTGGATCTGGCAACGGTGGGTGTTGCTGTGCAGAAGCGCGATGACGGGATCAGGATTGCCGTCAGTGCTGTAGCTCCCACCCCGGTGCGTGCCAAGGCGGTGGAAAAAGCTGTCAACGGGGGTTCGACCGACTGGAATGCTGCCGCAGCCCTGGTTAAAGACGATATTATTCCCATCACCGACCTGCGTGGCTCCCGTGAGTACCGCTGTCACCTGGCCGAGGTCTTGGTCCGTCGCGGTTTGGCCGAGATAATGGAGGTGTGAGTATGGCAGGGAATATTACTATCAATTTTACGGTGAACGGTTATAAAGAGGTCCGGACAGTGAACTCTTGGCTTAGTCTATTGAAATTTATCCGGGAAGAACTAAAGCTTACCGGCACCAAGGAAGGCTGCGAGGTGGGTGAATGCGGTGCCTGCATGGTGTTGCTGGACGGGGAAGCGGTAAATTCCTGCGTTGTGCTGGCCGCAGAACTGGACGGCAGGGACCTGGTGACCATCGAAGGCCTGGCCAAAAACGGGGAACTGGACCTGATCCAGCAGGCCTTTATCGACCACAGTGCCTTCCAGTGCGGTTACTGCACACCCGGTATGATTATGTCGGCCCGCGCCCTGCTCAACCGTAATCCGTCGCCCAGCGACAAAGAAATCAACGAGGCCCTGAGCGGCAACCTTTGCCGTTGCGGCGCTTACGTGGAAATTCGCGAGGCCGTCAAGACCTGTGGCAAAAAACAGGGGCGGAAGGAGGAAGCGAGATGTCCTTGAAATATGTCGGAACAAGCCTCCCGCGCAAAGAGGCCATTGAAAAGGTGACCGGCAGCGCGAAGTTCCTGGAAGACCTTTATATCGGCCCTCTGCTTTATGCCAAGATCAAAAAGAGTAACGTCGCCCATGCCATCATCAGGAGTATTGATACCTCAAAGGCGGAAAACTACCCTGGTGTCAAGGCTGTGGTAACGGGCAAAGACTTCCCCAACCGCATCGGCCTGTACCTGATCGACCGGAATTTCTTTGCCGTAGATAAAGTAAGGTTTTACGGCGAGCCGGTGGCGGCAGTGGCAGCTGTTACGGAGGAAGCGGCGGCGGCAGCTGCTGAGCTGATCGAGGTAGAATACGAAGAGCTGTCGGCTTTATTTGATCCCCGGGAAGCCATGAAACCTGATGCGCCGCTCATCCACGAGGAACTTTGCCGTTACGAGCTGGTGCCGGTTTTTTACCCCAAATCCTGCACCAATATCGCCAACCATTTTAAACTCCGCAAAGGCGATGTGGAAAAGGGCTTTGCCGAAGCGGACCTGGTTATTGAACGTAACTACTTCGTTCCCCATATCCAGCACGTCACCCTGGAAACCCATAAAGCCGCAGCCATGTGGGGGCTAGACGGCAAGCTTACCATCTGGACCACCGCCCAGTCACCATCCGCTGTGCGCCAGCTTCTGGCCAAATCACTGGGTATGCCGCTGCATAAAATCCGCATCATTTCCAACTATATCGGCGGCGGTTTCGGCGGCAAGGCCGGCGCTACCATGGAGGGCCTGGTGATCCCGCTGGCCAAAAAGTGCCCAGGTTATGTTGTCCGGCTTGTGTTTACCCGCGAGGAGGATATTCAGGGTTCCTTCGTCCGTCAGGCTCTCTATTCCCGCTTGAAAACCGGCGTCAGAAAAGACGGCCGTCTGACAGCAATGGAGTACGAGATGATCTGGGACGGCGGCGCCTATACCGAATACGGGGTTAACATAGTCCGTGCCGCTGGCTACAGCTCCACCGGCGCTTATGATATACCTAACGTCAAAACCGATTCCTACTGCGTTTACACCAATAACCCTGTTGGAGGTCCGCTCAGGGGCTTTGGCATGTGTGAAATGCAGTGGGGTATCGAACGCCAGATGGACGAAATTGCAGGCATGCTTAACATTGACCCGCTGCAGATCAGGCTGATTAACGGCATGAAAGACGGCTCCAGCACGGCCAGTGGTCAGGTGGTAAAACACGTGGCATTCGACCAGTGCCTTAAAGTGGTGGCCGATGCGGTTGACTTTGGTCATAAGGGTGGTAAATACAGGGGTAAGGGCATCGCCGGCATGGTCAAAGCACCGGCTCAACCCAGCAACGCTTCGTCTTCGGCTATTATCCGTTTAAATGAGGACGGCACTGTCCACCTGCTGATCGGCAGCACTGAGATGGGCCAGGGCATGCTAACCGTCTTTGTGCAGATGACAGCAGAAGCCCTGAACATCCCCCCTGAAAAGATCGAGCTCCGGATGCCTGACACCGATTTCACCCCTTACGAGTGGCAGAGCGTGGGCAGCCGAACCACTTACTGCTGCGGCAATGCAGTGCTGAAAGCGGCGCAGGATGTGAAGGATCAACTTTATGCCCTGGCCGGCCCGGCCATTGGTGTGCCGGAAGATGAACTGGAACTAAGTGACACTGTTGTCCGATGGGTTAAGGACCACAGCAGATTCATCGAGGTGGCAAAACTGGCCAACAGCTTTAAAAAAGCAACCGGTGAAGGCCTGACCGGGCCGATCATCGGCAGGGGTTCCTGGGTTCCTACCACCCTGTCCAACCTGGATCCAGAAACCGGTCAGGGCAACCCCGGCCTGTTCTGGACCTTTGGCGCCACTGCCGCGGAGGTGGAAATCGACCCGGAAACCGGGGCCATTAACCTGCTGCGGATTGCCAGTGTGATGGATGCCGGCCAGGCCATCAACCCGCAACTATGCAAAGCCCAGCTTAACGGCGGGGCCATTATGGGCCTTGGCACCGCTCTCTACGAAGAACTTAAGCTGGACAGGGGACGGGTCTTAAACCACAACTATACCGACTATAAGATACCCACCATTGAAAACGTGCCCGATATCAACTGTTTCGTTTTAGAGACGCCGGAAGAGGGGGGTCCTTTCGGCGCCCGGGGTGTGGGTGAGCCTCCCATGATCGGAGTGGCTCCCGCTATTGCCAATGCCGTTGCTAATGCCATCGGGGTGGAATTTAATACTTTCCCCATTACACCCGAACGGATTGTGCAGGCATTGAAAGAGAAAGCAAGAAAGGAGGGTGAATTGATCTCATAACAGACAAAGAGCGCCGATCGGCGCCAACAAACAACATTAATTTTAAGAAATTTTAGAAAGGGGAGAGATTGATGTCCGGAGAAAATCAACCTGTAGTTCCGCAGGGATACCAGGAGAACCCAGATCTTTTGCCGGTTCCGGCTAGCGAGAAGAAATATGGCACGTTGACCTTCACGCTGATGATGTTTTCGCTGAGTGCCTGTATACCGATGTTTTTCCTGGGCCCGATCGCCAAAGGTTTTGGTCTCGATATCTGGCAGGCTTTAATCGGAAGTTTTATCGGGAACCTGGCCGCCGCCGCCATGATGTGGCTAAACGGTATACCCGGGGTAAAATACGGCATCACGTATGCCGTACAGCTAAGGGAACCCTTTGGCTTTAAAGGAACTGGGCTGCCGTTGATCCTGAGAGCTATTTCCGGCGCGATTTGGTATGGCATAGAAGTATACGTCGGCTCCCTGGCTTTGTTGATGGTCTTTTTGATGCTGGTTGGAGTACCTGCTGATGCGATCATGGATGTGGCGATCCGTTACCTTCCGATAGCTATTGTTTTTTATCTGGCCTCTTTAGTTGCTGTGATGCGGCTTGGCCTAAAAGGGATAGGGAAGATGGCCGATTGGGCAGGACCATTAATCCTGCTATATTTTCTCTGGCTCGTCGTCTGGCTGGCTACATCAGCTGAATTTGCCCCTAATATTCCGAATATGTTTGTCAGCACGACAGGATATTTCAGCATGGGCTTTTTAACATACCTTGCTATCCAAACAAACTGGTGGGCGACAGTATCGGTAAATATCAGCGACCTGAGCCGGGGTATAGATGCCAGGAATCCCCGTGCCCTCCCGATAGGTCTTCTCTTCGGCCTAATTATCGGCCAACTTTTGGGAACGGCGTTAGGGTATTCTGCAGTTGCACTAACCGGAACTGTACTGCCCCAGGAAATTATTCTCAAGTTTGCTCCCGGCTTGCTGGCTGTGCTGATAGGGCTATCATTCTCCTTCCTGGCGCCCTGGTCGACAGATATCACCGCCAATGCTCCGCCAATGGTCAGCATGTTGATGTCCCAACTAAAAATGTCCTGGAAAAAGGGTGTGTATGTGTCCGCGATCATTGCCTTTTTCCTTGCTCCCTGGTGGGCTTTTGGATACGCTTCAGGTATAGTTGACTATACAACAAAGTGGGCGGCAAACTACGGCATATTATTGGGTCCGATCACCGGCATTATGGTGGCTAACTACTGGGTGTTGAGAAAAGGTAACTTTAATGTGCAAAAGCTCTACACATACGGACCAGATGGCCCCTGGTACTCTAACGGGTGGAGCAAGGCGGCATATGCTTCACTCATCCTGACTTGGGTTCTTTGTTATCTGATCGCTGTTCCCACGGGTCAGATCATAACTGTTGGCATCTTTCCATTCCCAGGTGGTATCATTTGGTATCCGGCGATACCGATCGCTCTTGTCCTGTACATGATTTTTAATAATGTATACAAGGAAAATTAGTTAGCGTCAGGTCGGTGCTATGAGCGGAAAAACGGATTGTGAAGTAATGTGGTGGGCCAGGGATCTGGCGGCCTATAAAAGGCCAAGAAAATTAACTGTTCTTTCGGTGCATGACCAGGTAATCAACCTGCGGGTGGAAGGCTGGCGCCATCTATTGATGGTCGCCGCTCCCGTCACCTGGCGCGGCCCTTCCACCATTGGCCTTACCCGGGAAGGTTTCCGGAACTTTGGCAGGGTTTTGCATCCTGGCATGGAAGGAAGCTTTGGTCGGGGAACAGTCTGGTTTCCAAAAAATCATGAGGTATCAATATGTTTGGGCGCCGGTAAAGACATCTCTTTTGCGCCCGGTGTTCTGCCGGCGGCCGGCACAGCTGCTATCCGCTCCGTACTGCCGGAGGTTAAAGCTAGCCTGCTGGCCGCCGGATGTGATATATCAAGCTCTGTTCTTATTGGCGGGTCGTCAGGGGAAGGCTATTTCAGAGAGCGAATCAGGGAAAGCTTTCCGAGACTTCTTAGCTCTCTTGCTGCGGGAGACCGCGCCGGCTTCAACTCGGCCTGCGCAGACCTTGTTGGCCTCGGCCGGGGTTCCACTCCCAGCGGTGATGACCTGGTTTGTGGCGCCCTGTTAACTTGCAGGTACTTTAAGCAAAGCAGGGGAGAGCGCTGGCAACCGCCGCACATCCCGCCCGAAGCTGTGGCCGGCACCACCCTGCTTGGCGCCCACATGCTGGAAATGGGCAGAAGGGGACTGGCGCCGGAACCGGCAAGGGACTTTCTCATAAGCCTTGTCCGGGGAGAGAGCAATACCGGTATCCTGTCCCGGATTACTATGCTTGGAGCAAGCACCGGTTTTGATATCGCGCATGCGGTACTTGCCACCTTGGAACACTTATGTAAATCCGGGTAAATCCGGGGACGGTTCTTGAATTGAATGTTATGTTTTCAGGATTTTACATGCCATTGATTGTGGCAATCCCCTATTTTGGACGGTTACAGGCGTTTCCGGCATAGGGTCCGTCATGTATGCTCCACCTGCTCCAGCCGGGTAAAAAAATTCCCACTTTGGACGAGTAGCCCTGGTCTATTAGTGACTGGGAGCTGCTGCCTGACTATTCTTCCCGGCGGGGCGGCCTGGGGCCGTAATACTGGTAGTAATGGCACTCGATGCGGCCGTTATATAATTTCCGCTTTTTGTCTGCCTTACGGCCAAAAAGCCGCTCAAAGCCCTGGTTAGCGGTCAGTACGTAAAAGGACCAGGTATCCAACGGGCGGAAGACCTGTCCCATTTCCCGGTACAGGCTCTCTACCGTGTTTTGTTCCTCCAGGCGTTCCCCGTAGGGAGGGTTGCAGATTACACAGCCGTATTTCTGCTTGGTTCGCACTTCCGCTAAAGGCATTTGCTGCCAGTGGATGTGTTTTTCTACTCCGGCCTCTTTTGCATGGTACCTGGCCATACTTAAGACCTCATTATTCATATCAGTCCCCCGGATCTCCAGTTTGATATCGTCGCGGACCAAGTTTCTGGCTTCCTGTCGGGCTGTCTGCCAAAACTTCCCGGGGATAATGGGCCATTTTTCGGCGGCAAATTCCCGGTTAAGTCCCGGGGCCATGTTTAATCCGATCAAGGCCGCCTCAATGGGAATAGTCCCGGATCCGCAGAAGGGGTCCAAAAGTAGCCGGTCTGGATTCCAATAGCTTAGGTTAACCATGGCTGCTGCCAAGGTTTCCTTTAATGGGGCGGCACTGGCAAGTTTCCGGTAACCTCGCTTGTGCAGTCCCGGGCCGCTGGTATCAATGGTCAGGGTGGCCATATCTTTCAATAAGGCCACCTCAATGGTATAGCGAGGACCCTTTTCATCAAACCACTGGCGCCGGTAGCGGGTTTTCATGCTTTCCACCACGGCCTTTTTGACAATGGCCTGGCAATCGGGGACACTGTATAGAGTGGACTTAACAGACTTTCCTTCCACCGGAAAGTTGCCGTCTTCGGGAATCCAGTCTGCCCAGGGCAGGGCCTTGGTTTTTTCGAAAAGTTCCTCAAAGGTGGTTGCCGGGAATTCACCTATTTTAATTAAAACCCGGTCTGCGCTCCTGAGCCACAGATTGGTTCTGCAAATAGCTTCGGTACCGGCCTTAAAGTTAACTCTGGCGTTTTCCACTTTAACGTCTTCGTATCCAAGTTTTTGCACTTCGCGGGCCACCACCGCTTCCAGCCCAAAAGTAGCGGTTGCGATCAGTTCAATCAAGGCCATTTTTTCACCTCATAGATAGTATTGGTCCGAAATAGTTTAGTCTCCCTGATTATGGCAAATTTGCACGTATAAAGCAAGGTGAGAAATATCTTCTCCGGACCTCCTGCTAGTTACTGAAAAGCAGGGCTTTTTCTTGACTTTTAGCTTTTCTCCCTAAATAATAACAAAGGTTTATCCTTCGTAAAGGTAGAAATATTATGCTTAAGTGAAAACCCTGCGTATGCTAGGGGTCAATTATGATCAGCTTTGTCGGACATTTATATAATTGCGAGGAGGATTGCATGTGCTGGAAATTCTCAATTCTGCTTACCCTCTGCATGGCATCCGGGTGCTGGATTTCACCCGGGTTTTGGCCGGGCCTTACTGCACCATGATCCTGGCTGACATGGGTGCGGAAGTGATTAAAGTTGAACATCCGGAAGGGGGAGACGATGCCAGGGCTTTTGGCCCTTTTTTGGAGGGCAAAAGCGCCTATTTTATGAGCATCAACCGGGGAAAGAAAAGTATTACCGTTAACCTGAAGTCCGGGGAGGGCCGGGAACTGATCACTAAGTTGGTCCAGGGGGTTGACGTGGTGGTTGAGAACTTCCGGCCGGGTGCCATGGACCGTCTGGGACTAGGGGCGAAAAGTCTGCAGGCAATCAACCCTGCCTTGATTTATGCGGCTTGCTCCGGTTTTGGTCAGACCGGTCCCTGGGCCTTGAAGCCGGCCTACGATATGATCGTGCAAGGGGCCGGCGGGATGATGAGCATTACCGGCCAACCAGGCGGCCAGCCTACCCGGGTAGGAGCATCCATTGGGGATCTGACGGCCGGGTTGTTTACAGCCATCGGGATTGTTACAGCACTGTACAGCCGGCGGTTAACCGGCCAGGGCCAGGTTGTGGATGTCGCCATGCTGGATGGGCAGGTGGCACTTTTGGAAAATGCCATTGCCCGTTACGCTGTGACAGGTGAGATTCCAGCTCCTCTGGGGGGCCGCCATCCATCGATCGCCCCTTTTGAGAATTTTGCCACATCAGACGGATGGATTATTGTGGCAGCAGGCAACGACCAGCTCTGGGCCAGGCTTTGCGGGGCGCTTGGACGGGAAGACCTCGTTAACTTGCCGCAGTTTGCAACCAACAAGGCCAGGACCGAAAACTATCTGGAATTGAGGCCCCATTTGGCACTGGCCTTTTCGCAGCGGTCAACCGCAGAATGGCTGGCTATATTGGAGGAGGCAGGAGTGCCTTGCGGCCCCATCAACAATATTGCCCAGGTTGTCAACCATCCCCAGGTGCGGGCCAGGAAGATGATTGTGGAAATGGAGGATCCGGTGGCGGGCAGGCTGCCTATGGCCGGTAACCCGATCAAGCTATCAGATATGCCTGACCCGGAGATCAGGCCGGCTGCTCCCGGCTTGGGTCAACATACGGAAGAGGTTTTGATTGAAATGCTGGGTCTTACAGAAGATCGCCTTTTGGACTTGCGTCGGCAAGGGGTAATTTAGCCAATTATAGCAAAATTTTTGTCAGTTTATAATGCAAAAATCTTTTAATGGGGCAGGAAATTTGCTTAGCTTGCTTAATAAATAACATTACTGCAATAATTCTTTGCCGGAAAGAGGATGAAATAATGCGTTGTGCCACTTGCGGAGTTTACGCTTGCCTATCAGGGGAGACCAATAAAATACCAAAAGAATGCCCGATGACAACTGAACATTTAGTTTATCAGGAAAGCCTGGATGGATACCGCAAAGACCCGCTGACAGAAAAAATCGCCCTTGCTTCCGCCTGGACGGAAGCTACCGGTTATGGCCGCTGGACTCGCATGGAAGAGATTATGGAATTTAGCCACCGGTCAGGCTTTTGCCGGCTGGGTCTGGCTTTTTGTATCGGACTGCGCCAGGAAGCCAGGGTAATTCATGGAGTTTTGCAGCAAAACGGTTTTGAGGTAGTATCTGCAACATGCAAAACCGGTGCTGTGCCTAAAGAAGAATTGGGCCTCGATCAGGCCGATAAAATCAGGCCGGGAGAGTTTGAGCCCATGTGTAACCCTATAGCCCAGGCCAAGCTTTTAAATCAGGCTGAAACCCACTTCAATATCATTGTGGGCTTGTGTGTGGGCCACGATACTTTATTTATCAAACATTCTGCTGCTCCGGTAACAGTCCTGGCTGTAAAAGATCGGGTGCTGGCGCATAATCCGCTGGGTGCCATATATGCCGCCTTTTACTATAAAAAAAAGCTGGCCGCGCATTGCCTTGAAAGTACTGTTCAGAAACCGGAGACCAAAGAATAATTGTCATTTAAAAAAAAGAGGAGCAAAATAAATGCAAGCAGCTGTCATCCATGCAACCACAATGGCCATCAAGCCGATTGAAAAAGCTTTTCAGGATACTTTTTCTGGAATAAAGCTGCTTCATTTAGTGGATACAGGGCTGGTGCCAATGATTAAGGAGCAGGGGGAGTTAACTCCTGCGATCATCCGCCGTTTTGCCCGCTTGTTGGAATCCGCAGAAGAGTCTGGGGTTGACTGTATTCAGCTTACCTGCTCCGCCTTTAACAATGTTACAGCTATTTTGCAGCCTTTGTGCACTGCCAAACTGTTCCGGTCCGATGAAGGAATGCTTGATCAGGCCTTGGAGTATGAACGGATTGGGCTAATTTCCACGATGAAAGAGACCCCACCGGCCCTGATCAGCTACCTGGAGGAAAAGCGGCCCGGAATCCAGGTCAAGTCCCTGGTAAACGATCAGGCATTCCAGCTGATGCTGCGGGGAGAAACCGCTGAGCATGACAGGTTGGTCATTGATATGATCAGTTCCATGGAAGATGTGGATGTGATAGTCCTGGCCCAGTACAGTTTGGCCCATCTTGAGAAGGCGGTGGCAGTGCAGGTTCCGGTCCTGACTGGCCCGAAGGCAGCGGCAGACAGGTGTGTGGCATACTTGAAAGGCCTTACGCAAACGTAAACTTATGATAACATAATTATTGATCAGGCAATTTTGATTTTCTGGTTTCCCTTTATCGTTGGGGGGGTGTAGGGAAGTGGGCAAGGTATTGGTTGTTGATGATGAAGAAGCCATTGTAGAATTAATTAAATTTAACCTGCAAAAAGAGGGGCACCAGGTTATAACTGCCTGCGATGGCGGCAAGGCGCTGGAACTGGCAGAAACCCAGGAGCCTGATGTGATAATCCTGGACGTCATGCTGCCTGGCAGGGACGGTTTCGAGGTCTGCCGGCTCTTGAGGGCCAGGCAAGGAACGGCTGCTATCCCGATAATCCTGCTTACTGCGAAAGGGGAAGAATTTGATAAGGTCCTCGGCCTGGAACTGGGAGCTGACGATTATGTAACAAAACCGTTCAGCCCGAGGGAATTGACGGCCCGGGTCAAAGCACGCCTCAGGAGCCGGAACATGGCGGGGCAGGTGATGGACAAGGAAGGGGCTGCAGAAATCAGAGCGGGGGCTATCCTGATGCGTCCCGACCATTATCAGGTCCTGCTCTATGGTGAATCCATCGATTTAACACCCAAAGAGTTTGAACTCCTGCGCCACTTGATGCAAAGCCCCGGTAAGGTGCTAAAGCGGGATTATCTTCTAGACCAGGTCTGGGGGTATGATTTTGCTGCTGACACCAGGACTGTTGACGTACACATCCGCTACCTGCGACAAAAAATTGAACAGGATCCGGCTAACCCAAAATTTATTGAGACTGTCAGGGGTGTGGGTTATCGTTTCAGGGAGCAAGAATAATAACTAAATTTAAGGAATGATTAACAAAAACTGCAGCGATCATCTTTTAACATAAATTTAACATTAGAATAATCAAGACTTAACCTGTTTTGTATATTCTGGCACAAGGGTTGATTATAATAGGACAAGGCTAATTGGCCAGCCAAATATGGGAGGAGTACATTTTCATGCTGAGTAAGTTGAGCAAGAAGAAGTGGGCAGTAATCTTGGTAGCAGTGATGTTGGTCGCGGCGGCCGTAACCGGATGCGACAGGCAGAAAGATGCAGGCAAGGTTCCGGAACAAAAAGGGCAACCACAAAAGCCACAAGCGGTGACCCTCAACGGAGCAGGCGCTTCTTTTCCTTTTCCCCTTTATAGCAAGTGGATAGCCGAGTACCGTAAAATTGCCACCCATGTGGCTATTGACTACCAGTCGATCGGTAGTGGCGGCGGGATAAAAGGGATTACCGACCAGACCCTGGATTTTGCCGGGACTGATGCGGTGATGAGAGACGAGCAGCTTGCCAGTGCGCCAGGAGTGATCTTCCACATCCCTACAGTAATGGGTGCGGTTGTAGTAACCTATAACATGGAAGGCATTCCAACCGGCCTCAAATTGACGCCGGAAGTATTGGCAGATATCTTCTTAGGCAACATCAAGAAGTGGAACGATAACAGACTGGCCGCCTTAAACCCAGGAGTCAAACTCCCTAACCAGGACATCGTAATTGTTCACCGTTCCGATGGCAGCGGCACAACCTTTATCTTCACCGACTATCTCAGCACCATCAGTCCTGCCTGGAATGAAAGGGTGGGGAAAGGTACTTCTGTCCGGTGGCCTACCGGAATTGGCGCCAAGGGCAACGAGGGCGTAGCCGGCACTATCAGGCAAACACCAGGAGCGATAGGATACATCGAATTGGCTCACGCCATCAAAAGCAATTTGCCTTACGCCCATATCAAAAACCAGGCCGGAAAGTTTGTGGAACCCACGCTTGATTCTGTGACAGCAGCTGCGGAAGGGGCCGCTCCTAACATGCCGGCAGACATGCGGGTCTCTATTGTAAATGCCCCCGGGGAGAATGCTTATCCTATTGCCGGCTACACCTACTTGCTGGTTTATAGAGATCAGAAAGACCGGGCCAAGGGGACTGAGCTGGCCAAGTTCCTCTGGTGGGCTATTCATGAGGGAGAAGAGATGGCAAAGGACCTGCTCTATGCTCCGCTGCCGGAAAATGTGGTGAAACTGGCGGAAGCCAAGATTAAACAGATAAATTTCCAGGGAGAACCTCTGTTGAAGTAACCGCGACCAGGACTAACAGGTTTATGGGGCTAATAGGCTAGGGTTACCCCAAGGGACATCTGCGGGGTGCCCTTGTAGCCTTTTTATGGCGATAAAATTTGGGCGAGTATTCAAAGGGGAGATACAATGAAAATAATAACCCAGAAAAACCACTGGCGAGGGGATCGACTGTTTTATGCCTTAACTTTGCTGGCAGCGCTGGGTTTGATTGGAATAGTCCTGGTAATTACTTGGGAACTGGTGAGCGGCTCCCAGCTTGCTTTTAGCAAATTCGGGTGGAAATTTATAACAAATTACTACTGGGATCCAGTCAATGATAATTTTGGCGCCCTGCCGCTCATCTATGGAACTATTGTTTCCTCCTTGCTGGCCTTGATTATCGCGGTGCCATTGAGCTTAGGCATTGCCATTTACTTAGCCGAACTCGCTCCCCAGTGGCTGAGGTCGCCGGTATCTTTCCTGGTAGAACTGCTGGCTGCCATCCCCAGTATTGTGTACGGGATCTGGGGGATTTTTGTTCTGATTCCCTGGATCAGGACGTCGGTAGCTCCCTTTTTGGCGGACAACCTGGGTTGGCTTCCCTTGTTCCAGGGGACTCCTTATGGTTTTGGGATGCTGGCAGCAGGCATTATTTTGGCCATTATGATCACTCCTACTATATCGGCAGTTTCCAGGGAGGTTTTGTTAGCGGTGCCTAATTCCCAGCGGGAGGCGATGCTTGCCTTAGGTGCCACCAGGTGGGAGACTATCAAACGAGCTGTATTGCCTTACGGCAGATCAGGCATCATTGGAGCTGTTATCCTTGGTTTAGGCCGCGCTCTGGGGGAAACCATGGCTGTAACCATGCTTATCGGCAATCGGCCCCAGATTTCTCCCTCCTTGTTTGATCTGGGCCAGACCATCGCCAGTATTATTGCGAATGAGTTCAATGAATCCTTTGACCAACTGCATCTTTCGGCTCTGGTGGCTGCTGCCCTGGTCTTGTTTGTTGTTACTCTGTTGTTAAATATAATGGCCCGGCTTTTGGTATGGAGGGTGGCCAGAGGGCCGGAAGGGGTAGGCAGAGAATGAGCATTCTTAAACGAAGTGATTCTGCTGAAACAACGAGAATGCCTTTTTCTCCGGCCAATAAGGGGAGAAGCCGGCGTCGGAAAGTGATGGACAGGTTAATGGGGGGCCTGGCGGTTATTGCAACAATGATCGCCCTGGTGCCCCTGGCCAGCATTCTCATATACGTTACGGCAAAGGGCATGGCTGCCATTAACTGGGACTTCTTTACCCAGCTGCCCAAGCCGGTTGGGGAAGTAGGCGGAGGGCTTGCAAATGCCATTGTTGGAACTCTGGTTTTGGTTGGCCTGGCATCAGGTTTGGCGATACCATTGGGCATCCTGGCCGGTATTTACCTGTCCGAGTTTGGCCGGGGCCGGTTGGGCTGGTCGGTCAGGTTCCTCTGTGATGTGATGACAGGTATCCCTTCTATTATTGTAGGAATAGCTGTTTACGGAACCATAGTCCTCACCATGAAGCGCCATTCGGCTATTGCCGGCGGGGTGGCTCTGGCGGTGATCATGCTGCCTTTGGTAACCAGGACTGCTGAAGAGATGCTCCGGCTGGTTCCCAACAGCTTGCGGGAGGCGTCCCTGGCCTTGGGGGCTTCCCACTGGCGGACGACTTTGAGTGTGGTTTTGAGGAGCGCAGCCGGCGGGGTCATTACCGGTTCCTTGCTGGCGGTAGCCAGGGCAGCAGGGGAAACAGCGCCCCTATTATTCACAGCCCTGAGCAGCAAGTACTGGCATACGGGCCTTGACCAGCGCATTGCCTCACTGCCGGTGTATATCTTCACTTATGCCGGCACCCCTTTTGCGGAATTGCACCGGTTGGCATGGGGAGCAGCTTTGGTACTCCTATCAATGGTTTTGGTTGCCAGCATCCTGGCCCGGATGGCAGGAAGAAAAGCCTATGGGGGTAGATAGCCATGCAGGTGAGATTGCAAGTAGAGAATTTCAGCGCCTGGTATGGCCAAACCATGGCGATTAAAGACGTTTCTATGCAAGTAGTGCAACAAGAAGTGACGGCTATTATCGGACCCTCCGGGTGCGGCAAATCTACCATGATCCGGTCTTTTAACCGGATGCACGAAACTATTCCTGGAGCCAGGACTGCCGGGCGGATCCTGCTGGACGGAACCGACATCTATGCCGACGCGATTGATCCTGTTGAGGTCAGACGCAAAATAGGCATGGTGTTTCAAAAACCAAATCCTTTTCCAACCATGTCTATTTGGCAAAATGTTGCCGTAGGGTTGCAGATCAACGGTCTAAGGCAGGGGGCCAGCCTGGAGGAGACAGTAGAAAAAAGCCTCAGGAGGGCAGCCTTATGGGATGAGGTTAAGGATCGGCTGCAGCATTCAGGGGCCAGTCTTTCCGGCGGCCAACAGCAGCGGCTGTGTATCGCCAGGGCTTTAGCAGTGGAACCTGAGGTCTTATTAATGGATGAACCCTGTTCTGCCCTGGATCCACTTGCAACCTTAAAGATAGAGGAATTGATATCAGAGCTGAAAAACAATTTCACCATTGTCATGGTAACTCATAATATGCAGCAGGCGGCCAGGGTGGCCGGCTACACGGCTTTCTTTCTCCTTGGTGAAATGGTGGAGTATGGCCCTACGGCGGAGATCTTTACAAAACCCATGGATAAACGGACCGAAGACTATATCACCGGTCGGTTCGGATAAATGGAAGGCTTAGGAGGACAGCATGTTGCAAAACAGCAAAATATTGGTTAATGACCTCTGTCTATGGTATGGAGATTTTCAAGCATTAAAAAATATTTGCCTTAACATCAAGGAGTATTCCGTAACAGCTCTGATCGGGCCTTCTGGTTGTGGCAAGTCTACTTTTATCAGAACGCTGAACAGGATGAATGACCTGATCGCCGGGGTGCGCCTGACCGGAAAAATCTTTTTGGACGACCAGGAGATCTATGGTCCTGAAGTAGATGTTGTGGCACTGCGGAAAAAAGTGGGGATGGTGTTTCAAAAACCCAATCCTTTCCCCATGACAGTTTATGACAATGTAGCTTACGGGCCCCGGGTACACGGCCTTAAAAACAAAAAAATGCTGGATGATTTGGTGGAAACCAGCCTTACCAAGGCTGCTTTATGGGATGAGGTTAAGGACCGGCTGCGCCAGCCGGCCTTAGGGTTGTCCGGCGGGCAGCAGCAGCGCCTTTGCATAGCCCGCCTGCTGGCGGTTGAGCCGGAAGTGCTCCTGATGGATGAACCGTCTTCTGCCCTGGATCCGATCTCTTCGTTGCGGATTGAGGAACTGATCCGGGACCTGAAAGACCGTTATACTATTGTAATTGTTACCCATAACATGCAGCAGGCAGCCAGGGTGTCAGATACTACGGCCTTTTTCTTACATGGCGAGGTTGTGGAACACGATGTAACCGAAACTATTTTTACCCAACCCAGGGACCGGCGCACGGAAGACTATGTCACCGGCAGATTTGGTTAATAAAAATTAACAAGGAGGAAAGCCAATATGTTAGGGACCAGGAGCGGCTTTGATCAGTCATTAAAAGTCCTGCAGCAGGATATTTTGCGGATGGGAAGCCTGGTGGAGACAGCTATCGCCCAGGCCGTAGAAGCCCTGGCTAAACAGGATGTAGAATTGGCGCAAAAAGTGATCGATGGCGATGCCCAGATCGATGAACTGGAGGACCAGATTGAGGCCTTGTGTCTGAAGCTGATTGCAACTCAACAGCCCATGGCCAAGGACCTGCGCCGGATCAGTGCCGGGTTTAAAATCATCACTGACCTGGAGCGGATGGCTGACTATGCTGAGGATATTGCCAAGGTGGCTAAAAAAATAGCCAACCAGCCTTTAATTAAGCCCTTAATTGATATCCCCCGCATGGCCTTGCTGGCCCAGAAAATGGTGAAAGAGTCCCTGGATGCCTATGTTCAGGAGGACGTTGACCTGGCTTGCCGGATGGCCAAAGACGATGATCAGGTAGATAGCCTTCATAACCAGGTATTTCGTGAACTGCTGGTCTACATGATGGAAGACCCAAGGACAATCACCCAGGCCACATACCTGCTGTTTGTCAGCCGTTATCTGGAAAGAATCGCCGATCATGCGACTAATATCGGAGAAGATGTGATTTATTTAGTCACCGGTGAGCGTAAAGAATTAAACGACTAAGAATAAAATTTTGCCTCTACCCTTGCCGGTTAATGAACCCAATAGTACCAACATTGCAGTATTTCAGATAGAATTAAGGGGCGGTCTAATGTTCTACGGCATCAGGGCTAAAGTGACACAAACCTATCTGATTCTGGCTTGTGGTACCTTGCTGGTGCTGGGTGTCTTTTTGTTGTGGCTCTTAAAAGGTTATTTTTTGGCTAATCTGGAAAATAATCTTTTGACCCAGACGAAGATAGTCCAAACTGTATTTTCTGGCCCGATAATCGAAGGTAGGGGAGCAGGGGAGATTAATGACCTTGCCGGACGCCTGGGTAAGGAGGCTGGTCTCAGGGTTACGGTGATCGGGAAAGACGGTAATGTTTTAGGAGACAGCATTGAAAATTATACCATGATGGAGAACCATTTATCCAGTCCGGAAATCCGGGCAGCTTTGAGCGGTAAAACAGGAATCTCTACCCGTTACAACAGTGCCCTGCAGACGGAGATGCTCTATATCGCTCTGCCTGTAAGGGGGCCGGATAGTATTGCGGGGGCAGTGCGGCTGGCAGTGCCCAATACCCAGGTGAAACAAGACCTTAACCGCCTGTGGCATCTGCTGGGGATAGCTGTTTTTGTTGCCGGAATTTTTTCGATCCTGCTCGGTCTTCGCCTGGCGTCTTCAATAACGAATCCGTTGAAGGAGGTAAGCCAGGCTGCCAAGTTTATTGCTACTGGTAATCTCCACCACCGGGTTCGCCTCAGACGAAATGACGAAATTGGTTCCCTTGCCCAAACAATTAATGAAATGGCCGCTACCATCAATGACAAGGTAAACGAAATATCTTCCTCCCGCCAAAGGTTAGCCACAATTTTGCATCACCTGGTCAGCGGGGTAATAGTTTTAGACCCTGGGGTCAAGGTGCAAATGGCTAATGCGGCAGCAATACGTTTTCTGGGAATGACTGAAAAGACCATGACTGGCCGGCATCTCCTGGAAGTGGTGCGCCATCCGGAATTGAATGAACGGGTAGCGGCCATGGCAAAGGGGGAGGAGGACGGGATGCTGGAAATTAGCTTGATCTACCCGGAAGAGAGGGTTTTGCAGGTCTACCTGGCTGTGATACCGGGCGGGGAAAAAAGAATCGCCGGATTTTTGCTGGTGATGCACGATATTACTGCCATTCGCCGGCTGGAGCAGATCCGCAAGGACTTTGTCGCCAATGTTTCCCATGAATTAAAGACTCCAATTACGTCCATCAAGGGGTTTGCCGAAACTCTCCTGGATGGGACCCTCGAAGATCCGGTGACAGCCCGCCGTTTTCTGGAGATTATTGACCGGGAAGCCATCCGCCTGTCTGACCTTGTTGACGAGCTGTTGGACCTGTCCCGGTTGGAAGCCATGAAGGAGATCCCAGAGCGGCAGCCGGTGCAGATCGCAGATCTGGTGGGAGAAGTTCTGGCTGAGTTTGAGCAAAGGCTGGCTGCCGGGAGGCTGCGATTCCGGGTAGAGTTTCCCCAGCAACAAATACCGGTTGTTTCCGGCAGCAGGGTACGTTTGAAGCAAGTGCTGGTAAATCTGGTAGACAATGCAGTAAAGTATACCCCTGCAGGAGGGGAGATCTCGGTTGGGGCGCAGATGGAGAATCAGGTGCTTAAGGTCTGGGTTAAAGACTCAGGTGAAGGTATTCCTGCTCATGATATAGGCCGGGTTTTTGAACGGTTTTACCGGGTGGATAAAGGCCGCTCCCGTCGTTCAGGCGGGACCGGGCTCGGGTTAGCTATTGTTAAACACATTATCGAGAACCACGGCGGCCGGGTGGGTGTGGAGAGCCGCCTGGGCAGCGGCAGCACATTTTTCTTTTTCCTTCCGGTTAATTAAACCCATCTAGACCCCCATGCTTTAATTTATACAGTTTGGAGCGAAGAGGGGGAGGGATTCAGGAAATCGTGTCGAAAAGCACTTTTTATCATGTTTTCTAGATATAATAGTTTTGGAGGGGGAAGAAATGTTGAAAAAGGGTTGGGTGTTACTGGCAGTACTTTTAGTTCTGGCGCTTACGTTTGCAGCCGGCTGCGGCGGAACAAAAACGGGGCAGGATACCAAGCCGGCTGAGCCTAAGGGGCCCGCAAAGCAAGAGGCCCGGGTAATTAGGTTGGCTCATGTGGTTAATGAGCAGGATCCCTATCATGTTGCGGCAATGAAGTTCAAGGAAATTGTTGAAGCTAAAACTGCGGGAAATGTAAAGGTGGAAATATTCCCGAATGCGGTGTTGGGAGACGAGCGCACCCTTTTGGAAGGAATGCAGATGGGCACTGTTGATATGGGCATTATAACCAACGGTCCCGTAGCAAATTTTCTGCCCAAGATTGCCGTATTTGAAATGCCTTTCTTGTTTTCCAAGCGGGAAGACGCTTACGCTGTTTTAGACGGGCCGATCGGCCAGAACATTTTAAAAGAACTGGAAACAGTGAAACTTAAAGGTTTAGCCTATGCAGAACGTGGGTTTAGGAACCTCACCAATTCCAAACGGCCTGTGCTTGCCCCGGCTGATGTGAAAGGCTTGAAAATTCGCGTTATGCAAAACCCAGTGTATATTGATCTTTTTAATACCTTAGGTGCTAACGCTGTCCCAATGGCCTGGGCGGAAGCCCTGACGGCGCTGCAGCAGGGGACCATTGACGGGCAGGAGAATCCGGTCAATGTAGCATATGCCTTTAAACTTTTTGAAACCCAGAAGTATTTCTCCATGACCAGGCATACCTATGCTCCTGCGCTGTTTGTGATGAGCCTGGATGTATTTAACAAGAACTTCACTCCTGAAACCCAGAAGATACTGGTTGACGCTGCCAAGGAAGCAGCTGCCCATCAGCGGAACTGGATTGCCGAAAATGAGGCGAGGCAATTGAAAGAAATTGAGGCTAAGGGTATGCAGATCAGCTATCCCGACCTAGCGCCTTTCAGAGAAGCGGCGAAGCCTGTTTACCTGAAATATAGCGACCGGTTTGGCAACCTCATTACCGAAATTGAGGCTCAACTGGGCAAAAAATAATTTGGGCAAGTGGCAAGTTCAGGGCAGCGGCTTTAGCGCCGCTGCCCTGATTGACTTGGGGAGAAAGGAAGTATCCGGAAATGATTGTATTATTGCAAAAAGTTAGCAACGCGGTGGACTGGCTGATAACCAGACTGGTGTTCCTGCTGATTATAGCTTTAATAATAGTAATTTCCCTGCAAATCGTCAGCCGTATTTTTTTCTCGGCGTTTTCCTGGACAGAAGAACTATCCAGGTACCTTTTGGTTTGGAGTACTTTTTTAGGGGCCAGCATGGCATATAAACGGAAAAGCCATATTGCGGTTACCTTTGCCGCAGACCTTCTGCGGGGCCTTGCAAAGACTATCACAAGGTGGATTGTCAACCTATTAACAGTTGCTTTCTTGGCTGTGGCCATCTATTATTCTGTAAAGATGATCAGTCTGCAGGTCTTTCAGGTTTCTCCCGCTCTGGGTATTTCTATGAGTCATGTCTATATTAGCCTTCCGCTGGGGTTTACTGCCATGTTTATTCATGCCTTATCAATGATGGCAGAAGAACTGTTTCCGGGCAGGGAGGTGCGAAGCTGATGGCCGGCCTCTTGTTCGGCACCTTAATTATTTTGTTTATGCTTGGGTTGCCGATTGCTTTGGCAATCGGATTAACCTCAATAACTGTTCTTATGACTGCGGGGGTAAATCTGATTGTGCTTCCGCAAAGAATGTTTGCCGGCACAGACTCCTTCCCTCTGGTGGCGGTGCCTTTTTTTATTCTGGCAGGGGATTTGCTGGCTAAAGGCAGGGTGTCAGAAAAACTGGTGGAGTTTGCGGAGTCTATTTTCGGTTTCCTCCGGGGTGGGCTTTGGGTAGTATCCGTGCTGGCTTCCATGTTTTTTGCCGCTATTTCCGGTTCTGGTGCAGCTACCACGGCGGCTGTGGGCACACCTTTGGTACCTGAACTGAAGAAAAAAAACTACCAGCCGGAATTTTCCGCAGCTTTGATTGCTGCCGGCGGCTGTACGGGAGTGGTGATTCCCCCGTCAGTGCCAATGGTGCTTTATGCGGTAATTGCCAACGAGTCTGTCAGCCGTCTGTTTCTAAATGGTTTCATCCCAGGCATCTTGATGGGTGGTGTGCTGATTGCCATTGCTCTGCGGGAGGCAGCCAGAAATAATTACCCCCGGGGAGCAGCTTTTTCTTTCGCCAATGTATGGCAAACCCTGAAGGGTGCTTTCTGGGGGCTGATGACACCGGTCATTATCCTGGGCGGGATTTTTTCCGGCTTTTTTACCCCCACCGAAGCAGCGGTAATTGCTGTGAACTGGGCGCTGTTTGTGGCCGTATTTATTTACAAGGACCTGGGCTGGCGGGATGTATTTAATATCATTACCAGGTCTGCTGTTACCATGTCTGTGGTCATGTTTATCATTGCAACCTCCAGCGTTTTAAGCTGGGTGCTGGCTAACTGGCAGATCCCTTCCATTATTGCTAATGCGGTTTTAAGCCTGTCTGAGAATAAGTATGTGATCTTGCTCCTGATCAATGTTATTATTCTTGTGGCCGGGGTATTTATGGAGACAGCGTCTGCCTTAATTATTCTGACGCCGGTTTTTTTGCCGCTGATAATCCATCTGGAGGTCAGCCTGATCCATTTTGGGATCATCATGGTTCTGGGCTTGGCCATCGGGATGATCACTCCGCCGGTTGCGATTAACCTTTATGTTGCCAGCACTATTACCCAGCTGCCGATTGAGCGGATCAGCCGGGCAGTGATTCCAATGGTACTAAGCCTGATTTCAGTTCTGTTGCTAATCACCTATTTGCCACTGTTTGTGGATGTTATCTTTTAAAGCAAATAAGGGCCTGGCGGCCCTTTTTGCCTGTATTTATACAACAGAAGGGATGTGTCTTTAGCCATGGAACACATCCGGGTGGGCCTGGTGCAAATGGAGGCCCGGCTTGGCGATATAGCCTGCAATTTAGCTAAAATCCGCAGATTTGCGGCTGAAGCCCGGCTGCAAAGGGCAGATATTGTCTGCTTTCCGGAAATGTGCATCCAGGGCTATAGCCGGCCCCGGGCGCAAGAGCTGGCGGAGCCGGTGCCTGGATCCAGCACAACAGTATTAAGCCAGTTAGCCCGGGAGAATGGCTTGATCATTATTGCGGGCATGGCGGAAAAATCGGCCGGGGACCGGATCTATATTACACAGGTGGCAGCTTTTCCCGATGGGACCCTGACTAAATATCGCAAGACCCATTTGGGAAAGAGCGAGATGCCATATTTCTCCGCCGGTAATGAACTGCCGGTATTTAATACGCCCAGGTTCAATTTTGGCGTTGCGATCTGTTGGGACCTGCACTTTCCGGAGGTGAGCGCAATTTTATCGATGCGGGGCAGTGAAATTATTTTTGCGCCCCATGCCTCCCCGGCCATTGTTTCCGACCGCCGGGGAAGCTGGCTGAAGTACCTGGCTGCCAGGGCTTATGACAACTCTGTTTTCGTCGCCGCCTGCAACCTGGTGGGGGAGAACGGTGAAGGGCAAGGTTTTTGCGGCGGAACCCTGATTTTGGACCCCAGAGGAAATGTAGTTGCGGAAGACTTTGCTGGCTCGGAGGGACTCCTGGTGGCGGAGCTGGATCCCAATCTGATCAATACTATTCGCCGGCAGCAGGGGAAAACCATGCGGGATACTTTTTTCTTAAAGGCCAGGCGGCCGGAACTCTACAGCGATTTGGTGCGAAGGGACTTTTAGAAAAGTAAGGATGACGCTTAACCGGCAACCTGGCAGCAATATCACCAGAACACCGTTGAATCTAGCGTCGCCAGGCCGCAGGCAGGAACAATACCATGACTGTAAAAATCTCCAGTCTGCCGACCAGCATCAATAAAGTGAGAATTACCTTTGCTAAGGGGAGTAAATGAGCGTAGTTCGCCACCGGACCCACAGACCCCAATCCGGGACCAACGTTGCCCAAAGCGGAGGCAACCGCTGAAGCAGCGCTGGTCATATCCATGCCAGTCAGCAAAAGGACCAGCCAGCCAGCGCAAAAGAGGAAAATGTACAAAAAGAAGAATATAAGAACGCTGACCAGAACACCGTTATTAATCGGCAACCTGTCTACTGTCAGGCGGCAAATATAGCGGGGATGCAGCTGGTGCTTAAGTTCTAATAAAGCATGTTTAAAGAGGATTAAATAGCGGAATATCTTCACCGAGCCAGCAGTAGACCCGGTACAGCCGCCGACAAACATCAAGACAAACAGTAGGGCGCGGGAGAATGTCGGCCACTGATTATAGTCCGCAGTGGCAAAACCTGTGGTAGTGATAATGGATACCACCTGAAAAGCGGCAGCCCTGAGACTTTCCTCGAAAGTATGGAAAACTTTTCCATGAATATTGAGAAGTACTACCAGGGTGGTACAGAGGATAACCAGGAGATAAAGGCGAAACTCGTGGTTGTGCCAGATGGTTTTTAACGTCCTTCCTCTCAGGCTTAGGTAGTAAAGCCCAAAGTTTACTCCGGCTAAGGTCATAAAAACAATAATAACCCACTGGATTAAGGGACTGTAATAAGCGATGCTGGCATTTTTGGTGGAAAACCCGCCGGTCGACATGGTGGTAAAGGTGTGGTTCATGGCCTCGTAAAAATTCATCCCGGCTGCCCAAAGGAGGAGGGAGCAGGCCAGGGATAGCACCAGATAGGCTTGCCATAAAACTTTAGCCGTTTCTTTTGCCTGGGGCCTAAGCTTTTCTGAAAGCGGGCCGGGCACTTCCGCCTTGAACATTTGCATGGCACTGGAACCTGTTTGGGAGAGGAGGGCCACAAACAGCGCCACAATCCCCATTCCTCCCAGCCACTGGGTCAGGCTGCGCCAGGACAGCACCGAAAGGGGCACAGCCTCGATATCTGTCAGGACACTGGCTCCGGTAGTGGTGAAGCCGGACATGGTTTCAAAGTAAGCATCGATAAAGTTTGGGAGAGTTCCGGTCAGGACATATGGCAGGCTGCCGAACAGGGATGCCAGCATCCAGCTTAAGGTTACAATCGCAAAACCCTCCCGGGGCCTGATCTCTTCGCCTGTCTGGAATAAATGAAACATCAAAGCCCCTGCCGCAATTGACACCAGGGAAGAAATAGCAAAGGCTGCTGCAGCGGGTTCGCGAAAATAAAGAGCCCATAAAAGGGGAATGCCCATTGCACCCCCTGTGATGATCAACAGGAAACCAAGGGCATTAAAAATTTGTTTATAGCGCACTTGACACATCGCCTCTTCTAGATCTATTGCTGAAACAGGTAGAGTGCTAATAAAAATCTAAACATTCGGTGTCAGCCCGCCAAAACCTTTTTTCGTAAAAAAACTTCTCTCTCCAAATTAAAAAGGGAGGGCATGACCCTCCTAAAAGGCATGATATAATCTAAGCTTAACCTTTTACACCATGGGAAATGCCATGGGCCGGCGGCAGGGGTTTTGCATGGACTGATTCCCCGTGTTCCGCGTCCAGTAGTGGCAGGTTTTCGGCCGCAGCAATATACGCCAGGATAACGCCGGCTACAATGGCGGCAGACATCATCACTTCCATCCAGTGCGGGAAATAGGGGAGGAAGGCTGTTTCAATAAAGCCGAACAGACTGGCATTAAACCTGTTTAAAATAAGCCCGATTACAACCAGCCATACCCCGGCAAACAAACCAGGGAGTGTATTTCTCAACTTGGCAAAGCTCAGGATTACTCCGGGAATAACAACCCCGACCAGCAGTTCCGCCCACATCAATAGGCTGTAGGGGTTGGCATGCAAAAGCTCCGGCAGCATGCCCCTGGCATGCAAATCCGCCAGTTTTATGGCCAGGTAGATGCCCATTAACCAGGGCAGGCCTTTGGCCAAATCGGCCAGCAGTTGAAAGGGTACCTGGCGGCTGAATGCTTTATAGGTAGCGTACAAGATTAAAATTGAGAAGCTAATGCCGGAAAAAATGGCCGAAATGTAAAACAGTAACGGCAGCCAGGGTGTATACCACAGCGGACTCAGTTTTGTGGGCATTACCAGTAACAGGGTGCCCAGGGATGATTGGTGGAGGGAGGAAATGATTGTCCCGGCAATCACCAGTGGTACCGCTGCCCGGTGGACAGTATGAGCCAGCCGGTGCTGGCGGATTTTTTCCAGCAGTACAGGGGAAAACTCGACGGTCAACACACATAAATACAATGTAACACACCAGGCCACCTCAAACATGATGGAATGATACTGCCAGTAGAACCAGGGATGCCAGATCCGGTAGGGGAAGCCAAGTTCGACCAATAATGTTAACCCAACGGTGTTGTATCCTAAAAAACCAGCCAGGATAGCCGGGCGCAAAAAGGGTTCAAACTTTCTAACATTAAAGATATGGACCAGGCAGGCAAGTACAAAAGCTCCGCCCGACAAAGCCACACCGGTGAGAATGCCGAAGCTTACCCACCAGCCCCAGGGCCAGGCATCGTTCAGGTTGGTTGACGGCCCGAGCCCCACAGCAAACCGGTACAGAATAACCGCTGAACCGATAGCGAAAATGACCAGCAGCAGAATTCTGGTAGGTGTAAGGGGAAATTTAAGTTCCAGGGTGCCGACTTTCATTGTTAAGGTCATCTCCTTTTTTTGAAACAATGGGTATGAATAATGAAGATCAGGAACTAGAAACGCCGGATTTGGAGAAACGTATTAATTTGCTTTTTTATATTTTTCTAGATTGCTGCAGAAATTCCTGCCGGTAAAAAGAACCCGCATTAGTGAAATATTTTTTATTCCGCTCATGGAAAGAGCATGAGCCTTTAGCTTTTAGTAAGATTATATTTGGAGGAGAATAAGGCTTTTCTGCCAGGTTGTTGACAGGCAGTATCGCAGAAACCTATATGCTTTAATAAAGATTCTTCATATCTTCATAAAAAATTTTTTACCTAGCAGGAATTTTGCAGACTGGTGCGAATAAATACTGTAATAATAAAACTTAATGACGGTAATAAAAATCCCCTAAGCTAAAGCACCAGTCTATATTCAATAAATTTTTGCGACTAACTGTTAAAAAGTTCACAAGCGATGGTTTCTGGCCTAATTAAAATATGCACCGAGATAGCGGAGCCATGCAACGAAAGGAAGCCAGTGCAAAAAGCCGCCAACCTCTTTTTCAGGGTAGATATAACAGCCGGCACAATGGCTCCGGCAAAAATTGGTGATCAAACGGCAACTAGGCTTATGTAAAGCGCAATAAGCCTTAGGTATGCACTCAAAAATGAAAGGGGTGAACCGGAAAAGCAGGTTAGGGAAAGGATATCTAATGGTAAACAGAACTGATAAATTAATCAAGGAGGTGTATTTTTGTGGAAAAGGCTCCACAGAAACAGGCGGCCCCTAAAGGCGAGGGCTGGTCAAGCTTATGGAAGAAAGAAGACTGGTTAGCGGTCTGGCTTGGTTTTTTGATTATGTTTTCAGTAATCGCCGGTGTAACTTTGACAGTCCCCTCTTTTCGTTGGTTGACGGCCGGAGAACTGAATACTTTCCTTGCCGAACAGTCGGCTAAGGTCGACAAGCTTGCCAAGGATGCAGAGGCAAAGGGTGAAAAGGCGCTACTAACCGAAGTTAATGCCTTGCAAGCCGCTATTCAGAAGCAAGACCGCGCCGCCGTTGTCTCGGCTGCCGGCAAAGTCAACTCGGTAGCAAAGGATGTTAAGGACAGCAAACTCAAGGCAGACGCCCAAAAACTTGGTGCGGACATCAGGTCTCAGGCGAGGCGTGAAATATCGCGTGTCTTGAGTTGGGGTAATATGCAAAGCGTCCTGATCGTTGGTGTTATTTACTTAATTCTTACTGCTGTGGGAATCTTCCTTAAGGGCGGGAAAGTGGCCCTCTATGCGTTGGGTTTCCCGGTGGTGTTCCTCCTGGCGTTTTTTGCAAATTTCCTCGGCGGGAACCATACCATGCGTGAGTGGGGGTTTGGGTTCGTCCTGTGGGCGCTGATCCTGGGCCTTTTGGTCAGCAACCTGGTCAGGCTCCCGGATTGGCTCAAAGAGGCAGTCCAAACCGAGTTCTTTATCAAGACCGGTCTGGTGATCTTTGGTGCTTCCATTCTATTTGACCGGATCATTGCTGCCGGCGGTTTGGGACTGATCCAGGGTATCATCGTCATCGTGACAGTCTGGTATGCTGCTTACTGGATCCTGAAAAAGTACTTTAAACTGGACGATGAATTTTCTGCTGTTATGGCAAGCGCGGTTTCAATCTGCGGTGTTTCTGCCGCTATCGCCGCTCACGGCGCTGTCAAGGGCGACCCGAAGAAAATGGGTTATGTTACATCCCTCGTGCTCCTGATGGCTATGCCGATGATGATCTTGCAGCCGTTGATCGCCAGAGCCCTTGGCCTGTCTGAAGCAGTCGCCGGAGCCTGGATGGCGGGCACGATAGATACGACAGCCGCTGTGGTGGTAGCCGGCGCGATGGTTGGCCCCACTGCGATGGAGTATGCCTCAATCCTCAAGCTGACCCAGAACGCGCTGATCGGGGTTGTGGCATTTGTCTTGGCAATAATATGGACCTATAAGGATAAGGCCAAGGCGTCTGCCGGTGCCGAGAAACCGAGCGCAATGGAAATCTGGTATCGTTTCCCCAAGTTCGTGCTTGGTTTTGTGGTAGCTTCATTTATCTTCTCCACCATGATTGATCCCAAGGTTGTTTCAGCAACGGCTCCCTTGTTGACTTTCCTGCGCGAGTACTGGTTTGCGCTGGCCTTTGTCTGCATTGGTCTGGATACCCGTTTTGCCGAACTCATCAAGATCGGCGGCGGCGCGCCAGCCTTAGGCTTTGTCACGACACAACTCTTCAATGTTGTGTGGGTGCTTGTTATTGCCTATCTCCTCTTCGGTGGCCTTTTCTTCCCGCCTCCGTTCTAAATCGTTCTCTATAAGCCATTTGACTTAAGTGGGGCGGACAGCATTTTCTGTTGCCGTCTGCCCCTTTCAGGCAAGTGGAGGGTAATCTCTTAATAAAGACAACAAAAACTCCTCTGAAAAGAGGAGTTTTTGATTCTACCAGCTTAATTCATCTTTGTTTAATCATACCTAGAAAACCGGCAGGGATAAAGGGCATAAAGACAGAATTAATCATTATCGAAAGGGAGCTAAGAGAGGCAAAATATATGCCTTCAAAGGTGGCATGGGGGTCAATCAAAGCCTTTAAAGTGTTGGGGGGCAACGGGATGAACTATCAGGAAAAAATAAATGCAATCGCCGGCTTGCTCAAAATAACATCAAAAGCCCTGGTCTTCACCGGGGCCGGGGTGAGTACCGAAAGTGGCATTCCCGATTACCGCAGCTCAGATAAGGGATTATGGCACAAGCTTGATCCTATGCGTACGGCCAGTGTTTCTGCGATGCTTCGGGACCCGGGGGCTTTCTATGACAATAATTTAGCCAGATGGGCCTCCTTTCGCCAGGCCGAGCCCAATCAGGCTCACAGGGCTATTGTTGCCCTTGAAAATATGGGGCTGATCCAGGGCGTTATTACCCAAAATATCGATAGCCTGCACCTTAAGGCAGGTTCCCGCCGGGTATGGGAAGTCCATGGCCACTTGCGAACCTGCCGCTGCCTGAGTTGCCATAGCCATGTACCTTTTGAGTGCTTGCTTGAGCAATACGATGCTAAAATAAACCCGCCCTTATGCCAAATCTGTGGCGGGATCCTCCGTCCAGATGTGGTGCTGTTTGAAGACGCCATGGGTAAAGAATATGCCGCAGCACTGCAGGCAATGCATGGTTGCGGGCTTTTGCTGGTTGCCGGCAGCAGTCTTCAGGTTTACCCGGCAGCAGGTTTGCCTGAACTGTCTGCCCAGGTGGTGATTATCAACCGGGAGCCTACTCCATGGGATAGCCGGGCAGCAGTGGTGGTGCATGAAACTGCCGGGCTGGTTTTTGCAGACCTCCTGCAAGCAATAAAGGCATAGGGATACGAAAAGAGGGCGCTTTTCCCGCCCTCCGTCTGTTTCTTATGGTTACAGATTTTCTGGGGCTAATAGCCCACAAACATTTGCGTGACTATTACCCCGCCCCGGGGTGTTCTGACTATACCGATCCCGATTTCTGAATAATTCTTGCCCAGGATTTTAGACCTGTGGCCACTGCTGGCCATTAAACTGTAATGAGCCCCAGAAAGGCTGGAGTGTCTGGCCAGGTTCTCTGCCGCATACCGGAATCTGATCCCTTCCCTGCGCATCATGTCATAGGCAGAACCATATGTAGGTGAGTAGTGGGCAAAATAATTGTTGTCAAGCAAGTCCTGGCTTTTCATCCTGGCTAACTTGGTCAGGGTCAGGTTGACTTTAAAAGGGGGTAGACCTCTGTTAGCCCGTTCCTGGTTAACCATTTCAACCATTCTGGCCTCCTGGGCAGTCAGGACAATTCCTGTCCCTGCGGCAGGCGGTTGAGTAGGCGCCGGTACAGGAGAAGGGGATGGCGCCGGGGTGGTGTTAAATTGGGCGAACCATTCAGGCTGCGGCCAGCGAGGAATACTGTTGGCAGAAGCAGGCAGGCTGCTGGCGAACAAAACCAGCACGGCAATAACCAGCAGGCAGGTGAGACTGAACTTTAACCGGTACAACATGCAACTCCTCCTTTTTTTGGGGTTGTTTGTTACTTATGTAGTTAGAATAACAGCTTGTACCAGTAATGGCAAAGCCGTAAACAAGTGCCAAATAACCATTAAATAGAAATACCGGCGGAATCATGGTTAATGTTCCGCCGGGTATAGAAAGCTAGCTAGATACCTATTACTGGATGGATCGGGTTATTCTTTCCAACAGCCCTGGTTTTCGCTCGTTAACCTTTCTTTGAGCTTCCTGAAGCAAGCCCTCAGCTTCTTTTAGCCGTTTTTCTATTTCCTGCAGCTGTTTTGTCTTATCAGCCAGCTGCCGCTGGACAGCCATAACCTCTTCCTCTTTGGCCTGCAGGCAATGTTTCAGGTGTTTGATGTCCCCGTCTTTCTCTCGTAGCTGCAGCGACATGACCCGGGTTTCATCCCTTGCGAGCTTTAATTCTTCCTTATAGCTGTCAATTTGATTGGTATTCTTTTGCAGCTGAGATATTACTTGGGCGTACTCTTGTTTAAGCTGTTTCAGGTTTAATTCCATAGTTTTGTATTGTTCTCCCTGGTTGTAGGATTGCTGGGCAAGGATCCTGGCTCTGGCTTCCTGTTGCTTTGCCAGGTTGTTTGCTGCTATCAACTCTTTGTTCTTTTCACTTAGCTTCTGTTCAATTTGTTGGTTGGCAAGGCGCAAGTCTTCAGTTTGTTTGATCAGCCGCTGGAAGTAATCGTTATGCTGCTGGATGAAAAAGCTGAGATCTCCCTCCTGTTCAATCTCCCGATTCTTTTCTGCTGGCGTATCTTTTGCCTGTTCCCCGCTACAATCTTCAGAAGACAGGTTCTCTTCAGGCGGGATCGGTTGGTTTTTTTCCTCCGGCTCCCCAGGTGGGCCAGCAAGTAAGAAGTCCGGTGGCGAAAGAAAAAGTGCGGGGGATAAAATACTTCCCGGCAGGCCGCCCAGTGCATAGGCATTAAATCCTTTCGGTTCCCCGCTTGCGCCGCCGGAGATAATGCGAAGGACAGCGGCGTTTTGCGTTCCTGGAAATGAGGATGAAGAGCCCCAGGTTACACCATTATCATGGGAAAGACAGCCATAGATTTGTCTTCCTTGCTGCCAGCTAGCTAAAAGGAGATCCCCTTGAACCATTAAAATAGGAGGCAGATTATCCGCGGCCCAGGTAGCAAGGCATTGCTCCGGCTGCCATCCCCCGGCAGGCCAGCCGCCTGGCAGCTTTCTTTTGTACTTCAGCTCCATGGTTCTCGCATCAATCCACAGGATATGCACTACGTCATTTTGGTCAATTACCAGTGAAGAACCCAGATCTGAATACCAGTCGGAACAAAGCAGGACAGATTTGACACTATTTTGCCTTAAAGCCTGGCATTCCTGGTAATATAGGCGGGCAGTACCGGATACCATTTCCGGAAACAGGCAATGGACCAGGTGGTTGCTGTCGATGCTTGCTTGCCATTGTTCTAAAAGGGAATCGCTATTTATGGGCAAAGCGATGGGCAGGTAACCCAAATCATTCCATTGCTCCTGCACAAACCTGTAAAGCTTGAGGTTTATCGTTAATTTATGCTCTCCTATTATGGCCGCTATCAATTCCAGCCCGCCCCGGTATTTATGCAGAAAAAGAGGCTTTCTCTGACCAGCCGGAGTGTTAGCTGCAATAGGAGTTTTGCTCCATGTGGAATGCTTTTTCTTTATGTGCCATAATAGGCCATCGTAGTCATTAAAAACCACATGCATCTGACCGTTTTGATCCGGAAGAACCCACCAGAAGTCTGCTTTGTCCATTGCCAGCAGTTCTTCTTTGGTCCATTCCCCGCCGGCCGTTTTGGCGTAGCGGCAGGCCAAACGCTCCTGGTGATCCAATGAAAAAAACCAGCATCCCAGATCAGGAATGTGCAACAAAGTATCTCTTTTATGGTTGCTGGTTATTTTGGTTTCTAACGGGTTTGGATTACTGTTCATTGTCCTTCCTCCTGACCTGTAATTCCTAATTAAATTGTATGCTCTGAGCAAAAAAAGGATGAAAAAACTTTTTATTGGAAAAACAAAAAGGTAAAAACGGCAATACACCAATCCCAGTTGCTCCACATATGATGTGGGTAGCACCGGGCATTAATTGCCCAAAGGATAGTGCTAGTTCACTTTTGAAAGGAGCATTAAATTCTAATGGCTGAAGTCAAAAAAACAATCAAGACCAGGCAAAATGAAATCCTGCCAGGCCCGTGTGATCCTGTCTATGGTTGTCCGCCGCCAACGGAACTCGTCTGTGTCAAGGTTGACAAGGTTTATGAGGAGTGCAAGCTGACCAGGGTAAACGAACCGGTTACCGACCTGTGCGGCATTGCGGTAGGCCCCATCACTGATGTTGAATGCGTTTCTGCGGAAGTGGTAGAAGAACCACCCTACTTCCAAACAACCTGTACGATCCTGCCTGGCAGAAGGGTAAGGGTAGTATTCTTCTGGCGCTACACCTTCAAGTACACCGATGCTGTCGGAACCAAGACCTTTACCAGCGATCCCATCATGGAAGAGTTTACAGTAATTTTGGGTCGGGCCGGGGAACGCGGGCTGCAGCCCCAGTGTGAAGTTTTCCTGGAGTGCCTGGATTGTTTCCTGATCGACACCACAATAGTGCGCTGCTGTATTGGCAAGCTGGTCCTGTTTAAACTGTTTGCCCATGTTCAGCTCTTAATCCCTGCCTACGGTTTTTGCCCGGAGCCGGAAGAGTGTGTTGTTGCCGAAGAGTGCCCGCCCTTTGTTCCGGTCTGGCCTCCCTACCCGCCGCAAATTATCGACTGAGTTATTCTGGTTTACACCAGCATCCCGAATGCTGGTTTTTTTTTGGATAGAGAGGCCTTATACAATTATTATATTCCAATAATGTAAAAAAGTAACATGTTGGAAATATAATGTATTTGGGTGTCCATTACTTGTGGCCGGTAATCCGCATGTAAATAGTGAAGGGATGGGGTCTCTTGAATTGTTTTAAAAAAATGTCCCGGCTAGAGAGGAAAATGTATAAATATGCCGAATAATTAATCCAGGTAGCCGAAATCATATTATTGTCGCCTGACGCACCAAGTCAATATTAAAAATGGGCAAACTCTCCGAAAGGATAGGGCGCAAAGCTGCGGGTCTACAGCCAATATATGGCCATGACAGCCGGGTTGCCGCTTAAGCGAAGCCTTTTCTCCGGTTGTCGGTGCAAAAGGCTTAATTGTTTTATGCCACCATTAAAAATTATGCTCAAAAATTCATCCATGATTAAGGAGTCTTAAAAAAGGTTTTCTTCACTAGGAGGGGGTGTTGCTGATGGATTTCCAGATCCGTATTGCCCGGGATAGGATGGCTGCTTACATCAGGCTGTTGGAAGAAAAACAACAGGAGGCGATTCCCGCCGGAGAGGTTTCCGCTGCGGAAAAAGGGGAGCAGGCTGACGAGAAGGACAAACCCATGGAGCCGCCCCTGCTTTCCCGGGAAGCAGTCGCTGCCCGCCTGGAAGAAGCCGGTGTCGTATTTGGTATTGATTGGGAAAATGTAGATGCTTTAATTCTGCATCAGGTCAAAGGGGAAGAAATCTGTATTGCAAAAGGGCTCCCGCCTAAACCCGGCAAGGATGCCTATATCCAGCCTGTTTATCTGGAGAAACAGATAAAAACACAAGAAATACCCGATGATAAAATGGTTGATTATCTTGATTACGGGCGCATTGTCAGCGTTGAACCTGGAGAATTGCTGGCCGTTAAGGTACCCCCGCAGCCTGGTGAACCGGGGAAGAACGTATTAGGGCAGAATATTCTGCCTCCGCCCGCAAAGAATCCGGTGCTGATAGCCGGACCCGGGGTGAAGATTGAAGACGGGGGCCTGCGGGTGGTAGCAACAGCCTCCGGCAGGCCTGAACAAAAGAATAATCTGTTCGCAGTATATCCGACTCATACTGTGAACGGCAATGTTGACGCGGTGATAGGGCACATCAAGTTCAAGGGTGATCTGGTGATCAAGGGAAGTATTGCCGAAGGCATGCGGGTAGAGGCGAAAGGTAAACTTGATGTGCACGGAAGTATTGCCCACAGCACTGTTTCAGCAGGAGGCAGCATCAAGGTTGGACAGAGCATTCTGGGCAGTACTGTCCGGGCGGGAGGTCCCTGGGTCCAGTTTAAGCTTGCGCACGATCTTTTAAGCAAAACCGTTGCCGTTTTTGAAGAGTTAATGGCTTCGGCCCGGCAGCTTAAGGATCATCCTGGATTCGCCGGTACAGTCCAGGTCAAGCAAAATGGGGAAGGGATAATCATAAAAATACTGATGGAGAAAAAATATTCCAACCTGCCTGATTCGCTGACCGACCTGGCTGAAAAGCTGGATAAATTGGAACAGGAGGCTTTCCCTGTGGAAGCGCTGGAACAGCTGCGAGCTAACTGTCTGGAGGCGCTTTCCCGATTTACCGGGCTAGGCCCGCTCCGCTTTGGTTCCCTGGATGATGCACAGACAATTATTGAAAAATTGAAGGCCGGAGGCCGGCAATTTTCCGGGTGCTACTTGAACGAGGATATGGAACAGGCAAATATTACTGCGTCTTATGCCCAGAATACCAAGCTTTTTGCCAGCGGGACAGTGAAAATAACTGGTAAGGGCGCCTATTATTGCGACATTGCTGCCGCAAAGGATGTGCTGATTGAAGGCAGACCGGGGATATTCCGCAATGGCAGCATTGTTGCCGGAAGAAATGTCCGGGTGTTGGAATTAGGCAGTCCCTTGGAAGCGGCAACAAGGGTTGAGATCCCGTCAGGAGCCGTTATTTCAGCCGGCAAGGTCTATCCTGGAGTTTTTCTGAAGGCTGGAGCCCGGGGCGATCGTATTCAAACTTTTGTTCAGGGGTTAAAATTCAGTGATTAGTTCAAACCAAGAAATCTTATAAAGGAAACTGGCCCTTGCTTTTCCAATAAGCCTGCAAAACATCTTCCAATGTAGGATTAATTCCGCAGCACATCCGGCCCTGGTCGCAAAAGCCTGTCATTTTGCATGGGTAATCAATGTCACCGAAAAGGCCTGGGGAAACATGCTTTAGAGATTGAAGCATCTCCCAGGCCAGTTGCCTGATTTCCCGTTGGGCCCTGCGGCACAGGCGCAGTTTGAAAAAGTGGCGCAGCTCCCGTGCATTCATGGTCATCAGAAAAACTGTCTGAGTGGAATTTGTTAAAGCCATCCTGGCTGACTCAGCGGGAATGCCTGCGTTGACAAAAAAATTATACAGTTCCTGTACCGAAGCCTGAAAAGCCAGCCACTTCAGGTTTGTTTCCTGGTTTTCTGCGATCTCGGGAGGTGTATAATAAGCAAAAGCATCCTCAACACAATATCTCTGCGAGCGCTGAGAGAAGGAGGCTATCCGGTGCCTGGTGAATTGCTGGCTGATAATCCTGGCAACCCAAATCTTAAATGTAAAGGCATTATGTTCTAAAACCGAGTGGTGCCCGCTTTTGATGCAAAACTGGAGTGCCTGGGGTGAGGGTGCGGCATCATAACAAATAGCTGCCGCTTCCTGCGCCAGGCTGTCTGCATTCTCGGTCCAGCGGATCAGCTGTACTCTTGGTTCCATAAAAAACACCCTGCCTTTTTTGATAATAATTGCTGCATTCAATTCTACCTCTGGCTGTTCCTGGATGTCAAGCAAGCCTGAGCCAGCGCAAAGTCCTGGGCGACATTCTTTTTCCTCCATAGCCATTTATTACAAGGAATTTGGCGAAATATGTTGAACTTTTATCTTGAAATAAATTTGACAGGAATTATTTTTAAATAACCCAGAAAGGGTGGGGAAAATGGCAGTCGTAAAAAACAAGAGCAATTCTGAACAGCAATTGGTGGTGTTCCATCTGGCAGGGGAAACCTACGGAATTGATATTTCTTCTGTCCATGAAATTATCCGGATGCAGACTGTTACGGAAGTCCCCCGGACTCCAGATTTTGTGGAAGGAGTGATTAACCTGCGGGGACGAATAGTGCCGGTGATCGATCTGCGCAAGCGTTTTGGCATGCGGTTGGATGAGGCGACCGCCAACTCACGCATTATTGTGGTGGAGGTAAACGGGGTAACGGTAGGCATGACTGTTGATGCGGTTTCGGAAGTCTTACGTTTACCGGAAGCCAACATTGAGCCTCCTCCAAACATGTTTTCGGGCGTGGATGTTTCCTACCTGAAGGGAGTAGGCAAATGGCAGGAAAGACTGATTATACTGTTGAATCTCGACAAGGTGCTGCATTTGAATCAGCAGCAGGCATTAAGCGAAAGCTTTAAAACGGGGGGTCTGGCATGACATCCCAATTCGATATGAACCAGTACCTGGGCGTTTTTATGGATGAAGCAGAAGAGCAACTCCGGGAAATGGATCAGGCGATAATCCTGTTAGAGCAGGACCCTGGGGATATTAACCTGTTAAACAAGATTTTTCGTGCTGCCCATACCATCAAGGGAGCAGCAGCAACAATGGGATTTGAAAGCATGGCCTCATTGACCCATGATATGGAAAATATACTGGATAAACTGCGGCGGAAAGAAATGACTGTAACCCGGGAGGTAGTCAATGTCCTGTTGGCCTGCCTTGATCACCTCCAGGCAATGAAAGCAGAAATTGCTGCCGGCAGAGATGGCCGGGGAAATATCTTGAGTCTATCCGGCAAACTGCAAGAGTTGCTGGCCATTGGAGACGTCCCGGCACAGCAAGCCGTTCAACCGGCCGGAAAAAACGCTCTTGAGTTGAATGAGATCGAAGAAAATGTAGTGCGAGCTGCTCATGTAAAGGGTTACCGCACCTGTCATATTGTGGTAACGCTGGACAGCGGCTGCATTATGAAGGCTGCCCGGGCTTATATCATTTTTAATAATTTAAAAGATGCCGGCGAAATAATCAAGACAGTCCCTTCTGCCGAGGATATTGAAAGAGAGAAGTTTGATTGCCAGATCCAATTGCTCCTGGTAACCAAGGAGGATATGGATACTATTGCCAATATCCTTAATACCATTTCAGAAATTGAAAGTATAAAGGTAATGCCGGTAGAACTGGAGGACACCGGGACAGATTCAGAGCAGGCGTCTTCGGCCGACCAGCAGGCTGAGCAAAAAGTTGAACTGGCTTTGAGCGAGAAAAAATTGGGTCAAACCGTGCGGGTAGACGTTCATCGCCTGGAGAACCTGATGAACCTGGTGGGTGAACTGGTAATTGACCGGGGCCGGCTGGCCCAGGTAGGCCTTTCCTTGCGCAACCGTCTTGGTTCCGAGGAACTGGTGGAAACCCTGGATGATGTTTCGGTCCATATTGGAAGAATTACCAGCGACCTGCAGGAAGAGATCATGAAGGCCCGGATGTTCCCGATTGAGCAAGTATTCAACCGTTTTCCCCGCATGGTGCGGGATTTGGCCCAAAAAGCAGGCAAAGAGGTTGAATTTATTGTCGAAGGCAGAGAAACAGAGCTGGATCGCACTGTAATTGAAGAGATTGGGGATCCCCTGATCCACCTCTTGCGAAATGCTATCGACCATGGTATTGAAATCCCGGCGGAAAGGCTGAAAACGGGCAAGTCCCGGGTTGGTACGGTTAGGCTTAAGGCTGTTCATCAGGAGAACCAAATTGTCATTACGGTAGAAGATGACGGCAGAGGGATTAATGCTGATGCAGTTAAGAAAAAGGCCCTGGCCAATGGCTTGATCTCCAAAGAGGCGGCTGCCGGGTTAAATGAGCGGGAGGCATTGGATCTAATCTTTCTCCCGGGTTTTACTACCGCCGAGGTTGTCAGCAGCGTTTCCGGCCGGGGTGTTGGCATGGATATTGTAAGGTCCCACATCGAAAAAATAAACGGAACAGTGGAAATTGATACTTTAATTGGCCGGGGTACACTATTCACTATTAAACTGCCACTGACCCTGGCTATCAGCCGTTCCTTGCTGGTCTATGTTGGGGAACGGGTTTTTGCTTTTCCACTGGCAAATGTGGTGGAAATCCTGGAGGTTGCCAGAGATAGCATGCAGCGGGTTCAACGCCGGCATGTGATACTGGTTCGGGGAGAGGTATTGCCTCTATTCCGCCTGGATAAGGTTCTGGGTTTTCGAGGTACCGGAGAAACCCCTGAAAAATTTCCGGTGGTGGTGGTTAGCTTCTCTGACCGGCGATTGGGATTTATTGTGGATAATCTGATTGGCGAGCAGGAAATTGTGATTAAATCCCTGGGGGATTACATCGGCCAAATTCCCGGATTGGCAGGCGCTACCATCATGGGTGACGGACGGCTTGCCCTCATACTTGATGTGCGGGGTCTGGTCGGAAAGGCAACAGGGAAAGCCAGTAATGAATTGGCCAGTTAAAGTTTTTTTAGTCGATGATTCTGCTTTTATGCGGCGGCTCCTTACTGCCATGCTGGAACAGGACGGGAAGATCAAGGTTATTGGTTATGCCCGCAATGGCAGTGAAGCTTTGGAAAAAATACCGGTTTTAAGGCCTGACGTTGTAACGATGGATATCGAGATGCCTGAGGTAGACGGGCTGGAAACCCTGTCCAAGCTGATGGGGCTACACCCGGTGCCGGTAATTATGGTCAGCGCCCTGACAACCGAAGGGGCACATGCAACCCTGAAAGCCCTGGAGCTTGGTGCCCTGGATTTTGTGGCCAAGCCTTCCAACCAGGCCGAGATGCCTTTATTTGCTGCTGATCTTTGTTCCAAGGTAATGGCTATAGCAGGGGTATCATTGAAGCCAGTCGGTTCCAGCAAGAAGACAGCCAGGCCCGCTGTTGCCCGGCTGGAGAAACATGGGTACCCGGGAAAGGCACCAGTCGACCTGGTAGCGATCGGAACTTCCACGGGAGGCCCTACTGCGCTGAGGACGATTATTTCAGCCTTGCCTGCAGATTTCCCGGCTGGAATTCTGATCGCACAGCACATGCCGCCTGGTTTTACCAGGCCCCTGGCCCAACGTTTGAATGAGCTAAGCCATCTTAGGGTAAAAGAGGCAGAGGAAGGGGATCTGGTCAGACCAGGCACAGCCTTGGTGGCTCCGGCAGGTTGGCAGACAATGCTTTCTGGCAATTGCGACAGGTTAGAGGTGCGATTGACAAAAGAAGCTCCTTTTCCCACCTTGTTCAAGCCTTCAGTGGATGTGCTGTTTTTATCTGCAGCCGAAACCTGCGGCCAGAACACCCTGGGTGTGATCCTTACCGGCATGGGCAGTGACGGTGTGCGAGGAATGAAAGGAATAAAAGAAAAAGGTGGCAGAACTCTGGCCGAGGCGGAAGTGTCCTGTGTTGTTTATGGAATGCCAAAGGCCGCTGTTGAGGCAGGGGTAGCAGACTGGGTTTATCCGCTGGCCTCGATGGCTCATGAAATAATTAAGCAGGTAAAAAATTGAGCCTAAAGTTTCCTTGTAGATCTGCCGAAATACATGGTGAGGGTAGCTCGTTGCCTGCGGCAGCCCCAAAAACGGGGCTTAAAATATTGCGGAGCTTTCCCTCTAACTTCTGACTTCTAACCTCCAACCTCTAATTTAGGGCAGGTGTTTTGGATGAAGATCAAGGGCATACCTCCGGTTCAGGCGGTTATAGCCTATGGGGGGGCAAAAAAACCGGAAACTGGCAGCCGTCCTGCGGTTGAAAAGGATTCACTGGAGCTGTCTCCCGAGGCTAAAGCTCTCAATCAATTGATCAGAGAGGCCGCAGAGCCGCTGATGCGGGAAGGTTTGGTGCAGGATTTAAAATCCAGGCTGCGTGCCGGAACCTACCAGGTTCCGGTAGAAGCCCTGGCTGCAAAAATTGCCGAAGAGATCCTGAGTGCAAAACGATAAAAGAGGTGCCAGATCAATGGATGAATTATTTGCTTCCTTGATTAAGTTGCTGGAGGATCAGGAGGAGTTAATGGCGCGGCTGGTACTTCTTGGGGAGCGGGAAATGACAGCCTTGAAAAAAAATGATTTGCCATGGCTTTGCTCCCTTGTTTCCGAGCAGGAAAAGACCAGCCAGGCCTTATCCCGCTTGGAAGAGGAGCGGGTGCGGCTGCAAAGTGAGCTAAGTGCTGCGCTTCACCCGGGTAGCAACATGATCCTGCGAGATTTTTTGCCTTTTGCAGGCAAAGATCAGGCCAGGCTGGAAATATTGTCCGCTTCCCTGCAGGCCCACTGCCTGCGCCTCCAGGATCTGAACGAGACAAATACCCTGCTAATCCGCCAGTCCCTGGCTTATATCAACAGGCTGATGCCTCACTTTGCCCCGAATGAGGGGGCTACTTACAGCCCGGAAGGTCATCTCCAGCCTTTGTCAAAAGCCGTGGTTTTGAATAAGACTGTTTAGTTGCAGACTTCTGCAAGGAGTGATCTTTTTTGCCTACTATCTTTTCTGGCATCAACACGGCCTTAAGGGCCTTAATGGCCCAACAAAGCGGTCTCCAGACTACTGCCCACAATATCGCCAACGCAAATACCCCGGGTTTTTCCCGTCAGCAAGCACTGATGTCTGCCAGCACTCCGTTTTCCATGCCGGGTTTTAACCGGCCGGGCGGTGCCGGCCAGATCGGCACCGGTGTTGATATTACCTTCATCCGCCGCATCCGGGACCTCTTTTTGGACGGCCAAATCCGGGTGGAAACTGGAACTGCTGGACACTGGGAGATCACCCGGGATACCCTGGAACGGGTGGAAGTGGTTTTTATGGAGCCTTCTGAGAGCGGCCTTAACAGCTTAATGGGAAGGTTCTGGAACAGCTGGCAGGAACTGAGCAAAAATGCTGAAAGCACCCCTGTCCGGACCACCGTAAGGGAGACAGGGATAGCCTTGTCAGATGCCATCCGGCATTCCTACGATCAGTTAAGCAGTCTTAAAAGGGATCTGGACCTGACTCTTAAAAATAAGGTGCGGGAAATAAACACCTTGGCTCGGCAAATTGCCGATCTGAATGTGCAGATTGCTAATATAAAGCAGTCAGGCCACCAGCCTAACGACCTGAAAGACCAACGGGATGTGCTCCTGGATAATTTGGCCAGGCTGGTTCCCTTTTCCCTGGAAGACTATGCGGATGCCCAGGGGAATTATACGGGTGCTGTTAAGGTACAAGTTGCCGGCCAGGACCTGGTTGTTTGGGGCCAGGGTATTCCTAGAAGCGATCAGGTAAGAGAGCTCGAGACAGTAGAACAGGACGGACGGCTAGTACCCCGCTGGTCTGAAGTGGATGGAACCGCGCCTCTTTTGGAGGTGTCTTCCGGGCAGCTGGCTGGAGTCTTATCTAGCCGGGACAACCTGGTGCAGAATTATATCGATAAACTGGACGTCCTGGCCAGAGGCTTGATCAGCCGCATCAATCAGGTCCACAGCCAGGGGTTTGACCTGGACGGCAATCCCGGCGGAGACTTCTTCACCGGCACCGGGGCCGCCGATATGCAAGTAGAACCCTTGCTGGCCAATGATGTTCGTTTGATTGCTGCCTCCTTGGGCAGTGGCCCAGGGGACAACAACAATGCACTGCAAATCCTCTTGCTTCGTTCTGCCCGCATGGTGCTGGAAGATGGAGCCTTCATGCCTGCTCCGGTAGGCGCAGGGGGAACGACCTTTGATAATTACTATAAGGATTTTATAGCCGAACTGGGTGTGGCTGCCCATGAAGCCGGGCGGATGGCCGTAAACCAGCAGGCTCTTGTCGAGCAGCTGCAAAACCGGCGGGAAAGCATCTCCGGGGTATCTCTCGATGAGGAGACTGCCAAGCTTATCCTGTATCAGCGGGCCTACCAGGCGGCAGCCCGGGTTATTTCCACCATTGATGAGATGTTGAATACCGTAGTTAACGGCCTGAAGCGTTAGGGGGTGAAAAGATGCGCATAACCAACAACATGCTGAAGAACAACGTCTTGCAAAACTTGAACCACAACCTCAGTTATATGGCCAAGGTGCAGAGGCAGATGTCCAGCGGCAAGGCTGTTACCCGTCCTTCCGACGACCCCATTGCAACTGCCCAGATTTTGACCTATAAAACAGTCCTGGCTGAAATGGATCAGCACGCCCGCAATATGGATGATGCTATTGGCTGGCTTGAAGTATCTGAAAGCGCCTTAAACCATGTGACCAAAGTCCTCCAGCGGGCGCGAGAGCTAGCTGTCTACGGCGCATCTGGGACCATCCCCAGCGAGTCCCGTCAGGCTTTAGCCCAGGAGGTAGGCCAGCTGGTGGAAGAAATGGCTCAGGCTGCCAATACCAGTTATGCCGGCAGGTATGTTTTTGGAGGCTCGGTTACCCATCAGCCGCCCTTCGTCCATCAGGGTAGTCAGGTTGTTTACGCAGGAAACGATTTTCGCCATAACTGGGAAGTTGCCCCAGGCGTTACTGTTGCTGTCAATATCAGTGGGCAGGAAGCTTTTCAGATTCAGGCGGATAATACCGGCAAGGTATTCCAGGTGATGTTGGACCTGAAGACAGCCCTCGAAAATAGTGATATGAGCCAAGTATCGGCAAGTATCCAAACTATCGAAAACGCAACCAATCATATTTTGGAGCAACGGGCTGTCCTGGGGGCTAAAAGCAACCGCTTGCAGGTTGCTAAAGAACGGGCCCAGGAGGCCCATTTGGAGACCACCAAACTCCTGTCCCAACTGGAGGATGTGGATCTGGCAGAAGCAATTATTCGCTTTAAAAGCCGGGAAAGCGCCTACCACGCAGCCCTCTCAACCGCTGCCATGGTCCTGCAGCCCAGCCTGATTAATTTCCTGCGCTAGACGCGGAGGAGGCATGTCCATGGCTGTCAATCACCGTAAAACGGCCTTAATTATACTTTTATTTGTATTTTTTACCGGCTTGTTTTTGCTGATTCTGTCGCCTCCTGTTTTACAGGCGGCAGTTCCCGCTATAAATAAGAGCCTTCCTCTTAAAGGAGGTATCGGCGGCGGCTATCTTGCGGAGATCACTGGCACAGGTTTTTCTGCGGACAGCATAGTCCGGATCGACGGCAAAACTGCCAGGGTGATGGAGTTTTTGCCTGAGGTGGGCCAAAATCCGGGACGGCTGATGGTAGAAGTGCCGCCAGGAAGTTCCATTGGGCTGAAGGATGTGCTGATCTTAAATCCAAACATGACCTGGGATTTGTGGGAGAGGGGTTTTGAATACCTTCCCGGACCGGTGATCAATTACATCACTCCCAACTCCGGCCTGGTGGGATCGGAGATTGAGGTGCGGGGCAGCAATTTTCGGTTAGGCGACACAGTTGAGGTTAGAATCGGGGGCATACTTACACCCCTTCTGCCTGGCAAACCCTTCACTGATACCAGTCTATGGGTGGCTGCTCCTGCCGGCTTGACCGGTACCGTCTCGCTGGAGGTTGCCATTGTGCGGAGCGGAGCGGTAACAGATGAAAGGACGCGCATCCCGGCAGGATTTACTTATACCGCTGAAATGAGCAGCCCGGCAATAACTGAGATACTGCCGGCTAACACCGGCCTGACTGCCGGCGGCCAGGAATTAACTATTCGCGGCACTGACTTTCGGGTGGCAATAGGGGTGCCTGAACCTGTTTTCCCCAGGGTATATTTTGGCCAGCAACAGGCGGTGGTCACTTCTGTCACCAGCAGCAGCATCACGGTTTTAACCCCTCCCAACACCGCCGGGGCGAAGAATGTCCTGGTGGTCAACCCGGATGGCCGCAACTCCAATACCGTGCCCTTCTATTACGTTATTTCTGAAAAAGAGACCGCTATTTTGGGTGTCACCCCGAACTTCGGCAGCAGGGAAGGGGGTACTCCCATCACAATATCTGTGCTGAATTTGCCGCTCTTTGACCCTGCCAGGCCAGCGGAAAAACATATCCGGCGGATGGAACTGACTATCGGTGGCATTCCAGCCGGCGAATATCCTGCCCCTGTTTCCGGCGAGCTACGGGTGATTGACAGCAGGACCCTGGAGGCCATCACTCCGGGGGGGAGTTTAGGCAGGCAAGACATCATCTTATGGCTCGTGCTTAATGATGATTCTACTGTTCAGGTTGTTTTTCCCAGGGGCTTTGAGTACCTTACCCCCCCCAGCCAGCCAAGAATTACGGCTGTTAACCGGCTGGAGGTCCCTTTAAACCAGTGGGTGACTGATCGGATTGAACAATTAGGGCCTGCGGAAGGCCCAATCTTTGAAAGGACACCAATTATCATCACTGGACAGGATTTTCGCAGCCCCCAGGCAGGAGAAACGGTCAGGGTTCTGGTCGGTCTGGACCAGGCCACTGATGTGACGGTGTTAAGCCCCCGCCATATCTATGCCGTGGTACCGGCCGGCCAGGTTCCGGCAGTGAAGGATATTACCGTCATTAACCCCGATGGAGCCTCTGTTCGGGTCCGCAATGCCTATACCTACCGGGGTGCTGCCCTGCGGGTAGATTCTGTTACTCCCAACTTTGGCCCTGTCAGTGGCGGTACGGAAATAGTGATCCGGGGGGCCAGTTTTAGCGCAGACCTGGCTACCCTGGTGGTTCAGTTCGGATATACCGGTGCCGATGGCATAGAACGTTTTGAGACAGCCCGCTTTAAAAACGCTGCAGATAAAGTGCAGACCGACGGCCAGGGGGAACGGATGACCGTCATTACCCCGCCTCACACCCAGGGTTGGAAGTCGGTGCGGGTCCTGAACATTTATGGGGAATACACCAAGCCCAACGCCTTTCTCTACCTTCCTCCTGTTTTCAGCTCCCCCCTGATTACCGGCCTGGAACCGGTCCGGGGACCGGTGACCGGCGGGACGTCGGTAGTGATCACCGGGGAAAACTTTGCAACCGGTGCAGAGGTGCGGTTTGGTCCGGTGGCTGTTCCCCCTCTTGCCGTCACCGTCGAAAGCCTGCAGCGGATCCGGGTGGTTGCCCCGCCTTCGGTGCCAGGGTGGCAGGGGGTGACGGTTGTCAACCCGGATGGTCAGGAATTTACCTGGTGGGCTCCGCCCCGGGACGTCAACGACCCGGCGGACCAAACCGCCAGAGGTTTCTTTTACTTCAGCACACCTGTTATTACTTCTCTAAGCCCGAACCGGGGTGCTGTTGCCGGCGGTGGCATCATCGAAATCAATGGCAGCCAATTTTTTCCAGGCATCAGGGTGGTCTTTGGCCAGGCAGGCCAGACCGTTCATCAAGAGGTCTACGAAGTACACCTGGTGGACAGTGGCAAACTGCGGGTACGCCTGCCAGCAGTGGCTAATCCGGCCGGCAATCTTGCCGTTACCGTCATTAACAAAGACGGTGGCAGCTTTACCTTGCCCGGAGCCTTTTCCTTTGTTACTGCCACTTCCTTACCACAGGTAGAAAGGGTAGTGCCTGACTTTGGCCCTGCTGGCGGCAGGATCGAGGCTTTGATCACCGGGCAAAACTTCCCGCCCAATCCGGTGGTCTATTTTGGCTGGGAAAGCGTTTTGCAGGTGGTCTCCGCCAGCGCAAACCAGCTGCGGGTGCTGGTGCCGGCTAATTTGCCTGGCAAATACCCGGTGACGGTAATTAACCCCAGCAATATGGGGGCAGGTGTGCTTGCCGATGCCTTTGAGTACCTGCCCAGCCTGACTACCCCACTTATCCAGTCTGTTACCCCGCCCAGGGGCAGTAAGGCAGGGGGAACCTATGTCACCATCTTGGGGCAGAACTTTTGGGAGGGGGTGCGGGTATTCTTCGGCCCTCAGGAAGTGCCCCGGGCAAATGTCGATTTCAGGGGTGGTACCCTGTTAAAGGTTGTTACTCCGCCGGGAGAACTTGGCCCGGCAGATGTACGGGTGGTGAACCCAGACGGGGGGAGCGCCCTGAGGCGAGATGCCTTTACCTATCTGTCGCCAGCGCCCGAGTTCCTGCCAACAATAATTTCCATCACACCAGATCGTGGCAAAACGGCTGGCGGCACTTTTGTGACTATTAAAGGAAACAACTTTTGGCAGGATGTGCAGGTTTTTTTCGCCGGACTACCGGCCTTAAAGGTAGCGCGAATTGACCGGGAGACGATTACCCTGGAAACCCCGCCCCACCCCCCGGGCAGGGTGGAAGTCACTGTCGCCAACCAGGACGGCGGAGTGGTTACGGTGATGGATGGTTTCGAGTATCTGGTTCCAGGCAGCAGGCCAATCATCACCAAAATTGACCCGGCCTTGGGCATGGCTGGGGCTGAAACCCCGGTCACAATTACCGGCGGCGATTTCCGTTTGGGCTTGCAAGTGCAGTTTGGCGGCATTCCCGGCCGGATTGAAAGTGTTGACTATGAAAGAATTGTCGTTTTTACACCCCGGCTGCCTAAAGGCAGGGTGAATGTTACTGTTACAAATACTGATCTGGGTAGTGTCACCCAGCCTAATGGTTTCGAATTCCGCTCCTCGGTCCCCAGGATTTTATCTGTTGAGCCTGGGGCAGGCAGCCGGGAAGGCGGCGATGTTGTCTATCTTACTGGCAATAACCTGATCCGGGATCCGGGCTTTAACCTTTATTTCGGCAATACCAGGGTTCCAGATCCGGCAATCGAGTGGCTGGATGGCCAAACTCTAAAAATCGTCACTCCGCCTGGGCCATTGGGGTATGTGGATGTCAGGGCAGTGAACCCAGACGGGGAAGAATTTATTTTGCGCAGAGGCTTTCTTTACAAAAGCCCAGCCAGCAGCCCGCAGATCAGCGGGATTACCCCTGCTGCCGGTCCCACAGCGGGGGGTATCTGGGTAACCTTGCAGGGTACCGACTTCCGCCAGGAGGCCATGGTGTATTTTCAGGGGCAGCCTGCCGCCAGGGTACGCCTGTTAAACAGCGGAGAGTTAATGGCCCTCTTGCCGCCTTACCGCCCTGGGGAGGTCGACGTGACAGTAGTAAATTATGACGGCGGCAGCGATACATTGGCCGGGGCTTTTACCTACCGGGCACCCGAAAGCAATCCCCGGATCGACCGGGTTGAACCTAACCGGGGTCCTCACTTGGGAGGCACAGCTTTCACTCTCGTTGGGCTGGACTTCCGACCTGGGATCAAGGTGTTTTTTGACGGGGTAGAAGCCGCTCAAGTCCAGTTCAAAGACTACCGGACAGTGACTGGGGTGGCGCCGCCAGGAACGGCCGGCCCGAAAGATGTGACTGTCTTAAACTCAGATCAGGGGGTTTTCACCCTGCCCCGGGGCTTTAGCTACTTCCAGGTAACGGAACCTGTAATCACATCAGTCAGCCCCGACCAGGGTCCGGCTACCGGCGGGACCGGGATTACGGTAACCGGTCTCCGGTTTGCCAGGGAGGCCCTGGTTACTGTGGGCGGGCAGCCAGCACAGGATTTGCGCTGGATCAGCGACGGGATATTGCAAATGCGTACCCCGCCCGGCCTTGTCGGCTGGCGGGAAATCAGGGTGATTAATCCTGATGGCGGTTTTACCGTCCGGCAAAATGGTTTTTACTACCAGCGTCCCCGGGCAGCACCGGACACGCCGGATTGGCTTTGGGCCACAACTCATGACCATACGACGCTGAGGCTTAATTGGTCTGGGGCGGAATTTGCCGAGTATTACGAGGTCTTTATCAGTGACAGCAGTGCCGGTACCTATCGTTTCCTGGCCCAAACCAGGGAGACGGTCCATTTTGCAACTGGTTTGAGCCGTAATCAATCCTATTATTTCCAAGTGAGAGCCGTAAACGAATTGGGAGCCTCTTCTTTTTCAAGAGTAGCCCATGCCTGGACCGGCAGCTCAGGGGAAGATCCGGTACAACCTCTGCCCCAGGTGAGAATCGAAGGAGGGGGCTCCTGGGTAAGGGTTAACATACCCGATGAAGATTCATTCCGCAGGCATCATCGGATTGCTTTAAACCAGGCGGAATATCGCCAGGCCTCAAGGTTTATAATTGCCCTGCCGGGGGAGGTGGCCAGGGCGGCACCCCGCAATCTTGTTATCGATACTGGTATTCTACAGCTAAATATGGCGGCCCGTGCCCTTTGGACCCCTGGCCTGCGTAACCTCTCAGGAGGTGAATTGGCTGATACCTGGGTCAGGGTGGGCATCACTTACAATAACCAATCTGTAGGAGAACAGGCCCTGGCGGCAATGCCCAGAGGAACCCGCCTGCTCACCCCGGTGGTGGAGGTGGTTTGGGAAACTCAGACTGGGCGAAGGGTTTTTGCCAACGACTTTTTCCATGGCCCGGTAACCCTGAGCCTTAACTTTACGCCGGAAAACTTGCGCCAGAAAAACTGGCAGAAAACCGCAGTCTATTACTTTGATGGAAATACCCAAACGTGGCAGACTGCCCCTGTTAGCCGGGATCCATTCTGGCCGATCCTTGCAGTAGATGTTAAAGGGCCGGGCCGGTACGTCTTAGTAGAACAGCCATAAGGGTGGGGTGGTGGATGAAAAAGGGCGTCATGATCTTGCTGCTAGCGGGATTGCTCTACTTTTTTTATGGCATTCCCGCCGCAGCTATTCCTGTTCATGGTCAGGTTTTTGAGGGCCGGATTAATGCAGTGCAAACCTTGAATGCCGCTAAATTCAGCGATATTAATAACCACTGGGCCAGAGAACCCATCCAGCGAATGGTTTTGCAGTCGATTATTCGGGGATATGGTGATGGCCGGTTTCTTCCTGACCAGGCTATGACTAAAGAAGAGACACTGGCTGTTTTGATCAGGCTGATGGGTGAGGAAGAAAGAGCGAGGGCGAGGACTGCTCCGGACGGCAACTGGGCTGATGCTTATTTGGAGCATGCTGTTGGCAAAGGAATTATTACAGAGGCAGAGCGCCGCGAAATGATAGATGGTAAACGCCAGCAGCCGGCGGAACGGCAGGAAGTAGGCTTATGGACCGGCAGGGCTTTGGGGTTATTGCCGGTGCCGGAAGTACGGCAAGTAGCAGTATTCAGCTTCCGCGACCGGGATCGGATCAGGGAAGCCTGGCTCCCAATGATCGAAGCGGCACTGCGGGAGGGGATCCTTTTCGGTGTATCGCCAGGCCAGTTAGCTCCCCAACAACCCGTTACCCGGAGCCAGATGGCAGCCATCGCGGACCGGATTAATCCCAGGTTGACAGGATTGCGGGACGTAAGTGAATTTGCCGGGGAATTATTGCAGAGCAGGGTGAGGGCGATATTTATTAACGGCCAGCCGGCACAGGTGGTAGAATACTTGATTTTGGCGGACAATGGGCAGGTTGTTTTCCTGCAGGCGGGGCCCCAGACTGATTTTATTGTGGCGAAAGCTCAGTCGCTAGGCCTTTCCGGAACCCTGGCGGCTGGAGACCGGGTCCGGGTGGTTATTGAACAGGGTCAGGTTATCTATGTGGAAAGAGCTTCTGCTTTAACCCAAAATATCCCGGCCGTTATCCGCCAGGTAGATTCTGCCCGGCGGGAGATCACTGTGGATACCCAAAACGGTCCGCTGACCTCTTTTCGCTTGAACTCCCAGGTTCTCATCAAGATGGACAGCAGGGATGCCAGCCTGCGGGACCTGTTGCCGGGGCAGGAGGTTATTCTCTCTCTTAAAGGCGACCAGGTGATTCGTGTCCAGGCCATCCTGGAAGATTTAATGCCGGGTTACCGGCAGCCCCAGCAGTTTGCTGTTACCGGGCGCCTGCGGGAAATAAGCGCCAGGGGTTTGACTGTGCTGAGCTCACAGACAGAAAGGACCTATACTTTAACCGGCGTTACCCAGGTCTTGCGTCAGGGCCGGCCAGTTGAACTGGGGGAATTAAAAACAGGGGAGGTCTTGTGGCTTCTAGTCAACCAGGAGCAGGAGGTCTTGCGGATAGAGGCCGCCGGCCCGGCCAGCCGGGTGACAGGGATCTATAAGGGCAGGCTGGATCAGGTTAATCCGGCCGCCCGGCAGGCTGTTTTTTCCCAGGTTTCGCAATTCGATCTGGGATCATGGCGGCCGCGGGCCGGCTTGCTAACCCTTGATTTGTCGCCGGCAGCAGAAATGTTTAGCGGGAACAGGCCGATATCTCTAGCGGAAATGGCGCAGCAGTTCCGCCATCAGGAAATATACCTGGCGGTGACTTCGCCCTTTGGCCGGGAGACAGCGGTAAAGCTAGCAGTCAAAACCGGAGAGGCAGATCTTCATAATGGTCTGGCAAGCCGCCTTTCATACGGCCAGGAAATACTTGAGTTAAGGGGTGTTAACACCCAGTTTCAATTCGGGCCTGGCAGCATAGTGGTGAAAGACCGCCGGCTGGTTGATCCGCAAGACCTGTCTGCCCGGGACCACCTTTTTTTGATTGCCAACCGTGAAGGGGCCCAGAACAGAGCAATGGTTATTCTTACGCACGACTTCCTGCCTGCAGGTTTCCAGATCGCCAGGGGCGTACTGGACAGGGTGCGGGAGGAGGATTTCCGTTTAAATCGCTATAGTTTTTATGAAGGCTTGCAGTGGCAGGAGGCCGGCACCGGCTTCGAGTCTGCCAGTTTTACCGGATCCAGTGAGGCCTTGATTCTTGACTTCACCAGAGAACCGGTAAGGTTCTTGTCCCCGGAAGATTTTCGCAACAGCCGCTTTTCAGGCAAGTATACCGGCGAATATGTTTACCTGGTCAGCAGGCAGAGCCGGGTAAAGGCCATGGTCATCTACCCCTACCGGACAAGTGCTCAAACCCTGAAGACCAGTCTCGGCCGGGTGACAGCTATCAGCGGGCAAGGGGTCCTGCGCTTGGAGCCGGTCCAGGACTGGAGCGAAGGGAACCAAAAGTGGATTGCAAATCCCCTCTTCCTTTCCCTTGATACCAGTGCTTCCCTGGTAATAAAGGGCCAACAGGTGGCGGACAGGCAGTCCCTCCGGGTGGGAGACGAGATCTTTGTCCTCCATGACCACCAGCGCGTCTATGTGGCAGTTGTCCAGGATTAGGGCCGATCTTGAACAAGGGACGAGTTCAAAAGGTGTAGAATTGGAATCCATAATTGGGGACATTCCGCAGCGAAGATGACCTGCTTAAAATAGCGGTGTGTCCCCTTACTTTAATTGGGGACATTCCGCAGCGAAGATGACCTGCTTAAAATAGCGGTGTGTCCCCTTACCTTAAGAGGTGCAAAAAAGTGGTGCTAAGACTTCTTTTAATTGGATTGATGCTAGCCTTAGCCCTGGGCTTTTGCTCCGGGGAGGCTTTCGCTTCCATGCTGCACCTGGAAGGCGGCATTGCCAACGAGCAGGACTACCGGGAGGTCTTTTGGCTTACCGGCCGCCCAATTTTATTGACCGGCAGCGTAAGGGAGACTATTACCACCGGCAGGGACGGTTCTGTCACTTACCGCTTAACCTATACCAATCTGGGGAACCAGGAGCACAAAATAGCGGTGACCAGGACACTGACCTTTGTTACAACTCAGGAGCCAAAAGACAACCAGCAGATTTCCGTTACCCGGCTGACCAGCTACCGGGAAACCATATCGGTGGATAAAGATCGTTATGTCCTGGAGGATTACCAGTTTGCCCATTCCGCCATTGCCGACCGGCAGCCAGTGGTGGGTTACCATAGCGCCAACTGGACTGCCAGGAAAACGTATAATTTAAATAGGAATGCCGGCAGGGTAGTGGTGGAAACCTGGGGCAGTTCCGTAGGCTACCGGCACAACTGGGGGGAAACCGCTACCCACAGAATAGACGGCACCGTAAACTTTACGGGTAAGGTGACGGCGGGCAACAGCCAGCAAGAAAGCAGTTGGGCCGGAAGCTTTCAGTTAATGCTGTCAAATAACCATTCCCGGCGCCTGGAATACCAGCCCAACTTGCCCAGCCAAATCAGCTTTGCCGGCGGCTACCTGGAGGTCCGCCAGGACACCGGCACCCTTCAGTACACCTCCAACCTGCCTGATCTGGAAAATGGTCTGGTGCAAGACAGCCGCCGCTTGCAGTCAACCGGGTCCCACCAGCTGACCGGCCTCCCCCGGCAAAAACGGCTGCCGGTGCCTTTATTGCGGGATATCCAGGGCCATTGGGCCATGGAGGATGTCCTGAGCCTGGCCAGCCTGGGAGCCTTCCCCGGTGCCGGCGCATACTTTGGCCCCCGTTTGCCCATGCTGAGAGGGGACTTTGCCGCAGCACTGGTTACTGTTACAGGCCTGAGCCTGCCCCAGCCTCCCGCCGCTCCCAGGAGGGGTGCCCGGGCGGCGCCGGAGCCGGAACAGCCCATTTTTGCCGATGTGCCGATAACAGACACCTTTTACCGGCATTACCAGGCGGTTTTTCAAGCCGGGCTAATGCAGGGAACCGGGCCTGGCCTCTTTTCCCCTCAGCAGGCCCTGACCCGGGCCCAGGCGATTACCATTTTGGTGCGGGCTTTGGGGCTTAAACACACTGATCTGGCAACTCAGGGGCAGACGCCTTTTCGGGATGATGCCGCCATCCCCCCGTGGGCCAGAGATGCGGTAACAGTAGGTTACCGCTTGGGACTGGTGATGGGTAATGAAGATGGCTTTGTTCTGCCCAACCAGGTCTTGAGCAGGGCCGAGGCGTCAGCCCTTTTAAGCAGGTTCATCCGCTACCTGCAAACAGAAATGAAGGCGGAGTACCGGGAGCGGATCTTGCATTTTCGTTGAATAAAAACAAGGGGTGATCCATGGTGCAGGTAACTACTACCCGTTTCGGCGTCCTGGAAGCAAAGGAAGAAGACTTGATCCATTTTCCCCTGGGGATGCTTGCTTTTGAAGATTTAAAAGAGTATCTTCTTTTGCCGGTGGCGGATAATCCCGTTTTTTACTGGCTGCAGGCGGTTCAGGAGCCGGCAGTAGCGTTCCTCCTGGTGGATCCTTTTATGGTTTTTCCGGGTTACGAGGTGGAGCTTAATCTTTTGCATAATGAAACCCTCCAGGCTGATGGCCCAAAACAGGTGGTGATCTATGCGGTGGTAACCATACCGCCGTCTGGAGTGAAGGATATGACTGCTAATCTTTTGGGGCCGGTCGCCGTCAATCTTGGAGCCAAAAAAGGCCTGCAACTGGTCTTGGAGGGAACCCGTTATACCACCAGGCACTCCCTTTTCCAGCCTGAAAAACCCCAACCGGCCCAAGCGGCCAGCCGGAAGGAGGCAGGGGGATGCTGGTAGTCACCCGCAAGGCGGGAGAGTCGATTGTGATTGGGGATGAGATCAGAATTACTGTGGTGGCTCTGGAGGGGGACCGGGTGCGTATCGGCGTGGAGGCCCCCAAGGAAGTGACTATCCTGCGCCAGGAACTCCGGGAAGCAGTTTGCCAGGAGAACCGGGCTGCCGCCAAGACCGGTCCGGAGGCCATCGCCCTACTGCCAAGGTTAAATCCCGGCAGAAATAAATGACGAACATCCGGTTATTGCCAGCCATCAGGAATTACCATACAATACATCTAGGAACTGTTGGGCATTTTTACATCTTGAACAAGAGGTGAAAGGGTATGCGCAGAGTGCAGCTTGACGAATACATGCGGAATTTGAAACCCCGGGCCGCCAAGGTTCACATGGTATCGTCAGCCAGGTGGGGCAGGCCTTTGCCCAGATGCCGTCCCCGGAACCCGACAGAAGAATCTATTCTGACATATTTGGATTGCCGGCGGTGGCAAAAGGCCTTGGCGGAAGGTCAGCTGGTGAAACTTGGCTTCCGGAGGTACCGGCTCAATGTGTAAAGCCAGTATTAAAGCAAGGATTATCAAGGCAAGAGAAATCCATGATCCTTTGCGCCGCTCATTGGTTGTCCTGGGTCTATTAACCACGGTATTGAGGATTTGATCCTGGACCGGATTGCTGCCTTTAAATTTTGGTCCTCGGGGATGGATGGCCAGTGGGCGGCCAGACTAATCGCCATCCAAGGGGATGAAGTGGACTGGAACTACCTGGAACAAAGGGCCGAGCAAGAGGACCTTGGTGATGCCCTGCGGGCAGTCCGCCGCCAAGCCGCAATATTAGACAAGGAATAAAGAAATTCATGACAAGGGAGACAGTTCCATCGGATGAAACACGTAGAAAAACTACGAACCATGCTTAAATAACCATAAGAGCCGTCCCTGTGGTTAGCACAAAAGAACCGTCCCCATGATTACATGATTACGGAAAAAACTTTTGGCCTACTAAAGTATTGGCGCGGACATGCCGATATAATTGGTGAAGGTTAGTTCCGTTAGTCTCCAGCGCGCGGGGAGCATAAGGGAATGAGCCTTAAAAGGCAAGGATGCCGAAACGAAGAACTCAAGGAGGAAAGAATAATGCGGATTAACAACAACCTGATGGCCATGAACACCTACCGTCAACTAGGTGCCAACCAGGCCAACACAGCCCGGTCACTGGAAAAGCTGTCCTCGGGCTTGCGTATCAACCGGGCCGGCGATGACGCGGCAGGCCTGGCGATTTCAGAAAAGATGCGCGGCCAGATCCGGGGCTTGAACCAGGCTGTACGCAACGCCCAGGACGGGATCTCGCTGATTCAAACTGCCGAAGGCGCACTGAACGAAACCCACAGTATCCTGCAGCGGATGCGGGAACTGGCGGTGCAAGGTGCCAACGATATGGTGCAGCCTGCGGACAGAGCTGCGATCCAGACGGAAATAACTCAATTGAACGCCGAGCTGGATAGAATTGGCGGCACCACTCAATTTAACGGCAAAGTCTTATTGGACGGTAGTTTTGGGGTTAAAAGAGCTGCTGGAGCTGGTGGGGGAACTTTAGTTGTTGGCACTGATGGCGTGACTGGTGTTAATATTTCCGGCGCCAGAGCAAGCACTACCTTTACCATCACAAACCTTGCGGCGGGGCAGATGACCCTTGCTGACGGCAATGGCAACCAGCAGCGAATCACAGGCTTGGCAGGAACCTTTACCGGCACACTCAATTTCGATAAGTTAGGCGTCTCAATTGATGTCAGCAATATCGCCACTACTGCTTGGACTGGCGGCACTAAGACTATAATCACGGACGCTACCGCCGATCAGATGGTTCAAATAGGCGCAAATAGCGGGCAGACTTTAGGCATTACCATCGGCGACATGAGATCAACCGCTTTGGGTATCAATACAATTGCCGTGACAGACAATGCTTCAGCGAATTTAGCGATTAGTGCCATTGACGCGGCAATTACATCAGTTTCTACGCAAAGGTCAAATCTTGGCGCCTGGCAGAACAGGTTAGACCACACCATCAATAACCTGGGAGCTGCTTCCGAAAACCTGTCCGCCTCCGAATCCCGCATCCGGGATGTAGATATGGCCAAGGAAATGATGGAGTTCACCAAGAATAATATCCTCCAGCAGGCGGCAACTGCCATGCTGGCCCAGGCCAATATGGCCCCGCAAACTGTATTGCAGCTGCTCAGGTAAGTTTTTAGGCCCTGCTGGGAAGGCTGGTTCAGCCTTTCCAGCCCTTTTATTAGCTGTAGGAGGGCCAATTTAGGAGGTTTGCGGCTATGAAAATTGCCGGGGCAGACCATGCGGTAGCCATCTCCCGCGGGACGCAAATGGAAATAAAACCCAGGGATTCGGTTGTTTCTTCGGCTGGCGATAAAGCCAGACCATTAGCGGCCTTAAGGGAGGAACAGCGGGAAACAGCACCTAAAATCGCCGAACACGAGCTTGCAAAGGTCATCGAAAAGGCGAACAAGGCTTTGCAGGGGCCGAAAACCGGGTTCCGCTTCAGTGTCCATGAAGGAACCCAGGAGGTCCTGGTCAAAGTAGTCAATGAAGATACGGGAGAAGTGATCCGGGAGATCCCGCCGGAAAAAATCCTGGACATGGTGGCCAAGATGTGGGAACTGATGGGGATTTTTGTGGACGAAAAAAGATAACGGCAAAAAAGGCGACAGCTCAGGCTGTTGCTTTTTTCTCCGTGCAACCCGGCAAAACCATGTTTTTGCGACAAAATTTTTTTGGCTCAGTTAATTATCAGCGAGATGCTGCCGATAATAATGGCAGGAAGCAATTTTTCCTTTAAGCGGGGTGGAACAAATGCTGGTTAATTCCCTTAGAATTGGGGGCCTGGCCACAGGCCTGGATACGAACCAGATCGTTAAGGATTTGATGAGGGTGGAAAACATGCCCCTGGACCGGTTGCGGCAGGACCGGCAGCTTGTCCTGTGGCGCCAGCAGGAATACCGGGACATCAACAGGGCTTTGGACTCCTTCAGGGACCAGGTTTTTTCCCTGGGCCTGCAGTCCACTTTTTTGGCTAAAAGAACTAATTCCAGCAATGCTGCTGTTACTGTAGCTCCTCTGCCCGCAGCCGATGAAGGACTGTTTGAACTGACCGTTGAGCAGCTGGCGAAAGGGGTGTACCTGGCCAGCGATAGCAGGCTAGCGGACGACAAAGACAGCGGCGGCAGCCTGAGAACCTTAAAAGATCAGTTCGGCCTGGCGGAAGGCGCCGTCATCTCTTTTGCCCTGGAGGGCAGCGCCAGGGACGGGGTAGGGAACTATCTTCAGAAAAGCTTCCTTTTTGATGCGGCCAGCAAAACCATCGCCGATGTGGTCAGTGAAATCAACCAGGCCAATTTAGGTATCAGAGCGGTTTATGACAGCGCCAATGACCGGTTGGTATTAATGTCCTCCTCCACTGGGGCTGCCCAGCGGTTAAAGGTTGTCCTGGATGAGGAGTTGGCCCCTGGAGTTCGATTCTTAAGCGGCCCGGCAAACCTGCTCAGGCTGCCTATTGCTGCTCCTGACGGTGTGCAGGTATATTCCGGCCAGGATGCCCTGGTGCGCTTAAACGGCGCCGCCTATAATTTTAGCGGCAACTCTTTCACCTTGATGGGACTTAGTGTTACCCTCAACGAGGGACCGGAACGGCTGGGGGATCCGGTAATCCGGTCCATGATTTCGGTTGCCAATGACACGGAGGCTGTCTTTAATACGATTGAAAATTTTGTGGAAAAATATAACGAATTGCTGGAAAGAATCAATGATAAACTAAGAGAGCCCAGGTACAGGGATTATCGCCCGCTGACTGAAGAACAGCGCGCCGCCATGACCGACAGGGAAATTGAACTGTGGGAAGAAAGGGCCAAAAGCGGGCTGCTGCAAAACGATTCATTGCTGGAAGGTCTGTTGCACCGGATGCGGGGGATTGTGTCCGGTCTTCAGGCCGGCATGCCGTCTGGCCTGAACAGCCTGGCGGCTATCGGTATCAGCACCGGCCATCATTCCGAGGGAGGACGGCTTTTTCTTGACCCTGTCAGGCTGAGAGAAGCCCTGGCCCAGGACCCGGAAGGGATAGCGGATATATTCACGCGGGCCGGCCAGGAAGGAGGACCGGCAAACAGCCAAGGTATCGGCGTGGCTTTGGCGGCGGAATTAGACGGCGGGATCCGGCGCCTTTCCGCCTATGCCGGCGGCCTCTTGGCCTTCAGCCCGGCGGATCAAAGCTCGCTGGGGCAGGAGGTCAGCCGCCTGGACCGGCGCATCCTGGAAACAGTGGAGAGATTGCAAAAGATTGAGGACAGGTACTGGCGGAGGTTTACCGCTTTGGAGCGGGCTATCGCCAGAATGAATTCCCAGAGCGAATGGTTGGCGGCCCAGTTTATGAATCAAGGCAGCTAGTTCTATCCTTTGATAAGGCGGGAGTGAGCAAGATTTATGGGGGATATTGCGCAACTGGCAGGCAGGCTGAAAACCCTGGCCCAAGAAAAACTTGAGCTGATCCAGGAATTTCGCCTGCTTTCCCTGAAGCAGGAAGAGATCTTGTCAGGGGAGGACCTGGCAGAGTGGGAAAATCTGTTGGAGCAAAAAGAAACCCTGATCCGGCGCATCGACGGGCTGGATTTACAAGCCGGCCAGCTGGAGTCCGAAATATTGGATATCTTAGGTACGGGAACTTTGGAGGACCCCCTGTTACTGGCTGAGCACCTCTGGCAGGAGACTCTGGCTCTCCGCCAAACCATCCGGGAGACCATTGCTGAGGTCAGGCGGATAGATGAGGCAGTAACCAATAAGGTTCTGGTTTTGCGAGAGGACCTGGCCACAAAGATGCACCGGCTCCAGCGGGAGAAGATGGCAGTTCAGGCTTACGGGCCAAAAACATCTCCGGCCGGGGGAGCCTTCCTGGACCAGAAAGAGTAGCTGTTTCAGTAGTCGGTAGTCAGTAGTCGGTAGTCAGGGGGGAGTGGCATGATCAAAATTCCTGGATCGGATCCTGTGATTATCTCCCAGATCCACAGCCAGACGGCTAAAGGGGTGGTGCAGGAAACCCGCCAGATGAAAATCACCAGAGAGAAAGAGCGGGAGGGCCGCAAGCAGGAATACAAGGAAAAGCTGGCCAAATCCATAAGAAAGCTGAATCAGGCTACCCAGGTACTGGACAGCCCTCTCCGGTTTGAAATGGCGGAAAAAAACGGCGCCTGGCTGGTGCAGATAATAGACGGTCCCACCAACCGGCTTCTGCGGGAGGTGTCCCCGGAAAAAGTGATGGATGTGGCGGGGCGGCTCCAAAAAGTCCTTGGCATCCTGGTGGATGAGCTGATTTAAAAAGGAGGAGCAACTCGTGAGTATGGCGGAGCAATCCCACCGGGCTTACCAGCAAAACCAGATTATGACGGCTTCCCAGGAAAAACTGGTCTTGTTGCTTTACGACGGAGCGATACGTTTTTTGAGACAAGCGGAAGAGGCCTGCGAGGCCAAAGACTGGAATAAATGCAGCAATAATTTATTGCGGGTCCAGGAAATAATCACCGAGCTGCAAGCAAGCCTGAACCGGGAAGACGGCGGCCGGTTGGCGGAAAATCTGTTCCTGCTTTATGATTTTATGTTTCGGCGCCTGGTGGAGGCGAATATCAAAAAGGACATCCGGCTGATTGCCGAGGTCAGAGATCTATTGCCGGAATTACGGGACGCCTGGCAGCAAATAACCCTCCGGCATCAAAGCCATAACTATAATACCAACAGCCTGCGACTGCAGGGTTAAGAATAATTCAACCTTCAACTGGATGGCGGTGAAAGCCGTTTTTTTTTTGCCATTTATCATAGATAGCTACCCGCTCTAATACCCCCGCTGCTAAGGAAAGGGGACACACCTGCTGAAGCTCGGGCCTGTCTTTGGGGACAGGAATGTCCCCAATTAAAGCGGCGGTATAAGAGCGGCTACGCTACTATATTAACTGGCTCTAAGCTTCAGTGGGGGTTGCAATCCCCCTCTGAAGCCAAGACCCAGTTGAAAACATTGGCCTGCCGGGAAGATTACTTTCCCTGCTTAATAACTGTATGCAGGAATTTTTTTGTTGAACATTATCCAAAACAGGCAGGAATCGACAAGATAATGTGGAACTGTTAAAAAAATGACATATATTGTAGTTTCATGGTATTATTTGCTAATAAAGTAATCAAACGGATATTCTCCTGCGAGGGGCAAGCTTTTCGAAAGGAAATGTGCGCAAAGCCATGGGTCTAAGGTCTGACAATGTCTGACTATGACTGCCAGGCTGCCAGGATTATTTTTGCTGGCATGCCTATCTGCAGGCGAACTTGCCCTGGGGGATAGGCGTTTTTATATATCTGGCTCTCAGGACTTCTTATAAGGGGGTTTAGGTGTGTGGAATGTGATGAATAGCCCAATTATGATGGCTCTGGCCAAAACCCTTGACGCAGCGAGCCTTCGTCAGCAAGTAATTGCGCATAATATGGCCAATGTCAATACCCCCGGTTTTAAACGTTCCGCAGTTGCTTTTGAACAGGCCCTAGAGCGGGCATTGGAAGCCGGCAGGCAAGATGGCTCCCGGCGCGGGACTGTGGAGAGGCTTAAGGAAATCCGACCTCAGGTAGTGCGTGACAATGCTACCTCCATGCGGGCAGACGGCAATAATGTGGACATAGAGACCGAAATGGCCTTGCTGGCCCTGAACACCCTGAACTATAATGCGGTAGTTCAGCGGTTAAGCTCAAAATTTGCTTCAGCGAGTTATGTAATTCATGAGGGGAGGAGATAGGCCATGAAAATATTTCACTCCATGAATATCAGCCTGTCCGGTTTAACGGCGGAAAGGCTTCGTCTGGACCTGGTGGCCAGCAACCTGGCCAACTCCAATACTACCCGCACTCCGGAAGGCGGCCCTTTTAAGCGGCGAGTAGCGGTATTTGCCGAGCGGCTGGAGCAAATGAGGGGCGTTAAAGGTGGGGTGCAGGTGACTGCAATAACAAAAGACAATTCACCGCCCCGGATGGTCCATGACCCATCCCACCCCGATGCTAACCATGAAGGTTATGTGGCCTATCCAAACGTGGATGTCTTGCAGGAAATGGTAGATATGATCTCTGCTGCCAGAGCTTATGAAGCCAATGTCACCGTATTTAATGCCGGCAAGACCATGGCCTTGAAGGCCATGGAAATCGGCCGCTGAACATAACTGCTCAAGGAGGGTTGGCCCGTGAAAATAAGCCTGATGGCGCCGCAAAATCTGCCCTTGCCTAAGATTGTCCCTGTCTCAGAGGATTTAGCTGCAAATGCATCTTTCGGGGAATTAATGCGGCAAAAACTGGTCGAAGTTAATAACCTTCAGCTAAGGTCTGATGAACTTACCAAGGAAATGCTGACCGGAAAACCAGTAGACTTGCATCAGGTGATGATTGCCGCCGAACAGGCAGGCCTGGCCCTGCAGCTGACGGTGCAAGTCCGGAACAAAATTATCGAGGCCTATCAAGAAATATCCCGGATGCAAATCTAGCCTTCAGGCAGGAAGCATTCTCCGCCTAGATTTCAAACCGGTTGTTGATCAGTTTAAGGCATATTTTATGCCTGATTAGATCAGGGGTGAAGGTATTGGCAAATCTTTGGGGTGGGGTGTCCCAGTGGTGGTCTGCCCTGCCAGGCAATCGAAAATCCATGTATGTAGTTATGGCTGCAGCAATCGTAGCGGCCGGGTTTTTCTTTGTTCAATGGATGGGAAAGGTTGCCTACACTCCTTTGTTTACCCGTCTGGAACCCCGGGAGGCAAACCAGATTGTGGAAAGGCTAAAAGAGCTGAATGTTAGATACCAGCTTGCTGACCAGGGCGCTACTGTCCTTGTTCCCCAGGAGATGGTTTATGAATTGAGGATGCAGATGGCCGGTTCCGGTATGCTGGTAGGCGGCGGAGTGGGGTTTGAAATCTTCGATCAGAGCAAACTGGGCATGACTGATTTTGAGCGCCGGATGGACCATCTCCGGGCCCTCCAGGAAGAGTTGCGCAGGACCATCGTCCAGCTGGAGGCGGTGGAGCAAGCCCGGGTACACCTGGTACTGCCGGAGCCCAGTGTTTTTATTCGTGATGAACGGCCTGCTTCCGCATCGGTAACTTTAAAGCTAGGCCCCCTGGCAAAGCTGACGCAGGAACAGGTAAAAGCTATTGTTTATCTGGTCGCCAGCGGTGTGGAAAACCTGCCGCCTGAGAATGTCAAGGTGATTGACACTGGGGGGAATATTTTAAGCGATGGCATTGAAGTTCTTGGCAGTGGCAGCATTACCCAGCAGCGGGCGGCGCAACAGGAACTGAAAAAAGAGTTTGAACGGGACCTGGAGCGGCGGGTGCAGGGCATGCTGGAAAGAATCCTGGGGCCTGGGCGGTCTGTGGCCATGGTGACGGCAGATTTGGATTTCAACTCCCGGGAAGTAACCCGGATTGAATATGCCAATCCTGGGGTTTTAAGATCCGAACAAGTCCGGGAGGAGGAAAGTTCCTCTACGGGAGGAGCGCCGGTTCCCGCCGGTTTTGAACCCAATACCACTGCCGGCGGCGGGTACCCCTTGTTAGAAAATCAGACCAGTTCTACCCAAAGCCGGACGGAAACAGAGCGGGTTTTTGAAATAGGTCAAACCCAGGAACGGGTCCTCCACGCGCCGGGAAGAGTAAAAAGCCTTTCAACGGCAGTTGTGCTGGATGGAGAACTTACCCCTGAGAAAGTGGCTGAAATCAGGAATATTGTTGCTGCTGCCATTGGTTTTCAGGATAACCAGGAGCGACAAGACCGGATTGAGGTGAGCAGCCTGGCCTTCAATACTGCCTACCTGGCAGAGGCTGAAAATGAAATGGCTGCCCTGGCAGCCGCCAGGGCCAGGGAGGAGCAGATCCGCCAGTGGGTAACCTGGGGCATCCAGGGCTTAGGGATTATTCTTGCCTTTATCTTAGCGTTAATATTTTTACGACGGCTCAGCCAGTTATCCTCCGGCAGGATGGTAGCTGCTACCCTGGATGAACAGGTCAGGCCTATAGCTACCTATGCTCCGCCTACCTTGTCCCCGGAAGAGGCCCAAAAACGGGGTAAGCAGGAACAAGTGCGGAAGTTAGCCCGGGAAAAACCGGACGAAGTTGCTCATCTGATGAAGACCTGGATAACTGAGGATTAGGGAGTGGGCAAAGTTGCCTAAAAAAAATCTGACCGGGCTGGAGAAAGCTGCCATTTTTCTGATTAATTTGGGCCCTGAGCTTTCAGCTCAGGTTTTAAAACAATTGCCGGAAGCAGATATTGAAAGAATTACCTACCAGATTGCCAATACCGTTGCTGTTGATAACGAAATGAAGGCACAGGTGATCGAGGAGTTTGTTCAGCTAAACGAGGCCCAACAGTTTCTGCTCCATGGGGGAATAAAATATGCTAAAGAGTTGCTGGAGAAAACCCTGGGCGCCAGCAGGGCGGCCGAAATAATTAAAAAGCTGACGGAGAACTCAAAAATCCGGCCCTTTTCGCTGGTCCGCAAGACAGATCCCAGACACCTGGTTAATTTTATTTCCCATGAACATCCCCAGGCTATTGCCCTGATTTTATCTTACCTGGAGCCAGAGCAGGGCTCGGTAGTCTTAAGCGCGCTGCCTGATGAGCAGCAGGCTGATATTGCCCGCAGGATTGCTTTGATGGAACGAACTGCGCCTGAAGTGGTGCGGCAGGTGGAAAGTGTTCTGGAACAAAAGCTGTCTTCCTTGGTGGATCAGAACTTTACCTCAGTGGGCGGAGTTGGCACCCTGGTGGACATATTAAACCGGGTTGACCGGGGGACCGAAAAGACAATTTTAGAAACCCTGGAAATGGAAGACCGGGAGTTGGCTGAAGAAATCAGAAAACGCATGTTTGTCTTTGAGGATATTATCAAACTGGATGACAATTCTATCCGGCGGGTCCTGCGGGAGGTTGATACCAAGGAACTGGCCCTGGCCTTAAAAGGCGCCAGCATCGAAGTGGCAGATAAAGTGTTTAAGAACATGTCCCAACGGGCTGGTGAGATGCTCCGGGAAGACATCGAGTTTTTGGGCCCAACCCGTTTGCGGGATGTGGAGGAAGCCCAGCAGCGCATTGTACAGGTAATTCGCCGTTTGGACGAATCTGGCGAAATTATTATCGGCCGGGGTGGGGAGGATGCCATTATTGTCTAGGTTAATTAAGATGGCTCCCGTTGATGCAAAAAGCCCCGTCAGGCTTGAAAATAGAAATAAACTTACTTCTTCGGACAGCCTGCAAGGAGATTTATCTTTACATACACTTGTGAAGGCATCTGAGGCTCAGGCTTCCCTCATTTTGGAAGAAGCCCGCAGACAAGCAGCACAGATTAAGGAGGAAGCAACGCGAGAGGCGGAATCTTTGCGGCAGGAAGCCACCTATAGCGGTTACCAGGAGGGCCGTCAGGCAGGTTATCAAGAGGGTATGACGGAGGCTGCCGGGGTCAAGGAGGAGGCTAACAGGATCCTGGCAGAGGCCCTCCGCCGCCGCCAAGAGATATTCGACAGCCTGCACGAAGATTTTATTGCTGTAGCTGTTGCAATGGCGGAAAAGATTATCCGGCAGGAGGTTAGCCTTGAACCGGGAGTGATTATTAATATTTGCCGCGCAGTGGTAAAAAAGGCTCTTGATAGCACAACTTATTCCCTGTCCGTCCATCCAGAGTTATCGTCGGTGGTTGAGGCTCATCGCCACTTAATTGAACAGCATTTACCTAAAGACGCTGCCATGCAGGTTTCGCCGGATGCCGAGATAGAGCCAGGCGACTGTTACCTGGAGACAGATACTTCCGTGGTGCATGGAGGGGTAAAGGACCAGTTAGCCATGCTCCGCAAGGCCCTCTATGCCGAGGAGAGAACATGAAAAACGGAAACTTGGCCGGACCCCCAGTCCAATTCATCCGCCGTTTAAAAGAGATTGATCCGTTGCGGTGCAGCGGAAAAATTGCCCAGGTAATCGGCCTTACTGTAGAGGCTGTAGGTTTAAAGGCTGCGGTGGGGGAGCTTTGCGAGATTCAAACACTGGCCGGGGGCCGCAGAATATCTGCCGAGGTAGTAGGGTTTAAAAACAAAAGGACTTTGTTAATGCCATTAGGAAGCCTGGAAGGAATCGGCCCGGGATGCCAGGTTCTTTCTTTAGGAAGGAATCATGAAATCATGGCGGGGCCGTACTTGTTGGGCCAGGTTTTAGACGGTTTAGGCCGGCCAATCGGCGGCCACCAGTTCACCCCTGATCCGGCGGATTCGCCTTATTCTGTGAATAACCTCCCTCCCAGTCCCCTGGCGAGAAGCAGAATCAAAGATGTATTGGCTACCGGAATTAAAGCTATCGATGCCTTATTAACCTGCGGGAAAGGTCAAAGGATTGGTATTTTTTCCGGGAGCGGCATCGGGAAAAGCACCCTCTTGGGGATGATTGCCCGTCACAGTGCTGCTGATGTAAATGTAATCGGCCTGATTGGCGAACGGGGAAGGGAAGTCCTGGAATTCCTGGAGCGGGATCTGGGGGATGGTTTGCAGAAGTCGGTGGTTGTGGTGGCAACCTCAGACCAGCCGCCTTTGATCAGGATCAAGGGTGCCTTTGTTGCAACGGCAATTGCCGAGTATTTCCGGGACCAGGGTAAATCTGTAGTTCTCATGATGGATTCCATTACCCGTTTTGCCAATGCTCAGCGAGAGGTTGGCTTGGCGGTTGGAGAACCGCCGACTACCCGTGGCTACCCCCCTTCGGTTTTTGCGCTTTTGCCCAGGCTTTTGGAAAGAGGGGGGAAGACGAAGAATGGAGCCATCACCGGTTTGTATTCAGTTCTGGTAGAAGCTGACGACATGAATGAACCTGTGGCGGACGCAGTGAGAGGGATCCTGGATGGGCATATCGTCCTGTCCCGGGATTTGGCCCAGCGCAACCATTACCCGGCTATTGACGTTTTGGCCAGTATCAGCCGGTTAATGCCCGAACTGGTTGATGCCAAACACAGGGAGCTTGCCGGCAAGTTAAGGGATTACCTGGCTGCTTACAAGGAGGCGGAGGATTTAATCAATATCGGGGCCTACGAGGAAGGATCGAATCCCCGGGTGGACACTGCCCGCCGTTTTTATCCCTCTATTGTATCTTTTTTGCAGCAGAATATAAACGAACACTTTTCTTTCCAACAGGCCCTGGTTGGGTTAAAGACAACAATTGGGCACTAGCGAGGCCAAAAGGATGGTTTAAATGCGGGATTTTAAATTTAAAATGGAAAAAGTTCTACAGTTCCGTCTTGCGGCGGAAGAGAAGGCGAAGCATGACCTGGCTGGCTCCCTGGCCAACTTGAAAACTGATGAAGCTCGCTTGCATTTATTCCGGCAGGAACTGGACAGCCGGCAGCAGATTATTGAGGCTGGGACGCAGGTTGACTTGAACCAGGCCCTGCTGGAGGCGGATTACAGGCACTATCTGGAAGGTATGGTTACCCGCCAGACAGCGGAGGTAGCAAGATCCAGCCAGGAGGTACAAGCCACCAGAGACTCTTTGCTTACTGCAGTGCAGGATCGCCGGGTGATGGGCAGCTTAAAAGAAAAACAGCGAGGATACCACGACTACCTGGTAAGGCGCCTGGAGCAACGGGATTTGGATGAAATCGGCGGAAATCTGTTTTTGCGTCACACCAGGGAGGCAGAATAAGGACTATTTTCTTGCTGGTCAGGGGTATAACCGCTCTCAGGCCGCTGCCTCGCCGCCAGGCGAAAAAGAGGGTTTGAGCGGCTAACCGTCTGCGATATAAAAAACTAAAGGAGGTGATAAATATGCAAGTACAGATGAGGGAGCCGACTATGCCGGCAGCCAAGCACGAGGAATATGGGCCAAAAATGAAAGCAAAGGAGGATGCCGCATCCTGCAGGGATTTCTTTGCTTCGGTTTTGGCTTGCGCCCAAAACATGGAAGAACAGCATCCGTGCTCCAAGGACCTTTCAAGCCTGCCTGGCCCAGACCAGGAAAATCATTTTCTGACAGTTTTGCTGAGCCCTGCTCTGCAAGATTTGCAGCTTGTTCCGGGAGAGAAAGTAAGGCTATCTTCCAATCCCACAGGCATGATTTGGTATGATCAACAATCACCGGGTTTTGCTGGGAGAATAGCAGGAGAACCTGCTCTTGGCCAGGTCCAAGGTGCTGCAGGAGAAATCGACACGAAAAAGAATGAATTGTTCTTGCGAGAACCGGGGGCAGGAAGAATGGCCAAAGAGACCATCCTGCTGATGCAAAGGCAGGAGGTCAATCATGCCGCAGTTATTGCTCCTGCTTTTACAGGGCCTGAAGCAAAACTGGTTGATCTGTCCCAACTGGCCCGAGTAAAATTGTTTGAGCCGGGACCTGTCGCTGGGAGTAAAGATTCCCCGGAGGCCGGGCAGGCAAATTTCCTTTTGCTTAGCCAGGGAGAAACACTTAGCCCGTCGTTAGTCCGTCCGACGGTGAGCACCCAGTTTCCGTATCTCCACGTTTTATCGCACCAGCTGGTGGATCGGGCCAAGCTGGCAGTATCGGAGGGCCGCAGCGAGCTGGAGATACAGCTTAAACCCGAGCAACTGGGACGCCTCAAGCTAAGCCTGACCCTGGAAGACGGGGTGCTAACAGCCAGGTTTGTGGTGGAAAACCCCAGGGTAGGCCAACTGATTGAAACCAACCTTACCCATTTGCGGACTGTGCTGTCAGAAGCAGGGCTGAGATTCGAAGAGGCCAGCGTAAATGTCGGCGGAGAGGCTTTTAGCGGGTTTGATCAAGGTGAAGAGGCTTCTTATGCAAAGGATGCCGGCTCCTTGATCCAGCAAGATGCAGAGGATTTCATAGTGCCCGGTCAGGTTGCGGGCGCCGGGATTAACCTATTGGCATAGGAGGTGGGCCGATGAATATCAGCAGTGTTGCCTATCAACAGAACAATCTGTCCAGTGCCCAAAAGAGCATGAAAACCTTGGGTAAAGATGATTTCTTGAGCCTGCTGGCCGCTCAGCTGCAAAACCAGGATCCGTTAAAGCCAATGGAAGACAAGGAGTTCATTGCCCAGCTGGCCCAGTTCAGCGCTTTGGAGCAAACCCAGAACATGGCTACCCAGATGGAAAACCTCTCCCAGGCGATGCATTATTTTATGGAAAACCAGGCTCAACGGAACAAGGAGGCTCAATTTGCCAAAGCCTTGTCGATGCTAGGCCGGCATATTGAAGGCGAAGCCCAGGGGGTTGGACTGGTTAGGGGTATTGTATCAGGCATTAAGATTAAGGATGAGCAAATCCTGCTTGCGGTTGAAAAATACCAGGTAGCCTTGACTGATGTAAAAGAAGTAGCCGTTTCCTTTAACACTGAAAACGGGCAGGGAGGAAACAAAGATGACTCACAGGATTGACCTGACAAGACAGGTGCTTCCGCAAACCTCTCATCAAACCCTGGCCGCCAGGCCGGATAAAACCAAAGAGCCGACTGGATCCTTTAAGGCAGCGCTGGAAAGGGAAATCAAGGATAATGTCCGGATCAAGTTTTCCCACCACGCCCAGGAACGTCTGTCCAAGCGGCAGGCAACCCTATCCCCTCATGATTTGGATAGATTAAGCCAGGCGGTGGAGCAGGCTGCCAAAAAAGGTGCGCGGGAATCCCTCATTCTCCTGGACGATCTGGCATTAATTGTCAGCATTGCTAACCGGACGGTCGTTACGGCCGTTAATGGCACAAGCATTAAGGACGGTGTTTTTACTAATATTGACAGTGCGGTAATTTTATAATTAGCAAGGCCTGGGCTGGACCTCTTTGAGGAAGCCCGCAACCGCTGACTGACAGACGCGGTTAACCACAATTGGGGACATTCCGCAGCAAAAACAACCACTTAAAGGAGGTCGACAACTACTATGATGCGTTCTATGTTTGCCGCCGTATCTGGCCTTCGGATCCACCAGATGCGGATGGATGTAATCGCCGATAACATTGCTAATGTTAATACCACTGGTTTTAAGCGAGCCAGGATGACCTTTCAGGATATTTTTTACCAAACCTTAAGAGGGGGATCGGCTCCGGCTGATCCCCGTGGTGGGACCAATCCCCATCAAATTGGCCTAGGGGCTGGTGTAGCCAGTATCGATGTGATCCAAACCCAGGGGGCGGCAGGGGCTACCGGCAATCCTACTGACCTGATGATTCAGGGAGATGGTTTTTTTGTATTGACTGATGGTGAAAACTCCTTCTATACCAGGGCCGGAAATTTTGCCTTTGATGCCAATGGCAACCTGGTTGTTCCTGGTAGCGGACTCTTCTTGGTAGGGGCTGATGGTTCCAGCCCCATCAGTGTACCCACAGAGGCCAGCAGTTTTAGCATTGACACCTTCGGCAACGTATCCTTCATTGATCCGAATGGTCTTAATCAAGCCGGAACAATCGGCCTGGTTAAGTTTGCTAACCCGGGGGGGCTGAAGAAGGTTGGAGAAAACCTGTATGTAATGGACCCCAACGCCCATGACGGCGAGCCTGAAATCGGCAACCCCGGCGCTGATGGCAGGGGTACCTTGATTGCATCGGCCCTGGAAATGTCTAATGTGGAATTAGCCCAGGAGTTCAGCGAAATGATTATCACCCAGCGGGGTTTCCAGGCTAATGCCAGGGTTATTACCACCTCTGATGAAATGCTACAGGAGCTCGCCAACCTGAAGCGTTAAAGACGCCAGGAAAACCAACCAAAACTATGCCCGGTACTCAGTAGATCTGAGTGCCGGGCGGATGGGCGGGATAAGCCATGATCCAACTGACTGGTATGGATAATAAGGTGTTTATCATAAACGCGGAAATGATTGAACGGCTTGAAAGCATGCCGGAAACCCTGATTACTCTGATAAACGGCAAAAGGGTTCTGGTGCAGGAGGGCATAGACGTTGTACGGTGTCGAATCATCGACTACCGGCGAGCTGTGAACGGAGTCAGGCGCAGGTATTGTGCCCCAGCGAGGTGACTAAAATGAACCGCTTAGATCTGCTGACCGGTGTTGGCCTGGTTTTGGGGAGTAGCCTGATTATCTGGGCAATTGTTATCGGCGGCACCCTGCAAATGTATTGGAATTTCCCCGCTATTTTGATTACCGTCGGAGGCTCTTTTGCTGCTCTGATGGTCAGTTATGACTTGAAACAGGTCAAAGGCGTCTTTAATACAGTCCGGCATGTTCTTACTTCCGATACTCCAGATCCCCAGCAGGTGATCCAGACGATGACGGAACTGGCCAAGAAAGCCCGGCGGGAAGGTCTCTTGGCATTAGAAGACGACGTCAACCGCTATCCTGATCCTTTTTTTCAGAGGGGAGTCCGGATGATGGTGGATGCTCTCGACCCGGAGTTGATCCGGGAAGTCCTGGAGACAGAAATCGAGTACACCCAGCGCCGGCACGAGCTGGGGCAAGGAATCTTCCGCACCTGGGCAGCGTTGTCTCCAGCCTTTGGCATGATTGGGACTTTAATCGGTTTGATCGCCATGCTGGCCAAACTTGACGACCCATCCGCCCTGGGTCCTGGGATGGCGGTAGCCTTGATCACCACTTTTTATGGTACTATCATGGCCAATCTGGTTTTTACCCCGATTGCCAACAAGCTAAACCTCCGCAGCAAGGAAGAGCTGCTGTTGAAAGAAATGATCCTGGAGGCCATCATCTCCATTCAGTCCGGCATGAACCCCCGCATCCTGGAGGAAAAACTTACAGCTTTCTTATCGCCGAAGGCTAATAAAGAAAATGCCGGCTCCAGAGAGGAGAGGTCATCCATTGCGTAGGCGGCGCCAACAAGAAAGAGGAGGTGGGGTAGACGAGTGGATCGTCACCTATTCTGATTTAGTCACCCTTTTGTTAACTTTTTTTATCCTCCTGTATTCCTTTTCTGTTATTGATATAGTCAAATTCAGGGCCTTTATCACCTCTTTTCAGGGTAGCGGGGTCCTAGACTGGAGCAGCTCTCCGCTGCAAGAAAGAAGTCCGCAGGACACCCAGCAACCTACCGAGGTGACAGCTACCCCCAGCGAACAGGAGATCCCTGAACTGGAACAAGTCAACCAGGTCAACCCTTTGGTGGAGGTCTACCTTGCTGTCCAGGACTTTTTGCAGGAGAGCGGTTTGGATAACCTGGTGGAGGTCAGGTACGAGGATCGGGGCATTGCGCTGGATATTAAAGATAGGGTTTTGTTTGATTCCGGCAAGGCTGATTTAAGGCCGGAAGCCAGGCAATTGCTTAACAAACTGTCGGAACTCTTGAAGAGACTTCCCTATCAAATATCGGTGGAAGGCCATACCGATAACCGGCCGATAAACACCCAGGAGTTTCCAAGTAACTGGGAATTATCGGCAGCAAGAGCTGTCAGAGTGGTGCGGTACCTGGTTGAGCACCAGGGTTTAGATCCGCGGCATTTTGCTGCCGTTGGTTATGGGGAACACAAGCCGGTGGTGCCTAATGACAGCCTGGAGAATATGGCCTTAAACCGGCGGGTGGTAATCATGATTATTGCCCGGAATCCTTTTGCTGACGAACTTAATTTATAGAAAATTCGGAGGTGTGGTATTTGTCCCCAGGTTCTTCATCCGGGAAGCGCAAAAAAATTTTGGCTCTGGCCCTCGTGTTTATTCTGCTCCTGGCAGGGGGCGGCGGGGCATATTACTGGTTCTTCCTCCGCCAGGCCGGCGAGGAAGGAAAGACACCCGCAGCAGAGGAACGGTTAAGAGTTATTACTTTGAACAGCTTCACTGTAAATCTGGCCGATGCCGGCTCCCGCCGGTTTCTGCGCACTACGATCTCTTTGGAGTATTCCGGCAGTGGGAATGACGTGGAGAGAGCGCTGTTGGAAAAGGAGCACCGGGTTAGGGACGCGATTATCGGGGTCCTGCGCAGTAAAACTGTGGCTGAGATAAATAATCAGGAGAAAACTGTCCAGCTTCGTCAGGAGTTGGTTGAAGCGGTTAACCGGGTATTAGAGAATAATCAGATCAGAGACGTTTATTTCCGGGACTTTATCATTCAATAAGGGGATGAAGCCTGTGCTGACCGAGGCGGAAATTCACCGGATAATCAATAAACTCCACCTGAGCAGCGGTCCAAGGATTGCCCCGGTTCAATTTTTGCCATTGGAGCCGGGACCTTTACGCGGGAATAAGGTTCCCCTGAGCCATGTAGCTGACATCGGAGTTACTGTTGCTGTCCAATTAGGCAGAACCAGCCTTACCATCAAGGAAATCCTGGCTTTGGAGGCTGGTGCTACAATTACGCTTGAATCCCTTGTCGGTGAACCGGCCGACATCCTGGTCAACGAGCAGCTCTTGGGCAAGGGTGAAGTGTTAGTAATTAATGACAGCTTCGGGGTCCGGGTTACTGCTTTAGCTGAAGTAAAGGAATAAGGAACGGTGAGACAAGATGGGTGATCTGTTTGAAGCTGTCCTGCGGCTCTTGATTTTTCTTCCTCTGGTAGCCGCCCTGGCTTATTTCAGTTTAAAATACGGATTAGGGAAGAAATGGCAGTTTCAGGGGACCGGTTCGATCAAGGTGCTGGACCGGGTGTCCCTTAACGCCAAAAGCCAGCTGTACCTTGTGGAAGCGGGAGGAAAGTATTTTGTCCTCGCCTCTGGTGAACAAGGCGCTCAGTTAATAACCGAACTTTCCGGTTGGCGCCCTCCTGATCCGGTGCCCACAACCGCTGGTACCGGCTGGAGACTATGGGGTGGAAGATAGTGGAAGCCTGGGGGAAGAAAATGACAAAGCTAAGGCATGGATTAATGCTTCTACTGGTGATAAACCTTTTCTTAACCAATTTACCTGCCTATGCAGAGCCGGTTTTCCCGGGTATAAGCCTGGAAATCGGCGGGGCTGAAGAACCCCAGGAAGTTGTAGGTTCCTTGCAGCTCCTGTTCTTATTAACTGTTTTGACCCTGGTGCCTGCTATCTTGGTCTTGCTTACCTCCTTTACCAGGATAATTGTTGTGCTGTCCTTTGTCCGCAGCGCTATGGCAACGCCAAATACGCCTCCTAATCAAGTCTTGATCGGATTGGCCCTCTTCTTAACCTTTTTTACTATGGCCCCGGTCTACCAGGAAGTCAAGGTTAAAGCCCTGGAGCCCTATCTGGCCCAGCAAGTGTCTTTTCAGGAAGCCTTGGCCTTAGCCGAAAAGCCGGTAAAGGAATTCATGTTCCGGCAGACAAGAGAAAAGGACCTGGCATTGTTCGTTAATTTATCACAAGGGCCCCGGCCCCAGTCCAAGGAGGATGTGCCTATTACGGCATTGATTCCGGCATTTGTAATCAGCGAGCTGAAGACGGCTTTTCAAATGGGTTTTTTGATCTATGTGCCGTTTTTAGTAATTGATATGGTTGTCGCCAGCACCTTAATGTCAATGGGCATGTTTATGGTTCCGCCAGTGGTGATCTCCCTTCCATTTAAACTGCTGTTATTTGTCCTGGTTGACGGCTGGTACCTGGTGGTCAAATCCCTGCTAGAAAGCTTTTAGGAGGTCAAGCATGTCTCAGGAGTATGTCATCCACTTAGCCAGAGAATCTTTAAGCTTAACCCTGCTCTTAGCTGCGCCCCCACTGGGTTTTGGCCTGGCAGTCGGGCTTTTAATCAGCATTCTGCAGGCGACTACCCAGATCCAGGAGCAGACCCTGACCTTTGTCCCTAAAATTGTGGCCACGCTTGCTTCTTTAATCTTATTTGGCTCCTGGATGCTATCTGCTTTGGTTAATTTTACAACAGAATTATATGCCGGCTTAAGCGGAATCGTGCGCTAGCAGTGGAAGCCATGCTGGAGATGCAAAACTGGCAGCCGATGTTTTTAGTCCTGGTCAGAATAGCCTCGTTTATGCTGGTGGCGCCATTTTTTGCCATTCGCCAGGCCCCAGCATTAGCCAAGATAGGCCTGGCAGCCCTGATGACTTTCTTAATAACCCCTGTCTTGCCTTCGGTACCATTAGGAGTGTTGCATGATACTCTTTGGGAAGCAGTGCTGGTTATATTGGGTGAGGTTCTGGTAGGATTGGCAATGGGGTTTGTTGTCACCCTGACTTTTACTGCATTCAGGGTGGCGGGGGAACTGGCCGACCTCAATATGGGCTTTGCCATGGCTACCCTGATCGACCCCCAGACTGGCGCCACGACTAGTTTAATGGGGGAGTTTCTCTTCCTGTTAGGTATTTTGCTGCTATTAGCGACTGATGCCCACCACCACCTGCTCGCTGGACTGGTCAAAAGCTTTCAGGTTGTTCCTCTGGGCAGCGCAGTTTTCAGCGGCGTTACAGCCGGTAACGTTGTGGAGATTTTTTCAGCCATGTTTGCGATGGCTTTAAGGATTGTGGCGCCCGTAATCGCGGTCTTGTTGATCACTGACCTGGCCCTGGGCATGGTCGCCCGGACTGTTCCCCAGCTCAATGTATTCATCCTGGGTTTTCCGTTAAAGATTGCCCTGGGCATCTTAACCTTCAGCCTGGCTGCGCCGCTTTTAGCCGTGGCGGCAAGTAATCTTTTCAGCCAAATGGAAAAGGATTTAGCCTTGCTTTTGGGGAGCTTAATATAATGCCCAGCGAGCTTTTGCGTTTTAACTTGCAGCTTTTTGCAGAAGAAAAAACCGAGGAGGCTACCCCTCACCGCAGGGAAGAAGCCCGGCGAAAGGGTCAGGTTGCCCGGAGTGCGGACTTAAATGCGGCTGTTGGGATGGCTGCCATGTTTTTGCTCCTGTTAATGGTATGGCCGGATATTATCAGCCAGAAGAGCCGGGTCATGGTGTGGTTTTTTTCCGGAACGATCAGTAATCCGCTAGCTCTGGGTGATCTCCAATATATATTTAATACAACTGTTATGGTTTATCTGAAAATGATGGGGCCAGTTTTTTTGGTTGCTTTGGCGGCAGGTTTGGCTGTAAACTATGCCCAAGTAGGTTTCCTTATTTCCGCTGAGCCGGTAAAATTCAAACTAAGCCATCTGGATCCTGTCCAAGGCTTTAAGAGGATTATTTCCAAGCGAGCTTTGGTAGAAATAGTTAAAACCTGTTGCAAGGTCGCGATTGTCGGCGTTATTTCCTACATGATCGTTAAATCCGGGTTTGCCAGGCTTTTGTTTTTAAGTGAGATGGGTCTTTATCAAGGGCTTCAAACCGCGGCTACCCTGGTTTTTCATGTTGCTTTTGGGGCTATTGGCGTTTTCTTCCTGGTGGCTGTGCTGGATCTTCTGTTTCAGCGCCGGGAGCACCGGGAACGGCTAAAAATGAGCAAACAGGAAGTTAAAGAAGAATACAAGCAGATGGAAGGTGATCCCCTGATCAGGTCGAAGATCAGGGAAAAACAAAAGCAACTGGCAGCAAAAAGAATGATCGCCAGTGTGCCGGAAGCCGCTGTTGTGATCACTAACCCTACTCACCTGGCAGTGGCCTTGAAATATGCGGAAAAGGAAATGGCGGCTCCTGTTGTTGTTGCCAAGGGAGCGGGAGATATTGCCCTGCGCATAGCCGAGGTGGCCCGGAGCCATCAGGTGCCGGTGGTGGAGAACAAACCGATAGCCCAGTTCCTTTATAAGAACGTGGAGATTGATCAGGAAATACCTCCTGAGTTGTATCAGGCAGTGGCGGAAATCCTGGCCATGCTCTATAAAATTAAAAAATGATCTATCAGATAGAGAAGGGAGGGTGAGAGATGGCTCAGGTAAACAGAAACGTTATATCATCGCTGAAAAGCACTTTTGGCGGGCGGTTCAGCGATTTTGCACTGGCAACTATCATAATTGGCATCGTGCTGATCATCGTCATTCCCTTGCCGCCGGAATTATTAAGTATTTTGCTGATTTTCAGCCTGGCCTTCAGCATGATTATTTTACTGGCAACTTTATTTACCACCCATCCTTTACAGTTGTCGGTTTTTCCTGCCCTGCTCCTGGTGGTTACCCTGTATCGCCTGGCGTTAAACATCTCTTCCACCCGCCTGATCTTAAGCGAAGGGGACGCCGGTTCAGTCATCCAGGCTTTCGGTGATTTTGTTGTTGGCGGAAATTATGTTGTCGGGTTTATCGTTTTCATTATTATTACGCTAGTTCAATTTGTTGTGATTACCAGTGGCGCCGGGCGGGTAGCCGAGGTGGCGGCCCGGTTCACCCTTGACGCGATGCCTGGCAAACAGATGAGCATCGACGCTGATTTGAATTCTGGGTTGATTACCGAACAGGAGGCCAAAGAGCGCCGCCGCCTGATTCAGCGGGAGGCCGATTTTTTTGGGGCAATGGACGGCGCCAGCAAGTTTGTCAAGGGTGATGCTATTGCCGGCATCGTGATTACCCTTGTTAATATCCTTGGTGGAATAGTAATCGGCATGTGGCAGATGGGCCTTTCCCTGCAGGATGCATTGCTGAAGTTTACCCTCCTGACGGTAGGGGACGGATTGATTACCCAGATTCCGGCGCTCTTGGTCTCAGCAGCCGCTGGTATTCTGGTAACCAGAACCGGGTCAAACGATAGTTTTGGCCAGGAAATTGTAAGCCAATTTTCCGCCTACCCCAAGGTTATTGCTATGGCGGCGGGAATTTTAGCCTTTCTTGCGCTGGTGCCCGGGTTGCCCCCGGTGCCATTCCTGATTTTGGCAGCCGGTACTGGCTATATTGCCTATAACCTGAGCCAGGAAGCCAAGCGCAAAGAGGCGGAGGCGCTGCAAAAAGCCGCCATGCCGGAAGCCAGGCTGCGCCAGCCGGAAAACGTGCTGCAGCTTTTACAGGTAGACCCCTTGGAAATAGAAATCGGGTATAACTTGATTCCCTTTACAGATGAATCCCAGGGCGGGGATTTGCTGGACAGGCTGGCAGCAGTGCGGCGCCAGTGCGCTGTTGAGCTGGGGATTTATGTCCGCCCCATTCGCATCAGGGACAATCTCCAGTTGCCACCCCATGCCTATGCCTTTCGCATCAGGGGGGCTGAAGTTGCCTCCGGTGAAGTATTTCCCGGTCTGTTTTTGGCCATGAATCCTGGGGGTATCGAGGAGCCGGTTGCCGGCAGCCAGACCAGAGAGCCAACCTTCGGCCTGCCGGCCTGGTGGGTTAATCAGGCTGAAAAAGAGCGATTGGAAATGAAGGGTTTTACCGTAGTGGACAGTATTACGGTATTAATAACTCATTTAACAGAATTTATTAAGTCTCACAGCGCTGAGCTATTGGGCCGTCAGGAAGTAAAAGAACTGCTTGATTCGGTGAAAGAGAGCAACCCGGCGGTGGTAGAGGAACTGGTGCCTGATTTGCTGAGCCTGGGGGAAGTACAGCGAGTACTGCAAAACCTGTTAAGAGAAAAGGTGCCCATCCGCAACCTGGTGACAGTTTTGGAAACTATGGCGGATACGGCAAGGATGACCAAGGATCTGGACTTTATCACCGAGGCGGTGCGCCAATCTTTGAGCCGGATTATCAGTCGCATGTATGCCCAACACGGAAACTTCCTGGCGGTGATTACCCTGCATCCGAAGCTGGAGCAAGCCCTGGCCGAAGCTCTTCAGCCTACTCAAAGTGGTACTTATCCAGTCTTGCAGCCTGACTTGGCGCAAGTTATTTTCAAGAATTTAGGCGAACAGGCGGAGAAAATGGCTTTGGCCGGCCGCCAACCGGTAGTGCTTGCATCTGCAAGGGTTCGTCTGCCTTTTAAGCGGTTAACAGAGAGATTTCTTCCCAGCTTGACAGTGCTATCCTTAAATGAGCTGGAGCCTGGTTTGGAAATAGAATCCATAGGGACGGTGACGATGGATTGATTATCAGACGTTACCTTGTCAACCACATGCAGGAGGCTGTCGGCCTGATCAAAAGAGATCTGGGGCCGGACGCAGTGATCATCAGCTCTCGCCGGGTACGGCAGCCCGGTTGGCGCGGATTGTTTTCCCCTGGGCAAATGGAGGTAACAGCTGCTTTGGATGAAAGAGGTGAAAAACCAATTGCTGTCCAGGCTGCCCGCGTTGAACCGGCAAACTTGACCAAGGAAATTGGTGAGGTTAAGGCCTTGTTAAAACAGTTGGCTGTAAACCATTTTGTTGCCGGTGAGAGGCAGGAATTGGCAAGTTGGCGCCAATTGCTAACCCAAATGGAGGTAAATGGGGAAACAATTCAGGAGCTGCTGCAAGGGATAGCTGATAATACCGGACTCCCACCAGATCAACATCAAGCGCGGCAGCGGCTGGAGGAACACATGGCAAAAATGCTTGTTGTTCCACAGCAAAAGGGATTGAAGGTATTTGCTTTTGTTGGGTCCACAGGGGTTGGTAAAACCACCACCCTGGCTAAAGTGGCAGCTCAGTCGGCTCTCTTTCAAGAAAAGAGAGTTGCTCTGATTACCATTGACACCTACCGGATCGGTGCTGTCGATCAGTTAAAAATTTATGCGGAAATCCTCGGACTGCCTCTTGCGGTAGTAATGACCCCGCAGGAATTAAAGGGGGCGGTAGAACGATTTCACGGTTATGACGCTGTTCTGATTGACACGGCAGGCCGTCCGTCTAAAAATAAAATGGGAATTGCCGAACTTAAAGGGTTCCTGGACACCATTGCGCCATTGGAGGTCTTTCTTGTCTTAAGCTGTACGACAAAACCCAAGGATCAATACCGGATTATCGAGGATTTTAAGTGCCTGAACTATACCCAGTTAATATTTACCAAGACAGATGAAACTGATTCCCTGGGGTCAATCCTAAATATAGCCCGTGAAACAAGGCTGCCAATTGCTTTTATAACAAACGGCCAGAGTGTTCCCGACGATATTCGGTCTGGAGATCCCAACGAGTTGGCTAAATTGATTATCAGGCAGGTGGGATAGTTATGAAGGATCAGGCTGCCAGGCTTAGAGAATTGACCAGTTTTTATCAGCGGGACTATCAGGTGTCCCGGCCTGCAACAATGCGGATCATAGCTGTGACCAGCGGAAAAGGCGGCGTTGGCAAAACCAATGTGGTGGTTAACCTCGCCATATCGTTAGGTCAGCGGGGAAAAAGAGTCATCATTTTAGATGCGGACCTGGGTATGGCCAATGTTGATGTGCTGATGGGCTTGATCCCAAGGTGCAGCCTGATCGATGTGGTGCAAGGTCAAAAGACGGTTAAGGAGATCATGCTGCGTGGTCCCGCTAATGTGGGGCTAATTCCTGGGGGTTCAGGCATCCAGGAACTGGCCAACCTTGAATACTACCAGCGGGAGCGTCTTTTGCAGGGGTTATTGGGTTTTGAAGATGAAGCTGATTTTTTGTTAATTGACACTGGGGCCGGAATATCTAAAAACGTGATCGGCTTTGTATCAGCAGCCCATGAAGTAATTGTGGTTATTACTCCAGAGCCGACCTCCATCACTGATGCTTACGGCCTGATCAAGATTTTATCCCGCATCAAGGTTCATGATAAGGTTAATTTGGTGGTAAACCGGATCCGTACTCTGACCGAGGCTGAGCTGGCAGCCGAAAAAGTTACTTCTGCGGCTAGCAGGTTTCTCAAATTTAAAGTGGAACATCTTGGTTCAATTGCGGAAGACCGCAGCGTTGGCAGGGCTGTCATGAGCCAGGAGCCCCTGATGGTGGCGTTCCCCAATTCGGCGGCTGCCAAAAACTTAAGTGAAATAGCCGGCGCCTTGATAACCGGCGGGCAGGCAACTAGCCGGGGCATGGGAGGATTTATTAACCGGCTGACGCGCTTATTCAGCTAGGAGGGAATAACTTGGTTGACCTGGAGAAATTCCTGGTGGTGAACCGGAAAATTGAGGTTCGCATAGATGGAGAGCGGGAGTTTTATAAAAGCAGTGTGCAGGGGTTTAGCTCGCAGGGTTTGGCGATCACTGTTCCCATGTTGAGGGGCGACTGGCTGCGCCTTTTTCCTGGGATGAAGGTTGAGGTGAAGTCTTTTGCTGACAACGCCCAGTATCTGTTCGCGGCTAGGGTGCTCGACCGGTTGAAGGAAAAAGACCTGCCCTTGTACCTGCTTTCATTGCCAGCCGATGTTAAGAGAATCCAATTGCGGGACTATGTGCGGGCAAAATGCGCTCTGGAGGTTTTTTACCGGGAAGTGCCCTTGTCTGAACTCGCTTCTGTTTCTCTCCTGGTGCCGGACAAAAAAGGGATCACCCTTGACATAAGTGCTGGTGGCCTACGGATGTTGATCAAGGAACCCATAGACCCAGAAAACCTGATTTTAGTAAAAATGTCCCTGCCGGCACCCAGGAGAAAACCGGTAACAATAACAGCTTTAGGAGAAGTCAAGGGATATGAAAAGACTTATGAGGAGCAAGCCCGTTATGAGGTGCGCCTGTTTTTTACGACTATCAGCGAAAGGGATAGAGATAAAATAGTCGCGACAGTTTTTCAGATGATCATTGAAGCCGCCAAAACACTTGGTTGAAGGAGCGGGTTTAGCCATGGATTTAGACAGGTTATGGCTTCAATACCGCAGGTCAAAGGATGAGGAGGCCCGGCAGCAGCTCTTGATCCACTACCTGCATCTGGTAAAGCTTGCTGCCGGACGGCTCTATGTTAAAATGCCGGTGCACCTGGACCGAGAGGATTTAGCCAGTTTTGGTGTTTTTGGGCTATTGGATGCCTTGGAGAAGTTTGACCCTGCCAGGGGGGTTAAGTTTGAAACCTATGCCTATCAGCGGATCCGGGGAGCCATCATCGATGAGCTCCGCGCAGCCCACTGGGCTCCCAGATCTGCAGCCGATCGCTGGCGCAGACTGGCTGAAGTCTCCGCCGAAGAGGCCGAAGCACTTTCCCCTGATGAGACAATTGCCAGTCAGGTGGGTTTCCTTTCGACCGTTTCCCTGGAAAAGTTTTTTTTCGATGACCAGGAAGGGTTGCGACATGCCGACCTGGTGGCTGATCCTGCCAGCCCAAACCCGGAGGCCATCTACGAAGAGCGGGAGCTGTTAGCCGACTTGACCAAAGCTGTAGCCCTTTTACCGGACAAGGACAGGCTGGTCTTATCATTATATTATTATGAAGGACTGACCTTAAAAGAAATTGGGCAGGTGTTGGAGGTTTCAGAGTCCCGGGTGTGCCAGTTGCATGCCAGGGCCCTGTTAAGGCTCAGGCAACTGTTGCAGGATTAACCTGAGGAGGGCTGTCATGATTTATTTCTTTCTGATAGTGGGGCTGATAATGATGGTAGTTGCCTTCAGGCCCACCTGGAACTGGTTAAAAAATGGCTCTTTAGAAATAACGCCTCAACCAGTAATTATCCAAAGTGACATTTTGTTGCCGGAAAAAAAATGGCTTGCTGATGAAATAAAAGAAATGCAGGTCAAGCTTGATCTGCTCACTGAGGCCACCGGAGAATTAAATTACCGGGTCAGCAAGGTTGATACGAGGTTGAACAAAACCCCGGCGCTTTCCGCTGAAGCCGGCTTTTCCCGGTCCTTGGCAAGAGAAAAGAACTCCTCATTTCAACAATCGGTTTGCCAGGCATTTGACGAGGGGAAAGATGTTAATGAAATAGCCAGGGAATTTAACAGGGGAAAGGGTGAGATAGAATTAGTCTTAAGTTTGCGAAAGTCCGGCAAGACTTGAAAAAACTGGCGCCTTTGATATTCGGCATTGGGCTGGGGATGTTCCTTGTTTCTGCTGCAATGTTATTCCAGGGGCCTGAGGAATTAAGCCGGGAAGAGATAGAAATGCGGGCAGAAAGACTAGGAATGGGATATCGCGAGCAGTTTCTCCTTTTCCCTGAGGAGAACCGGCGTCCCCCGCAAGACCCTGGCCATCCTCCAGCTTCCCAGGCGCCAACCAATAGCTCTGCTACCGGTAATGAAGGAGCCTTGCTGGAGGTTGTAATCAGCCAGGGAAGCACCTTGACAGAAGCGGCAAGAGTCCTTTTTGAGGCAGGACTTATTGCAGAGCCTGATATTTTTGTGCGAAAAGTGCAGCAAATGGGGTTGAGCCAGCACTTGCGGGCCGGTACCTTCCGGTTATCCCCTGGCATGGATCTTGAGGAGCTGGTGGGTCAGGTAACCAGGGCGCCAAGGCAAAAACCTCCGGCCCAGGCTGGACAACAATAGAAAGGAGTAAGGCTATGCTCAGAGGTCTTTATTCTTCGGCTGCGGGGTTAAAGGTTCTCCAACGCAAACAGGATGTATTAGCTAACAATGTGGCCAACGCCAATACGCCCGGGTTTAAAAGGGATCAAATAGTATTGCGTTCTTTTCCCGAGCAGGTGGTCTTAAGCCGGGAGGCAGGCAAGGGAACTGGGGCAAAGGTGGTGGGGCCTATTTCTCTGGGCGTCCAAATCCATGCAGTGAATACTGTTTTTGAGCAGGGTGTCCTGACTGAAACAGGGCGGCCAACTGACCTTGCCCTTGGCGGCGGCAGGGAGTTCTTTGTCATCTCCACTCCCGAGGGGGAAAGATACACTAGAAATGGCAGTTTTACCTTGGATGGGGAAGGGTATTTAGTCACCAAAGCGGGAGATTATCTGTTAGGTGATGCAGGCAGAATTCGGCTGCAGGGCGATGATTTTTCGGTTGATCCGGCCGGACGGGTATCCCAGGCGCAGGAATTTATCGATCAACTGCGGGTGATCAGGATAAATGAACCTGCCCAGCTGATTAAAAAAGGTCATCACCTTTACCAGGCTGTTAACGAAGAAGCTGTGGAAGATGTTAGAGAACCCAAGCTTCGGCAGGGGGTGTTAGAATTATCTAATGTCAGCTTGACTTCTGAAATGGTCAAGATGATTGCCGGGATCCGGGCATACGAAATTAATGCCCGGGTACTAAGAGTTCAGGATGAACTGCTTGGCAAAGCAGCAAATGAAATAGGTGCTATAAGATAACAAGCTAGGTAGCGAAAGCATTGGAGGAAAAGGTTAATGGCTTCTGACTACACTCCTGATGAAATCAGGGTGGGTATTGCTGAATGGCGGGTTGCGAAAGGTGCGGCGCAAATTACCACTTTGGGTTTGGGTTCGTGTGTTGGGATCTCATTGTATGATCCTCTGGTTATGGTAGCGGGGTTGGCCCACATTATGCTTCCGGATAGCAAACAGTTCTCAAATCCGGCAAACCCAGGCAAGTTTCCTGATCTCGTTTTGCCTTTGCTGCTAAAAGAAATGGAGATCTTAGGGGGCAGACGGCAGCGGATGCTGGCCAAGATTGCGGGAGGAGCCCAAATGTTTAATTATCCTGGCGGTCAAAAGGGATTCAATAGCGTAGGGTCGCGCAATATCCTTGCCAGCAAAGAAGTGCTTTTTTTGTATGGGATACCGTTGATAGCCGAGGAAACTGGAGGAAACTGGGGCAGGACCATGATAGTAGACACCAGGTCAGGGCAGGTGACAATCAGGGCAGTTGGGAAGCCCCTGTTGCTAATTTAAGGCAAAGGGTGAAAGGCATGGATTTTGCCGAATTTAAACGAAAAATACACACTCTCTGTGGGGTAAATCTGGATGGTTACAAGGAGAAACAGCTAAAGCGTCGAATAGATAGTCTTATGCAAAGCCTTGCAGTAAACGGTTATGATCGTTATCTGCAAATACTGGGGGAAGACCGGCAGCAACTCAACCGTTTTCTTGATCGAATTACCATTAATGTGTCCGAGTTTTTCCGTAACCCGGATATTTTCAAGTTATTAGAGGATCAGATCTTGCCTGGTTTGCTGCGGGAAAAGGCCAGACTTAAGATATGGAGTGCTGCATGTTCTAACGGAGCTGAACCGTATTCTCTTGCCATTTTATTGGATGAGCAATCCAAAGGACAGCATCATAGAATTGAAGCTACCGATTTAGACCTTAAAATTCTGGCAGCAGCACGGCAGGGCCGTTATGACGCCAATAGTGTGAAAAATGTTTCCGCTGACAGGCTAGCCAGATTTTTTACTTTTGATAACAATTCTTATTATCTTAAGGAAGAAATCCGAAAAAAGGTCTCTTTCAGTCAGCATGACCTGATCACCCAACCCTATGGCAATGATTATGATTTAATTCTCTGCCGCAACGTGACTATCTACTTTACCTCGGAGATACAAGACCGGATGTACAGGAAGTTTTGGCAGTCTTTAGCTGCAGGGGGAGTGCTCTTTATTGGCGCTACCGAGAGTATTTTGAACTACAGGGAAATTGGCTTCAGTAAGTTTTCCTCCTGGTTCTATCAAAAAGGCACTTCGGGTTCCTTTGGCTCCAGGAATCAATAAAGAACTCTCTGGATTCCGGCAGTTGCCTGCTGCCAATTCAGGATGTGCAAAAAACTTGGTTAAAAGGGGTTAAAACATGAGCAATTGGGATGGCTTGACACCCATGCAGATAGATGCCTTAAAAGAAATAGGCAATATCGGGATTGGTAACGCAACAACGGCCTTGGCTACGATGGTGCAGAGGAAAATTAACATGGAGGTTCCCAGGGCGGAAGTGCGTCATTTTGAGGATATCTTCTACCTGGTTGGGAGTGCAGAAGAGGTGGTTTCCTGCGTGAATTTGGCTGTCCACGGAGATGCCCCAGGCCGCATTTTATTTTTGCTGGGTCACTCCAGTTCTCTTTGTCTGATAGACCTTTTAATGGGTAATCCTGCGGGAACCACTAAAATAATTGGAGAGATGGAAACATCAGCCCTGCAGGAAGTAGGCAATATATTAGCCGGGTCTTTTCTGAATTCTTTCAGCCAGGTTACAGGGTTAAGCATGTATCCTTCAGTCCCCGCCTTTGCCCACGATATGCTGGGTGCAATCCTGAGCAGTGCCCTGATTGAAGCAGGTTACTATGCTGAACGTGCCCTGTTCATTCAAACGGCTTTCCATGATGAGGGCATTATCCTTAACGGGCATTTTTTTCTGTTGCCGGAAACAGGAGCGCTGGATATAATTCTTAACTCGCTAGGCATTTCAGAATGATAGGAGGTACATAAATTGGGCAAAAGAGTTTTAATAGTGGATGACGCAGCATTTATGCGGATGATGATCAGGGACATCTTATTAAAAAATGGGTATCAGGTAGTTGGTGAGGCGGAGAATGGCCTGAAAGCAATCAGTCTTTTTCAGGAATTGCGCCCCGATGTTGTGACGATGGATATTACCATGCCGGAAATGGATGGCATTACAGCTGTGAAGGAGATCAAAAGAATGGATCCTGCAGCCAGGGTAATCATGTGCAGCGCAATGGGGCAGCAGATGATGGTGATGGAGGCAATTCAATCCGGCGCCAGAGATTTTGTAGTTAAACCCTTCCAGCAGGAGCGGGTGCTCCAAGCCCTGGAAAAAGCCTTGATATAGGATAGGTATAAATAAATGAAGGAAGTCTTGTCTCAATCGGAGATTGACCTTTTGTTAAGCGCTCTGTCCTCCGGGGAACTGACAAAAGAGGACATTGCCACAAAAGCTCAAGTCAAAATAAAAGAATACGACTTCCGCCGGCCTAACAAATTTTCTCAGGAGCATCTGCGGACCCTTTCGTTTATTCATGATAATTTTGCCCGGATGATATCCAATTTCCTTTCAGCTTTTTTGCGCACTTCGGTACAGGTGAAGGTTGCTTCGGTGGACCAGGTTACTTATGAGGATTTTGTCGTATCCTTGCCCACCCCTACTCTTTTTACGGTTTATACCATGCATCCATTGCCAGGAAAGGCAATGATCGAGACAAGTCCGGCCTTCACTTTCCCCATTATTGATTTATTGTTTGGCGGTTCTGGTGAAATGCCGCGCAAACTGAGGGAATTAACAGAGATCGAGATCGCTGTTTTGCGGAACCTTAACACCAGTTTGCTGGAACACATGCAGTATGCTTGGGCTGATGTTTTTTCTATTGCCCCAAAATTGGAAGGCACAGAGACCAATCCCCAATTAACCCAAATAATATCTCCCAATGAAACCGTAGCGGTATTATCCATGACGACCTCCGTGGGCAAGTCTCATGGGCTGGTCAATTTGTGTTTGCCTTTTCTTACTCTCGAACCAGTTGTTTCCAAGCTTTCAGCCAGACATTGGTTTTCTGCCAGCGATTCTAACAGGAATACTGCTCATTCCGGCCTGATCGAAAGACTCCTCGGGGCAGCAGGTATTAACCTGTCTTTGATCGGCGGGCAGACTAGCTTAACGGTCAGAGATTTTTTGCGTTTACAAGTCGGTGATGTGGTACCTCTGGACAATGTTATTGGTAATGACCTGGAATTAGAGGTTGAGGGTAAACCAAAATTCAAAGTCCAGCCCGGACTGTCGGGGCAGAAAATAGCCGTGCAGGTAACAGCTATTAAGTAGGGGGGCGGGCGATGAGTTCATCCTATTTATCACAAGAAGAGATTGATGCTCTGCTCCGGCAGCAGCCCGGCGGGGCAGCAGGACAGGGTGCTGGTTTGACTGAGACAGAAAGTGATACCCTTGGAGAAATAGGCAACATTTCCATGGGTTCAGCTGCTACTGTCTTGTCCCAGCTCTTAAATCAGCGCGTTACTATCACAACACCCCGGGTGTCTGTTTCTACCCTAACAACCCTTTTTTCCGCATTTGAAGCGCCCTATGTCGTGGTGGAGGTTGACTTCATCGATGGGTTGAAGGGATCCAATCTGCTCATTATTAATGAGAGGGATGCCGCAATTATTGCCGATATCATGATGGGTGGAAATGGGCTTAATCCTCCTGCTAAACTTACTGAGCTTCACTTGAGCGCGGTTGCCGAGGCCATGAACCAGATGATTGGTTCGGCTGCCACTTCTATGTCCACGATGTTTGGCAGGGGAATAGGGATTTCCCCGCCCATTGTCTCACCGGTTGATTTTGAGAGCAGCAGTTATGTTTCTCCTCTGATCAATGGGGAAGACATTGTAGTCATCCGATTTCGGATCGAAATAGGTGCTTTAATCGATAGCGAAATAATGCAGGTTATTCCGGTGAAGGTTGCAAAGGAAGAAGTGAAATTGCTGCTCTACCCGCCAGCCCCTGAGCAAATCTCACCACCGGTCAGAGCCGAACAGGCTCCGCAACCTGTTTCAAGCATGGAACACCTGCCTGTACAGGCTGTCAACCATCAACCTTTGCCGCCGGAAACCAAAAACCTGGAGCTAATTTTGGATGTTCCCTTAAGTGTAACTGTGATCCTGGCCCGGACCAGGCGCCAGATCAAAGAAGTGCTGGGCCTGGTTCCAGGAGCGATTTTGGAGATGGATAAACTGGCGGATGAACCTGTTGACATTCTGGTCAATGGTACTCTTATTGCACAGGGTGAAGTTGTAGTAATTGAAGAGAACTTTGGCGTGCGGATTACCAGCATCTTAAGCCCTGTGGAAAGGCTGCACAACCTGAAGAATTAAATTTAATAAAGAGCGCAAGTAGCCAACCGGTTTTTTCGTAGCAACAGAAAACAGCCAAAAAATAACGCCGGCTTAAAGCCGGCTGGTGTGATTTAGTAGGGGTTTCTGGCTTCGGGACCCATTCCCGCCAGCTGTCTTTCGGCCATCTCGATGGCTTTGCGCACCATCAGGCCGCAGTTACGGGAAGATACTCCACCAAAACCTTCTGCAGCTACAATCCGGTCAACTCCCAATTCCTTGGCAATTTCCCATTTGAGCCGGTCAGACATGATGGAACGGCCATTTCTCGCCAAATAAAAAACCTCCTTTTTATTATCCACACCAACTTTATTTTGCGCCTCCATCTGGTCGTTAAACCTGGTAAATTGGGGCAAACGCATTGTCTTTCCCGGAAATGGAAAATATACTCGGCAAGAGATAAGATTTGCATTTTCTGACCATCCGGAAGATGAAAATGTGAATAGTTGAAACCAGGCAGGACAATTGGCCTTGCAGTCGAAATTTAAAAATAAAAACTACTATGGGAGAGGGTTTGATGGGGAAGCAGGTTGATGCTGTCACATGGTACCAGGGCCAAATTCAGGAAACGCGGGTACACCTGGCGATGGAAATTCCATTTACTGTTTATTATAATGAGAGAGAAACCGTTACCCTCTTATGCAGTCCCCAGGAACTGGATGAGCTGGCAATAGGATTTCTCGTTGGGGAAGGTCTCCTGAAACAGCCGCAAGAGATCAAGGGCCTGGTAGTGGATACCGCGCGGGGTTTGGCCTGGGTTTCTGCCGAACCAGACCGCCCCTTGGCAAAGGAAGCGATCGGCCGGCGCTTCGTTACCAGCGGCTGCGGCAGCGGTACCGGATATTACAGCCTGGCGGATGCAGTTCTTAGCGCTAAGGTTCAGACCAGTTTAGTTTTACTGCCCCGGCAGGTAAATGCTTTGCTGAGCAAAATGCAAAATCTTGCTCAGCAGTACCAGGTTACCAGAGGCATTCATGGAGCAGGGCTTTGTTCGCCAGACCAGGTGGAGATTTTCAGAGAGGATATTGGCCGGCATAATGCTGTTGATAAAATCCTGGGCTACTGCTTTATCAAGGAAATAAAACCAGAGGATAAGGTCTTGGCTGTTACCGGCCGTATTTCTTCAGAAATAATGCTGAAAGCCGCTAAAATGTCAATTCCCGTGCTGTTGTCCCGTTCCGTGCCCACAGATATGGCTGTTATTTTTGCCGAAGAATTGGGGATCACTATAATTGGGGCAGCCAGAGCAGGGAAATTTATCGTCTATTCCCACCGGGAACGGGTGGCTCTTCCATAAATCAAGGGGCTGTCAAAAACAGCCCCTACGTCAGCTAGTGTTTCTTGATTCCATCTGCTCCGTGATTCTGTAATACCTGCTGAGCTTCATCAGCTTTCCTTTCATCAGCCCGGACCGAGACCAGGATCTTGCCCCGTTTGACTTCTTCTTCATAACGGCGGCCTTCCGTCTCAGGGATGCCCCAATCAACCAGACCGCCGGCAATTCCCCCCGTTGCTGCTCCTGACAGCAACCCGGCAATTGGTCCTGCAGCAATCAGCGGTCCCAGGCCAGGTACTACCAGTGCGCCGGCACCTACCGCCAAGCCGGCCAATCCACCGACAACTCCGCCGGTAGTAATCCCCGTTGACAGGTTATTATCATCTCCTGCCCGCATGGTGGTTTCGCCTAAGTCTCCACCACGTTGACGGCGGCCGGCATCTTTAGCCAGGATGGAAATTTCTTTATCAAAGCCTGCCCGTCTCAGGTCGCTGATGGCTTCTTCGGCGACTTTTTGGGAATTAAAGATTGCCACGACTGTTCTGTTGCCCAAGTTGATCACTCCTTTCCATATTTACATCCATTATGTTACCCTGTTCAAACTGAAATATACCTGATTGCTCTTGCTGGTCAAAGACCGCCACATCCTGTTTTGTCTGAGTTCCCGCGCCAGCCAGGTGATTAGAGGCAAAAATCTAAGGCCAGGATGTGTCCTGTAAAGGTAGTGACTATATAACTAGTTGCGAATTTTCTAAAATATTTCTTTTCTGCAGGAGAAAAGGCATTTGTCTAGAATAACAATTGCGAATGTGAGTTTTTTCGCATATCCTGTTTTGTTACAGATGGCACTATGGTTTTAGCCAGCTTTAACAAAAACCTTTTTAAGAAGAGGGGGAGCTTATGGAGCGGTTTGAACTTGGCTCAGCCCTGGCTGAATCTAAAAAGTTCGTCGCACACCTGCAAGAGGAAAGCGGTGTCCATGTCAGTGAGTGTTATCAATGCGGCAAATGTTCCGCTGGTTGTCCGGTCGCTTCCGCAATGGATTATACTCCGCGGCAGGTTTTGCGCTTGCTTCAACTGGGGATGCGGGAAGAGGCATTAAAATCCCGCACCATCTGGCTGTGTGCTCATTGCCAGACCTGTTTTACCCGTTGTCCCAGGGAAATAGACCTGCCCCGGGTATTTGAGGTATTGATGAACGAAGCCAAAAAAGCTGGCCATGTACCTGAACGCCACTTGGACCTGTTTAACCGGTTGTTTTTGAGTTCCGTTGAGAACTTTGGCCGGGTGCACGAAATGGGCTTGATGATGCTGTTCAACTTGTGGTCCCTGCAGCCGATGAAAGACTCCCTGCTGGCCCCTAAGCTGCTTTTCACCGGGAAGATCAGCCCCTTGCCCCATCGGATCAAAGGGCAAGCCGCCGTTAAACGGATCTTTGAAAAGGTGAGAGCCATGGGAGGTGAAGCTTAATGAAATATGCGTATTATCCTGGCTGTTCCTTGGACGCCACCGGAGTAGAGTTCAATATGTCTGGCAAGGCGGTGGCCAAGCACCTGGGGGTAGAACTGTGGGAGATCCCGGATTGGAGCTGTTGCGGCGCTTCTGCAGCTCATAATACAAACCACCTGCTGGCCCTTGCCCTGCCGGCCCGCAACCTGGCCATGGCGGAAAAAGAGGGCTTGGATGTGGCTGTTCCCTGTGCCGCCTGTTTTAACAGGATGAAGCACACAGAGCACGCGGTCCGCGAATCAGTCAATACCAAAAAGACTGTGCAGGAAATAATTGAAATGGATTACCAGGGGACCAGCCGGGCTTTCAACCTGTTGGATATCCTGGTCAATCAGGTTGGGATAGAGACGATTAAAGAAAAGGTTGTCAAGCCACTGACCGGTCTCAAGGTTGCTTGTTATTATGGCTGCCTCCTGGTCAGGCCGCCAAAAATCGCCCAGTTTGATGATCCCGAAGATCCGCAGACAATGGACCGGCTAGTACAAGCCTTGGGGGGAACACCGGTCAGCTGGAGTTATAAAACCGAGTGCTGTGGGGTAGGTCATGCAACGGTAAAGCCGCCGGCAGCTCTTCCCCTTTTGCATCGTATTTATCAAAATGCCAGGGATACCGGTGCTGATTGTTTAGCTGTTGCTTGCCCCCTCTGTTTTTTGAACCTGGACATGCGTCAGGCCGATGTGAAGAAGAGGAGGCAGGCTGAATATAACCTGCCTGTGTTCTATTTCACCCAGCTGATGGGCATGGCCATGGGCTACAGTCCAAAGGAAATGGGCATCTCAAAACACTTTGTTGACCCGATGCCGCTTTTACAGAGCAAGGATATTTTGCGGCATCCCACCACAAGGAGGGAAAAAGCTTGAAACGGATCGGTGTTTTTATTTGTCACTGCGGCACCAATATCGCGGCTGCTGTTGATGTGAAAAAAGTGGCCCAGGCTGCGGGACAAATGCAAGAAGTGGTATTCTCTACCGACTACCAGTTTATGTGCTCGGAGCCGGGCCAATCCCTGATCAAAAACGCCATCAAGGAGCATCAGCTTAACCGGGTAGTTGTTGCGGCCTGTACACCCCGCCTGCATGAGCCTACTTTCCGTAAAACCCTGCAGGATGCCGGTCTTAATCCCTTCCTTTTGGAGGTTGCCAATATTCGTGAGCAATGCGCCTGGGTGCATGTAAAAGATAAGGGAAGGGCAACAGCCAAGGCAGTCGCGCTGGTGCGTACAGCCGTGGCCAAGGTAAGAAAGAATTATGCGCTTGATATTCCTACCATCCCGGTAACCCACCGGGCCCTGGTAATCGGGGCCGGGATTGCCGGGATGCAGGCTGCCCTGGATATCGCGGATGCCGGCCATCAAGTGGTGCTGGTAGACCGGGAACCCACTATCGGCGGCAACATGGTAAAGCTGGACAAGACCTTTCCTACCCTGGACTGCTCTGCCTGAATAAGCACACCCAAGATGGTTGCTGCGGCGCAGCATCCTAACATTAAGATTGTCACCTATGCCGAAGTGGAATCGGTTGCTGGTTATGTAGGCAACTTTGAAGTCACAATCCGGAAAAAGGCCCGCTGTGTAAAGGAAAAACTGTGCACCGGCTGCGGAACCTGTTGGGAGAAATGTCCCAGCAAGGTGACGAGCGAGTTTGACCAGGGACTGGGCAAACGGAAATCCATTTATATTCCTTTTCCCCAGGCAGTTCCTGCCGTGCCGGTTATTGATAAGGATACCTGCCGCCAGTTTACCAAAGGCAAGTGCGGTGTCTGTCAAAAGCTCTGTCCCAGAGATGCGGTGGACTATGAACAGCAGGATGAAATAATTAAAGAAAGTTTTGGCGCTATTGTAATGGCCACAGGTTTTGACCTGTTCGACTGGGGCCAGGCTTACGGAGAATATGGTTATGGCAAGTATCCTGATGTGATCACTGGCCTGCAGTTTGAGCGGATGAACAATGCTTCCGGGCCTACCGGAGGGAAAATCCTCCGCCCCTCAGACGGGAGAGAGCCGAAAACCGTTGTGTTTATCAAATGTGTTGGTTCCCGTGACGATGCCAAGGGCAAGAGTTACTGTTCCAGAGCTTGCTGTATGTATACGGCCAAACACGCCCATCAAGTAATAGATAAAATCCAAGACTCCCATGCGATTGTGTTTTATATGGATGTGCGCACTGCCGGCAAGGCCTATGAAGAGTTTTACGCCCGCACGGCTCACGAGGGAGCGGTTTATGTGCGCGGGCGGGTTTCCCGCATCTTCCCCCAAGGGGAAAAGCTGGTGGTGCGGGGAGAGGATACCCTGATCGGTAAGCAAGTTGAAGTGCTGGCGGATTTGGTGGTATTAGCAACCGGGATGGTGCCGGCCAGGGCTGCGGATGAAATTGCCAAATTGGTCAGTATTTCCACGGATAAAGATGGTTGGTTCCAAGAGGCCCATCCCAAACTCAGACCGGTAGAAACCTTTACAGCAGGAGTATTTTTGGCTGGGGCCTGCCAGGGTCCCAAAGATATTCCGGATACCGTGGCGCAGGCCAGCGGGGCTGCGGTTAAAATCAGCGCCCTGTTCTCCAAGGACAGGATGACCACTGATCCCATGACCAGCCAGGTTAATGAAGCTACCTGTATTGGTTGCGGGATGTGTGTGGGGCTTTGTCCATACAAGGCTATTGAGCTCAAGGTTATCAGCGAAAGGTATCATGGCAAGGAGAGAAAACGGCAGGTAGCTTCTGTTAACAGCGGTCTTTGCCAGGGTTGCGGCAGCTGTACTGTGGCCTGCCCGTCCGGCTCCATTAACCTGAAGGGCTTCACCAACGAACAGATCTTAGCGGAGGTGGATGCGATATGTCTGTAGAGAACTTGACTAAAGAGGAAACCAGCAATTCGGAAGTTCCTTGGGAACCTAAAATAGTTGCTTTTTCCTGTCACTGGTGCGCCTATGCCGGGGCAGACCTGGCAGGGTTAAACCGCATGCAATACCCGGCTAATGTCCGGGTGCTACGGGTCCCCTGTTCCAGCCGGGTAAAGCCGGAATTTGTCCTGCGGGCTTTCCAAAAGGGGGCCGACGCGGTCTTGGTAGCCGGCTGACACCCTGGCGACTGCCACTATGGTAGTGGCAATTACTTCACCCGGCGCCGCTTTTTGATTCTGCAGCGGATGCTGGAGTACTGTGGAATTGATCCAGCCAGGTTTCAGGCCAGATGGGTTTCTGGCTCTGAAGCCCAGCGCTTTACCCGGATTGTCACCCAGCTTACTGACGACATCAAGGCCTTGGGGCCGAACAGGAAGTTGAGGGATGCCGAATGAATGAGATGACGCTAAAAATAAGGGAGATTGCCAGGGATCTGCTGGAAAGGGGAGAGGTGAAAAGAGTAATCGGTTGGGAGAAAGGCACCTTTTTTTACCAGTCAACCCCGTTTTTTGCCGAAACCCCGGCTGACACCGACAGGTTAATCTGGGATGATTACTGTCTTAATAACCTGGCTGTTTACCTCTTAGATTTCCGCTATGGCGAGGAAAAGGTCGCTCTTTTTGTCAAGGGGTGCGATTCGCGGGGAGTAGTGCGCTTGATTCAGGATCAGCAGTTTCCTCGCGAGCGGGTCTACCTGATTGGTATTCCCTGCCCGGGACTGAAAGACGCTGCCGCCGCAGCAAATCTGCCTGCCGATAGCGAGGTGCCTCTGGCAGAGAAATGCCGTACCTGTACCCACAAAAATCCGGTCCTGTTCGACATCCTGGCTGGTCCGCAAGTGCCGGCTGCAAAAATGGCAGGAGATCATTTTGCCGGGGTGAGAGAACTGGAGGCCATGGATCCGGAGGAAAAGTTTGGGTTCTGGCAATCCCAGTACGGACGCTGTATCCGCTGTTATGTCTGCCGTAATGCTTGTCCGGCCTGCAACTGCCGTGAATGCATTTTCGATCAGACGGCCAAGGAGTGGCTAAGCAAGGAGGTTAACGGGACAAATAACCAGCTTTTTGGTATGATCCGGGCCTTCCATGTCGCCGGGCGCTGCATTGACTGCGGGGAATGTGAGCGGGTTTGTCCCATGGATATCCCGATCATGAGGCTAAACCGCAAGGTGATCAAAGACATTAACGAGTTATTTGGCGACTATGAAGCCGGCACCGATCTGGAAAAACTGCCTCCTCTGGGTCTATACAGCGCAGATGACCCGGAAGAGTTTATGTAAATAAGGAGGAGGTGGAATAAGCAATGCAGACTTTTAAAAAGGAATCGATAGATCAGGTATTGGCCGCTTGGGCACATGACGCTGTTGTTTATGTGCCGGTCTCCCAGGCTGGCAGCAAGGAATTTGGCCGCTGGTCTTTAAATACCAGGCCGGATTTCACCGGCAATACCCGCTTATCCCCCAAAGGCCTGATGTTTTTGCAAACGGAATCCATGTACAGCTATACCGTAACTGAGGGCGGGATGGGGGTAGTCTTGGAGGAGATTGACCACAAACCGGCCAGGCAGGTGATTGTGGGGATCCGTCCCTGTGATGTCCAAAGTGTGCAGGTAATGGACGAGGTCTTCCTGACCAAAGGTTATGTAGATAAACTGTATAAAGAAAAGCGGGATCATACTTGTCTGGTTGCTTTGGGTTGCCTGAGTCCCCTGCCAACCTGTTTTTGCTCTTCCATGGGTTTAAACCCGATGGCGGCGCCAGGGGCTGACCTGATGATGTATGACCTGGGGGACAGTTACGGGATAATTCCTCAGAGCGAGGCAGGAGAGGCCTTGATAGCTTCCTTGGGAGGATTGGTTTTAGACGGTGGGCAGGTGCCCGCTGGAAACCCCTGTACCCTGAAGGTGGATACAGAAGGTTTAACGGCCAAACTGCAAAAAATGTTTGAACATCCGCTCTGGAACAAAGTCAACCAGAAGTGCCTGGCCTGCGGCACCTGCACCTACCTCTGCCCAACCTGTCACTGCTTTGATATTCAAGGCAAGAATAAGGGGGACGAAGGGTATAAGTTCCGTTGCTGGGATTCCTGCATGTATCCTGAATACACCTTAATGGCTGGCGGGCACCAGCCCAGGTCATCCAAAAAAGAAAGATTGCGTCAGCGATTCTTGCATAAACTCCAGTACATGCCGGAAAGGTACCATGCTTGGGGCTGTGTGGGGTGTGGCCGCTGTCTGGCCTACTGTCCGGTTCAAGTAGATATCACCAGGTTTATGCGAGACGTAAAGGAGGTGGCCATCGATGGCTAACCAGGAATTAGCCCATGCCCCGGGCGTGAATCCTCTGGTGCCGGTAGCGGGGAAGATTATCAAGATCGTTGAGGAAACCCCTGATGTGAAAACCTTTCATGTTGCAACTGAAAACGGAAAGCCCTTCACACCTATGCCGGGCCAGCTGGGTATGCTGTCCCTGGTTCCCGTTGGAGAGGCCATGTTTTCGGTTACTTCCCAGGGGGCAGGCCACCTGGAGTTTGCGATTAAAAAGACCGGCCTTTTGACCGATGCCCTGCATGAAGCTGTTGAGGGACAGGCTGTTGCGGTCAGGGGTCCTTACGGTAACGGCTTTCCCATTGAAATGTGCAAGGGCAAAGATATTTTGTTTATTGGCGGCGGTATTGGCTTGGCGCCTGTCAGATCTCTGATTAACTACTGTGTTGAAAACAGGGAAGATTTTGGTCACCTGCAAATTGTCTATGGGGCCAGATCTCAGGCAGACCTTTGTTTTAAGACGGATCTGTTTGAAAATTGGCCCAAGGTCCCAAACTGCCGGGTTGATGTAACTATAGATAGGGGAGAGGAAAACTGGACCGGGCCGGTGGGTTTTGTGCCTGCTTTTTTAGAAAAGTTAAACCCCTCGCCGGAGAATAAGATCGCTGTCACCTGCGGGCCCCCCATCATGATCAAGTTTGTGCTGCAGTCATTGGCGAAGATGAACTATTCAGCGGAGCAAATTATTACAACCCTGGAAATGAGGATGAAGTGCGGCATCGGCAAGTGCGGGCGATGCAATTTGGGCAGTTGCTACGTGTGCCTCGACGGCCCTGTCTTTACCCTGGCCCAGCTGAATGTCATGCCCAACGAATATTAAAACAACAATCCAATGAATATCGTCTTTTTGCCTCCTGCCTCCTGAACGGGCCAGCAATGCCCATTCAGGAAACAGGAGGCCTTTTTTCTTCTTTTCACTGTGCTTAGCGCATAACCATTATCTGGTGGGGAGGATTTAGCGCAAATACGGTTGAAAGGGGGAATTGTTTTGGCACTGCAGTTGGGGATTATTCTCTCCAGCTTGGGAATCCTGTTAATTGGTGCCGAGTTGTTTACCAATGCTGTGGAATGGGTTGGGAAAAGATTTCGCATGTCGGAAGGCGCTGTTGGAAGTGTTTTGGCAGCAGTAGGAACTGCCTTGCCTGAAACCCTGGTCCCGGTAATTGCTATTCTTTTTCGCCCGGGTGATATGGGACATGAAATAGGTATCGGGGCTATTCTGGGTGCGCCTTTCATGTTAGCCACCCTGGCCTTTTTTATTATTGGCGTAACATTGATCTTGTGGCGTCGTCAGGCCCCTTGTGCCAGGCTTGATGTTAATGTTCATGTTATTGGGCGGGATCTGGTTTTTTTTCTGGCGGTTTACAGCCTTGCTCTGGCCGCGTCCCTGACAGAGGCTTGGGAATGGAAGAGATTTTTTTCCGCAGTAATGGTGATAGCTTACTGCCTGTATCTCTGGCTGGTCTTTACCAGGGGAGGGGAGGCTGCCGGAAAACAGGGACTTGAGCCGCTATTTTTTTGTCGGACAAAAAAATCCCCGCCAACGTTTTTGGTGGTATTTCAGTTCGTTTTCGCCCTTGGTCTGATTATTGCCGGCGCTTACTTTTTTGTGGGAGGCATAGCTACTGTAGCTAATATTTTAGGTGTTTCAGCCCTGTTAATGGCTTTGATCGTTGTCCCTGTTGCCACTGAACTGCCGGAAAAATTTAACAGCATAATTTGGATTTTAAAAGGCAAGGATACCTTGGCTTTAGGAAATATTACTGGTGCAATGGTTTTTCAAAGCTCCTTAATTCCGGTTCTAGGCATCCTTTTAACTCCCTGGAAATTAACTGGAGTGGCTTTATTAAGCGCTGTCCTGGCAATCTTATCCGCAACCCTGGTATTATGGCAGATTAAATTCAAGAGATCGTTAACTCCCTACGTTTTTTTATGGGGAGGCGTTTTTTATAGCGGATTTCTGCTGGCAGTGTACCTGGGCTTACGATAGTATGCTAACACCTACTCTGTCATCGCCGGGTTTGAATTGAAGAGCAAAGAGGAGATGGGATTGTCCCTGGGAGTTGAGATTAAAGGAGTGCATATTGCAGATTCTTTTGATCATAATATCTTTTAAGAAATAATCCAGTCAAGGTGGAGGTAATTAACGTGGCTAAGCCAAAGTATAAGTTTCAAATGTACAAGCAGTTGCAAGCTAATATACCTAATATCTATGCGGAAGCCCGTCAGGCAGCGGATGAAATTGGAATTCCTAAAGATTTACGGGGCAAATTCGGCTTGACTGGCGCTATTTCAGGCTGCCCGGCCCCTCTTCGGGACGATATCCTGCACGTGTCGGAAGTTGGGGCTAAGGAAGTAATACCATTGGCTAAACTGCAGGAGGAAATCCGGGAACTGGTCAAGAGCGTTTACGGGGATGAGTATGATGCCTGCCCTATTACTACCTGCGAAGCAGGGCTATGGGTCACGTTCGATGTATTGTTTACTCCCCCCATGCAGGGACGGGGCGATAATTACCGGGCCCGCTATATCGCTCCATATGAAAAACACCTGCACCATCAAGGAAGTTATGGCCGCCCTTTCCCTGGCCGCTTTAAAGACATTTTTGCTGACCGCGGAACCACTGCCGGCGAACTGGGGTTTAATGGCAAGCGACAGAACAACCTGGATACGGTTATTGTGCCATTGGAGGGTGCCAGGTATGATGTGCATGGAATAAAATACCATCCTGTGCCCATGCTGGCTGACGTAGATCCGGACGCTGCCATTGAAAAACTTGCCCTGCACGCTGAGATTCATGAGTCGATGCTCACAGGTTTCACCTCCCTGGGCTATGAAACACCTGGCTATGGGTACGGGTTAAAAGATGAGGAGGGCACACCGCTGTTACAGAAGTATCTTGCCGACCTCGCTCATTCTTACGATTTGCCCTATGTCATCGACAATGCCTGGGGATGCCCTTTTATCGGCCACGATATCCGAAAAAGCAATGCCGATATAGTAATTTACAGCATGGATAAGGCCACGGGGGCTGCTACCAGCGGACTGATTATTGGGAAAGAAGAATATATGGTTCCCATCCGGCGGGCTTTAGGGATGCACGGAGATCGCTGGGGTACGGGAGCATCCTATGGTAAAGCTGCCTATGTTACTTTCGATCCCGGTAAAGAGGCTCTCCTCAGTCAGGTGCGGGCCTTGACGGTGTTAAGGGACAACCCCGAGGTCCTTACCAGGCCAGTGGATGACCTGGAGAGGATCGTGTTGGAGGAATTTGGCCTCTTAGACAGTCGTTTAAAGGCCGGGATCATGATCAGTAAGTCTTATAACTCCCGCGCCATTGAGGTTAATTATGAAGGAACCTGGAAAGATGGTCGGCTGGGGATACCTATATTTTCCATCGAGGATATGTATGCCGGTACTGCCCTGACCCAAACCGCTTTTGCACAGATGGGCATTATTCCAACAGTTGGTTACGACGGGAATATTTATATTTCACCGGACCTGGGAACAACTGACGAGAAGGGCCGCCTGATTGAGGAGCATGCCCGTTATGCAGTCAAGGGGCTGGTTAGGGTCATTGAAATAATCTGCAAGTATGCAGGTATTTTGGAATAGGAGGTAATCCCATGCGGGTGGTTGTTATCGGCGGCGGATGGGCTGGTTGTGGAGCAGCCTTACAGGCTAAAAAGTCAGGGGCCGAAGAAGTCATCCTCCTTGAGCGCACCGATATGCTTTTGGGTACCGGATTGGTAGGGGGCATCATGCGCAACAACGGCCGTTTTACAGCAACTGAGGAAATGCTTGCTCTGGGAGGCGGGGAACTCTTCCAGATTGCTGATGAGGTTTCCCGGCACAAAGGGATTGAGTTTCCCGGCCATAAACATGCCAGTCTTTACGATGTGGCTAAAATCGAGTCTGCTGTCAAAGAAAGGCTGAAAAGGGCAGGGGTCGATGTCCGGCTGATGGCTAGAGTCAAGGATGTGGAACAGGACGGTACGAGGCTGAATAAAGTGATCACCGAGAGCGGGGGAACGGTTGCCGGGGAAGTATTCGTGGAAACCACTGGTACTGCTGGGCCTCAGGGCAACTGCACCAAGTACGGTAACGGGTGTGTGATGTGCATTTACCGGTGTCCGGCTTTCGGGCCCCGGATTAGCATCGCCGCTAAAATGGGTGTACAGGAAATGATCGGCAAAAAAATTGACGGCACCTTTGGGGCCATGAGCGGCTCCTGCAAACTCCACAAGGATTCCCTCAGCGAGGAGATCCTGCGCCAGCTGAACACTACCGGTGTGGCTGTAATCCCGATTCCGGAAAAGCTGCAAAAAGGCGATCAATCACTGAGTCAGAAAGCCTGTCAACAATATGCCCTGAAAGACTTTGCCGAAAATATTATCCTCCTGGATACCGGGCATGCCAAACTGATGAGCGCATTTTACCCGCTGGAAGACTTGCGGCAAGTGCCCGGATTTGCCAATGCCAGGTATGAAGATCCCTATGCGGGGGGCATTGGCAACTCCATGCGTTATTTGGCCTTATCCCCACGGGACAATACGCTGAAAGTGGAAGGGGTGACAAACCTTTTCTGCGCCGGCGAGAAGGCCGGACTTCTGGTAGGCCACACTGAGGCTATCGTGACAGGCACCTTAGCCGGTTATAACGCTGTCCAGTATGGAAGAGAAAAGGACTTATTGGAACTGCCCACTCAGCTGGCAGTAGGAGATGCGATAGATCATGTCCGGCAGCAAATGCAAACGCCGGAAGGAATCACAAAGAAATTTACATTTTCAGGTTCAGTTTACTTCCAGCGGATGCTGGAACTGGGCCTTTATACCACTGATGTCGAGGAAATCAAAAAGCGGGTGGCAACAGCCAAACTTGCTGGTATCTTTCGAGCCAGCTAAGGAAAAAAGCTCGGCATCTACCGGGTTTGCCGGCAATCTTAAGGGGCAGTAACCTTGTTGCTGCCCCCTAAACGATGGCTAAATTATTCTCCATAAAGGAGGAATTCTAAATTTAAGGAGAGAATAATTCTTTTAGGGAAAGGTGACACACCGCTTACAATTTGCTTTTGCCGATACGGTTATATTAAGCTAAAGCAACAGGTAAATGCCTGCTGCAATACAACTGTACGCGGAATGTCCCCAATTAATGAAATGTTTGATATCCTGGAGGTGGGAGCATGTCCGCGTATGACAAGGCCCATGACCTTGCTAGGATGCTGGGAAAGTCAGAGGAGTACAAAAGCTACCAGATAGCCAAAACAAAGCTGGAGCAAGATGCCAATAATGTGCGGATGCTGGAGGACTTCAGACAAATGCAGTGGGAGATCCAGATGTGCCAAATGACCGGGCAAGAGATAGACGAAACCCAAGTGGTGCAGTTGGAGAGAGCCTATGAGCTTCTCAGCATGAGTCCCGTTATCAATCAGTACCTGACCGCTGAATATCTTTTCGCCAAGCTAATGGCGGATATTCAAAAAATAGTAACTGATGCTGTGCCTGCCTGGTTCGATTCCCGCGGTAAGCAGGGGATGGTTAATTAACCTAAATTGCAGCACCATAGCATAAACACTGGCTGCTAGGTTTAAGCTATTACTGTCATATTATCCGGAGGGTGGGGAACAAAATAGCTGCCAAAGTGACAGAAATCGCCAGCTGCCAGCGGTGCGGTAAAACGGGTCGAAAGCAGAAATTGCACCAGGTGCACGAGCTGTTTGCTACCAGATTGTTGTGTAAGGAATGTTATATTAAATATCACCGTTCCCAGTGGGGCTTTTGGTAAAGAGAGAAGTTCACCTGGATTAAACTCGCTGGCTTTTTGCACCAACATGACGGGGGTATTCCAATTGACTTCAGATGTGGGTTCTTACCTGGCGGAAGTTCCTATTTTCCAGGGGCTGAATCAAAGAGAACTTCAGTCTATTGCCGATATTGCCATAGTCCGCCCCTATAAAAAGGGAATGGTAATTTTTGTTGAGGGAGAGCCAGGCGATGGGTTATATCTGGTCAAGACAGGAGTAGTAAAAATTGCCAAAACCCTGGCCGACGGGCGGGAAAAAACCCTCCACTACCTGCGGCAAGGGAATATTTTCGCAGAGGTGCTCTTGTTTGATGGAGGTAGTTTTCCGGCTACAGCCGAAGCCCTGGAGGATGCCGAAATTGCTATTTTGCGCCGGACAAAGTTCGAAGCTCTGCTAGCAGAAAACGGCACCATCACATTGAAAATCTTAAAGGTGATGAGCCGCCGGTTGCGCGAGGCCCAGGTTCAGGTGCGGGATTTATCCTATGCCGATGTATACGCCAGAGCAGCTTTTAATCTCCTTCAGCTGGCAAGAGAACATGGTGTTCCAGGGAGCGAAGGTCAAATAATTGATCTGGCTTTGAGCCAGCAAGAATTAGCCAGCCTGGTAGGAACATCAAGAGAAACTGTTGCCAGGATCTTTAGCGAATGGAAGCGAAAGGGAATTATTGCTGTAAGTAATCAAAGAATTACCATTTTAAAGCCTGACCGGCTACAGGGATGGTTAAGATAAATCTGGGATGTATCTGCCAGCTGGGGGTACATTATTTGCACATCAGTTGCCATTTTTAGCAATTCACCTGGAAGCCATGAATTAAGCCGCTTGTTTGAGTTATAATAAAGCAATAGCTCAGGCGGGAGGTGTGGGGTATGCATGAACCCGAAGAACCCAAGAGGCGACAGGAAAGTATTTTGGATGAGAATAAAAAAGACATGTGGGTAGAAAGGCTAAGATGGCTAGGGATTAAAGTTGAAAAGCAAGCAGAATCATAGTTGGTTGAAGTGTTATATGCTCAAAGCAAACAGGAGAGGGATCAAGCCTCTCTTTTTTATCCCGTGTAACAGAGGTCACATTCTTTTTTTTTAAAAGGGCGTAATATGGAAATAAACAGCTGGGAGAGAAAATCATATGTCCTTTACAATGGATCAATTGCGTCGGGGAATGGAAACAGAGGGATACATTTGCGATGATGAGATAGTCGTTACAGTGTATCTGGCCTTGCAACTGGAAAAACCACTTTTAGTTTGCGGCGCCCCTGGAGTCGGCAAGACTGAAATCGCTAAGGTTTTAAGCCGGGTTTTCCATACGGAGCTGATCCGGTTGCAGTGTTATGAAGGCTTAGATGAGAATAAAGCCCTCTACGAGTGGAATTATCAGCGCCAGCTTCTGAAAATTCAAAGCAGCCGGAATAACGGTGAAGAAGACATCTTTTCTTCTGACTACCTTTTGAAACGGCCGCTTCTAAAGGCTCTGCTGGCCGAAAAACGCCCTGTGCTCTTAATTGATGAAATTGATAAGACCGATGAAGAATTTGAAGCCTTCTTGTTTGAGGTCCTTTCTGACTTCCAGGTATCTATTCCTGAACTTGGCACCATCCGGGCAAAACAAACCCCGATTGTCATTCTAACCAGCAATGGGGAAAGAGAATTATCGGATGGGCTTAAAAGAAGGTGTATTTTTCTCTATATTGATTACCCCAGTGTTGAAAAAGAAGTATCCATTATCAGGATTAAGGTGCCCGAGGCAAGCGAGGTGCTGGCTCAGCAGATAGCAACCGCTGTATATTATATCCGCTCCAACCTTGACTTGAATAAAAAACCTGCCATTGCTGAAACCCTGGACTGGGCCAAGGCTTTGCTTTTGCTAGGTACCCAACGGCTGACTCCTGAAATGATACATAAGACGTTAAATGTACTCCTGAAAGATAAAGAAGATCAGGACCACTTCAAAAAGCAATTGGGGGCGGTGGGTCTGGTGAAAGCGGTTTGTGAGTGAGGGGGAGGCAGGATGCTGGATGCTTATAGCCAGGTCGAATATAATTTAGTCCGGTTTATCCATGTGTTAAGGCATTTAGGCCTGAGGGTAAGTACTTCTGAGGTCATGGACGCCGTCAAGGCTTTGCAGCATATTTCCTTTGCTGATCAGAGCAGGTTTAAGTCTGCCTTGCGCGCTACCCTGGCAAAGGACCTGCAGGGAAGGGTTGTTTTTGACCAGGCTTTTCAATCATTCTTTGTTACTTCAGAACAATCTCAGGAGCGCAGTGGGCAGCAATATAAAGCCAGGGCGGAAATGGAACAGCAGATAAAGCGGGCTGAACAGGAGTTAATCTTCCAGGGGCATTCCTTGTCGCTCTCCGAAGCAGAAAAGCTGTCCTATGCCAATCTTTCCCCGGAGTTGAAAAATAGACTGCAGGACTTCCTGCATAAAACATCTCATGGTAAGAATATGGGGAAAAAGCATGAACCACTGGTGGCTCAAATAGTAAAAAACCACCTCGAATTTATGCGCAGGCGAATGGAGCCGCCCAGGCATCCGGATTTTAACTGGGATACCGGTGATCCGGAGATTGACAGGGTTTTGGAAGAAGCAGGAGCAGAGCTGGTTAAACAGCAGGCGGCTTTTTTATACGGTAACCTGAAAAATATCAGGGAAGAGGATTACCCTAAAATTGTCCGCCTGATCCGCAGGCTTTCAACTAAGCTGGCAACGGGCATCTCGCGGCGCCAGCGTCAAACCCGCCAGGTTGGCCAACTTGACCTCCGGAGGACTGTCCGGCTGAATATTAACCGGGGCGGGGCAATGTTAAAACTTAAATACAAGCGCAGAAAGCTCTTGAAGCCCAAACTCCTGCTCGTCTGTGACGTGTCTGGTTCAATGATTAAGTACGCGGCTTTCATGCTGTTGTTCATATATGGGTTAACTTCAGTTGTCAAACAAATTGAAACCTTCATATTTGGAGAGAGACTGGAGCGGGTGACGCCATTTTTGCGCCACCACAAGTCTTATCAGGAAACTGTGTCGAGATTGACAGCAGGAAGTCTCGCCTGGGGAGAGGGCACGGACATGGCCCAAGCCCTGACTGTTCTCTCAAGTAAGTACTTCCGTTTGCTGACATCCAGTACGGTGATCATTATACTGAGCGATACTAAAACCTTGCGGCCCGCTGAGACTTCGTTATTGCTAGAACGGCTGGCACGGGATGTGAAGGATATTATTTGGCTGAACACCCTGCCTGAGTCCGACTGGCATAGTTATCCAGCAGTGGGATTATTTCAGAAAAACTCACGCATGTATGAATGCAACAGTCTTTTTCATCTGGAAAGGATTTTGCGCCACCAACTTTTGCCCCAATAGTAGCAGCTATTTTGAATTGACAAGGCCAGCAGGCATGTAATATTATGTTTTTGATGCTCCTCAAGTAGTAGTACATTTAGATCAAGGAGTTGGTGTCCCTTGTCCATGATGGGTAAAATTCGTAAGGCTCGGCATAGTTCCCGCTGGGCCATGATAATTCTTGCACTTATTCTTTGCATAAGTTTGGTCGTCCCTTTTGTCAGCCTGCCATCCGGCGGAGAACCAAGTCAACAGCAGGATATGGAAGACGTACTGCGGACCAGAATAGATAGTCTGAAAACAGACATCCAGGCGAACCCCGAAAATGCTGATCTGATTATTCAACTGGGCAACGCATATTATGATTTGGGACGAGTCTGGTACGGCAAGGGGTTTGATCAGGCAGCGGCTAGCCAGTTTGCCGAAGCCGTTAAATCGTATCAAAGGGCTCTTGCTGTTGTGCCGGATAATTTAGATGTGATTGTAAATATGGCAACGGCTGCGTTTTTCGCTAATGACAAGGATACGGCCAAAAGAGCTTATGAAAAGGCTATTGCCCTGGATCCAAAACATCTGATTGCCCGGTATAACTACGGTGTATTCCTGTTAGAGGCTATGGGAGACAGTAAAGGAGCTATTGAACAGTGGGAGGCAGCTCTTGCTGCCCAGCCTGATGCTGAAGCTGCCCAGGGGCTTAAAGAATTAATTGCAGCTTACCGGGAAAAAGAGGGGAATAAATAGATGTTCAATTTTAGGATGCAGGTGGTGAGTAATAATGGCAGTATGGAAGTGTTCTCAATGCGGCTACGAAAAGGACACCAGGTGTAAGCCCCAAAAGTGTCCGGAATGCACCGCGAAGGATTCTTTTGCCAAGAAAGAACAGAAATAATAGCATTTTTGTTAAGGTTGTTTCTGGCGAAACAACCTTTTTTTCCAAAAAATTAAAAGGAGGACCAGAAATTAATTGCATTGGGCAATTGGCATAGATCTCGGTGGTACAAATATAAAGGCAGCGGCGGTAGATGTTTTTGGCCAACCTTTTAACCAGGTGAGGGTTCCAACCCTGGTTGAACAAGGTGTGGACGGGGTTGTGGAACAGCTAGCTGCCCTGGTAGGTGAACTGTGCGGCCGGGTTCAGGTTGGAGGACCCCCGGTAGGAATCGGCTTGGGGGTGCCTGGAACCGTTGATAGAGAAAATGGTTTTGTGGTCCTGGCCCCCAATCTCAAGTGGCAGGCCGTACCTCTGGGAGAGTTGTTAAACAGAAGATATGATCTGCAAGTGGTTTTTGAAAACGATGCGCAAGCTGCGGCAATAGGCGAACATTGGGCTGGCGCCGGAAAAAGCGTTCGCCACCTGCTGATGGTTACCATCGGCACCGGCATTGGATCTGGCCTGATTTTAAACGGGAGGCCCCACCGTGGCTACACAGGCAGGGGACCTGAATTGGGTCATACCAAACTGCTGCTTGGCCAGGACTGTTTGTGTGGCTGCGGCAATACGGGTTGCATGGAGACCATGGCATCTGGCAGTGCTATGGTCAGAGCCTTGTCAGGAGTCGAGCGGGAGACAGGCGAAAAAACCCTGAATAAACTGAGTAGCAGGAGCATAATTGAAAGATCGGATGCCGGTGAACCTCTGGCCGTTAAGGCAGTTGAACTTGCGATGTTAAGCCTTGGAAGCGCTATTGCAAATTTGAGCCTGGCCCTTGACCTGGAGCTTGTCTTGATTGGCGGAGGAGTAGCCGAAGCCGGTGAATATTTGCTAACTTCACTGCGGGAAAAAATTACCGGGGCTATGTTCCCATATGCCCCGCCCAGAGTGGAAAAAGGAGCATTGGGTAACTGGGCAGGGGCAATTGGGGCTGCTCGCCTGGCTTTTCCAGAGGATACAAAAGTTAGCGTTAGAGGAGCAGATCTATGATCGATAAAATGGTTAAATATGGCAGGGATCTCTATCTGACTGGTCTGGTCACCTCTCATGGCGGAAATATGAGTTTGCGTATAGATGATAAAATCATGATTACACGGCGGGGAGCCATGTTGGGATACCTGGAATTCCAGGACTTTGTCGAGACTCCCCTGGACGCAGAAATTCCGCAGCATCCTCTGGCTTCCCGGGAACTTATTGTCCACCGGGCTATCTATCTTAATTCTTCTGCCCAGGCAGTATTGCATGCCCATCCTCCTTATACTGTCGCGCTTTCTTTTTCCACCGAATCCATTAAACCCTGCGATTCCGAAGGCCAGTATCTCTTGCCAATTGTTCCTGTCATTGCAGTTGCTGATACTGTTGGTTCAAAAGAGGTGGCCGAGGCCTTAGGGCTTTTAGCAGAGCAGCATAAAATCATAGTGGTAAGAGGCCACGGAACATTTGCAGCCGGAAAGTGTATTGAAGAGGTGCTGCAGTGGACGTCTATTTTAGAGGCCTCATGCAAAATCATGCATCTGCATGAACTATTAGGAGAAACGGTAGCGAGGGGTAACGGAAGGGCAGGTGCCGTTGTTAATGGACATCAGACCTGATTTTTTGCAGGCTGCGTTGAACATTGCCGCAGAAATAATTGAAGTGCGGCGGAAAGTGCATCAATACCCTGAACTCGGTTTTGAGGAAAATGAGACAGCCGGATTAATTGCCGGAAAGCTCCAAACAATTGGGCTGGATGTAGTTCAGGGAGTTGGGAAGACAGGCGTTGTGGGGCTTCTTCGGGGAGGATTTCCTGGACCCACCCTGGCCGTCAGGGCTGATATGGATGCCTTGCCCATCATGGAAAATACGGGGCTGTCGTATGCGTCTGTTCGCCCCGGGTTGATGCATGCCTGCGGTCATGATGCCCATATAGCTGTGGTGTTAGGTGCGGCCATGATCTTAAACAGGTTTCGACCTCTCTTGAGGGGTAACCTGAAATTTATCTTTCAGCCGTGTGAAGAGACACCTCCTGGGGGGGCGCTGGAAATGATCGCCATGGGAGTATTGGGGGACCCCAAAGTAGACGGGATTCTGGGTTTGCATGTTAATCCGCTGTTGCCTGCTGGCACTATCGGGATAAAACATGGGACGGTTATGGCGGCAGCTGATATGTTTAAGATTATTATTCGGGGTAAAGGAGGGCATGGAGCAGCTCCCCACCAGGCGGCAGACGCTATAGTAGCTGCTGCGGCAGTAATTCAAGCCCTGCAAACCCTGGTCAGCAGAAGGGTGGACCCGGTACAGCCGGCGGTTATAACAGTTGGGACAATCGCAGGCGGTAATAAGTCCAATATAATTGCGGATCGGGTAGAAATGAAGGGAACGGTCCGAACTCTCTGTCCGGAATTACGGGTCCGGCTGCCTGCCCTGATGGAGGAGATTATCAAAAGCTCTGCTCAGGCATATAACACAGAAGCTGATTTAGCATATGAATTTGGCTATCCCCCGCTGGAGAATAGCCCAGGGATGGTTGAACTGGTTCGGGAAGCCGCATCTTTAGTGGTCGGTCCCGGGAGGGTTATCGAAGTTCAGCATTCTTCTATGGGCGGTGAAGACTTTGCCTACTTCTTGCGGCATTCTCCCGGCGCTTACTTTTATCTCGGAGTCGGGAAAGATAATGCTCCCAATTATCCCTGGCATCACCCCCAATTTGATATCTCAGAAACGGCATTGACTGATGGTGCTGCAACCCTGGCCGCAGCGTCTTTCAACTTCCTAAACCCCTGTGGGGGATTAATTGGCTGAAGCTCATTAGAATTGAGGTGTAATTATGAAGTGGCCTTATCCACTTGCTGCTTGTGGGATTGGAAGTCTTCCTTACCAGGAGCCTGAGCAGGCAATCGAGTTAATCGCACGGTACCTGCCGGAAATCCCTCACTGGCCTCAATTGCCAAAAAGAGGCCATCAGGAACACTTTATAAATCAAAACCTATTTATTTTGAAAAAAATTGCTTTGCTGGCAGAGGAGAATGGATCGTCCCCGCGAATGGACCCAGAGGCTCCCGGATGGGTCGATGGAATTGTAGAGTTCTACGACATCTACCTGGCTGCATCTGAGGGGGATGAAAAGGCTTTGCAGAGCTTTGCTACCCCTGAAGAGGCGGCTGTAGGTTTTTATAATTTTTTAGCAGCAATGGCTGACCGGGATCAACGGAAACCTTTAATGGTCAAGACTCAGATCGCCGGCCCTCTGTCGGTGGGCTTAAATATTTATGATCCTAAGCGGATACCGGTATATTATCATCACCAATTGCGGGACATCATTTTAAAAACCCTCTCGATGCAGATCAAATGGCAGGTTTCTGAGCTGCAAAAACTTGGGCTGCCGGTACTTATTTTTGTAGACGACCCTGCTGTTTCATCTTATGGTGCTTCTGTCTATATTGCATTATCCAAGGAACAAATTATAGAGGATTTGAAGGAAATAATTCAGGTAATTGAGGCTCTTGGCGTCATTCCTGGTGTTCATTGCTGCGCAGGAGCGGATTGGTCAATTTTTATTGAGGCAGGGTTTCGGGTAATTAGTTTTGATGCGTATAACTATTTTGATTCTCTCTTGCCGTATATCGCCGAAATTAATGCTTTTCTGGAACAAGGGGGAGTATTGGCTTGGGGCCTGGTTCCCACCACCGAAGACGCGCTCCGGGAATCCCCTCAGTCCCTGAAAGGGTTCTTCGAGGATAAAATTACACATCTGACTAAAAAAGGTGTCGACCAATTGAGACTATACCAGCAGTCGCTGGTGACTCCTGCGTGCGGTCTGGGGACTCTGGACCCTGGGTTGGCGGAACATATTTATCAGGTTAATCTGGAGTTATCCAATCTTCTGCGAAGGAGTTTCCCCGGGTAATACTTTTCAAAAGGATGTGCTGGAGGAAATAGCCATGTGGGAATATATCGCCAACCTGCATGTTCATACAAATTATTCTGATGGCAGCGGGTCAGTCAGGGATATTGTTCATGCGGCAGAGAATGCCGGTATTGATGTGGTAGGGATAACAGACCATTCAACCTTGGCGGCTTGGGAAAGAGGAGAAGAGGGTTGGCACGGTGCGGTGTTTGTTCTGGTAGGGGTGGAGATAAACCAGGCTATTAACCACTATCTGGCCTTTGGCATCGAAAACCTGGTTGCGGATGATGACGCTTTGCCCCAAAATGTCATTAATAAGGTACACCAAATGGGCGGCATTGGTTTTATAGCGCATCCATATGAAAAGGGCAGCCCGCTGATAGAATCCGGCCGGAGTTTTCCTTGGACAGACTGGCAGGTTAAGGATTATACCGGCATCTGCATTTGGAATTATACCTCCCAATGGCGAGACAGCATCAGGTCGGCCTCTGAAGCCCTGTGGAGGGTATATATTGCTCCAAACAATCCCATCAAGTCTGCCTGCCCCGGGGCACTCTGGCGCTGGGACCAGGAGAACCTGAAGCGGCAGGTGGTAGCTATAGGCGGTTCTGATGCCCATGCAGTCCAGGTCAAATATGGCCCTTTTAAGCCGGTGATCTTTCCGTATGAGTTTTTGTTCAGGTGCATTAATACCCACATCCTTACCGGCACCCCTCTTGCGGGTAATCACCCGAACGACAGGCAGATCCTCCTGACTGCATTAGCCCAGGGCCATTGTTTTATCGCTTTTGATTATTACTATCCAGCCAGAGGATTTCGCTTTCAGGCTGTAAATGATCACCAGTTGCTGTCTGTAATGGGGGACACCTGCCCATTAAGTCCAGGGGTTGCTTTGGAGGTTGCCCTGCCGTATCCGGGTGAAATCAGGTTGATAAAAAACGGCCAGCTGACCGTTGTGCAAAAAGGCTCGAAAGCGGGATGGAGGATTGCTGAGCCCGGTGTTTACCGGGTTGAGGTATGGAAAAGGGTATATGGCCTTAAGTCCATGGCCTGGATTTATTCCAACCCCATTTATGTCTGCTAGGACAGCCGCCGGTTGATTGCAGCAGACTTGAGGAGGGAGAATATTTTTGTTAAATTACCGGAGTTACGCTATGGCTGTGGCAATTGGCCTTGCTATATTGCTCTATCTGGCAGCCGGCAGCCTGACTTACCTGAGTTCACCGGAGTATAAAAGGATTTCTCCTCAAGATGCAAAACAGAGACTGGAGACGGAAAAAACAATCGTGCTTTTGGATGTAAGAACACAGGAAGAACATCAAGAAAAGCGCATTCCGGGCAGCACTTTAATCCCGGTAGATAATCTGGCGGCGAATGTCTTGAATGTTATCCCCGATAAACAGACAGTTATCATCATATACTGCCGCAGCGGACGCCGCAGCGAGATTGCCGCCAGGATGCTTTTAAAGCTGGGGTACAGGGAAGTCTTCGATTTAGGCGGCATCAATGACTGGCCTTATGAGGTACAGCAAAATAAATTGCACAAGTAACTTAATGACATGACAAGCAAGAGGGGAGATACCCCCTCTTGAATTTTTTTTTAGGAATTGCAGGAGTTTTATCGTCTGGGGCGAATACTAAGTGGGGAATAGTGGGTAAAAGTGGGTCATAAGGCTTGCTTTGTGGGGTGAATTAACATGTTTATGGGAGAATTCCATCACTCCATCGATGAAAAAGGCCGGTTAACCTTGCCGGCCAGGTTTCGTGACGGTCTGGGCGAGCGCTTTGTGATCACCAAAGGGTTGGATAACTGCCTGTTTGTCTATCCCATGGATGAATGGGCCAATCTGGAGCAAAAGCTGCGGGTCCTGCCATTTACTAATGGCGATGCCAGGGCCTTTGTGCGTTTTTTTCTCTCTGGCGCTGCTGAATGTGAGTTGGACAGGCAGGGAAGAATACTACTCCCCGCAAACCTGAGGGAATACGGTCAATTGGAAAAAGATGCCGTCGTGATTGGAGTATCTTCCCGGGTGGAAATCTGGGCTAAAGAGGCTTGGGAGGTTTACAGTCAGAAGGCCCAAATCAACTATGAGGGGCTGGCCGAAAAAATTGTTGATCTTGGTATTTAATCACACCGGCTTTTTTGGTTAAGGAGGTGGCAAGGATTGGAGTTTGCCCATACCCCGGTGCTGCTCAGAGAAACCATTGAGCATTTGAATATTATTCCAGATGGAGTGTATGTTGACTGCACGGTCGGAGGGGCTGGCCATAGTCATGCCATAGCAAGACGACTTAACCAGTCAGGGGTTTTAGTGGGTATCGATCAGGATCCGGCTGCCATCAGAGCGGCAGGGCAGCAGTTAGCTGCAAGCGCAGCCAGGGTCCATCTGGTCCATGCCAACTTTTCAGAGGTGTCTGAAGTGTTAAGAGCACTAAACCTAAAGAAAGCAAACGGGTTTATTTTTGATTTAGGTGTGTCATCCCATCAGTTGGATGAATTGGAACGAGGATTTGCCTATATGCAGGAGGCCCCCCTGGACATGAGAATGGATCCGGTGCGTCAAACCAAGACAGCAAAGGATCTGGTCAATAATCTATCTGAAGAAGAAATAGCTCATCTTTTATGGCAATATGGTGAGGAGAGATGGGCTAAGCGGATAGCAGCCTTTGTTGTTGAGCATAGGGCTCTGTCTCCGGTTGAAACGACCAGTCGCCTGGTAAACATAATTAAGGCCGCTATTCCAAAAGGAGCCAGAAAAGACGGGCCCCATCCCGCAAAGCGGACTTTTCAGGCCTTACGGATTGCTGTTAACGACGAATTAGAACATCTGAGGAAAGCGTTGGACCAGGTAGCTCATTTTCTGATCCGGGGCGGCCGCTTATGTGTAATTACTTTCCACTCCCTGGAAGACAGAATAGTGAAACATAAAATCAACGAGTTGGCCAGATCCTGCTCTTGTCCTGGAGAAATACCTTTTTGTGTGTGCAATCAGGAACCACTATTAAAACCGGTTTTCAGGAAACCGATTGTCCCGTCTGCCGGAGAAATTGCTGAAAATCCCAGAGCCCGCAGCGCCAAACTGCGGGTAGCTGAGCGGGTATAATTTTTCGTTCTATTTGGTGAGGAGGCAGAATAATTATGTCACTAGCTCAAGCCAAGCAAGATTATTCATACCGCTATCAGATTTCGCCGCAAACACAGGATTTGGGACAGCAAAACAGAAAAAAAAGATGCGCTGGGTCGCGGCATGGTCATGTCATTGTATTCGGTTTCGTGCTGATCTGTTTTGCACTGGGTTTGTCCATTGTGGCCCAAACCGCCAGGCTCAATGCCAAGGGCTATTATCTGTATAAACTGCAAAATGAAGTGCAAAGTCTAGGGAGAGAGGCAGATATTATCCGGCTGGAAATCGCTCAGATGCGTACCTTAGCAAGGGTAGAAAATATTGCTGTTGCGCAGTTGGGCATGCGAAGGCCGGGAACCGCAGACTGGGGTGTATTGCCTGAAAGTCAAAGACTGGAATTGCCAAATCAAGCTGTTGCGTCAGCCTCAGTGTTGCCACCTGGTCAGAAACCAGTAGCCGGAATGCTGAATAAATTGCTGGCCAGTTGGTTTGGACTCGGGTCGCATGCTAAGGCTTCCGAAAATTAAAGGCCAACCAGACTAAGAGTTCTGTTAGGAGCCCGGGCCGAGAGCGGAGGTTAATTGGCGGGATGCTAAGCAAAGTTAATATCAACAAAAGAGTAACCGTCCTATTTCTGCTCTTAATTGCGGTGTTGTCAGGCCTTAATTTGCGGATGGCATGGATTCAGCTCGTTAAGGGCAGTGAATACCAACAACGCGCGTTGGATAACAGATTGAGGGAGATCCCTGTCGAGGCCAAGCGGGGTAAGATTCTTGACCGCAACGATAAAGAACTGGCAGTCAGTATTACTACTCCCTCAATTGGAGCTTTTCCACTTGAGGTCAGGCGTTCTGGCAAAGCAGAAGAAATTGCGGCAAAACTGGCTCCGCTTTTGGAGTTAACTGAGGATGAAGTATTAAAAAGTATTACCAGGAAAGAGTACTTCTGGTGGATTAAGCGGAAAGTGCCTTTTAATGTGGGTGCCATGATTAAAGAGTTGGACCTGCCTGGCATCAGGGTAGTGGAAGAGAGCCAGCGCCATTACCCTAACAGTTCCCTTGCCTCTCACATAATTGGGATTGCAGGGATAGACAATCAGGGTTTAGAAGGCCTGGAATGGTTTTATGACAAGGTCTTAAGGGGTACCACCGGCTACCTTGCGATTGAAAAGGATGCCGGCGGAAGAAGTATTCCCCATGCAAAACACTCTTTCATTCCGCCTACAGATGGAAATACCCTGGTTTTAACTATTGATGAAACCATTCAGTATATTGTGGAGCGGGAACTTGATAAGCTTTTTAATAGCCCAACTAACCCCAAAGCTGCTACAATTGTAGTAATGGACCCAAAAACCGGCGACGTTTTGGCCTTGGCCAACCGGCCAACTTTTAACCCAAATAACTTTGCGGCCTACCCTCAGAGAAACCGTCGCAACATAGCGGTATCCGATGTGTATGAACCAGGCTCAACATTTAAAATAATCACTGCGGCTGCTGCCCTTGAAGAAGGGGTGGTAGCGGAGCAGGAGCGCTTTTACGATCCGGGTTATATAAGGGTTGGCAGAGAAATAATAAACTGCTGGCGGCGTGGCCGGCCGCACGGCAGCCAATCCTTTGTTGAGGCGGTACTAAATTCCTGCAACCCTGCGTTTGTTACGATAGGGTTGCGGCTGGAAGAACGCCGGAGAGGAAGCTTTTACGAATATATTCATGGTTTTGGTTTCGGAAGCCCTACTGGTCTGGATTTGAGCGGAGAGGCAAAAGGCCTTTTGCGTCCTGCTGACAGATTGAGACAAATCAATATTGCTACCATTTCAATTGGTCAAGGTATTGCGGTGACACCTATTCAGCTGGCTACTGCTATGTCTGCCCTGATGAACGATGGTGTGTTAATGAAGCCACGTTTAGTTAAGGAAATCCGGGACAGTGAGGGGAAAGTGGCAAGAACTTTTGAGCCGAAACCAGTGCGTCAGGTAGTTTCAAAGGAAACAGCATTGCAGATGGCCAGTATTCTGGAACATGTAGTGAGCAGAGGCACCGGCCGCAGGGCTTACATACCAGGTTACCGTGCTGGTGGGAAAACAGGTACTGCCCAGAAGGTAGAGGGGGGCAAGTATGTTGAAGGCAGGTACATTGCATCTTTTTTAGGAGTTGCTCCGGTAAATGACCCCAGGCTGGTGTGCCTGGTAATAGTTGATGAACCACAGGGAGTTTATTATGGCGGTGTTGTTGCCGCTCCGATTTTTAAAAACGTTGTTGAGGATGCCCTGCGGTATTTAAATGTTCCTACTCAGTATGATCCCCGGTCAGAAAGGCCAAAAACAGAACCTCAAGCAGTTGAAGTGTCGGTGCCAGATGTTAACGGAATGTCCTTGGAAAGAGCGCAGGCTGTAATCAATGCCGCCGGTTTATTGGCTCAGGTTCAAGGCAATGGGCCCATAGTAATCAATCAGGTTCCGAAAGGTGCAGCAAGGGTAAAAGCAGGTACCAGGGTGATCATCTACGCCGGTTCAGGAGCGGCGGGCGCTGGGTCCCGCTTGGTTGTGCCAGATGTGACGGGCCGCCGGATCAGTGAATCTGTAATCCTGCTGGAGGCAATGGGACTGAAGCTTTTACCTGAGGGAACCGCGGGCGAGGCTGTTAAGCAGCACCCTATTCCAGGCACGATAGTTGAGCAGGGGTCTGCGATCAGGGTGAAGTTTCAGGAGCCCCCCCAAGTTGTTGAGAGCATTAGTCCGTAAAAGTTGATAAATGAATCTGAGGCGATGAATATCGCCTCTATTCATAATTGTAGTCTGCCTGGCATTGTATTTAAGTTGCTCAAGGATTAAAATGTGGCTGTGCAGTGTATAATTTTATTAATGGTCGTTTCTGGAATCATTTCGGGGGGTGAAGAGGTTGGGAATGAAACTGCCTGAGCTGTTAAAAGGCTTGCCGGTATTGGCTTCAAAAGGGGATCTGGAAGTTTTTATTCAATCCATCACTTATGATTCCCGCAAAGTTTGCTCCGGAGCCCTTTTTGTTGCTGTGAAGGGATTCAAAGTCGATGGTCATATATTCACTTCTGCTGCCGCAAGGGCCGGGGCCGCAGCCCTGGTGGTCCAGGAACCTATAGAAAACATTGATGACAGTGTGCCTGTGATCAGGGTTGCTGACACCCGTTTTGCTCTGGGAATTTTATCGGCAAATTTCTACCGGTATCCCAGCCGGGAATTCCGGTTGGTTGGTGTAACCGGAACCAATGGCAAGACAACCGTCACCCATCTGATTGAGGCAATTGCAGCTTACCATGGCATGCGGACCGGGCTAATTGGTACGGTTGGCAACAGAATTGCGGGCCGATTGCTGTCATCAACTCATACCACGCCCGAGTCCCTGGATCTTCAGGACTTATTCCGGAAAATGGCTGATGAGAAGGTTCAGTATGTATCCATGGAAGTTTCATCCCATGCGCTGGAGCTAAATCGAGTTGTGGGCTCTGAGTTTGATGCTGCTGTCTTCACTAACCTGACCCAGGATCACCTGGACTTCCATTCTGATATGGAGGCCTATTTTGCGGCGAAGGCTAAATTATTTTCCTCTTTAGACCAGGAAGCTTTTAAGCCAGGCCATAAATACGCTGTCATAAATGCTGATAGTGACTGGGGGAGGCGGCTGGCTGCAATGTCACCGGTTCCGGTTTATTCCTATAGCATTGAATCTGCCGCAGATGTTTCGGCCAGGGATATTTCCATCAATCTCACAGGAGCTGCCTTTGATGTGGTTTGCAAAGAAGGATCTTTCCCTGTGAAATTGAAACTAACCGGAAAGTTCAGTGTTTACAACGCCCTGGCTGCCTTCGCCTGGGGCCTTGGCGAGGGCTTTCCTCCTGAGAGCATCTGTCAGGCTTTGGCAGGAGTGGCAGGTGCGCCGGGGCGTTTTGAAATGGTGAACTGCGGGCAGCTCTTTGGGGTTATTATTGATTACGCCCATACTCCTGATGGGCTGGTGAATATTCTTCAGACAGCTAAGGATGTTGCCCAGGGGAGGATTATAACCTTATTTGGCTGTGGAGGAGACCGGGACCGTAAAAAGCGGCCTCTTATGGGGGAGGCAGCTGCCCGTCTCAGCAATATTGTCATTGTAACATCCGATAATCCTCGCAGTGAAGATCCAGTGGGGATCATTGAAGAGATCCTGCCAGGGATTAAAGCCGCCGGCAATGAGGATTATCATGTAATACCAGATCGCTATCAAGCCATTGCGGCAGCAATAGATTTGGCTCAGCCAGGGGATCTGGTGATCATAGCTGGCAAAGGACACGAGAATTATCAAATAATTGGCCAGCAGACCCTGCCCTTTGATGATAAAGAGGTGGCCTGTCGACTGTTAAAGGAAAAGGGGTATCAGTGTTGAATATCAGGGAGGTAGCAGAAGCTGTTAAAGGTTGTCTGCTAGCAGGGGATAGCACTCAGGTTTTTGGCGGTGTGAGCACTGATAGCCGGCGAGTTGTTCCTGATACCATATTTGTAGCTCTGGCAGGGCAGAAGTATGATGGTCACCGCTTTGTAATTGAAGCGTTGGATAGGGGCGCGGCTGGGGCAATAGTATCCCGGCAGGCAGACCTGCCTCCCCATTATAGAGAACGGGTGCTGATCAGAGTGGAAAATACTCTGAAAGCTCTGCAAGACCTTGCTGTTGCGTGGAGACAGCAGTTTCAAGTCCCTGTTGTGGGAGTTACGGGCTCAAACGGCAAAACCACAACCAAGGATATGATTGCCGATGTGCTTGGTATTAAGCTGCCTACCCTGAAAACCGAAGCTAACCTCAACAATGAAATTGGTTTGCCTTTAACCCTCCTGCAACTGCAACCGCATCATAAAGCAGTGGTGGTTGAGATGGGCATGCGCGGCCTGGGGCAGATCAGTCAGCTTTGTGAGATTGCTAGGCCGCGTATTGGTGTGATAACCAATATCGGGGTTGCCCATCTGGAACTCCTAGGAACCGTTGAAAATATTGCCAGGGCAAAAGGGGAATTGATTGAACAGATCCCTGTTGAAGGATATGCCGTACTAAACGGTGATGACCCATGGTGCAGGAAAATCAGCCAAAGGTGCAGCGGGAAGACAATCTTTTACGGTTTAGAATCTCCTGTGCAGGTGAAAGCAAGAAACATCCGTTACCGGGGTGAAGCCGGGATGGAGTTTGAGGCTGATATCGAGGGAGAGAGGGCTCCTGCCTTTTTGCCGGCGATGGGTGAGCATAATGTAAGAAATGCCATCGCTGCTATCGGTGTGGGCTATTGTTTGGGCCTCACCCTGGAGGAGGCGGTTCGGGGATTAGCCAGCCTATCTTTAAGCTCCATGCGACTGCAGATAGTGCCTTCTTCCCATGGGGGGATGATCATAAACGATGCTTATAATGCAAATCCGGATTCTACTGTCGCATCCCTTGAAGTGCTTAGCAAGATCAGGAAAAATAGGGCGATTGCAGTGCTAGGCGATATGTATGAACTGGGGCCTTTGGTTGAAAGGGGGCATTATCAGGTGGGAGAGACTGCCGCTCATTTGGGTATTGATATTTTGGTGGCGGTGGGTCCCCTTTCCCGGCACACAGTTGCAGGAGCTATTGCTGCTGGAATGGATGCAAAGAGGGTAGCATACTGCAAAACCAAGGAAGAAGCCCTTGCATTTTTACTGGGGATATTGCTGGAAGGAGATACAGTGCTTGTTAAAGCGTCCAGAGGAATGGCCATGGAACAAATAGTGCAGGGACTGACAAGAATGAGGTGATTTATCTGCACCCGGCAATAACTGCCTTTTTACTGTCTTTAGTTTTGTGTCTCTTAAGCGGACCCATCTTGATACCCCTACTGCGCAGGCTGAAACTCGGCCAGAGTGTGCGCAGTGATGGACCACGGAGGCATTTACTTAAAACAGGCACTCCGACCATGGGCGGCATTATGTTTTTACTTTCTACTACCGTGGCAACCCTGAGTGTTGCTCCTGCGGCAACTCTGGCGGGGACGGCGCTCCTGGTTACTTTGGGCCATGGGCTGATTGGCTTTGCAGATGATTTTTTTAAAATTGTCTTGCGGCGCCCTTTAGGTTTAAAAGCAAGGCATAAATTACTCGGGCAGGCCCTATTAGGCATTGTTTTGGCAATAACTGTTGCAACTTATTTGGGACGGGAAACAGAGCTAACCATACCCTTTTGGGAGACAGTAATTCCTTTAGGGACTTTTTACTATTTTTTTGTAGTACTGATGGTTATGGGTTTATCAAATGCTGTAAACTTAACTGACGGACTGGATGGTTTGGCAGCAGGGGCTGCGTTTTTCGCTGCCTTAACCTATGCCGTCTTAATGGCCTGGCAGGGACATAATGAATTGGCTATTTTTGCTGCGGCCTTGGCCGGTGGCTGCCTGGGGTTTTTAGGTTTCAACCGTCACCCTGCCAAGGTCTTTATGGGTGATACCGGGTCCTTGGCGCTCGGCGCAGGGTTGGCTGCTCTGGCCGTCCTATCAGGTACCGAGCTTTTGATGCTGATTGTGGGCGGGGTTTTTGTCGTTGAAACCGTTTCAGTGATCATTCAGGTATTAAGTTTCCGCTTAACCGGCAGGCGAGTTTTTCGCATGAGCCCCCTGCACCACCATTTTGAACTGACCGGTTGGCCGGAAACCAAAGTAGTCAGGGCTTTTTGGCTTTGGGGAATCGGCTTTGGCCTAGCTGGATTAGCTGCCTATATTTAGCTTTTTCCTATTAGATGCGGAGGAATTCTTAATGAAGTGGGAAGGAACCAGAGTTGTTATTTTCGGGATGGCCCGCAGCGGTGCTGCTGCGGCTAAAGTCTTGGCGCAATTAGGCGCAGTCGTCACTTTGTGTGACCAGAAATCAAGTGACGAATTAACTGCAGTAATCAGGGACCTGGCCGGGACTGGTATTAAAGCTGTGACCGGAGGATATCCGACAGATATTTCGTCAGCGACCGACCTGATTATCATCAGTCCGGGGGTCCCCCTGACAATTCCTCCTCTAGTTAAGGCTGCGGAGGCAGGGGTTCCCATTTGGGGCGAATTGGAGCTTGCTTACCGGTTGGCAAAGGCGTCTATAGTAGCAATCACCGGCACAAACGGAAAAACCACTACAACTGCCCTGATCGGGCAGATGTTTAAAGATGGGGATCGAGAAGTGAGGGTTGGGGGTAATATAGGGGTGCCTTTATGCCAACTTGCGGTGGAAGCGGCCCCGCCAGAGGTCCTGGTAGCTGAAGTTAGCAGTTTTCAGCTGGAGACCATTCACCAATTTAAGCCCCGGGTGGCCGTCATTTTAAATGTAACTCCTGACCACTTAGACCGGCATGGCACTTTTGCCAATTACCTCAATGCCAAGAGTATGATTTTTAGCCAGCAGTCAGAAGAGGACTATACTATTCTGAATTTTGACGACCATGAGACCCGGGCGTTAGCCGAAAAAACTTCCGCCAGTGTGATTTTTTTTAGCAGACAATCGGACTTGAACGAAGGAATCTGTGTAGTCGACGGTGAGGTCAGGGTGCGGCTCAAGGGTAGAGAAACAGGGGTCATCCCTGTTAAAGACATCGCTATTCCAGGCAGCCATAATCTGGAAAATGCTCTGGCAGCAGTAGCGGCAGGGTGGGTGATGGGGCTTGAGGCACCGTCCCTTGCTCATACCCTGAAGACTTTTCCTGGTGTGCCCCACCGGTTGGAGTTTGCCGGGGAGTATCAGGGGATCAGGTTTATCAATGATTCCAAAGGCACCAACCCTGATGCTGCCATCAAGGCGTTGATGTCCTACCGGCAGCCAATAGTGCTTATTGCAGGCGGAAGAAACAAAGGCGGAGAGTTTTCCTCCTATGCAAAACTAATCCGGCAAAAGGTTAAGGCCCTGGTGTTGGTAGGAGAAGCTGCCGGCCAAATAGAAGAGGCCATAGTCAACGAGGGGTATGCAAATTATTACAGGGCTGATACTTTTCCAGCGGCTGTCCGGAAAGCAGCTGAACTTGCTGCCGCTGGGGATATAGTGCTTCTGTCCCCTGCTTGCGCTAGCTGGGATATGTTTAACAATTTTGAGGAACGAGGAGATGTCTTTAAGAAAACTGTGAGTGAAATAATAGAGGAATGGAAAGCCCAAATCTCCTAAGGTTAAGATAGGCTGGAGGTTATGCAAAATGCGTTGGAAGAAGGGTTCTCCTGATTATATACTTATCTTGACTATTTTATTGTTGTTAAGTATAGGAATTATAATGGTATTCAGCGCTAGTGCCTATTCGGCCATGCTGGACAAAGGAGACCGCTTTTTCTATTTAAAACGCCAAGTGCTGTGGACACTGATCAGTCTCCCGATAATGGCTTTTGTAATGAACATCGATTATTTCCGACTGAAAAGATTTGCCGGTTTATTTTTGATAATTTCCTTAGTAATCCTTTTTTTGGTACCGGTAATAGGTGTTTCCAAGTACGGGGCTACCCGCAGTATTGACCTTGGGGTCATTGCTTTTCAGCCATCTGAACTGGTAAAACCAATCGCAGCGATGTTTATGGCCAAAAGTTTAAGCGATAACCAGGCTTACCTGCACCAGTTATTCAAGGGACTTTTCCCCCAATTGCTCACCCTGGCAATTATTGTCGGCTTAATAATGGCCCAGCCCGACCTGGGGACAGCAGTCGCGGTAGCCGGTGCCTGTTTTGTGATGTTTATCGCGGCTGGAGTGCGGCTGGCCCATTTATTTCCCTTGGGTCTGATCGGGCTTGGTGGCACTGCCATTTTGATAGCCAGCGAGGAATACCGTATGCGCCGGATTCTGGCTTTTTTAGCTCCGGAAAAAGACCCAACAGGCGCAGGGTTTCAAATCATTCAATCTTTAATGGCTTTGGGTTCAGGCGGGCTTTTTGGCATGGGTCTGGGGGAAGGAAGACAAAAGCTCCTGTATATTCCTGAAAGACATACAGATTTTATTTTTGCTATAATCGGTGAAGAGCTGGGCTTTATAGGCATTACCGTAGTTATAATTTTGTTTGCCATTTTAGTCTGGCGGGGATTCAGGATTGCTGTCAATGCGCCAGATATTTACGGAAGCTTGCTTGCGGTTGGCTTGACAACAATGGTGGTTCTGCCGGCTGTGATCAATATGGGTGTTGTTAGCGGTTCTCTGCCTATTACAGGGATTGCACTTCCGTTTATCAGTTATGGGGGCTCTTCCCTTTTATTTACCCTGATAGGTATGGGTATGCTGCTAAACATCTCCTGTTACGGGACACAACGTTGACTGTTAGGGGGAGTAACGCTTGCGTATTGTGATTACAGGTGGGGGAACAGGGGGACATATTTATCCCGCCATAGCTATTGCTAAGGGCCTACTCTCCCGCTGCCGGCAGACAAAAGTGTTGTATTTAGGGACACCAAAAGGGATGGAGGCAGAACTCGTCCCCAGAGAAGGTATTGATTTCTATCCAGTGGCTAGCGAGGGTTGGAACAGAAAGCTGTCCTTGCAGACACCCCTCTTAGGAATTCGCCTGTTCCAAGGGATAATGCAGGCATGGTCAGTTCTAGGGAAGTTCAAACCTCATGTGGTGGTAGGCACCGGCGGTTTTGTTTGCGGGCCGGTAGTGCTGGCCGCAGCCCTCAGAGGATTCCCCATCGTGTTACATGAGCAAAATGCATGGCCCGGCCTGACTAATCGATATCTTTCTGGATTAGCCCAAGCTGTTTGCCTTACTTTTCCAGAAGCTTCCCAGTATCTTAGCCGGAAGGATCATCTTCATATAACAGGGATGCCTGTTCGAGAGGAAATATGTTCCGTTTCCCGGCAAGAAAGCGCCAAAAAACCAAATCTGAACCCCGATGTATTCTCCGTGCTGGTTGTGGGAGGGAGCCGCGGGGCAAAGAGCATTAACAAGGCCGTCGTTATGCTTGCTAAAGAAATACAGGGTCGCTCAGGAATTAAACTGCTCCATGTTACCGGACAAGCTGGATATAAGGAAGTGCTGGCATGGATGGCAGAAGCAGGAATAACCCTGTCGGAAAAAGGGAACATTACTATCGTACCCTATATTTACCAAATGGAGAATGCCCTGGCAGCTGCTGACCTGATTGTTTCCCGGGCAGGTGCAGCGTTTATTTCCGAGCTTTTAGTTTGCGGGCGGCCGTCGATCCTGGTACCCTATCCTCATGCGGCCGAGAATCACCAGGAGTACAATGCCAGGGTACTGGAAAAGGTAAAGGCGGCTGTCGTAATCCTTGACAAGGAGCTGGATGGCAACAGACTGTGTTTCGAGGTCAGTCGTTTGATGAATAGTCCGGAACTGCTGCGAGAGATGGGGGAACAGGCCGTAGCCCTCGCCAGGCCAGATGCCCTCAATTCAATTTTGGACATCATTAAACAAGTTGAGAAGGAATACCGGCAAAGAAAGTTCCGGCAGGCCTGCAAAATGAACTAGGCTGCAGCTTTTTTACGGACAAGCTTTAACAGGAACACTTTCAACATTGCTGCATAGTATAAAGATGTGTTTGTGCAGGATAAATAGTAATATATGCCGCTCAAAAAAGGGGTGGGTTAATTGACCGAAGGTCATGAATGGACACATTTTGTTGGTATCGGGGGCGCAGGAATGAGCGGGTTAGCCAAGATACTATTAGCCTTGGGCTACCCTGTTTCTGGGTCCGATTTGAAAAAATCTAAAGTTACGGATAGGTTGGAGCGAGCAGGTGCAATTATTGTTGAGGGGCATTCAGCTGAAAACTTGCGCGGTGAAGTTAATCTGGTAGTAGTTTCCTCTGCTATTCCAAAAGATAACCCGGAAATGATGGCAGCACAGGCCAAAGGAATTCCTGTCATCCAGCGGGCCGAACTCTTGGCACGCTTGATGAAAAGACAAAGGGCGATTGCAGTGGCAGGTGCCCATGGAAAAACGACAACTACTTCAATGATTGCTATGGTACTGGACAAAAATGGTTTAGACCCAACTGTGATTGTAGGAGGCGAGTTAAACGATATCGGAGGTAATGCCAGGCTTGGTCATGGCCGATATCTGGTCGCCGAAGCGGATGAAAGTGATAAATCTTTTCTGAAGCTATACCCTTACATAGCCGTCATCACCAACATCGAAAACGATCACTTGGACCACTACGGGACCTTTGCCAATATTGTCGAAAGTTTTGAGGAATTCATCGAAAAGGTGCCGGAAGAAGGTTTTGTTGTGGCCTGCACTGATGACCCCGAATTAAAACGGATTTCGAAGGAGGGACGACGGAAGTTTATTACTTACGGGTTGAGCGGCGGTCCAGATTATTCTGCGAAAAAAGTAAAAATCAGGGGAATCGGCTCTGCGGCAGAAGTATATTTTCGCAAAGAGAAATTGGGAATTTTAAAACTTACAGTTCCTGGTAAACACAATGTAAGCAATGCCCTGGCCGCTGTAGCTGTGGGTCATGAGCTTGGGTTGCCTTTTGAGGATATTGCCGCTGCCTTGACCACCTTCCGCGGAGTTGACCGGCGTTTTCAAATCCTGGGAATATCTGATGGTATTCAGGTGGTAGATGATTATGGTCATCATCCGACAGAGGTTCGGGTAACTCTGGCTGCAGCTAAGGCCACCAATCCCCGGCGGCTGATTGTTGTTTTTCAACCCCACAGGTATTCAAGGACTAAATTTTTAGCAACAGAATTTGGCCCAGCCTTTCAGGAAGCTGACCTTGCAATTATCACCGGTATTTATGCTGCGGGCGAAGCTCCAATTGAAGGGATCTCGGGTGAAGTAATAGCAAAAGAAGCTGCAAATTATTGCCCTCATGTTGAGTATATTCCGTGCCTGGAGGAAGTAGTACTTTATCTGTTGCGGGAGTGTAAGCCTGGTGATCTGGTGCTCACCATGGGTGCCGGAAATATTCATCAGGCAGGCGAGGCTTTGGTAGAACATCTGACTGCTAAAAACGAGGTCACAATCACATTACCAGCCGGCAGCATGGCTGGGGGTGGCAAGATTGGTTAGGCATCAAGTACTGCAGGAATTAGCCCAACTAGAGGGTGAGATCATGGTCAATGAACCAATGTTCCGCCATACGACTTGGCGCATCGGTGGCTCTGCAGATATCTTGGTGATGCCAAAATCCATACCGGCTTTGAAAAACTGTCTGGAACTGGCAGAAAGGCATCAATTAGCGGTTACTGTTATCGGCAATGGATCAAATGTATTGGTTAGAGACGGTGGCATCAGGGGAATGGTGATCAAGACCACCCTTTTGACTGCTGTAGAGTTGGATGGGACCATTATTAAGGCGGAGGGGGGCTTTCCTCTCCCTGCTCTGGTACAGGTATCCGCAAAGGCAGGTCTTCAAGGACTGGAATTTGCAGCTGGAATCCCGGGAACTCTGGGTGGTGCCCTGGCCATGAATGCCGGGGCCGGGCAAGGCAGTTTCAATGATATTTTAAGGGAAGTCACCGTGATAAAAGAAAATGGTACCATTGAAACCCTTTCACCGCACCAGATTTCCTTTGGTTACCGAAAAAGCAGCCTGAAAAAACCTGGTCAAATTATAGTCGCTGCTGTTTTGGCCCTTGCACCTGGATCCCCGGCAGAGATCCAGCAAAAGATAAAAGAATTGTTGCAAAGCCGCCGGGCGAAACAGCCCTTAAATTGGCCAAACGCTGGCAGTGTCTTTGCTAATCCTGCAGGTTATGCTGCCGGGTATCTGATTGAACAGACCGGAGCAAAGGGTTTGACCAGGGGCAGAGCTCAAGTATCTGAGCTTCATGCCAATTTTATCATTAATCTTGGCGGAGCAACTGCCGGGGATGTGGAGGGGCTGATTGAAGAAGTTCGCCGCAGAGTAATGGATAAATATGGCATAGAACTCTGGCTGGAAATACAGATCTTTGGTGAATAACATGGAATGGAACCGGGGGGAGTGACAACATGGGTAAATTCATCATCTTGGGAGGATCCCGCCTGGAAGGAAAAGTGCGAATCAGTGGCTCAAAGAATGCAGTTTTGCCCATTATGGCAGCCAGTTTGCTGAGCGGGCAAGCTAGTGTCCTGTACCAGGTGCCTGAACTGGCAGATGTCCTGACTATGAAAAAGGTTTTGGAGAGCCTTGGAGCTAAAGCGAATTTTGCAGGGAACAGGGCCGAGATTGAGACCAGAGGCGTTGCCCGCATGGAGGTGCCGGAGCTTTTGACAAGGCAAATGCGAGCCTCCAACCTGGTCATGGGGCCTTTGTTGGGGCGTTTTGGATACTGCAAAGTGAGCTATCCGGGCGGATGTGAAATCGGCTCCAGGCCAATGGACCTGCATCTAAAAGGATTTAAAGCGATGGGGGCTTTGGTTCAGGAAAAATTTGGTTATGTGGAGGCTGAATGCCGTCAATTAAAAGGGGCCGACATCCACCTGGATTTTCCCAGCGTAGGGGCTACCGAAAACCTAATGATGGCAGCAGTTCTTGCTTTGGGCCAAACAGTCATCCGCAATGCGGCCAAAGAGCCTGAGATTGTTGATCTGCAAAACTATTTGAATCGCATGGGCGCGAAGGTTAAAGGGGCGGGACTTGATGTGATCAGGGTTCAGGGGGTATCGACCTTGTATCCTGTTGAACATAACATTATCCCAGATCGAATAGAGGCCGGAACATTTATGGTTGCGGCAGCTATCACAAATGGAGATGTAACTTTAGAAAACGTGATCCCGGAGCACTTAGAGCCGGTCACGGCAAAACTTCGGGAAGCGGGCGTGGAAATAACCGTTCTTGGGGATGCCTTGCGCATAACTTGTCCTGCAAGGATAAGTGCAGTTGATGTGAAAACAATGCCTTATCCAGGCTTCCCTACCGATATGCAGCCCCAGATGGTGGCTCTCCTGACAAAGTCTCAGGGGACCAGCATTGTATCCGAAAGTATTTTTGAAAACCGTTTTAAATATGTAGACGAATTAAGGCGAATGGGTGCCCAGATTAAACTGGAAGGGCGGGTAGCCATTGTCAGTGGAGTGCCACGGCTCACCGGGGCAATAGTGGAGACTGCTGATTTAAGGGCCGGAGCAGCTCTTGTCCTTGCGGCGTTGGCAGCCCATGAGGCAACAATTGTTGAAAATACCAATCATATTGAGCGGGGCTACGAGAAGCTGGACAATAAACTCAATTATCTCGGCGCCCGGGTAATGAAGGTTAACGGCGGGCAGTAGGCAGCATCAGTTAGCTGCTTTTTTTACTGTCATCTTGGACAACCAGTCAAATTCTGTTATAATGAGCAAGGCCACTAATTATGGATTATTTTACTGTGTTTTGAAGCGGTGATTTGACCGCATCCGGCGATTGTTATGAAACGGGTGGTGCCATGACAAAGCCTGTCAGGTCTCATAACCGTAAGGGTTTAGCCATTCAAGCAGTGCTTTTTGTTTTGATGAGCACGGCTGGACTCTACGGGTTCATTCATTCAGGTTTTTTTGCCTTGACTCACATTGAAGTGGTAGGCGCAGAACAGCTGAAGCCAAACGAAGTTAGAAAATTAGCTGCCTTGCCGATTGGGAGCAATCTTTGGCGTATTGATGAAATCCAGGTAATCAAAAACGTTAAGGCTCATCCAAAGATTAGCTTGGTTCAGGTTGCCAGGCAGTTGCCGGGAACCCTGGTTATTTCCATTCGGGAAAGGAAGGCATCTTGTTTAATTCCCACTGATAGAGGATTTGTTGAAGTAGATTCAACCGGGGTTGCCTTGCGCATTCTTGACCAGATATCTGGCAGCCGACTCCCCATAATTACTGGCATCACAGTAAAACAACATCCTTTGCCAGGTGAACGAGTAGTTGCAGCTAACCTGGAAATAGGTTTGAGAATGGTTGGTTATCTGCCCCAAACGCTGATCCAGTCAATTGCCGAATTAGATGTGTCAAATGAAGAAAGCATTATTCTATTTACTACCGGCGGTATCAGGGTGAAAATGGGAGCCTCTCAGCTTTTACCGGAAAAGTACCAGGCACTGAAGGATGTTTTGTCCTTTAAAGATCAGGCGGGTTCAGGGAGGGCTATCGACTACATTGATTTGACCTTTCCGGAGCGACCTGCGGTAAAATACGCCAAATAATGGAGAGGGTGCTGGGTTGTGTGGTTACCTTTATTGGGTTTAGCGATCGGAATTATATTAGGATTGCAGTTCCCCTTGCACCTGCCGGTAGCATATGCCAAATATATGTCAGTGGCAGTATTGGCAGCATTGGACTCAATTTTCGGCGGTCTCCGGGCTGGTTTGGAGGATCGGTTCGATAATGCAGTATTTGTCACCGGGTTTTTTAGTAATACCTTATTGGCAGGAATATTGGCGTATATCGGCGATCAGCTGGGGGTTGAGCTTTACCTGGCGGCTGTGTTTGCCTTTGGCGTTCGTCTATTTCAAAACCTGGCCATTATCAGGCGTTTTTTGCTGAAAAAATAATGAAAAGTCCCGATACAAAAAAAAGGAAATACAATCCCGGTGTGGTATTTCTTAAACTAAGAGCCGAAGCAGCTTGTTCCTTAGGTTTAAAAAGTCAACCATAGTTCAAAAATTTGCTTGGAATAGTATTAATTATTCACAAAATCGGTGCTTCCATTATATGACTGAATAGGGCATGGTCTGGAGGTGCATAAATTGCCCAGAAAGAACATTGTGGCTGGGGTAGACATAGGGAGCACCAAGGTAACAGTACTGGTGGGGGAAATTACTCCGCCAGGTTTCTTGGAAATTATAGGGATTGGGGAGAGCCAGGTTTCAGGCTTGCGCCGGGGAGTAATCGTTGATATTGAACATACAAGCAGGGCTGTTCAGGCGGCTGCTGAACAGGCTGAACGGATGAGCGGCATCCGGCTCCAAACTGTTTATGCGGGGTTAACAGGACCCCATATTGCTTCTTTTAGCAACCGGGGTGTCGTTGCCGTTTCTAGCACCGACAAGGAAATCAGCATCGAAGATGTCAACCGGGTACTGGATGCTGCGAGAGTTATAACCTTACCGGCCGACAAAAGAATAATTCATGTTCTTCCCAGGGAATTCATAGTTGATGGATATGGTGGAGTTGTGGATCCGGTAGGCATGTCCGGATCAAGGCTTGAAGTGGAAACCCATATTGTTACAGCTTCTGCAGCAGCTGTACTAAACCTATTAAAAAGTATCCAGCGGGCTGGCCTGTCGGTATTGGAACTGGTTCTAAACCCATTGGCGTCTGCTGAGGCAGTACTTTTGCCGGCAGAGAGGGAATTAGGGGTGGTATTAGCCGATATCGGCGGCGGAACAACTGAGATTGCACTGTTCGACCGGGGGGGGATGTGTTTTACCTCAGTGCTTCCAATAGGCGGAGAGCATATTACCAGCGATCTGGCGGTTGGTTTAAGGACACCCCTTCAATATGCGGAAAAAATTAAGCGGGAAAATGGCTGTGTTCTGGCATCGTTGATGCCCGACGCTGCGGATATAGATGTCGAGACAATCGGCCAGCAACAATGGCGTAAGGTTTCCCGTAAAACGGTAGCAAATATTATAGAGCCAAGGGTGCAGGAAATATTTGCGCTAATAAAATATGAGATGAAAAAGTCAGGTGTTAAGGGTATACTGCCTGGCGGAGTTGTTATTACCGGCGGCACAGCCTTAATGGATGGGTTTGTTAATTTAGCCTCCGAGGAACTTGGCCTGCCGGTTCGAATTGGACAACCTCTTAACCTTGGAGGGCTTTCAGACATGGTGGCAGGTCCACAATACGCTACTGCGGCTGGATTGCTTCATTACGCCGTCAAAAAGGGAACGGGCGGGGCTGAAGCAGGAGACGGCCCTATTTGGGAAAATGCTTGGTTTCGAGTTCGGGACTGGGTTCGCAATATTTTGGGAGCTTGACTGCCTATAAGGGAGGGGAACGCATTTGTTTGAATTGGAAGACTATGAATTAGAGCAATTTGCGGCAATTAAGGTCGTTGGTGTTGGAGGCGGAGGTAATAATGCCGTTAACCGGATGATCTCTGCCGGCCTGCAAGGGGTAGATTTTATTACAGTAAATACTGATGCGCAGGCTTTGCGTTTATCCCGGGCAGAACAGAAAATACAGATTGGAGTAAAACTTACCAAAGGGTTGGGTGCTGGCGCAAACCCTGATACCGGAAAGAAGGCTGCTGAGGAGAACAAGGAAGACCTTGCCAGGACACTAAAGGGTGCCGATATGGTATTTGTTACTGCTGGAATGGGGGGAGGGACAGGCACAGGTGCTGCTCCGATAGTGGCCGAAGTAGCTAAGGAAATTGGTGCCTTAACCGTTGGAGTGGTAACCAGACCCTTTACCTTTGAAGGCAGAAAAAGGGCCGAACAGGCAGAAGCAGGAATCAATGAACTTCGTAGCAAAGTTGATACCCTGATTATAATACCCAATGACCGTCTGCTGCAGGTAGCAGACAATAAGACATCAATTACGGAAGCTTTCCGCATCGCGGATGATGTTTTGCGACAAGGTGTCCAGGGTATTTCTGACCTGATTGCGGTTCCCGGGTTAATTAATTTGGATTTTGCGGATGTTAAAACTATCATGCTCAATACTGGTTCCGCCCTGATGGGAATAGGTCGCGCTTCCGGCGAAAAGCGGGCATCGGAAGCTGCAAAGATGGCTATTTCCAGTCCGCTGCTGGAAACATCTATTGAAGGCGCAAGGGGAGTATTGTTGAACATTACAGGCGGTGCCAATTTGGGGTTGTTTGAGGTGAATGAAGCGGCCGAAATAATTGCCTCAGCTGCTGATCCGGATGCCAATATTATTTTCGGCGCGGTAATAGACGAATGTCTGCAGGACGAAATAAGAGTAACGGTTATTGCCACAGGTTTTGACCTTTACCGGACTAACAGGGTGATCCAGGACAAGATCCCGGAAATGAAACCTTTTTCTGATGACCTGGACATCCCCGCTTTTTTAAGACGGAAGTAATTTTCCTCGTCTGTTCTCCCTGCTAGGGTTCAGGGGTCCATATTAGTGAAAAAAGCCTATCCCTTTTTGTTTGGGGTAGGCTTTTATATGTTGGGCCGCCAAACCAGGAACTGACAAGTTTTACCACAAGCTTATTGTATAATATAGGAGGTTATCCAGTCATAGTCAGGAAAATTATTCATATGTATGGTAATAATTAGTTGCATTCTCTCTTTTTGGGGGATATGGCATGGGCGATAGGCCGTACGTTTATCTTGATATCCTTTTTTGCATCAACTTTTTAATGGATTATGTTATCTTGTGGGCAGCCGCTCGCTTTGGTCAATTCCGAACTACTTTTCAACGGTTAGTTCTGGCATCATCTATAGGTGCCCTTTACTCTCTAAGCATTTTGCTGCCGGGAGCCGATTACCTGTTAACCATCTTTGTCCGAATTATTATGTCGATAATAATGGTTCTGATTGCCTATGGCAGGCTGTCCCTGAAAAAGACAGCCCAAGCCCTGGGTTACTTTTACATGGTCGCCTTCGTGACTGGTGGAGCAATGCTTGGCACTATCTATTTATTTAGCCGCGAGATACAGGCAACTCCTGTCATGAGCGGGATGTTTTCCTTTTCCGTCAATATCAGATACACCTGGCTTTTAGCCGGATTGGCAACAGCAGTTTTGTTGGGAAAATGGGGATCGGGCTATCTCAAACGCAATATTTTTCGCAGTCTTTTGCGGTTACCTGTGATCCTCTGTTTTGGTCAGGTTCGCATACCGGTTAAGGCATTGATTGATACCGGGAATAACCTTAAAGACCCTCTTACAGCCAGACCGGTAGTAATTGTAGAGTATGAACTGCTTCGTCCTTTCTTGCCACAAACTACTAGAAATCTGTACGATAATAAGCTGGAGCCTGATGTGCAGGAGCTAATCAAGAGCCTGGCTGAATCCAGTTGGGCGCCCCGGGTGCGCATGATCCCCTTTTCAAGCATCGGCAAGCAAAAAGGGATGCTATTAGGTTTACGACCTGACGAAATCATTGTTGTTGCCGAAGGTAAGCCGGTGCGGGTGCGAGAGGTGGTTTTGGGAATTTACCAGAAAAGGTTAGCCTTGGATCGAACATACCAGGCCTTGTTGCATCCAGATATTTTGCAAACTGCAATTGGCAGATGAGGTCACTGTTTTTGATCTACACAGTTGAGAGGAGGCCTAGTGCAATGAGGCAATTGATATTATCCGTCAAATGGACAATAAAACTTGCTCTGCTCCGTCTTTTTAACCATTTTGGCATTCCAGGGGAACTCTGGTATGTCGGCAGCAGCGAGGCTTTGCCTCCGCCCCTGTCCAATGACGAGGAAAACCAGCTTTTAATCCGGTTAGAAAAAGGAGACGGGGCAGTAAAAGGTGTTCTTATTGAGCGCAACCTGCGGTTAGTAGTATACATTGCCAAAAAGTTCGAAAATACTGGTGTTGGGATTGAGGACCTGGTTTCTATTGGTACCATTGGACTGATTAAAGCTGTAAACACCTTTGACCCGACAAAAAAGATAAAACTGGCAACTTATGCCTCGCGCTGCATTGAGAATGAAATACTAATGCATTTGCGGCGGAACAACAAGACCAAGGTAGAGGTCAGTTTTGATGAGCCCCTCAATATTGATTGGGATGGAAATGAACTGCTCTTATCGGATATCCTTGGCACTGATAATGATATTATTTATAAGTGCATTGAAGAGGAAGTAGATAAAAAACTCCTGTACTCTGCCATGAAAAAGCTTTCCCCCAGGGAAAAAAAAATCATGGAATGCCGCTTCGGCCTGTATGATGGTGAAGAAAAGACCCAAAAGGAAGTTGCGGATCTGTTGGGAATATCCCAGTCTTATATCTCCCGGCTGGAAAAAAGAATTATCAAAAGGCTGAGAAAAGAAATAATCAGGATGGAATAACGGTCTTTATAATAAGTACTGCTGCGCAAGCAGTTTTTTTTTGTTTTTTTGCCAGATTCCTGATGGCGGGATAGTGGGTATAAATGAAAAAAGGGTTGGACATAATTTTGGGTGACAGTGTCAAAACTGCCTTTTGAGGAGGGGTTCGCCTGATAGTCAACAAAGTCGAGATTTGTGGTGTGAATACCTCCAAACTCCCGGTGTTAACCAATGAAGAAATGCGGGAGTTATTTATTGCAATGCAAAACAGAACAAATCCCGGGGCGCGGGAAAAAATAATTAACGGGAATCTGCGCCTGGTGCTAAGTGTCATTCAACGCTTTATTAACAGGGGAGAATATGTTGATGACTTGTTCCAGGTTGGTTGTATAGGACTGATGAAAGCTATTGATAATTTTGATCTGGGACATGACGTTAAGTTTTCCACTTATGCCGTACCAATGATTATTGGGGAAATCCGCCGCTATTTAAGAGACAATAACCCCATTAGAGTTAGCCGCTCTTTAAGGGATATTGCCTACAAAGCTTTGCAAGTACGGGATGCTCTTGTGAACAAATATTCCAGAGAACCCTCAATAACTGAAATTGCAGGCGAATTAAAACTGCCCCGGGAAGAAGTCATTTTTGCCCTTGATGCTATTCAAGAGCCCATCTCCCTGTTTGAACCGATTTATCATGACGGGGGGGATCCGATTTTTGTGATGGACCAAATCGGTGATGATAAAAACTTGGATGCAAACTGGCTGGAAGATATTGCAGTCAGAGAGGCACTTGGCAAACTGAATGACAGAGAGAAGCTAATTTTATCCCTAAGGTTTTTTGAGGGCAAAACTCAAATGGAAGTGGCAGACGAAATTGGCATTTCCCAAGCTCAGGTATCAAGGCTGGAAAAGGCTGCCCTTAACCATATGCGCAAGCACATTTAATGACACGCGTGGTGTCTTGTTTCTGAATATCTAAATAGACTGTTACCCGAGGTGATTGAAATGTTGGATAAAAAAAAATACATGGCATTGTTCATCCTGTTGCTCATTCCGATAGGACTTGGTCGCTATTTATACCCGGAACCGGCAGTCGAAGCTTTTAACACCAACAATCTGATCCGCTTCCATGTCGTAGCTAATAGCGATCTCCCCTTGGACCAGAGCATTAAAGGCCAGGTGCGGAATGCGGCCCTGGCTGTTTTGGCAGGTGAGTTTAGCGGGGTTTCCAGTCATGAGGAAGCCCGGAAAGTTATCACTGATTCACTGCCAAAACTAGAACAAGCAGCAAAAGCTAAGCTATCTCAGGCCGGTCTGAATTACCGACCCCGGGCAGAATTCGGATTTTATAACTTCCCTACCCGATCTTATCTGGGACTTAACCTTCCAGCCGGCCGCTACGAGGCAGTGAGGCTAGTCTTAGGCGAGGGACAAGGCGAAAATTGGTGGTGCGTCCTCTTCCCCCCCCTTTGTTTTGTCGATATTTCCGGCACATTGGGTATGTTGAATCCCAGGAACCAGGCTCAGCCGGTAATTAAAAAAAACCGAACAGATCTTGAAGAGCGGGCCGAGGGAGTAGAAGTAAGATTTAAGATTTTAGAAGTGTGGAAACGTTCAAAAGACTTCCTGGCAAACAGCAAATAGCCCCTGGAGAGCAGATCCCTGAACACCCCTGATCAAGAAGGGGTTTTTTTATGGAAAGAATCCTCCCTTCCCGTCATATATTTTAGTTAGCCCGGCCTTCTTGCTGCAATGGGTTGGACAAGGAATTACGTTTATCTTGGAGGTGTGCATAAAAAATGATAAAAATAAGTGATCTGCGGCTGCGGGAAGTAGTAAATATTGTTGATGGCAGACGCCTGGGGGTGATCAAAGACATTGAACTTGACCTGGAAGTGGGAAAGGTAAAAGCTTTAATCCTGCCCGGCACTAACAGGCTGATGAGTTTTTTCGGCCGTAACGAGGATGTGATTGTGCCGTGGGAGAAAATTAGGACCATTGGAGTTGATGTGATCCTGGTAGAAATCCACGGCTTTGCAGATGTCGGCCACCCCGCATAAAAATAGATTAATGCCTGGGAATTTATGGAAAGAAATAGATCTGTGGATATAAAAGGTTCGTGCTAGAATTGACGGTAGTGCTTAAGCAAGGGATCCATCAGGTCCCTTTTCCCATTTAAAAGGATGTTTCTCAGATAGTAGGAATCCTGGTTTTGTGGTATAATTTTGTTACTTTTAACTTGTTTGGAGGCTCTGCCGCAAGGTTCACTTTGGAGGTGTAAACTTCTTGGGCCAGGAGTTTAAATTAATGGAAGACCAATCAGGCATTGCTTACCTTTCAATACCTGTTTTTGACAGAACCGGTTTAACTGTCAGCGCCTTTTCGACCAGAACAGGTGGCTTTAGTTTGCCGCCATATCACGGCTTAAACCTGGCTTTTCATGTAGGCGATGACTGGGTTAATGTAACAGAGAACCGGCGACTTTTGTGCCAGGCCCTTGATCTAAGGCTGGAGAACCTGGTCTCGGGCAACCAGGTTCATGGAGATGAAATAGCCGTTGTCAAGAGGCAGCACCAGGGCCGGGGATCTGTAGATATGATTGGAGCCCTGCCCGACACGGACGGCTTAATCTGCATGGAACCGGAAATCCCGTTAGCGGCTTTTTTTGCAGACTGCGTTCCCGTTTTTTTGTTTGACCCTGTCAGGAGAGCTATTGGTCTTTCTCATGCAGGCTGGAAAGGAACAGTATTGGAAGTAGCAAAAAAGACGCTGCAAAAAATGCGGGATGAATTCGATACAAAACCCGCTGACTGTTTGGCGGCAATTGGGCCATCAATAGGTCCTTGCTGCTATGAAGTAGACAAACCGGTGCTGGATATGGTAAAACAGTATTTAACCTACGCAGAGGATATAATTTTGCCTTTATCCAACGAAAAGGGCATGCTGAACCTATGGCAAGCTAACGCCTTTGCCTTGCAAAAAGCGGGAATCGCTGCAGAATCGATTTTTGTTAGCGGCCTTTGCACCTCCTGCCATACCCAGATGTTTTTTTCCCACCGCAAGGAGGGAGGCCGTACCGGCAGGATGGCGGCTCTGTTAATGCTGAAAAAATAATCTTCGAGAGGACCGAGGTTAGGGTGGCCACGATTATAAAACATCCCAATCAACAAAAGCAACCCGGCCTGAACAGACTGGCAAAACCTTGGAAAAAAAGAAAGAGCATCATTCTATTATTAATTGCAGTTATCCTCAGCTGGGCAATATGGACCAATGTAAAAGAAGCAGTTCTAAGCCGGATGGTTCCTGCTGTAGTTGTCTCAGAGGGCACCTTGCGGCGGCAGGTGCCTGTAGAAATATTGATTATCCGCGAGGAAAAAGTGGTTACAGCTCCTGCTGCCGGGATTTGGAGCCCATCTGCCAGGGATGGAGAGCGGGTCAAGGCTGGTGGAGTTTTGGCAAGCATTTCCCCTGTGCCAGGGATCACTTCCGGTGTTTCTGGTCCAGTACCGGTAATTGCTCCTGTGGCAGGAATTGTCCGCTATACCGTCGATGGGAAAGAAGAAGTGCTTTCGCCAAAAACAATTCTAACTTACGACTGGAACGCCATCAAAGAGATAGGAGCTTCTTACAGTCCAATTCAGCGCAAACCTGGAGAAGCTGTTATGCTCGGGCAAACAGTTGCCAAAATTGTTAATAATCTAGCTCCGCCGCTCTTTTTTGTGACTGCTCAGGAAGGCAGCTCGGCAGTGCCGCTTAAAGAGGGCAGGTCTGTAAAACTGGAGTGGCATGATGGTGCCTCTGTCGAGGCAAATGTGGTAAGATTTAGGAAGAGTGGGGCGGAGATTGATTATTTGCTGCAGGCCGTATCCTGGGATGAAACCCCCTCGGAGCGTAGGGCGGCAGGGAAAATGGTTATCGAACAGTGGCCCGGGGTTATTGTGCCGGAAGAGGCCATTGTAGTCAAACAGGGGAATGACGGAGTTTTGCTTGTTCGACCCCATGGTGTCATTTGGCATCCCGTTGAAATTAAGGGTAAGGTTGAAGGACAGGCAGCAGTTGTTGGATTGGCCGCAAAAACCAGGATAATTGCTGATCCGGCTATATTTTTACGGAGCAATCAGCTGGAAGATGAATAATCTGCTATAAAAGCTTTTTCATAGGCGGCAGAAGGAAAAACAAGGTATGCCGTAGAAAAAAACAACAGCCTGGAGTGATGTCTGAATGACAGGGCATCTGTCAGCAAACCTGTCTGATGTCAGGGAGCAGGTAAAAGAGGCCGCCTGCCGGTCAGGAATAATGCCTGAAGACATTGAGATAGTGGCGGTTACTAAAAATATTGGCATTCCTATCATGCAAGAAGCTCAGCTTTTGGGCATCAATTCTTTTGGAGAAAACCGGGCGCAGGAATTTGTGCAAAAATACCCCTCATTTAATGATTCTGTCCGCTGGCATTTTATTGGCCATCTGCAAACCAATAAAGCAAAACTGTTGATTGATAAGGTTGAATTGATTCATTCCCTTGACCGGCTTGCTTTGGCCAAGGAATTAAACTTGCGGGCTGCAGAAAAAGGGTTGTTGCTCAAGGTTCTTCTGCAGGTAAACATTTCCGGCGAGGGCACCAAGTTTGGCCTGAAAGAAAAAGAAGTCTTGCCATTATTAGAGACTTTGCTGCCGATGACTAATTTGCGGGTGATGGGTCTAATGACCATGGCGCCTGTTTCGGACCGGCCCGAAGAAGTAAGACCTGTGTTTACAGGCTTAAGAAAAATGGCAGAAAAGATTAGCCGTGAGGGCTTTCCGTTAGTGAAAATGAAATATCTTTCCATGGGAATGAGTCAGGACTATCAAGTGGCCATAGAAGAAGGGGCTAATATTATCAGAATCGGCAGCGGCATATTTGGTGCGCGCGGGGGATAACTAAGGGGGGCAGGAAGATGGGCAAATTAATGGACAAAGTATTGGGCTTTATGGGGGTAGAGGTAAAAGAAGCAGAGGATTTTGAAGAGGAGAGCCAGTCGTGGAGCGATGGATCTGTAAAACCTAACCGCAATAATGTTGTTGCCTTGCACAATTCCAGGCCGATCAAGATGATTGTAGTCAAACCAGTTGTTTTTGAACAGGTGCAGGTGATTTCCGATCACCTGAAGGCTCGTCGCCCGGTGATTATTAACCTTGAGGGGACAGAAAAGGACATTGCAAAACGGATTTTGGATTTTGTCAGCGGTACAGCCTATGCCTTAAACGGCAGTATGCAAAAAATATCTCAATACATTTTTTTGTTTGTCCCGACTAACGTAGAAGTAAGTGGGGAGATGGCCGAGGAGGCTCGCAGCTACGGAGCATTTCACTGGGAAAGCCTGACTCGACCCTAATCAGCTGAAAGGATCAGAAAAAATGGATGCTAAGATAGGCTTTATCGGGGCCGGGGCAATGGCTGAAGCACTGATCAGCGGACTTCTGCAGGCAAGAACTGTAGAACCCTCAAATATAATCATCAGTGAAATAGCAGCTTCACGGCTTAACATCATGACAAAGCGTTACGGGATTTTGGCTGCAGACTCCAATTCCGACCTGGTACAAAAGGCTAGGACTGTGATATTGGCTGTTAAGCCCCAGGATCTCCGTGGGGTTTTGCATGGTTTAAACGGCAGTTTCTCAAATTGCCAGTTGGTTATTTCTATAGTAACAGGCATTACAATTGCAGAAATGGAGAGAATGTTGCCGGAAAAAACTGGCGTAATAAGGGTGGTTCCGAATACGCCTTGCCTTGTGGGAGAAGGGGTTTCTGTGATTTCTCTGGGCAGCAAAGCATTGCCGGAGCATCAGGAGATAGCGGAAAAATTGCTCCGCTCTGTTGGTCCGGTTTTTACCTTGCCTGAGAGAGATTTGGATGCAGTGACTGGTTTGAGTGGCAGTGGTCCTGCTTACATTTACTTGGTTATTGAAGCTTTAACTGATGCCGGAGTAAGGGTTGGGCTTAGCCGTCAGGCTGCCGGTATCCTTGCATACCAAACTGTTTTAGGTGCAGCCAAGATGGTAAGGGATACAGGGAAACACCCGGCAGAATTGAAAGATATGGTAACTTCTCCAGGCGGCACCACTATTACCGGGCTGCACGTCCTTGAAGCTCGCGGAGTACGGGCAGCTTTAATGGATGCGGTTGTAGCAGCAACAGATAAAGCACGGGAATTACGCCAAAAGACATGAGATGGGGTGTGAATTTAATTGGCTGATTTTATCAGGCTTGTAATGGTAGCTTTCCAGGTACTTTATTGGCTGATTATTGCCCGGGTAATCCTTTCTTTTTTCCGTTCACCATATAACCCGGTGACACGTTTTATTTATGAAATTACTGAACCAGTACTTGCTCCTTTTCGCCGGATCCTGCCAAAGGGGGGCATGATCGATTTTTCCCCTTTTCTGGCTATTTTGTCCTTGAACCTGTTAGAATGGCTTTTGCTAAACCTCATTAGAAATATCTCTTATTAAAAAGAGATTACAATTGGATTACCGGGAAAAACTACTAAGCCATGTTTGGGATCACCGTCTAACAATAGCAGGCTCGAATTGGAATCCTGTTCAGGAGTACTCCTGATTTTCTGGAGGAATCGGTAGCGCAATGTCGAATAAGTAAATAATCCCTGGTAAGGAGGTGTTGGTTTTGCCGTTAACTCCTGTGGACCTTCAGAGTGTTCAGTTCAGAAAGTCTTGGCGAGGCTATTGCTGTGACCAGGTAGATAGCTTCCTGCACAAGGCTACAAGGGATTATGAACTGGTTTATAAAGAAAACCTGGAGCTCAAGGAAAACGTCAGCAATATCCATGCTCTCCTAGATACTTATCGCCAAATGGAGGATACTTTAAAAAACACCTTGATTTTGGCGCAAAAATCTGCTGATGAGATCAGGAAACTAGCTGACCAGGAAGCTGAACTTATCATCAGGGAGGCTAAATCCCAGGCTGAAAATACTAAGGCATCGGCTGCCGCGCAAGTTGAAGAAAGAATGCGTAAATACGAGGAAATGGTTAACAGAGCCGAAGCGTTTCGTGCCAATATGCGGGGTTTCTTATTAGCCCAACTGGATCTTTGGGATCCGGGCAGGCAGTCTTGCCAGGAAGCCGCTGCGGGCCGTTCGTCATGCCTCACTGACAGCAATGGGTAGGAAGGAGAATTAATAACACCTTAATGGGCAACGAAAAAAAAATTGGAGTTATATATGGTCCTGTACCAAGCGGAGAGCTATTAATGGATTACCTTTCCAATAAACAAGAGATAGCTTCATACACAGGTGTTTGGCGCGGACGGATTCTTGGCGAAGAAACTATCCTGGTTAGCTTGCCTCAGTGCGTTATCGAGCTGGAGGAAGTACTGAGGCTATTAATTTCCGAGGGAGTTGACAGGATTATTTTCCTCGGCACTGCTCCGGTTTGTATGGCGTCTGCTGAAGAGTCCACAGGCCGTCCGGTAGAATTTATGATCAGCAATGAAGTGGTTTTTGCAGTTCAGGGAGAACTGGTAACAGTGCCAGCAGATAAGAAACTGGTTGATTTAGGTTTAGCTGCGGCGGAAAATATAGCCGAAACATGGAATATCCGTCTTCTGGCTGGCAAGCTGATCTCACCGGATATTCCGTTTAGTGTTGCAGAGGGGCCCTACTGTACAGATCGGGAGGCTATTACGGTGCATGAATCATGCTGGCGCAATAACCTGTCCTTTGTAACGGTTATCATTAATCAGGACTTTATTCCCGAAGAGAATCAAACCAGCACAAAAGGGTTTTTGCTTATCAAGGGAATATTTGAAGGCATTCGAGACCTGCAACAATAGTTTGACTATTCCCTCGCAGCTTAGTATAATACCTCTTATTGTACTTAGGAGTGGGTAGAGAAATGGGATATGATCAGACGCTGAATCTGCCAAAAACAGACTTTCCCATGCGGGGAAATCTGCCGCTAAAAGAACCGGAGATATTGCAGTTCTGGGAAGAAAAGAACATCTATCAGCTCGTGCAGCAATCAACTGCCGGCAAACCTAAGTTCATCCTGCATGACGGTCCTCCCTACGCCAATGGGGATATTCACTTAGGGACAACACTTAACAAAATACTGAAAGACATTATTGTTAAATTCCATTCCCTGACGGGGCATGATACTCCCTATGTGCCGGGTTGGGATACCCATGGTTTGCCGATTGAACAGCAAGTGATCAAGAAACTCGGGATTGACCGCCACCGGGTAGATGTACAGGAATTCCGCAAGAATTGCAAGGATTATGCAATGAAATATGTGGGTGTTCAGCGGGAGCAGTTTAAGCGGTTAGGAGTTAGAGGGGACTGGGATCGGCCCTACCTGACCTTGGCGCCTGAATTCGAGGCAGTTCAGGTCGGCGTTTTTGGTGAAATGGCAAAAAAAGGGTTTATTTATAAAGGACTAAAACCTGTTTACTGGTGTACAGACTGTGAAACAGCCCTGGCTGAAGCCGAGGTTGATTACAGTGACAGGCGCTCACCCTCCGTTTATGTCAGGTTCCCGGTGAAAGCGGCTAATGGCCTGTTTTCCGAACAGGATGCCTATGTGGTGATCTGGACAACCACCCCATGGACTCTGCCTGCTAATGTCGCCATCGCGGTACATCCTGATTATGATTATGTGCTGGTTGAAGCTGGCAATCAGCGGTTAGTGATGGCAAAGCTTTTATATCAAGCTGTCCTGAAACTGACGGGGCAGGAGGAGACCAAGGTTTTGGCAGAGTGGAAAGGAAGTCAATTAGAAGGCATCGTCTGCCAGAACCCCCTCATGGAGAGGGATTCTGTGGTGGTATTGGGGGAACATGTTACCCTTGATCAGGGTACCGGCTGTGTACATACTGCCCCAGGCCATGGACAGGATGACTTTGAAATTGGCAAAAAATATAACCTGCCAGTAATTTCACCCCTCGATAACCGGGGCAGATTTACACATGAAGGCAAGCAATTCCAGGGGCTTTTTGTGGAAGATGCCAACAAGGCAATAGGTAAAGAATTGCAGGAAAAGGGAATGCTGCTTCACCTCGGTTTCGTGCAGCATCAATATCCCCATTGCTGGCGATGCAAAAAGCCTGTTCTATTCAGGGCTACAGAGCAGTGGTTTGCATCGATTGACGGCTTCAGGCAGGAAGCACTGGAAGCAATAAAAAATGTCAGGTGGATTCCTGCCTGGGGACAAGAGCGAATTCACAGCATGGTTGCCGAGCGGGGAGATTGGTGCATTTCCAGACAGCGGACCTGGGGTGTCCCGATTCCGATCTTCTATTGCGACGCATGCAATGAGGTCATTATTAACGATCAGACAATCACTCACATCCAAAACCTGTTCCGCCAGCATGGTTCAGATATCTGGTTCAGTTCCAAGGCAGATGACCTGACACCGTCCGGCTTAAGGTGCGGCAACTGCAGCCACACCCAATTCAGAAAAGAAACAGATATTATGGATGTCTGGTTTGATTCCGGTTCCAGCCATGCTGCTGTCCTGGAAACCCGTCCGGATCTGCAGTGGCCGGCAGACCTTTACCTGGAGGGAAGCGATCAACACAGGGGTTGGTTTAACTCATCCCTGTCCACCTCGGTAGCAACCAGAGGGCTTCCTCCCTACCATGCAGTCTTAACCCATGGATATGTGGTGGATGAGCAGGGCCGCAAAATGTCCAAGTCTCTGGGTAATGGCATCGACCCAATGGATGTCATCAAGGAAATGGGTGCTGATATTTTACGATTATGGGTAGCCTCCGCCGACTACAGGAGAGATGTGGCTGCTTCTCCCAACATCATGAAACAGATGGTGGAAGCCTACCGGAAAATACGCAATACCTGCCGCTTTCTTTTAAGCAACCTTTATGATTTCGACCCTGTTCGCTACCAGGTTTCTTACCACGAAATGGAAGAGCTTGACCGATGGGCTTTAATGCGCTTGCACCAGTTGATCCGCCGGGTTACCCAAGCCTACCGTGATTATGAATTCCATGTCGTTTATCATGCAATGCATAACTTTTGTGTAGTTGATATGAGCGCTGTTTACCTGGATATCATCAAAGACAGACTGTATATCATGCCACCAGGTAGCAAAGCCCGCCGGGCTGCCCAGACTGTAATCCACGAAATAATCACTTCCCTGGTCAGGATGCTAACCCCTGTACTTGCTTTTACCAGCGAGGAGATCTGGCAGCACCTGCCTGAAACCAAAGGAAAGCCGGAAAGCGTTCAACTGGCTGGCTGGCCTGAGGTTAAACAGGAGTATTTTTCGGAGGAGTTAGAGCATAAGTGGGGCCGCTTAATGGAGGTCCGCAGCGAAGTAGCCCGTTGCCTGGAAAAGGCTCGAAAGGAAAAGCTGATCGGCAGTTCATTGCAAGCTGAGGTGCTTCTCTACGCCCTGGATGAAACAGCATACGGTTTTTTGAAATCTAATGAAGGCCTGCTAAATACCCTTTTTATTACCTCCCATGTCCATGTCTACCGGCCGGGTTCCGAGGTGCCGGAAGCTCTTGAGAACTCTGAGGAAATAAGCGGCTTTAAAGTTTTAGTCCAAAAGGCCAAAGGCGAGAAATGCGAGCGCTGCTGGATGTTTAGCCAGACCGTTGGCGGGGATGCGAAACATCCTGTCCTTTGCTCCAGGTGTGCTCAGGTAGTGCAATCCCTGGCTTAAAATTTTTAAACCTTCTCCGGCTCTTGGCCGGAGTTTTTTTTTGGTGAAATAAAGCCAAATGTTTAAACGACTTAACTGAATTACTTTATTTTTGACCGAGCATACTAATTATCAGCAGCTGGCGGAAGGTGAAATCGGCATGCTCAATTGCAAGGACCAGAATTTTGATAAAAGGCTCATCCCCATAGGTATCCCCGTTGGAATATCCAACAGGCATGTCCATTTGACCCAACAGGATCTGGATGAACTGTTTGGTTCTAACCATCAATTAACTGCCTTTAAAAAGCTTTCCCAACCGGGAGAATATGCTTCCCAGGAAGTAGTCACTCTTGTTGGTCCCCGGGGAGTTTTGGAGGGCGTCAGGATCCTTGGACCTCCCCGCAGCTACAGCCAGATAGAAATTTCCATGACCGATGCCTATCGAATAGGGTTGCGTCCTCCGGTAAGGGATTCCGGAGAACTGGCAGGAACTCCCGGTATTGCCATTGTTGGGCAAAAAGGAGCCCAGGCTCTGAAAGAAGGAGTGATCCTGGCCGCACGCCATATCCATATGAGTCCTGCCCAAGCTAAAGAACTGGGAGTACAAAAGGGTGACAAAGTTCTGGTCTACGTTAATGGGAAGCGAGGCTGCATTTTGGAAAATGTGCTGATTAGGGTCCACGAAAAATTTGTGCTGGAAATGCATATCGATACCGATGAAGCAAACTGTTCCCTGATCAAGAATGGCGATGAAGTCCACATTGTCAGAAACGGCAATATTCTTCTGCAATGACACAGACGAATAGTCTATTGGATGAATTGAATAAAAAAATAGATATGGTTATGATTGAACTCCATAAAGCCGGTATAGCCGAATATGTGGAAATGATGCATAGGCCAGGAAGGGTTTTAGCAGTTAATTTTCTGGCGGGTATTGCCCGGGGAATTGGCATGGCGATAGGTTTCGCCCTTTTAGGGGCTTTGGCAATCATTATACTAAGGAAGCTGGTTGTTTTGAACTTACCTGTAATCAGTGATTTTATTGCCGAATTAATCAAAATGGTCCAGTTCCAGATGAAACTATAAAATGGGGAGACGGGGTGTTTTGTGAACTACCAGAAACGTCATCGGCAGCAATTAATTATGGCGAAAAAAGAAGCCGGCAGAATTATTCAGGGTCTTGACTGGCAGGGGCTTTCCCTTCCATTGCAGGAAACTGTTTCAGAACTTTCCGGCTACGATAACCACCCGGGAGATTTAGCCAGCGAAACCTTTGAACGGAGCAAGGATTTGGCTTTGCGAGCCTTGGCCGTAAAAAGGATGGAAAAAATTGAAAAGGCACTGGATCGCATGGATGCCGGTATTTATGGCAAATGCCTTGCTTGTGGAAAAGAAATACCAGAAGCCCGGCTGGAAGCTGAACCCGAAGCCGAGTTTTGTATTCAATGCTTTGACGGGATGGATTTGCCGGACCGGCACCTAAGGCCGATCGAGGAAGATGTCATTAGCCCTCCCTATGGCGGCCTCAACCATGATCGCTCTGCCAGGGAAGAGCCCGATGGAGAAGATGAAGTAATGTTTGACGGTGAAGACACCTGGCAAATCCTGGCCCGCTGGAATGAACATGCAGAAACCGCCCAATCCGGCTCTTATTATGGCGGATCAGATCTGGATGAAGACCAGGGTAGTGTGGATAATGTGGAGGCTATTCCTTATTATAAGGGTGCGGATGGCATGTTTTATGAGAGTCTTGGCGATTATAACGATGAAGATGCCCCCGGTGAAAAAACGGTTGGAGATGAGGGGTGGGACCGGGCTCGGAAAAAACCGCAAGCTAGAAAATTCAGGGTAGAAAAATAATTAAAGAGTCTGAATGAATAGTATAAAGGATGGAATCACACTCAGGGGAGCGGCTCACGGCCCCTTTTCTTATGCATTCAACTTGGCTTTGGCTGCAGGGGGGGAAGTAGAGTGGCTAGCTACCCATGATAAATGCGTGCTATTTAATTAAGGATAGTTGGGCTTTCATCAGTTATGCTTTGTTGTTTATCCTTTTACGGTATGGTAAAATTAACACACTGATCTTGCCGTGGGGAGAGATGGAAGTGTCAGCTTTACTTATAGCTGCAGCAGTATTATTATTTGATCAGTTAAGTAAATGGATTATCCAGCATACGATGGAAATCGGCCAATCCATCCCGGTGATTACAAATATTTTTCACATCACATACTGGCGCAATCCTGGGGCTGCTTTCGGCATCCTGGCATTTCATACTAATTTTTTTATCATTGTAGGCATCCTGGTGTCTCTGGTTCTGATCGTAGTTTTGCTGAAACTGCCTCCGGGCAGAAGCCTGCTTAAAATAGCTTTATCCCTGCAGTTGGGAGGCGCAGCCGGCAATCTAATTGATAGAATGCGTACAGGTTATGTAACAGATTTTTTTGATTTCCGTGTCTGGCCTGTTTTTAATATCGCTGACAGCGCAATTGTTGTTGGCGTGATACTTCTGTCCTGGGTTCTCCTGATTGCGCCAGAAACAAACCCGAACCCAAATGGTTGAGGTGAAAAAATTGATGATGGATGATGCCGGTGTATTTGTATGCCAGGTATTGCCAGCGGAAGCTGGGGCGCGGTTAGATCTTTTCCTGGCGGAAAAATACCCTGATCTGTCCAGATCTCGCATCCAAGGGATTATTAGCGATAGATTGCTCACGGTGAACCAGAAAATAGAAAAGCCCAGTTATCGTATCCGTTCTGGTGACAGAATTGAATTTAAGATGCCGGAACCTACTCCTTTGGAGGCTGAACCTGAACAGATACCTTTGGAAGTGCTGTATGAGGACCAGGATCTGGTTGTGGTCAATAAACCTCAGGGGATGGTAGTCCACCCTGCTGAGGGTAATTACTCCGGCACCCTGGTAAATGCTTTGCTTTTTCACTGCCGGGATCTCTCCGGCATCAATGGTCGTTTAAGGCCAGGAATTGTCCACCGCATTGATAAGGACACATCCGGGGTCCTCGTAGTGGCCAAGACAGATTTCGCCCATCAGGGGTTAGCAGAACAAATAAAGCGGCATTCGGTAGCCAGGATTTATACTGCTCTGGTCCGGGGTAATTTAGCCGATGAACGGGGGACTGTTGATGCCCCAATTGGCCGCCACCCAGTTGACAGAAAAAGAATGGCTGTTGTTCATGGCGGGCGAAGAGCTGTTACTCATTACCGAGTGCTGAAAAGATTTCGCGGTTACGATCTGATCGAAGCCCGTTTGGAAACCGGCCGTACCCATCAAATTCGTGTTCACATGGCTTATATCGGCCACCCTCTGGTGGGTGACTTAAGGTATGGTCCAGCCGATAATAAGCTGGGCTTGCAAGGGCAGGCCCTTCATGCAACTACCCTCGGATTTGTCCATCCTCGCACTGGCGATTACATTGAATTTTCTGTTTCATTACCAGGGAGGATGGAACTGGCATTGCGGCAGTTAGAGGAAAACAGTTTAAAAGAGTGAGGGATAGACATTGGGAATAGAATTAGAAGACTGGGACCTGGTTCTTGTGGCTCCGAGCAGGCTTCAGGCGGAGTTTGTCCGGGCTTTCCTTGAATCGGCAGGATTTTTAGTTCGCCTTGAGGGGGAATCCCTGGGGGCTATTTATGGTCTGCAGGTTGGTCCACTGGCTGAGGTTAAGGTTTTTGTTCCCAAGGATCAAGTTGTAGAGGCTAGAGAATTGCTAAATGAAGTTCCCCCGGAGCAGGAGGAACTCTGATGAGCTCCAAGGTAATTGCCTGTCCGGTTGATATTAAAGGAAGAACTGGCCTGGATATTTTGGTCCTAAACCCGGCCGCCTCTGTTGCAGATTATATTGCCGCTGTTGATGCGTTTATCCGCGAGGCTCAGATTGAGCGACCAAGAAGCCAGGGATCCCCTGACTGTTTTGGGTGTTATGCCTGCTGCCAGGAACGGATTCCCTTAACTTCCATTGATTATGCCCGGCTATATAGCCACTACCTGTTCAGATCAGAAGGCCGACACTGGCACCATTTTTTGGACAAGATCAGTCTTATTTCAGTAGCGGGCAGACAGGTGGATATTACCATGAGACTTGAAGAGGACGGGATATGTTCTTTTTTGGAGCGGAATAAAGGGTTGTGTAGTATTTATCCCATCCGCCCTTTGGTCTGTCATTTGTATATTTGTGTTCCTCTGACAAAAAATGCCATGGATCTGAGGGAATTAGTTGTTAATTTGGGAGAGGACGATCTGGTAAGGTTATGGCTTGAAGAGGCCTCTCAAGTGGGGGAAGAACCAGCCTACCATGAAGGAGACCAACCTGATTTGCATATTGAAGATTGGGCGGATAACCCTTTCAGCGGGAAGAAAGACTACCAGGATGTATTGCTGAAGGATCTTTGCCCTCCTGAATTGTGGTCACGATTATTATCTTAATAAATCCAGACATTATTTAATTGAGGGGTGTTGCCGATGCAAATTGGGGTAGGGGTGTCTGCCAGGCATATTCATTTATCACAGCAGGATCTGGATAGTATATTTGGAGCTGGTTACCAGCTGCAGCCAGAACGGCCGTTATCATTCACTACGCAGTTTATTGCCCGGGAACGGTTGCTCCTGAGAGGACCTAAAGGTGAATTGCGAAATGTTGCTTTGATTGGTCCGCCAAGACCAGCTACCCAAATAGAAATAACGAAATCTGATGGTTATGCCTTGGGGATTATTCCTCCGGTTCGCTTATCCGGTAATTTACAGGGTTCTCCAGGGGTTACTCTTGTTAGCACCGAACGGGAAATATCTATATCGGCGGGACTGATTATTGCCATGCGGCATATCCACATGACGGAAGATGATGCCGGGGAGCTGGGATTTCAACACAGAGACTTTGCGATGGTGGTTGCAAAAGGAGACCGTTCTTTGGTCTTTGACTTTGTTGTGGTCAGGGTGGATCCAGCCAATACCCACACAGAATTTCATATTGATACCGATGAGGCTAATGCTTCTGATTTGAAAACCGGTGATATGGTGGATTTACTCCATGTTAATGACAAGAAACTCAGGTTAGAGCAGCTTATTAATATGTTTGATGAAAGGCAGCTAAAAATCTTGGAACAATCGATTTCAGTAATTGTTCAGGATGAAAAAAGACGCCTCACCATGATGGAGGATATGTTAAAACTGCTGCAGAGGTAGGGCCGGTTAGGTTTTCCGGCGGAGGAATTAGATCAGCTGAGAGCGGAAACGGCGGATTAATCCATTTTTGGTTTTGTTGGGATGACATTAAAACTAATCTGGAACTATGTTTTTGAGATGATAAACGGAAGGAGGAGACCGATGGCGATAGATTTATCCTGTAAAATCGCTGAGCCGACAAACCAGAAGCTGAAATACATTGCCATAGAGTGGCTGCAAGAGAGAGGGGTAAGCATTGAGGACATTGCCCGTTTGGTTTATGAGATCCAAAAATGCTATATTCCCGGCCTGAGCCTGGAAGATTGTTTTTGTAGTGTCGACAGGGTAATGGATAAGCGGGAAGTTCAGAATACAATTTTTACCGGCCTTTCCCTGGACGAGCTGGTGGAAAAAGGGCTTATCCGGGAACCACTTTTAGCCATGATCAGGAAAGATGACGGGCTGTATGGAATTGATGAGATCCTGGCTTTAAGCATTGTAAATGTTTACGGTTCAATTGGGCTGACTAATTTTGGCTATTTGGACAAAGTAAAGCTAGGCAAAATTGCAGAGCTAAATACGCACCAAAACGGGGTTATAAACACCTTTTTAGACGATATTGTGGCCGCGCTCGCTGCGGCTGCTGCAGCAAGACTTGCCCACCAAACCAGGGACCAATTGGAAAACTTGGCTTAAGTTATCTCGACAGGGGGCAGGCCTTGTGGGCAGAAAAAAAGAGAATAAACTGAATGATTTGAACGGGTCGCAATGGCTGTATTGGACTGATAGCATTTACCTTACAAATATCCCCGTTGATGCTACCCATCCCTTGCGGAAAAAGCATGGGGCAATAAAGCCGCCGGAGGTAATGGCTGAAGTAATAAAGTTTTTTACCAAAAAGGGAGAGATGGTCCTTGATCCTTTCGCTGGGGTAGGCGGGACATTGCTGGGTGCAGCCTTGGCCAGGCGACTTTCCTTTGGTTTTGAACTAAACCCCATCTGGGTAGAAGTATACAGGGAAATATGCCGGCGATTTGTAGTGCGGGGGGAGAAACTGGAACCCAGATCGTCATCCAGTACAGGTCTTGAACCCTGCGTGGAAATTGATGGAGTAATGGAACAGGGAGATTGTATAACGCTGATTAGCCGGTTACAGCCGTTATCAATTGACGCAGTAATTACAGACCCTCCCTATGGCTGCCAGCATGGGATTGCCGGTTTTAAAAACGAAACAAACTTCAACATGTTCAACGGAGACGAACCGCTAGACTTTGCCAATGCCAGGAGCTTTGACGATTACCTGGTCATGATGTCCTTGCTGGGAAAAGAAGTATGGCGAGTCTTAAAAGATGGTCGCTATTTTGTTCTGATTATTGGCGATCGTTATCAAAAAGGGGAATATATCCCTCTTGCCGCTATGGTAGGACGGACAATGCAGGATATAGGGTTCAAGCTGAAGGGGATCAAGATTTGGTGCAATAAGGCGACTCAGCGGCCGCTGAAGCCGTATGGCATCATGTCTGCTTTTGTTCCTAACATAAATCATCAAAACATTGTGATCTTGCGCAAACAGTAGATATAAAGGAGGGAATGGCATGGAGATTAATCAGCTGGAGGAATTGATCAAAACCAGGCGGTCGATCCGAAAATGGCAGGATCAGGCGATTCCTGATGCTTTGCTGGAAAAGGCACTGGAGCTGGCCACATGGGCACCTAACGGCGGAAATCACCAGGCCTGGCATTTCTATGTGGTTAAAAGCCGGTCAGTCATCAACAGTATTGCAGAAGCGGTGGAGGCCAGGACAGAGCTGATGGCCGGTTGGCCCGAAGCCGGGCCTCATCATGACACTGTGGTCAGATGGAAAAAGACATCAGGTTTTTTCCGGCATGCCCCAGTGCTCATCGCGGTGACTGTTGGACGATACCAGTCAATTACCGATGTCCTGGTCAGCGCCAGAAAAGATTTTGATCATGTGGCTGCGGAAATTTATGCCAATCGACAATTCTGCTGCACCAAGATGCAGAATATAGCTGCAGCTATTACTAATATGCTCCTGGCATTCCACCAGCTGGGGCTGGGTGCCTGCTGGATGACCGGCCCGGCTCAGGCTAAGCAGGAGATCGAAAAGATACTGGGGATTCCGCAAGATTATGAATTTGCAGCATTAATTCCTGTTGGATTTCCGAGAGAACAACCTGAACCGCTAAATCGGAAACCACTGTCCCAGGTTGTGACGGTAATTGGGTAATATTCAATAAAAAATGGTAAAAAGCGGGGACCATGTCGCAAGGTCCCCGCTTTATCTTCCAAAACCTTACAAAATTCCCGAAGGAAAACAGGAAGCATCTGTCAAATCATCGCCCCATGCATTTAGTATAGACAAAAGATTGGGGTGAAGATTTTGAAAAAGCAAAAAGTAATTCGGGTACGGGTTAATGGAAGTCTGGATGCTTTGACTGACATGCTAAAATACTATTTGTACCAGCAGCCTGGGCAAACAGCAGATAATCTTGTAGCCAGAGTCCTTGGGCGGTTAGTTACAAATCAAACTGCAGCAAAATTGGAGAAGCATGTCAGCCGGTGTCTGCATAAAAACCCAGCCTTTGAACAAACTTCCAATAACCGGTGGTTGTTGGATGCCAGGGGACAAAGGGGTAATGATCAGCTCTACCAGTGGCTGCAAACGGCGGGACAAGCTATGAATATAACGGAATTTAGACTCAAAGCTAAGGAGAGAGGAATTGACCCCGAACTGATTCAGGAAAAAGAACTGGTTACCGACAGCCGCTTTTTGCGCCTGAAAAATGGCAAATGGGCCTTGATCCACTGGGAAATCATCAGGCAGGCTTCTGCAAAGGAATTAGATAAAGCGATAGAGCAGATGCGCACTACCAGGCAGCCGATGGGTGTAGAAGAGATCGCCCGCAATATCTTAGGTCACGGTGCGGAAGGGACAGATCTTTTGGCATGCCTGCAAAAAGATCCCAGGTTCGTATGGGTTGGTGGACATCATTGGTATTTAAGAGAAGCACTGCCAACCCCTGCAGATAGCGGTTCAGTTAGGGCCTTTGCCTTGGAACCATTCCGCAAGGCTGAAATCACGGCATTAGGTGAAGCAGAGCTGATGTTAATTTTGAACGATACCGATCCTAACTGCCGCGAATATATCTTGTCTTCTGTAGATCTTGAGCGCGGCTCCTTAAGGATTACCAAACGGATGGACAGGTTATTTGCCGGGTTGCCGCCTGTAGCTTGGATTTCTTTCAACACTCAGACTGGCCCTTTAGAGGCATGGTATCTCCGGATGGGCGGTTCAATACTGGGCTTTGCGCACTGGTTTCTGCAGAACGGCCTCGAGCCTGGCAGCAAGCTGCGATTAAAACGGGTAATGGGAGAAGAACGGGTATTTAACATAGAAATCACTGGAGAAAGAGAGGCCGAGGTATTTACTGAAGGGTCAAGGGTGCGTAAACTGGAGGATCTGTGGCGGAAGGCCCAAACAGAAAACTTTGCCTTGGAGCAATTGCTCTTAGAAGTCATGGAACTCTTCCCTGCCGGATTGCCGCAGGAAGAAGTTGCGCAGTTGATGGCAGCCTTTAAGACTGTTTCCCCGGAAGAGATCGGGCGGTTTATGGAAACAACACCATATTTTGAACGGACAAGTTCAGGAAATTGGCGCTTTAATCAGGCAATTTTTGAAACCTATCATAAGCTGACCAGAGAACTTTCTTTTATTAAGGATGAAATATCCCGCTCCCAGCAGGAGATTGCCGCTACCCTGCAGGAGAACCAACAGCTGATTATGGAAAAAGAGGGCCTGTATGGTGAATTGATTTATCTTAAGAACCATCATCGGGATCAGGAATCTCAACTGCAGGAAAAAATACGCCGCTTAAAGGATCATCTGGAGGAATTGCAGCGGGAACATGCCAAGGCAAGGGCTGAACTGGAGAAACAGCTAAAACAGCGGGAAACACTGCAACAGGAACTGGAAAAGTCTAAGCAGCAGCTTCAGGTCCTCCGGGCGGATAGAGATAGCCTGAAGATAAAGACTGAGCAGCTTGAGTCAAGAATCTTGCAGCTTCAGGGCAATCTAAGCCGCTCCCGGGAAGAAATCGAGGAGCAGCATTTGCGGGTAAACCAGCGGTTAAAGGAACTGGAAGCAAAGCTCCATAACTCCGTCATATCTAACGATGACCTTGAGCGGACAGTGGTAAAGCTCCAGGAGGAGCGGCGCTTGTTAAAACGCCGGATGAACCATTGGCTGGTGCGCTGGGCCATCGCCCTCACCTCTGGGTGGCGGCAAAACGGCAATAACTTTTTGAAATCCTAACCGGGCTGAAAATTAAAGTTCTCCGGTAAGGATAATTCCTCCAAAACCCTGTACCCGGGGCAGTGCCAGCTGGTTGCCGGAAACCGGGTAGGAATAGCCCGTGCTGCAATCTGAAAAAACAATGTCCGGCGGTACCTGAGGCAGGGTGATCACTAGACCGTGTAGTTCCTGGTGCTTATTTAAAACAACAATGGCAATCTCCTGTTCGTTGCGCCTCAGGTAGTAATATAGCCCCCTGTGATCATCAGCAAATAATGTTTCAAAAGTACCGGTTTTTAGAACCGGGTGCTTGTGCCGTATAGTGATGAGGGTTTTGTATAGTGAGAAGAGCTCTTGATCATGGCAGTCCTTTACCCAGCCCATGGTGCTGCGGCAGCCTGGGTCCGGGCCCCCGGTCATTCCTACCTCATCGCCATAATAAACCATTGGCGCTCCTAGATAAGTCATTTGAAATATCAGGGCAGGCCGCAGACGGTCCTTTGCAGTCTGATATGCTTCTTTTTCAGTCAGCCCATGGGGCAGATGGCTGATGAACTCTGTGATAATTCTGGCTGTGTCGTGGCTTCCAAGCAAGTTTAGCAGGCAACCATGCACCTGCTCCGGGTAGCGCAGGCGAATCAGGCCCAAAAGATAGTCAAAGGTCTTGAGCCCAATTCTGTCTTTGGCAAAGCAATCGATGACAAGATCGCGGAAAAGGTAATTCATCACCCCGTCGAACTGGTCGCCCTGCAGCCAAGGCCTGCCATCCCGCCATATTTCGCCAACAATGTAGGTTTCCGGGTCAATCCCTTTTACCACCTGGCGAAACTCCTGCCAAAACTTGTGCTCCACTTCATTAGGCACATCCAGGCGCCAGCCGTCCGCGCCTCTTTTTGTCCATAAGGCGGCAGTCTCTAATAAATATTTTCTCACTTCGGGGTTTTTTACATTTAATTTGGGCAGGTCGGCAAAATCCCACCAACAGGCGTAGTTGGGCGGGTGTTTGCAGATGGGGCAATCGTAAATATAATACCAGTCTATATAGCGGGAGGCATATCCATGCTGCACAATATCCTCAAAGGCCCAGAACTCGTCACCGGTATGATTAAATACACAATCCAGAACCAATTTAATTTGATGCTGCCGAAAGATATCTACCAGATGATCAAAAGTAGCCAGATCCCCGAAATGAGGATCTACTTTCCTGAAATCCATGGTATCATACTTGTGATTAGAAACCGAGGCAAAAATAGGATTTAACCAAACAGCATTAACACCGAGTTCAGCCAGGTAGCGGATTTTAGCAGCAATTCCTTGCAGGTCCCCGCCAAAGAAATTTGTTCTGGTTGGTATCCCGCCCCAGGGTTCAGTATTTGGCGGGTCGTTGCTGGGATCTCCGTTATAAAACCTTTCCGGAAATATCTGATAGAAGACAGCTGACTGAACCCAGTCCGGTACAACAAAAACCTGTTCAGGCTGCCAGGAGCCGCAAAACGGTTGCAGGTCCTCGGGGAAGTCAATTCCTGCCTCTACCCCGCTTGATCCAACCCAGTAACTGAAACCATTACAAACAAGTTGAAAAAAATATTTCAGCTGAGGTTTGCTGGTTGTAACAAAGGTTTGATAATATACGGACTTGGGGGTATATGCAAAGGGATACATAATTTTGGGCTGCCAATCTTCCTCCAAGTACCAGACCTGGCAGGTTGCCTCGGATTTCGGTCTGACCCGCAATTTAAGGGATACCATATTTGGTTTAACCGGGTTAAAGTATCGTGTGACTTGGCGGTGGTAAAACCGGAAGGGTAACATACCGTTCTCTTTTCTGTTCAACCTTAGCTCACTCCATTCAACTTTAGATCAGGGAGGGTTTTGTTTTAAGCCTTATTTATGGTATTATTTGATAGACAGGTAAAAAATATGTTCTTCCAGGATAAGTGATGAGGGATGAATTGGATGGTTAAGGTACGGGCCAGAATACTCAAAACAGGGATTGCTATAGCTTTAGCGCTAACTTTCGCCTCATGGATGGAGCTAAAGCCTGGTACTCTGGCAGCTGTTGCTGCTGTAATTGCCATGCAGCCCTCGATCGGCAAATCATATGATAACACCAAGATCCAACTGGTGGCCAATATTTTTGGCGCGGCAGTAGGAATGGTCTTTGCCCTTTATATCGGGTATCATCCTGTGCTAATTGGTATCGCCGCCGTTTTAGTGATGACAGTTGTGATCAGGTTGGGGTTTGCTGATGCGGTAATCATGGCAGCCATTACCGTAATTGCGATCATGGACAACCCGGATCCTAATATGCTTCAATTTGCACTAAACAGGCTGGCCTTAGTAACATTGGGGTTAGCGACAGCTTTCGCCGTTAATATAGTAATCATGCCGCCTGATTATAGATCCCGATTGTTGGAGGAAATCGACCATGCCCGCAAAAAACTGGAGGGACTGATGGAGGCTGTCAATGCTGAGGCTGCCGGTTCTAACCTTGATAATAAGTACCTTGTTAAACAAATGGCTGACAATATAAGATCAGAAATCAATAAGTGCCGGGAATTATCTAGCCTGGCAACAGAAAACAGGCTGCCTTTTTTGCAGCCTGGAAAACAGCTGGAAGATGCTGACCGCTGGATCAATGCCATGTATACCAACCTGGAGCGACTGTTAGAAGTCCACCACAGCGGGGTTCTGATCGCTGCCGAAGATAAAATGGCGGAACAAAGACAGGAACTGGCAGAACTTGGCCGGCTTGCCCTGGAAATCCACCGCCAAGTATACAACCATCTGATTTTTGACCAGGATCTGGATTCTAATCTAGCAAACGAATATAGCATAAAACAAATGCAAATCAAAAGGAGTATTATGCAGGTCTACCGCACTAAAGATATGTTTGAATACCACAATATTCTAATGGAGTATAACCGGCTGGTGCGAAAAACCTGCAAATTGACCCCAGTCTTAGCCCTAGAACTCGATAATTTGAGTGTTGCGCCGGTCCAACAGGAGCCGGCTTCCCTTTAATATTCTTAACAAATGGTTTGGTGCTAAAAAATACTGGTCTCCTTAGGTTTATCGTTTCCACTACAGGAAAATCTGGCTGGGGACAGGCTCTTGATTTCCATGGAACGTACCTTTCTATCAACCAGCAGTTCAGCCAGTAGCAAGCCAATAGCTGGCGCATGCATGAAACCATGGCCGGTAAAGCCGTTAGCACAATAAAAACCTTCTGCCTCCTGCGCCTCCCCCAGGACAGGCTGGAAGTCGGGGGTAACTGACCTGAGCCCGGCATAGGCCTTGCTGATCTTTGCTTCGTTCAGGAGAGGTATTCGCTTAATTGCGGCTTGGGCGACCGTTTCCAAGCCGCTCCAATCGACAGAAATATCCATGCCCGGGGCTGTTGTTTTATCAGTACCCCCCATTAAAAGCTGCCCGTTTAGTTCTTGATGCAGGTAAAATCCGCTGTCCATATCAACTGTTAGGGGTATATTCCTGGGCAAGCTAGGGATGGGCTCGGCTACAAAAACCTGCCGCCGGTAGGGTGTTACCGGCAGGTTTACCCCTGCTAAACCGGCCACACTGGCGGCATAGGGGCCACCGGCATTGATGATCCTTGTTGTCGAGACAGTTTGTTTGCTGGTAATCACACGCCGGACCTTCCCTTTTTCAACGCCAATGCCAATAACTGGTTCTTCAAAAAAATATTTGACACCAAGCCTTTTCCCGCTATTCAAATAGCCTTTAACCATTTCCGATGGATCTGCAGATCCGTCAATAGAGCAAAAACTGCCCCCCTGAAGGTCAGTGGTGATCAGGTATGGAAACCGCCGGGCGATTTCATCCCTGTATAAAAGTTCAGAGGGTACGCCCAATTCTTGCTGTAGCAGAATATCCTTGGCAAACAATTCCATTTGCGCAGGGCAAGCAGTAACAAATAGGTAGCCGTTTTGCCGGTAGTTGATGTGATAGCCCATTTCTTCTGCAAAGGATTGAAAAAATGGGACACTCAGGAGAGAAAGCTGAATGTTTTCCCTGGCGGAAAATTGGTAGCGGATGCCGCCGGTGCAGGCCGCCGTGGAACCGGTTCCTTCAAACTTTTCTTTTTCCAAAACAATGACCTTTAAGCCAGGGTCTTTTTTCTTCAAGTTATAGGCAACGCTTAACCCAATGATTCCGGCTCCAATCACGACTACATCGGCCATATGCACTGTGCGTCACTCCTAATCGACATGATATCCTCATCTTATACTTTACAATGCTTTCCCGTCAACCCAATGTAATTCAGCATGATTAGATCAAACTCGCCTGGATCAGTCCGGACATTGGCTTGAGGCATGAAAGGATTTCGATTGCCGGATGCAGAAGTAACTATTAACGTCATTATTCTGGAGGGTGCAGATAAAATATGCAGTTTGATAAACCAGTACTGGCCATAGACGTGGGCGGAGGGACCCAGGATATTTTTTTATTTCAACCCGGTCAATCCGTGGAAAACTCTGTGCAGATGGTCCTGCCTTCCCAGACCCAGGTAATTGCCCGTCAGATCAGGGAAATCACCGACAGACGAGAAGACCTGTTCCTGACGGGGAGTTTAATGGGCGGGGGGGCTTCCAGTTCAGCCATCCGAAAACACCTTGCCGCCGGGTGCCGGGTTTATGCTAACCCTGAGGCCGCCAAAACCCTGGACGATGACCTGCATAAGGTGCGGGCAACGGGAGTTATAATTACTGAAAGCCAACCCAGAAACACTGTCTCAGTTACAATGGGCGATATCAACCTGCCGGCCCTGGCAGCGGCTCTAAAGACTTTTGCCGTTGAACTGCCGGAACAGATTGTGGTTGCTGTGCAGGACCATGGGGAAAGCCCGGGCTTCAGCAACAGGTTATTCCGCTTCCAGCACTGGCAGCGTTTTGTAGCTGAAGGTGGTGATATCAGACGGCTTTTATACAGTGAGGTTCCCTCATACCTGACCAGGATGCTGGCAGTTAAAGCTTTGCTACCCCAGGCTTATCTGGCCGATACGGGTACCGCTGCCATTTGGGGGGCATTGGAAGACCCGCAGGTGGCCGTAAAACAGGCTGAAGGGGTAATCCTGCTCAATGTGGGAAATCAGCATACGGTGGGAGTGCTGCTGAAAAAATGGCAAGTCTATGGGCTGTTTGAACACCATACCGGCTTGCTGAATTCTGGAAAGTTGATTGACTATATCGAAAGGCTCCGCATGGGAGCATTAACCCATGCCGAAGTATACCAGGATGGCGGTCATGGCTGTTATATCAGCCCAGACTATAATCCGGCGTCAGGGTTTAATCTGGTAGCCGTCACCGGGCCAAGACGAGCCATGACATGGGGAGCTGGGTATTATTTGGCTGTGCCCCACGGCAACATGATGCTGGCCGGCGCCTTCGGACTGGTAGCAGCATTGGCTGCCCGACAAATAGAGCAATAAAGCATACAAATCGCAATATTTTATACTTGTCTGGGAAAAACATAAATAATAAGCTTAAAATTAAGAAGGATACAAGGAGGTTTTCACTATGTCTGTATTGGAGGATATCAAACAAGCAGTGATTGACGGGAACGCTCCCAAGGTGAAAGCTATAACTGAAAGAGCTCTGGTCGAAGGAATCAGTATTAACGACATCATCAACGAAGGCTTAATCGGTGGGATGAGCTATATCGGCGTCAGGTTTAAAAACAACGAAGTCTATGTGCCCGAGGTCTTGATTGCCGCCAGGGCGATGCATGCGGGCATGGGTGTGATGAAACCTTTGTTAACGGGTGAAAATTTTCAATCTAAAGGCACCTTTGTAATCGGCACCGTAAAAGGTGATCTCCACGACATCGGCAAGAACCTGGTGATCATGATGATGGAAGGAGCTGGCTTTAAGGTTGTTGACCTGGGGATAGATGTGCCAACGGAAAAGTTCATTAAAGCCATTGAGGAGCATAAACCCCAGATTGTCGGGCTTTCAGCCTTGTTGACTACAACCATGGTCCAGATGAAAAACACCATTCAAGAACTTAAGCCTTACCGCAATGAAATCAAAGTGATGATCGGCGGAGCGCCGCTAACCCAAAAGTTTGCCGATGAAATCGGCGCCGATGCCTATGCTCCGGATGCGGCTACTGCTGTCGAACTGGCGACAGAACTTCTGGCTTCATAGCTGAAAGGAGGCCGACCTCAGTGCTGGTTGTCGGCGAATTAATCAATTCTACCCGTAAAGCCATTGCCCAGGCCCTGGAGCAAAGAGACCAGGCTTACCTGCAGGATTTGGCCCGGCGCCAGGTAGAGGCTGGCGCTTTGATCATCGATGTCAATGCGGCAATCGGTGGTAATGAAGCTGATCGCATGAAGTGGCTGGTAGAAATCGTGCAGGAAGCGGTGGGGGTGCCTCTTTGTATTGACAGTCCAAGTGCTGCTGCTATTGAGGCCGGTCTGGCCGTCTGCCGGGAAAAAGCCATGCTGAACTCCATTACGGCAGAAGACTACCGTTGGAACGAACTCTTGCCAGTTGTGCAAAAGTACAAGCCCCGCGTAATCGCCCTTTGTATGGGTGACGGACCAATGCCTGAAACTACCCTTGACCGCCTGCGGGAAGCAGAAAAACTGGTGCCAGGCCTGGTGGCTGCGGGCATCCCGATTGAGGACATTTACCTTGATCCATTAATTAAACCCCTGGGGGTTAATACTAAACATGCTATGGAAGCCTTAGAAAGCACCCGTGCCTTACGCCTGGAATATCCCGGTGTACATATTATCTGTGGTTTATCCAATGTTTCTTTTGGCCTGCCAGAGCGTCGCCTGTTAAACAGAGCCTTTATGGTGATGGCAATTTCCTCTGGCATGGATGCCCTTATTATGGATCCCCTGGATCACCCTACCATGTCCTTCTTAGCGGCTGCCAGGGCTTTAGTTGGGCAGGACGAATACTGCCTGGAATACATTGCCGGTGTCAGGTCAGGAAGGGTTAAGGCTTAGAGAAAGGTAATAAAAAATGGGGGTGGCTAAAAATGGGAGCACTAACCCCGCGGGAACGGGTCCGGCGGGCACTAAGTTTCCAGGAGCCTGACCGGGTTCCCACCGATGTGGGAACCAGTGCAGCGACAGGGATCACCCTGGGGGCTTATGAGCAATTAAAGCAGTATCTAAAGATGCCTGATGCTACTGGGAGCGTAAATCACTTGATGTTTCAGACGGTAACGGCAGATCACCGGGTGCTGGAAAGGCTGGGAGTGGATTTCCGTCCGGTATACTATCGCCCGCCTGCCGAAAACAAGGGTATTTGGGGGCCTGATGACACTTTTGTCACAGAATGGGGGTTTACTGTCAAACGGCCTGAAGGCGGCCTGTATTATGACATTATTAAAAGCCCATTGCTAGAGGCAGAAATAGAAGACCTGGACAGGTATCCCTGGCCGGATCCCCATGACCCAGGCCGGATCGCCGGAGTGGCTAAAGAGGCCAAGGAACTCTACGAGCAGACAGATTATGCAATATTTGGCCCGGGCATGGAAGGCGGATTTTTCGAGCTTTCCTGGTATTTAAGAGGAATAGAGCGCTTTTTTATGGACCTAATCGAAAACAAAGAGTTTGTCCACGCCCTGTTCCGGAAGCTTTTGGATTATCGCAAGGCTTTATTGGGACGTTATCTTGATGCAGCAGGAAAATACCTGGATGTAGTGTATTACGGGGACGACATCGCCATGCAGACCGGCCCTTTGATGTCTTTAGGGCTCTACCGGGAGCTGGTCAAGCCCTATCAAAAAGAGCTGTTCAGTTTTATTAAAGAAAAGACCGAGGCCAAGCTCTTCTACCACACCTGTGGCAGCGTGGTAAAGTACTTGGACGATCTGATCGAGATCGGGGTTGATATCATTAACCCCGTTCAGGTCAGCGCCAAGGATATGGATACTGCCAGGTTAAAGCAAAGCTATGGCCATCGGCTGGTATTCTGGGGCGGGATCGATACCCAGCATGTCTTGCCTTTTGGTACAGAAGAAGAAGTAGAGGAAGAGGTAAAAAGGCGGATTAAAGACCTGGCTCCGGGCGGCGGCTATGTCTTGGGGCCTGTGCATAACGTCCAGCCTGACGTGCCTCCCCAGAACCTGGTGCGAGTTTTCCAGGCCGCCAGCCAGTACGGTGTTTATCATAGATAGCTACCCGCTCTAATCCCCCCACTAGTTGGGACATTCCTTTAAAGCGGCGGGATAAGAGCGGTTACGCTACACAAAGTTGGGGACATTCCTGTCCCAAAAAAATGGCCTGAGCTTCAGCAGGTGTGTCCCCGTTCCTTTTATCTGGCTCTAAGCTTCAGTGGGGGTAGTAATCCCCCCTCTGAAGCCAAGACCCAGTTGAACCAATCAGATTATAGCCCCTTCGATAGCTTAAAATAACCCAAGTATAAAACAGGCTGGAAGTGCCTTCGCCTAGGCGAAGGCACTTCCAGCAATTCTCATGGCCTCTAGCAACGCAGATTGCATTTTTCGCCATTTCCTTTATAATCTAAGATAGCAGTGGTATGATGTCAAGCAACTAAATAGTATACCAAGGGGGTGTTTTTATGGTTCCGTCACCCAAAGTTAAGAAACATCTCAGTGAGATCAAAAGAGAGCAGTGGACAGAGGCGGAATTGAGAGAGCTGCTCAAAGCCATTGCCCGGGATTTCCAATTGCAAATCGAGATATCCGGCGAATCTGCAGATGATGATTTTTGGGCACTCACCCCGGATGAGGATCAGCATTTCAATGACCTGCTGGTCAAATCAGCGAGAGACACCAAAAATAAGTGTTTTACCGAATACAGTAGGCCGCAGCTCTAATCATGCGCAGAAAGATCAGATTTCGCAGAACTCATACCTATAATGAGGAATTGTTAAACATCCGGGAATTCAACCGGGAATTGGCCGAACAGATTGAAGAAAAGCGAGAGTATTTTGAGCGTTGCCTGACCAATCCCCCTTACCTTCCGTCACCAGGCCTCAACATGGAGACACTGGAGGGTAAAATTACCCGGCCCGATTGGCTGAGAGGGTACCCTAAACTATACAGCTTCAGGGTGAATAAATATGCCCGAGTAATTTTCTGGTGGGCTGAAGACGGAACATGCGAGTATTTATTTCCTTTTGCCAAGCATTACAGAAGAAGTTGAAGCTTCCTGCGAGGGAGGCTTTTTTTTCAGTTCTTCAAAATGCTGGCTAACATTAAACACCAAAAAAGCAAAATAACAAACAAATCGCAATATATTGAACTTGTCTTATGGAAGGCAAAGGCAGTAGTATTAGATTAAGGAAAGGACTACAAAGGAGGTATTTGATACCAGTGTTGGAAGATATCAAGCAAGCAGTGATTGACGGGAACGCTCCCAAGATGAAAGCTATTACTGAAAGAGCACTGGCCGAAGGAATCAGTATTAATGACATCATCAACGAAGGCTTAATCGGCGGGATGAGCTATATCGGTGTCAAGTTTAAAAACAACGAAGTATATGTGCCCGAGGTCTTGATTGCCGCCAGGGCAATGCATGCAGGCATGGGTGTGATTAAGCCCTTGTTAACTGGTGAAAATTTTCAATCTAAAGGCACCTTCGTAATCGGCACCGTAAAAGGTGATCTCCACGACATCGGCAAGAACCTGGTGATCATGATGATGGAAGGCGCCGGCTTTAAGGTAGTTGACCTGGGGATAGATGTACCAACGGAAAAGTTTATTCAAGCGATCGAGGAGCACAAACCCCAAATTGTCGGGCTTTCAGCCTTGTTGACCACAACCATGGTCCAGATGAAAAACACCATTCAAGAACTGAAGCCTTACCGCAATGAAATCAAGGTGATGATCGGCGGAGCGCCGGTTACCCAAAAGTTTGCCGATGAAATCGGAGCCGATGCCTATGCCCCCGATGCGGCCACAGCTGTAGAACTGGCGACAGATCTACTGGCTTCATAGCTATTGTTGACATTAATCTGACTGCGCCATCCATCGTTAAGCACCAAAATTTCTTGTGTTGCCAATGTCTGATTATAAAGGATTTCTTAAAAGAGAAATTTGTGCGCCAGGATCTAACTTGTGATCGTGATAGTGTTTAAGTTGAAAGAAGTATTTGCACAGAATACTTCTATGCAATAAAAAGTTTGAATATTATGAGATTTTAAGAACGGAGGCTTGCTAGGCATGACCGAAATGAAACCTAGGCAACGTGTCTTAACAGCATTAAACTTAGGAGTTCCAGATAGGGTTCCATTTATGGAAAGTGCTATAGATGAGATTTTACAGGTTCAATTAATGGGCAGAGATAATTTTACCCCAGATGAGCTATGTGAAAAATTGGGATTGGATGCTTTTGGTTATGACTATCCTGCTACCGGTGGAGAGCTAGGAACAGGGGAAGTTGCAAGGGGTATAACCACCCATGATGTATATTACTTTCCTAAAAGAATAACTTTTGATTTCCTGCCTCCGTGGATCGCTGATAAAGGAGAGGGGGTGGCGGGGCGTAGTTTTATAAAAAAAGGATTGCTAACCGATAATGATTCCATTGCACTATTTGATAAATTTCTTCCCGATCCCCATCACCTAGCCCGATACGACATTGTTTCTGATTGGATATCAAAATACAAAAAAGACTATGCGGTTTTTGCCCGCATTCGGCTGGGTGCAGCTCCCACGATTAATAGCATGGGCTTTGAGGAGTTGTGTTACAAAATTTTCGACAACCCCAATTTAGTTAAGGAAGTACACAGGAGGTTTTCTGAATGGACGGCTCAGGTTATTCAGCACCTAAATAAAATGGACTTTGATTTTATTTGGGCGGCTGACGATATAGCCGATAATAAAGGTCCTTGGTTTTCACCAGCGATTTTTCAAGAATTCTTTTTACCGTATATGAAGATTGCAGCCGATGAAATTAAGAAACCATGGGTCTTTCACAGTGACGGTAATTTGTTCCCTATTATGGATGATTTGTTATCCTTGGGGATGCAAGGCATCCACCCATTGCAGCCTGCTGCAATGGACATTGTAAAAATGAAGGAAGATTACGGCCACAGGGTATGCCTTGTTGGTAATATCGATCTTGATTATACATTGACCCGGGGAACACCTGAAGAAGTGGAAGAGGAGGTTAAACAGCGGATTGAAACGATTGGCCAGAAAGGAGGTTATATTGTTAGCAGTGCTAATAGTCTAGCTTCATATGTAAAACCGGAGAATGCCTTAGCTTTGGGGCAAGCAGTCAAAAAGTACGGAAAGTATCCCTTAATTATTGATTGATTAAAACGAGGGGGGGGAGATTTTATATAAGTGTTCGGTGTAGTAACTTTTGTGTTGTGGAATAACAGCTAAAACATGATATTTGAAAGGGGGAGGGTTAGATGAGTAAACCTGAAAAAAGAAAATATATGTTAGCTTTATTGTTAATGGTTTTGTTAACAGTAGTGTTTTTTAGTGCAGGCTGTGCACCCAGAGATCAGAAAGCTGCGGAAGGACCACCAGCACCAGCTCAAAAAGAGAAACATACCTGGGAAATGCAGTCTTGGACTTGGCCTGGCTTGGAACCTAAGCATAGTATAGTCCATGATTTTGCCAAAAGAGTGTACGAGGCATCTGGTGGTCGCCTTGAAATCATCATGCATCCACGGGAAGCGGTTGTGCCGGGTTGGGAGGCTACTGAAGCAGTAGGAAGGGGCATATTAGACATGTCCTTTGAGTGGCCAGGAGTTATGGCAGGGAGATGGGGGGATGTAGGCTTTAATCTTTTTTCGCCTCCTCCCATGTCCCTCCGAGAAGGTTGGCAGGTAACTTCCTGGTTTTACGACTGGGGTGTGCTAGATATAATGCGGGAAGCATTCGCTAAACACAATGTTTATGTTGCTGGTATAACCTTTTGGCAACAAGAGAGCTTACATTCCAAAAAGCCAATTCGAGGAATCGCAGATCTACGAGGAGTAAAAGTCAGAACCCCTCCAGGCATAACTTCGGACTTTTTTAGAGCGTTGGGAGCCTCTCCAGTTGTTTTGCCTCCGCCTGAAATTTATTCATCATTGGATAGAGGGGTAATTGACGCTGCTGAGTGGGTAACTCCAGTCGGAAACTTTGCCTCAGGTTTCCAAGAAGTGACTGAATACGTGCTTTGGCCATCACCACATCAAGAATTTGCTACTGTATATGTAGCAGTAAACATGGATTCCTGGAATGCATTATCTCCTGAACTCAAAGCTATATTTAAGGGAGCTTTAGCGGAGTTTTCCTGGAGGCATGCATACGAACCTTATTTAGCGGATTATCAAACAATTAAGAAATATATTGCAGCAGGAAATGAACATATTCAGTGGTCTGATGCAGAATTAAAAAAGGCACGAATAATTGCCAGAGATTTATGGCGTTCTTATGGTAAACAAAGCCCACTTGCAGCAAAATTGGTAGAAAAGCTTGAGTCATATCTGAAAACGATCGGAGAAATGCCTGAATAGCAACTTGTTTTTAGCTCAAATCAAGTAGAACTATTGGAGGAGGGAAGGGATGCCTTGTCATTTTTATCCCTCCTCCAAACTCTAAGTTTAGCGGTTGAAAGGAAGTCCTGCTAAAAATATTTTCAAAGCACCCGATGGGCATCTTTGAGTAAAACAGAGGAGGGATGAATAACATGGGGTATTTTTTTCGCCTCGTAGATATGACAAACGAATTGGTCGGCAAATTGATGAGCATCATCGTTGTTGCAACAGTGTTGATTATTACTTTTGGAGTGATCATGCGGTATATTTTTAAGTCACCTATTCCGGTAGTTTTTGAGTTAACCATATATCCTCTTGCAGCAGTATATGCACTTTCGACTGGTTACGCACTTCTCCACAACGCCCATGTAAATGTCGACGCAATAATCCACAGATTATCGCCTAGACACAGACTTATACTGGCCTTTGCGACCTTTCCGGTTTTTTTGGTTTTTTGTGCTGCGCTGATTTGGAGCGGATTCCCGTGGGCATGGCATTCGTTTTTAATAAATGAAACAAGCGGGTCGTCGTGGAGCCTAAAATTATACCCATATAAGTTTGCACTGCCAATTGGAGCAGTATTGTTGCTCCTTCAAGGTACGGTTAACTTGATCCGTCAGATGGATCTAACTAAGAAAGCTTCAAAATAATGGCAGTGTCGAGTATGGTGTATGTTTGGGATCCGGGTAAGGTTGCAGTGTTAGAAAGGTAGGCATCGGATGAAATGAATATTGAATTGATTACATTAGTTGTTATTATATCTTTCCTAGGTCTATTAATGGCGGGAGTGCCCATGGCCTTTACTATGGGTGGGAGTGCGATAGTTTTAACCCTTATTTTGTGGGGGCCAGACTTTATTCCCCTGATTCTTATGCGCATTTTTGAACAGATGGCAAGTTATACTTTTGTGGCAGCACCAATGTTTATTTTTATGGCTTCGGTCTTAGAGCGAATTGGTGTCGCAGAGGAATTGTTTGAAGGGATATACTCCTGGATCGGCTCTATCCGCGGAGGTTTAGCGATAACTGTTGTGATCGCATGTACTATTCTAGCTGCTATGGTGGGCATTATTGGGGCGGGTATTGTATTAATGGGGTTAATTGCCCTACCTCAGATGCTGAAACGTGGGTACGATAAAAACCTAGCAACGGGAACCATCATGGCCTCAGGTTGTCTAGGAATTCTAATTCCCCCCAGTATATTATTCGTCGTCTATTCTATGGTTGCTGGCGTATCTGTAGGGAAGCTGTTTGCAGGAGCTATAATCCCTGGGCTCATGCTTTCTTTCGCGTACGTATTATATATTACTATCAGATGTTATTTAAATCCAAAAATAGGTCCTGCTGCCAATGAGAAAAACTTGGAACCTATTTCTATAAAAAAGAAGTTAATGCTTTTGAAAAATCTTATTGCCCCCATGCTTTTAATAGTAACTGTTATGGGCAGCATTTTTTTTGGGATTGCAACCCCTACAGAAGCAGCCGGCGTAGGAAGTTTTTGCGCGCTTTTAATCGCGGTTGCCCGGGGTAAGCTTAGTTTTCTTATGCTGAAAGAAACTGCGATGCAAACAGTCAAGGTATCAGCGATGATCATGTGGATAATTTTTGGTGCAACAGCCCTAATTTCTGTGTATACCCGCGCCGGTGGAGCTAGATTTATGGAAGAGGTTATCCATGCATTGCCTCTAGGACCATGGGAACTTTTTATTGCGGTACAAATGCTATTTTTTATTATGGGATTTTTTCTCGATTGGATTGGCATTCTTATGTTAACAGGCCCACTTTTAATACCGATAATGGCTGAGATAGGATTTGATCCTCTATGGTTTGGTATCGTGTTTGCGCTTAATATGCAAATGGCTTTTTTAACACCGCCATTTGGCCCAGCGATGTTTTATATGAAAGGTGTAGTGCCTGCCGAGATTAAAATTACAGATTTGTATCGGGCTGTCATTCCTTTTATTTGTCTGCAGTTGCTAGTTCTGATTATCGTCATTTTATATCCATCACTTGCCCTATGGCTGCCAGCGAAGTTATTCCCTTAATTCTAGTTATGGCCCGAAGTGGAACCAAGATCGTGGTATGTGAACATAAATTTTTTTACAGCAGAATCATATATTTTAATTAACAAGGCTAGCAAATATTATTGTTAGAATTTATGCTGATACTTAGTAAAATATAGTTAACAGGAGCCAGGAGGGGTTATCGCGGTGAAATTGCATGTGGTGATTGCAGATTTTCGTTGGGAAGATTTATCCTGCGAACAAAACATCTTTTCCCCTAACGGTATCGAGATAGCTGGTTTCCAATGTGACACAGAAGAAGAAGTGCTATCTGCCTGTAAGGAGGCGGACGGAATTATTACTACTGCTAGCCCAATTTCGGCGCGAGTCATCCAGGGAATGAAAAAATGCAAGGTTATTTCCAGATACGGGATCGGTTATGATAATGTGGATATTAAGGCTGCTTCGGCCCAAGGTATTATTGTGTGCAATGTCCCAGATTATTGCATTGACGAAGTAGCCGATCATGCCTTCACTTTAATAATGGCCTTGGTAAGAAAACTAAACCCATATGCTCAAAGTGTTAGGGATGGTTTATGGGATTACCCCTTGTATAAACCAATCTTTAGGTTGAAAGGCAAGGTCTTAGGCCTTGTTGGTTTTGGAAATATTGCTCGTAACCTTGCGCGAAAAGCTCAGTGTTTCGGCCTGGAAATTATTGCTTTTGATCCCCATGTCTCCGGTGCGGAAATGGAACAATTAGGAGTTTCCCCTGTGAGTTTAGATCAACTATGTCGTGTTTCTGATATTATTTCTGTACATGTACCATTGGCAGATTCAACCAGGGGCATCATTGGTCAGCAACAGCTCGAAAAAATGAAGCCCACTGCGATCTTGATCAATACCGCCCGCGGGCCGGTGGTGAATGAAGATGCCTTAATAAGTGCTTTGGAAGCAAAAACAATTGCAGGTGCAGGTTTGGATGTAGTCACGAAAGAACCTATTGATATTAATAATCCCTTGCTAATGATGCCGAATGTTATTGTGACCCCTCATATGAGTTGGTATTCCAAAGAGGCAGAAGAAGAACTACGAATAAAAGCCGCAAATAATGTTCTTTCCGTTTTGAAAGGTGAAAACCCTAAGTACAGGGTCAACAGCTGAATAAAACACAAATGTTTTGTGCCTGAGCGCCATGAAAGGATAGCTGATTACTATCGTGTCAAGCAGTAGGAACGCCTTGGAATTCTTTCCTCCAACAATGGATTTGAGAATATAGGCAATAATTGCATTGGCTACACTTCCTACCTTCCACCGGCCACTGAGAGCGGTATCGGCGCCAAAATCGCTGACATGTGGGGGGAAAACAGTGATCAGATCCTGACCAGTGTTTCACCGGAAATGACTGAGGAGTTTGCCTTTGTATATGAGAAGAAATGGGCAGATATGTTCGGACTTCACTCCTATGGCTGTTGTGAGCGGCTGGATCACAAGCTGGGGATCCTGACAAAAAGTTTTCCCAACCTGCGAAAGGTATCGTGCTCTCCTTTCAGTAATCTGGAGTTTACCATGGAGCAATTAGGTGACAGGTATATTATCAGCTTTAAGCCAAATTCTAACTATCTTGCGGGCAGCACTCCTGATATGGAGTATCTAAAGCGGGAAATTATTTGCGCATTAAACCTGGCTCGAAAGTATAAGGCCAACCTTGTATTAAATATGAAGACAATGATTTCTCTCAACGGTGATCCCACCCGGCTGTGGAAATGGTGTGACATGGCTAGTGACATATTAACAAATTATTGATTCCAATGAATTTATAGACCCTTTAATTCTGCAATCGCAATAGCAATAGGAAAAACTAATTGACAAAGAGAGGTGCTTGGTTAGTGAGACCAGATAAGCCTGATTTTGAAAGAATAAAAACAGCTCTATATTGCAAAGAGCCTGACAGGGTACCATTGGCCGAGTTAATTATAGATCCTAAAGTAAGAGCTGGATTTATGGGCAAACCGGTTGACGACATCAAGACGAATGTGGAATTTTGGGCCGCAGCTGGATATGATTATATTATACTATCGAAAGGATTGCTTGAACCTGGGCATGTGTTGGAAGGTACAGCAGTCCAAAAAACAAGAAGTGAAACAAGCCTTTATGGAAATGGAGTTGAAGAGAGAGATTGGGCTAATTTGCATGAAGGTGTCATAAAAACCGAAGCAGATTTTGAAAAATTTAATTGGCCTGATCCTGATTCATTGGATTACTCCGAATACAAAGAAATTGTCAAGTATTTACCTGATAATATGAAGGTTATCACTACTTCCGGGAAAATATTTACCTGTGCTTGGATGCTAATGGGATTTGAGCATTTTTGCATGTCGCTAATAACTGACCCAGATTTGATAAAAAGAGTTTTCGACAAGGTAGGGGAAATTCAATATCAAGTGCTAGAAAGGGTTCTGGAACATGACGTTGTAAAAGCAGTATGGATGCCGGATGATGTTGCGTATTCAACAGCATTAATGGTATCTCCACAATATTTGAGAAAGTATTTATTTCCCTGGTATCGAAAATTCAGCGAAACATGCAAACAATTAGGCTTGCCTTTTATATATCATTCAGATGGGATGCTAGTAGAGATTCTAGATGATTTAATAGATATTGGTTTTAATGCATTGCATCCAATTGAGCCCAAGGCTATGAATATCTATGACATAAAAGATAAGGTGCGTAATAAATTATGCTTAATTGGCAATTTAGATTTGGGTTACACACTGACTAGAGGCACACCTGAAGAAGTTATTGCAGAAACTAAAGAACGAATAGCTTATCTTGCACCCGGCGGCGGATATTGTGTAAGCGCAAGCAATTCAATTCCTTCATATGTTCCACTAGATAATTATAAAGCAATGCTAAAAACTACATTTGAATACGGTAAATATCCAATAAACATCTAGTTAAAACGCACTCCAATTGAATGCCAAACTTAGCTGACATGCTTTAATAAAGGATGTGTAATAGTGAGTTTCCACCTTGACAGAATCATTCAATTCATTCTGGCAGGAAATGCTGCGAAGGTCAGAGAACAAATATTAGATGCGATTGATGTGGGGATAGATCCGGTAGACATTGTCAAGGACGGGTTGATTCCGGCTATGAACCAGGTTGGGGCCAAATTTGAGCGCGATGAAATCTATGTTATCGATCTGTTAATTGCTGCCCGGGCCATGCAGGAAGGATTGAAGGAGCTGAAACCATATTTAAAGGCTGTGGATTTTCCCTGTGCGGGCCGTGTTGTAATCGGTACGGTAGCCGGAGATTTGCATGATATCGGTAAAAACCTGCTCGGGCTGATGTTGGAAGCCGCCGGCTTTGAAGTGATCGATCTGGGGGTAGATGTGCAACCAATGGCCTTCGTCGAGGCAGTAGTTCAACATCAGCCTCAGGTACTTTGCATGTCAGCATTGCTCAGCTCTACAATAAATGGGATGGAACAAACGATTCTGGCCTTAAAAAAGGCAGGCTTGCGGGAACAGGTTAAGGTGGCGGTAGGGGGAGCGCCTGTCACAAAAAATTTGGCGCGCAAACTAGGCGCGGATGCCTATGCTCCTGATGCTGTTGCCGCAGTCAGAGCAATTAAGGACATCTTGGAATATACCGATGGTGTATTGTCTGAGCAGATCTTAAAAAAAATATTCGCAGCCGCTGAGCCCGTCCAATTGCAGGCGATATTCTTTTCTCTGGCGGAATTAAATCTGATCTTGCAGGATCCTTTTGGCAATCTGGTTTCGCCGGCAGAAAAATACTCCTCTTGTTCCGACCTGTGCAACCTGGTAAGGGAGGCATGGTCAAGCGCTGAAATGCACGGAAAGGTTTTTAGTCAAGTAAATTTGCGGGAGGAGTTAAATGGTGTTTTTGCCTACCGTTGCCGGGCCGGACTTTTAGAGATAGCATACCCATTGACGACTGAGGCGGGAAAGATCGGAACTCTGATTTGCGGCCATTTTCTTCTGGAAGGGGATTTTCCGTCAGAGGTTAAGATTCCCCTAGCTGTTCCTATTTTTACCCGTGAGCGGTTAGATCTTGTTAGTCGGCTTTTAGTTTATTTTGGCGACCGGATTAAGGAATTGGCTGGAGTAGTTGCCGCAAATATTCAGTTGGAAAACCAACAGGACAGCTTTATTCACTTTTTGCGGCACCAGCACCAGCTAGAGGAAGCCCTGCGTGATGCCGAGTTAAAAGTCCTTCAATCGCAAGTCAATCCTCATTTTCTTTTTAATTCCCTGAATACTGTTGCTCGTTTGGCCCTGCTGGAAGGGGCTGAGTATACAGAAAAGGTGGTTCGTTCCCTGGCCAGGTTAATGCGCTATAGCCTGTACCAGGTTAAGGCCATGGTTACAGTGCAGGAGGAGATCAAGGCTGTTCAGGACTACATCGTAATTCAAGAAACCCGGTTCAACGGGCGCATCGTTGGCAGGGTAGACGTGGCTAAAGATATTTTGACTGCACGCATCCCTTGCATGATCCTGCAGCCCTTGGTGGAAAACGCCTGCCGCCACGGTCTTGAACCTCTAAAAGAGGGCGGTGTGGTGGAGCTGCGGGGAGACCTAAGGGCAGGGCAGGTTTGTTTTGAAATAACTGATAACGGTGTGGGCATACCGGAAGAAGTAAGCAAAGAAATTTTCCCCCAATCAACTCGTGTAAAAAACAAAGGCCAGACTACCGGAGTAGGTATCGCTAATGTTTACCGGCGCCTGCAGTATCACTTTGGCAGCCGCTGCGCATTAGATATTAAAAGCGCCCCCGGATTGGGGACCAAGGTTTATTTGGCCTTTCCTTATGAAGAGCTTGGGAGGGAGGATACCCATGCTGCGGTTGATAATTGCTGATGATGAGCCCTTAGAGCGGGAAGCGATTAAACTTATCTGCAGGCGTTTACGGCCAGATTGCGAGATAGCAGGAGAAGCCGCTGATGGTAAAGAGGCCTTGCAAAAAGCCCTGGCCATCAAACCTGACGTGATGTTTTTAGATATCAAGATGCCGGAAATGGATGGTTTGACCCTGGCCAGCCATGTCCGCAGTTTAATTCCCGATGTCCGTATGGTAATTATCAGTGCCTATGGGGAATTTGCGTATGCTAAAAAAGCTTTGTCTCTGGGTGTGTCTGATTACCTGTTAAAGCCGGTGGAAACAGAAGAAATCATTAGCCTCCTGGATGAGTTGACCAAAGAAATTACATCAGAAAAAAGAATTAAAAAAGAACTTCAGCATTTCATGCCTTCTCTGCTAGAAAGTTGGACCGGGGCTTTTGGCGGCCAGTTTTTGGGGGGAGTTTTTGGAAAAGAAGCCTATACCGAAATTATTGCAAAGGCAATCAATTATGTAGAGGAGTTCTACTGGCAGGACCTATCCCTGGAAGGGACCGCCAGTCGTTTTTTCCTCAGTCCTTGTTATTTCAGCCGGCTGTTTAAACGCTATAAGGGCTGCACATTTTCTGAATACCTAATTTTGCTCCGGGTAAAAGAGTCTCGCAGGCTGTTGTTAACAACTAATCTGCCGGTGGCAGAAGTAGCTTTTAAAGTTGGTTATCGTGATGCCCGGTATTTTGGTCAAGTTTTTAAAAAAATGACAGGGATGACCCCTGGCAGTTTTCGCAGACTGGGAGTGATATGGGATGCCAAATGAGAATCTGGATAGCGCTTTGGTAATTTGCTGTGGGGTGTTGCGGCATCAAATTGAAGCCATCGGGGCTGTAAACCACCAATTTCTTTATTTGGAGCCAGGCTTGCACCGCAACCCCGACAAACTGAGGCAAGAGTTGCAAAAGACCATTGATCACTCTGGAAATTACTCAACTCTGCTGTTGGGATACGGACTGTGCAGCAGGGCGGTAGCCGGTTTGCAGACGGCCCCGCACCAGAGATTAGTTATTCCGAAGGTAGATGATTGTATCGCCTTATCTCTTGGGTCACGCAACAGATATTGCCAGGAATTCAAAGAACGCCCAGGCACCTATTACTTTACTAAAGGCTGGATTGAAGCGGCAGAAGATCCGTTGAAAGAGTATCACAAGAGTGTGGTCAAGTTTGGCGAGGAGCTGGCTCTCTGGGCTGCCCGGGAGTGTTTGAAGCATTACCAGCGGGCAGTGTTAATTAGAACCGGTGAAGAAGAGCTGGCAGTCAGCCGCGAGTATGTGCATAATTTTGCCCAGTTTTTTAACCTGCATTACGAAGAAATGGATGGCTCCCTGGACTACTTGCAGCAATTGCTGTTCGGCCCCTGGGATGATGACTTTGTGGTAGTTGATAGCGGTTCGCCGGTACAAGAGGATTCTTTTTCCGCCTCTTTTGCTTGACAAAACATTAGCATAAAAGATAAAATAAATTCAATAAAACATAGCCTTTAAGTTGGTCCCGCGAGGCCGGTAAGGTGGTATAGGGTAGTTTTGGCAGACAAGGAATGCCTGTTCCACTTTACTTGACGGGACAGGCATTTTTGCTTGACTTGAAGGACGAAAGACAGGAGGGATTAACCTTGAGCCATAATCTGGCAGTAAAAGCCCAAATTATGGACGATGAAAAAATTCGCCGAGCCTTAACCAGGATCGCCCACGAAATAATTGAGCGGAACCGGACTGCTGAAAACCTGGTGCTGGTCGGTATCAGGCGCCGGGGGGTACCTTTGGCTGAACGATTAGCCAGGATAATCAAGGAGATTGAAGGAGCGATGCTTCCGGTAGGGGTTCTGGATATTACCCTTTACCGGGATGACCTTACTACCCTTGGCTACCAGCCCATAGTCCACAAAACTGAAGTGCCCTTTTCCATTTCTGGCAAGCGGGTGATCTTGGTGGATGATGTGCTGTATACAGGTCGGACTGTGCGGGCTGCTTTGGATGCCCTGATTGACCTGGGCCGGCCGGAGAATATTCAACTGGCGGTGATGGTAGACCGGGGCCACCGGGAATTGCCAATCAGGGCGGATTTTATCGGCAAAAACTTGCCCACTTCCCGCCGGGAGGTAGTGGCAGTTCACCTGAAGGAGTTTGATGGCGAGGATAAAGTGGTCATCCATGAGCTGGAACAGTAACTGACAATAACACTAACAGAATCTCCGGTTCCTTTTAAACCGGTTCCGCGAGGCCGGAAAGGGAGCGCCTGAAATTCAGGCCTCCCTCTGGCTGGCGGGAGGCCTAACTATTTATCACTCAGAAGGAGGCAGCAACCATGGCTTTTGGGCGGAAAGATTTACTTGGAATGCAAGAGCTATCGCGGCGAGAAATTGAATTGATTTTAGAGACAGCCGTTCCTATGAAAGAGATTCTTACCCGGGATATCAAAAAGGTGCCTACCCTCCGGGGCCGCTCAATCCTAACCCTATTTTACGAGTCCAGCACCCGGACCAGGACTTCTTTCGAGGCAGCGGCAAAATACATGAGTGCCGACACCTTCAATATTGCTACTAATACCAGCAGTGTAACCAAAGGTGAAAGCCTGGTAGACACCGCATGGAATCTGGAAGCAATGGGAGTAGATGTGGTTATTATCCGGCACTCTGCTTCCGGTGCGCCTCATTACCTGGCTAAAAGACTGAAAGCCTCGGTAATTAATGCCGGAGACGGCACACATGAGCATCCTACCCAGGCCCTTCTGGACATGTTTACAATTCAAGAAAAACTAGGCCGGTTAGAGGGCATGGAAGTTGCTATTGTGGGGGATATTTTGCATAGCCGTGTCGCCAGGTCCAACATCCTGGGCTTAGTGAAAATGGGGGCCAAAGTCCGGGTAGTGGGACCCAGCACATTAATGCCGAAGGAAATCAGCGATCTGGGGGTTACCGTTTATTCCCGCATTGAGGAAGCCCTGGAAGGGGTAGATGCAATCAATGTGCTTAGAATCCAAAGGGAAAGGCAGCAAAAGGGGCTTTTTCCATCCCTGAGAGAATACGCCAAGCTTTATTGTGTCACTCCCGGGCGGGTCCGTTATGCCAAGCCGGGGGCTTTGGTTCTGCATCCGGGGCCAATGAACCGGGGAGTGGAAATCGCACCCGAAGTAGCCGACGGCCCCCAGTCAGTGATATTGGAGCAGGTTACCAACGGAGTTGCAGTGCGGATGGCCATACTTTATTTGATTATGGGAGGTGCGGGCTCACATGGAGTTACTGCTTAAAAACGGTAGAACCATCGATCCGGCTAATAAACTGAATAAGGCTTTTGACGTCAGGGTATCCCGGGGAGTGATTACCGAGATAGGTCCGAATTTGCCGGCGGAAAAAGGGGAACAGGTGCTGGATATTGCAGGCTGTGTTGTTGTGCCGGGCCTGGTGGATATGCATGTCCACCTGCGGGAGCCTGGTTTTGAGGGGAAAGAGACCATTCATACCGGTACCAGGGCGGCCGCAATGGGTGGATTTACTGCCGTGGCGGCAATGCCCAATACCCACCCGGTGGTGGACAACCAGGCTATGGTCAGGTTTGTGCTGGCCAAGGGCCAAAACGATGGGCTGGTGCCGGTCTTGCCAATAGGGGCAATTACCAAGGGGAGTAAGGGCGAGGAATTAGCTGAAATGGGGGAAATGGCAGAGGCAGGTGCGGTAGCCTTTTCTGATGACGGAAAAACTGTGGCTTCCTCAGCTCTGATGCGCAGGGCGATGGAGTATAGCAAAATGTGGGATAGACCCATTATCTGCCATTGTGAAGACCTGTCTTTGGCAGCGGAGGGTGTCATGCATGAAGGGTATTATTCCATGCTCCTTGGCTTAAAAGGCATTCCTGCCGCTTCAGAGGAGATTATGGTAGCCAGGGAGATCATCCTGGCTGAAACCACAGGGGCGCGGGTCCACATTGCGCATGTCAGCACAGCTGGTGCCGTTTTCCTGATCAGGGAAGCTAAAAAGCGGGGTGTGAAGGTGACCGCTGAGGCTGCCCCCCACCATTTCAGCCTGACAGACCGGGCTGTGGAGGGTTATGATACCAGTACCAAGGTGAACCCGCCTTTAAGGAGCGAGGAACATGTGGCTGCGGTCTTGCTGGGTTTGAAGGACGGTACTCTGGATGTTATTGCCACGGATCATGCTCCCCACGCCATTGAGGAAAAAGATGTGGAATATGATTATGCGCCTTTTGGCATTATCGGTCTGGAAACGGCGGTTCCCCTGGCAGTAACTTACCTGATCGAACCGGGATATGCCTCCTGGGCCCAGGTGGTCAGCCTTCTTTCTATAAACCCGGCCAGAATTTTGGGTCTATCACGGAGCCTGACAGTTGGGAGCAGCGCGGATATCACTGTGATTAACCCACAGTTGGAAAAGACTGTGGACCCGCAAACATTTTTCAGCAAGGCCAGAAATACGCCTTTCACCGGAAAAGTCTTGCGGGGCTGGCCGGTAGCTACAATAGTTAAAGGCCGCCTGGTAATGGAAAACGGCAGGCTAATGACTGAGGAGTATCTGTAGTAAATCATTAATTTGCAAATTAAGGAGGGGACAACCATAAAGTTAAGCGAGAGGATTGTCATCGCCCTTGATGTAGATACTGAATACCAGGTAGAAAGACTTGTTGAAGAGTTAGGCAATCATGTGGGCATGTTTAAGATCGGATTGCAGTTAATCCACAACTTGGGGCCGTCGGTAATTGATCTGGTACATCAGCGTGGCGGGAAGGTTTTTGCGGATTTTAAATTCCATGATATTCCCAATACTGTTGCACAGGCCTCCCGGGCTGTAGCCCGCAAAGGTGTGGCCATGTTCACCCTGCATGCATCGGGAGGCAAAGAGATGTTAAGAGCCGGAGCTGAAGCTGCGGCGGCAGAAGCCGAAAAAACTGGCATTCCTGCTCCTGCTGTCCTTGGGGTAACGGTCCTGACAAGCTGGAGCCAGACTGCTTTTTCTGAAGAGATGGGAATAATTAAGCCCATTTCCCAGGTTGTAAAAGAATGGAGCCAGCTAGCGCAGGTAGCCGGCCTTCATGGAGTGGTTGCTTCTCCTATGGAAATCAAGGAAGTGCGGTCAAGCTGTGGAGAGGATTTCCTGGTAGTAACCCCCGGAGTGCGTCCCCCTGGTGCCTACCAGGACGACCAGCAGCGGGTAATGACCCCAGCAGAAGCAATTTCAGCCGGGGCTAACTTCCTGGTTATCGGCCGCCCAGTGACTGCTGCCCCTGATCCAGCTGCTGCCCTGACCTCTATTCTGGCAACACTTTAAGCAAGAAGCCGGGAGAGCTCCCGGCTTTTTTATCATCTGATACCAAGTTTCTTAATGATTTCAGCATCCGGCGTTACAAAAAGGGTTTTATGGTGATCGTAAATAACCATGCCCGGTTTGCCGCCTTTTAACTTGCGGACATGTTTGGCCAGGGTGTAATCAACCGGTACATTGGCAGAATTGCGGGCCTTGCTGAAATATGCAGCTAGCATGGCGGCAAGGAGCAAGGTATCAGGGGGAAGGTCAGCCTTTTCAGACCGCACTACCACATGGGAGCCGGGAACATCCTTGACATGAAACCAAAGATCTCTTTCCCTGGCCCACTTTAAAGAAAGGTACTCATTCTGCAGGTTATTCCGGCCAATCATAATGGTCAATCCGTCCCTAGATTCCACTTCCCATGGCCTGCTTATTTCCTCTTTTGGCATCTTTTTCTGACCTGGTCTTGGAGCACTGCTCTTTACCAGGCCGGCCTTTTCCATCTCCTGTTTAATTGCTGACAGATCGGCTGCTTCGGCTGCCTGATCAACAGCAAAGAGGAGACTGTCAAGATACTGGGCTTCCAGTCGGGATTTGGCAATTTGCTCCAGAGCCTGTACGGCAGTATTTTTGGCTTTAGTATATTTTTTATAATACCACTGGGCATTTTCAGCCGGGGTTAATTGGAGGTTTAAAGCAATCTTAACCAGGGGACCATCCGGCTGATAGTAGTTTTCCAGTTCCACCTCAGCCTGCCCGCAAGTTATTTGATGCATATTGGCCGTAAGAAGCTCTCCTTTAAGTCGCAGTTCACCGGCATTTCCAGCCTGCCGCAGGTCTTCTTCCTGTAGTTCCAGTTTCTTATCAATCCGTTTTATCTCTTTTGTGAGAACAGAGTTCAGGTGATTACGTGCCTGGCGAATTTTTTCAGCTGCCATTTTCCAGCCATAAAAAGCATCGATAGCTTGGCTGATAGTGGAAAATGACCTTTTCTTTACACCTTCATACTGAAGGAGGTCGAAAGCTGCAAAGGCCACCGGATTTTGGGGATCTCCCACCAATGTAGGAATGAATCGGTTCTCCAAAGCGGCGGCGGCATACTGCATGATCTTTTGCCACACCAGCCTTAATTCCAGCTGGCCGCACTGATCGACAGTCAACTCCAGGGGTAAGCCGGCGGAAACTATTGCTTCTCTGGCTAATAATGGGCTAAATCCAGCCACAGTTTCAGCAATAACTTTGGCCAGTTGAGCGTTCAGGGAGCAGGTGAGAACAGCATGAAAGAATTGTTCTTCATTGAGTTGGGCTGGATCCAGTTTCGCCTGATCCGGCGGGCTTACATAAGGCCGCCCTGGCAAGATCTCCCGGTAACGGCTTAAAGCACTGGAATAACGCTTAATACCGTCGAGAATAAGATTGGTATCCCTATCAATTAAAATAATATTGCTGTGTTTGCCCATCACTTCACATGCCAAGACCTTTTCTTGCCACCTCCCTAACTCATCATAGGCCTGAACCCTGAACTGCATCAACCGTTCCCAGGGTGGCTGATCGATCCCTACAATCCTGCCACCCTCAAGGTGTTTGCGTAAAACCATACAAAACAGCGGAGGAGCAGCAGGATTTTCCCTCTCTTGTTCTGTCAGGTGTACTCTGGCATGAACTGCATGGCTGGACAAAAGCAATGTTTTGTTAGTTTTATTCTGCCTGATATGAAGGACTACGGTATCTTCCGAGGGTTGGTAAACTCTGTTAATCTTGCCATCAATCAATTGTTGCTTTAGTTCCGCCAATACAGCAGTCATCACAAAGCCATCAAAAGCCATTCAAGTACTTCCTTTCAATCATTGTAACCATATCCAGTATAACATTCACTTCTGGCTGAGGCAATTTGCCAAAGGACGGCATTTTTTGCAGATGGTAAGCATAGCCATTTTAAGAAGATAACTACCATCAGAGGGAGGATCAGGGGTAAATGCAAAAGCACAGATGGCATTGCCTTTTTCCAGACCAGGCTTTGGAGATTTTAGGCAGCGATTATAAAAAAGGCCTTTCGGCCAGAGTCGCAGAGCAAAGACTACAGCATTTCGGACCTAATCAATTAGAGCAGCACAGGGGTATTTCCCCATGGCAGGTGTTTGTTAACCAATTTAAAAATTTTATGGTGGTTGTTTTGCTGGCGGCAACTGCGATATCCGGTTTTATGGGTGAAGTAGCTGATGCCATCACCATTATGATCATTGTTGTTTTTAATGCTGTGCTCGGTTTTGTGCAGGAATATAAAGCGGAGAAATCAATGGAGGCCCTGCAGCGAATAACTGCTCCCGAAGCTTTTGTGCTGCGGGATGGTCTGGAGCTTTCCGTACCTGCCAGTTCCCTGGTGCCTGGGGACATCATCATCTTAGACACAGGCAACCGGGTGCCGGCTGATGCCCGTCTTTTGGAAACGATATCTTTGGAAGTGGAAGAATCCATGTTAACCGGGGAATCCCTGCCAGTGCGAAAACAATACGAACTGCTGCTGGCCGAAAACGCAGGTCTGGGTGACCGCAGGAATATGGTTTTCATGGGGACTGTGGTAACCAGGGGCAGAGGCAAAGCCCTGGTTGTTGCAACTGCCATGGCTACTGAAATGGGGCAAATTTTTGGGCTCCTTCAACAGACGGCTAATGAGCCCACCCCATTACAGCGCCGTCTTGATCATCTCGGCCGCTGGCTGGTTGGCCTCTGTCTGGCTATCTGTGGTATTGTAGTTATGACAGGGGTTTTCCGGGGTGAACCTCCATATCAAATGTTTTTGGCCGGAGTCAGTTTGGCTGTAGCGGCAATCCCCGAAGGGCTGCCGGCTATCGTAACTGTGTCTTTGGCCATTGGAGTGCAGAAAATGATCCGGAGAAAAGCTATTATCCGGAAACTGCCGGCTGTGGAGACTTTGGGTTGTGCCACGGTAATCTGCTCCGATAAGACAGGTACTCTGACCCAGAATGAAATGACCGTAACCCGTATCTTAGCAGGGGATCGCTTCCTGGAGGTAACCGGAAAGGGTTTTGCACCCCGGGGCGAGTTCCTGGAACAGGGTAAGTTGGTGGTGCCAGGAGAAGACAGAAGCCTGGAAATACTATTAACCATTTCAGCCTTGTGCAACAATGCCCGCCTGAAAAGGTCCGGGATGGCTATCAGCGGTCTCTTCCGTTCAAAAAAGGAGGATTCCTGGCAATTAACCGGAGATCCTACTGAAGGAGCCTTGCTGGTTGCGGCAGCCAAGGCAGGAATCTGGAGGGACAGTGTCGAAAAAGAAATTGGACGATTGGAAGAACTACCCTTCGATTCTGAACGCAAGCGGATGTCCGTCATTTATGGTAAACCGGGTCAGTCTGCTTGGCTTTACACCAAAGGAGCTCCTGATGTAATATTAAGCTTATGTGATCGAATTTTACTGAACAACAGAGTGATATCTCTTTCGCCGGAATTGCGGCAAAAGATCTCCCTGGTTAACGAAGAACTGGCTGCCGGAGCTCTTCGCGTCCTTGGTATGGCGTACAAGACTTTGCCAGCGGGCAAGCCGGACAGTGAGGCTCTTCAGGTGGAAAGAGATCTGGTCTTCGTCGGTCTTGCCGGTATGATCGACCCGCCCCGCCCAGCAGCCGTCAAGGCAGTTGAGCACTCTCGCCAGGCTGGAATTAAGACCGTGATGATCACCGGCGACCATCCCTTGACAGCTCGGGCTATTGCCCGGGAATTGAGTGTTCCGGCAGGTCCCGGCCAAGTGATGACAGGCATGGAATTGGATCATCTGTCCGACAACAAACTGGCTGAAAGGGTTGAAGACATTACTGTTTTTGCCCGGGTTTCGCCGAAACATAAGCTCCGGATTGTTAAAGCACTGAAATCCTGCGGCCATATTGTGGCCATGACCGGAGACGGCATCAATGACGCCCCTGCTGTCAAAGAGGCTGATATTGGTGTAGCTATGGGGAAGACGGGTACTGATGTGACCAAAGAAGCATCTGCAATGGTTTTGGCCGATGATAACTTTGCCACCATTGCTGCGGCTGTAGAAGAAGGCAGGGCTATTTACGATAATATTCGCAAGTTTATTCGTTATTTGCTGTCATGTAATACTGGGGAAGTATTGACCATGTTCCTGATCACCCTGCTCGGTTTTCCGATACCTCTATTACCCATTCAGATCCTATGGGTAAATCTGGTGACTGACGGTCTCCCGGCCATGGCTCTTGCTGTTGACAAAGCAGATCCGGACGTCATGCAGCGGCGTCCCCGCAAGCCGCAGGATAGTATCTTTGCCCAGGGGTTAGGATGGAAAATACTATCCAGGGGTGTCTATATCGGAGCCGGAACCTCCCTGGTGTTTTTGGCAGCCCTTTTTCTAAGTAATGGGGACTTGGCTGTTGCCCGCACCATGGCTTTTTGTACCCTGGTTTTTTCCCAGCTCTTTCATGTTTTTGATTGCAAATCGGAAAAGTATTCAGTATTCCAGTTAGGCTTCTTCTCAAATCCATACCTTTTGGCAGCGGTTGCCTGCTCTGTGACCATGCAGCTAGCTGTGGTATACTGGCCTGTTTTCCAGTCCATCTTTAATACAGTTCCGTTGAATGCTTTCCAATGGGGGTTAATCTTGTTGGTTGCTGGCGGAAGCACCATATTTAAAGGTCTGGTTTACTACATACTGACGCCGGTTATGCGGCGCTTCGTGTACTTGCGTGCTTAGGAATAATACTCGCAGACAGAGCAGGAAACAATTTAATCAACTGCTTTCAGAAGTTTCTTGAGCCGATAAGATTTGCATACCACTTACTTAAGGAGGTAGAGATAATTGAAGTTCAGCAAAATGCATGGATTGGGCAATGATTTTGTCATTGTTAATGCCCTGGCGGAAAAAAAATTGGGCAATTTGGAAGAACTGGCCAAACGGGTTTGCCATCGGAATTTTGGTATCGGGGCCGATGGATTGATTCTTGTCTTGCCCTCTGAAGAGGCAGATATCCGGATGCGGATTTTCAATTCCGACGGCAGTGAACCTGAAATGTGCGGGAATGGAATCCGCTGCTTTGCCCGGTATATTTACCAGGAGAGCATTGTTCCCAAGGAAGTTATCCGTGTTGAGACCCTAGCCGGGATTATCGTGCCCAGGCTGATCACGGAAGGTTCTTTAATTTCAGGTATTCAGGTGGATATGGGGCCGCCGGTTCTGGATCCGGATCAGATCCCCGTCCGCGGTTATGCCTCCGCCCCTGTGGTAGACGTACCGCTGGAAGTTGACGGGCAAACCTTGTCTATTACGGCAGTTTCCATGGGCAATCCTCACTGCGTTGTCTTTGTTCCTGATCTGGACGCCGTTTTCTTCGACACCCTTGGCCCCAAATTGGAGACGCATCCAGCTTTCCCCCGCAAGACCAACGTGGAATTTGTCCAGGTGATCAACAACGAAAAAGTGAAAGTCCGGGTGTGGGAAAGGGGGGCCGGACCAACCTTAGCCTGTGGAACCGGCGCATGTGCAGTAGCAGTTGCCGGGTCTCTTTCAGGGAGAACTTCCCGAAAGGTTACAGTATGTTTGCCAGGCGGTGATCTGGATATCCTCTGGGATCAACATGACAATAGGGTTTATATGACGGGTCCGGCAGTAGAGGTTTTTCGCGGGGAGTTTTTTATCTAACATCTAGCCGGGGCAAGAACTCGCCTCGGCTAATTTTTTGGAGATTATTTTTGTCAAAATATCGAAATTATGGTATGTATATATAAAGGCTTAATCAGAGAGGGGAGACCAAATGATTAGCAGCATGACTGGCTTTGGCCGGGGGGAGGTATCTGGTGAAAACCTGAGCGTTAGGGTGGAAATTAAGTCTGTTAACCATCGATTTATTGATATATCTGTCCGCATGCCAAAAAAATACATGGCTTTGGAGGAAAGGATTAAAAAACTTCTCAGATCTTCTGTCTCTCGGGGTTACCTGGAAGTATACTGCAATATTGAGGATGGGACAGCAAAAAAGCGTAGTATTAAGGTTGACAAAGATCTTGCAGTAGCTTATCATCAATCTTTGAGAGAATTGGGTCAGACTTTAGATTTGCGGGCGGATTTTGGACTGCTGGATATCGCCCAACTGCCGGGAGTCCTCGCAAGTGAGGAACCGGAAGCCGATCTGGAAGACCTCTGGCTTTCTCTTGAACAAGCCTTAACCATGGCAGTAACCGGACTGGTCCGGATGCGGTTGGCTGAAGCTGTGAGCCTTGCAGCAGATTTGCTTTGCCGGGTCAATAACATCCGGAAAATGCTCGTGGTGATCAGTGAACGCAGTCCGCTGGTATTGGGAGAATGCCAGGAAAGACTGAGTCAGAGAGCAAAAGAATGGCGCCAAGACCTGGGCATTGAAGTTGATCCTGCAAGGTTGGCGGCGGAAGTTGTCCTATTTGCTGACAAAAGCAATATCACGGAAGAACTGGTGCGGTTGGAGAGCCATTTGCTTCAATTTGAAAGAAGCATCCAATTTTCTGATCCGGTTGGTCGCAAATTGGATTTTCTGATCCAGGAAATGCACAGGGAGATTAATACCATCGGTTCCAAAGCTAGTGATCTGGTCATCGGTCAAGAAGTGGTTGCGATTAAAAGCGAAATCGAAAAACTCAGGGAACAGGTGCAGAATATTGAATAATAGTTGTTTCCAGGGACACAGAATAAATTGCAGAGGTGGTAGAAATGGATATAAGACTTATTAATATTGGGTTCGGCAACATCGTGTCAGCGAACCGGATAATCGCCATTGTCAGCCCTGAATCCGCTCCGATCAAGCGGATCATTCAGGAAGCCCGGGATCAAGGTGTCTTGATTGATGCAACCTATGGCCGCCGGACCAGGGCCGTCATCATAACCGACAGCGGTCATGTGGTTTTATCTGCTGTGCAGCCTGAAACGGTTGCCCATCGCCTGAATGTCAAGGAAACCCATGCTTCCGGCCATGATGATACCGACTAAAACTGACCAGATTCCCGGTTTGCTGGTGGTTGTTTCCGGTCCGTCAGGAACTGGAAAGGGAACATTGTGCAATGCGTTGCGGAGGGAATGGCCGCACCTGGGGTATTCTGTATCTGCAACTACTCGCCAGCCACGTCCCGGTGAAATAGATGGAGTAAATTATTTTTTTTATACCCCGGCCCAGTTTGCAAAAATGATACAACAAAACCAGTTTGTGGAATGGGCTTATGTGTACGGCAACTATTACGGCACCCCCCGGGCATTTGTTGAGGAGAAACTGGCGGCCGGGGAGGACGTGCTGCTGGAAATTGATATCCAGGGCGCTCTGCAGGTAAAAAGGCAGTACGACAAAGGGATTTTTATTTTTGTTGCGCCGCCTTCAATGGAGGAGTTGCGAAGAAGGATTACCATGCGTGGCACAGAGTCGCCTGAAGTTATTAGCCAGCGGTTAGAAGCTACTACAACAGAAGTAGCTTATGCTCCCCAGTATGATTATATTGTAATAAATCAGGATGTGGGAACAGCCGTTGAAGAGATCAAGGCTATAATAATTGCCGAAAAATGTCGTCCGTTTCGCCGCCCGATCAGGCTCTAACTTAATCTCAAGGAGGAAGAAAAACATTGAATCAACCTGCACTGGATGAATTGATCAATAAAGTTGACAGCAAGTATACCCTGGTGGTTGTTGCTGCAAAAAGAGCCAGGGTTTTGACTGAAAAAGGAAGTTATGCCGCAGATAAATCCACCAAGGCTGTTACTGTTGCTCTAAACGAAATTTCGCAGCGGAAAATAAGTTTCGAACGGATCAAAACCGGAATCAAATAGATGACTTAAAAGCAGAGGCAAGGAGTAAAGTTTGGAGGGTTTCGTTGTTGTTGGGCAAAAGAATATTGGTTGGCATCACAGGCGGGATTGCCGCGTATAAAGCTGCAGAAATTGTGAGCTGGTTAGTCAGGGAAGGTTGTATTGTTCAGCCTGTGATGACTGAATCGGCCAAGCATTTTATTGCCCCTCTGACATTATCCACCCTTGCTGGCCGACCTGTTTTAAGCGACATGTTTGCTGAAAGAAATCCTGGGGTCCAACATATTGACTTGGCTCAAAATACTGACCTTTGTCTGATAGCACCAGCTACTGCCAACATTATCGCAAAGATGGCTTTGGGTATTGCCGATGACCTTTTAAGCACTGTATTGCTGGCTGTGGGGGCACCTGTAGTGATTGCGCCAGCAATGAACGTAAATATGTACCGGCATCCGGCGGTGCAGAAAAACCTTGAGCTCTTGATTAAACGGGGGGTAAAGATAGTAGAACCGGATGCAGGCAGACTGGCCTGCGGTGTTGAGGGGAAAGGCCGATTGGCAGAGACTGAACGAATAATCAGGGAAATAAAGTCCTCTTTATTACCTGTGATGGATTTAAATACGAAGACTGTCCTGGTGACAGCAGGTGGAACCAGAGAGGCCATCGACCCTGTGCGTTTTATCGGCAACCGGAGTTCTGGCAAAATGGGACATGCTATTGCAATGGCTGCCAGGAACAGGGGCGCCAGGGTGATTTTAGTTAACGGTTGCAGCCATGAGCCACCCCCGGGCGGAGTGGAAGTCATCCAAGTAGAAAGCGCCCAGGAGATGTATGACGCTATGCTCAGGGTTTTTGAACAGGCCGATATAGTTATTAAGGCGGCGGCCGTGGCTGACTACTGTATAACTAATCCCAGTGAACAAAAAATAAAAAAATCTGGTGCTAACCTGGTTTTGGAATTGAAGCCTACAATTGATATCTTAGGGTCAATCGGGAAGCTAAAGAAACCCCATCAAAAAATTATTGGCTTTGCCGCCGAAACAGAAGACCTGATAAATAACGCTCTGCATAAACTGCGGAAAAAGAACCTCGATTTAATAGTTGCGAATGATGTTACCCTACACGGGGCAGGATTCGAATCAGAAACCAATATCGCCATTTTATTAACTAAAGACGGCAGGCAAATCTCTTTGCCGATAATGACCAAACTTGAGTTAGCGCATATAATTTTAAATCATGTTGGGGATTTTGATGCCAAAGACTGATCCGATTGACAGGCACAGGGTAGAGGAGGAGATACAATGACTAAAAAACTTTTAACATCTGAGTCAGTTACTGAAGGGCATCCAGATAAGATGGCAGATCAAATATCTGATGGTGTGCTGGATGCCATATTACTAAAAGACCCGTTGGCCCGGGTAGCTTGCGAAACAACGATAACCACTGGTTTAGTGCTGGTAGCCGGAGAGATTACGACCGACTGTTATGTGGATATTCCCAAGGTGATCAGAGAAATCGTCAGGAATATTGGCTATACCAGGGCGAAGTTTGGCTTTGATGCCGATACTTGTGCGGTTCTCACCTCTATTAATGAGCAATCTCCTGATATTGCACAGGGAGTTAATCTGGCTTTAGAGGCCCGAACAGGAGAAACGAATGATGCCACAATCGAGGCTATCGGGGCTGGTGACCAGGGTATGATGTTCGGCTATGCTACTAACGAAACAAAGGAGTACATGCCATTACCCATATCCCTTGCTCACGCCTTAAGCCGCAGGCTGGCAGAATGCCGGAAAATGCGCTTGTTACCTTACCTGCGACCTGATGGCAAATCCCAGGTCACAGTTGAATATGAAAATGACCGCCCAATTCGGGTGGATACTGTTGTTATTGCAGCCCAACATAGACCTGACATAGATATGGATGTTCTCAGGACTGACATTTTGGATAAAGTAATTAAGGCCGTTATTCCTGCCAACCTCCTGGATAACAAGACCAGGTATTTTATTAACCCCACCGGGCGTTTTGTTATCGGCGGGCCTCAGGGAGATACGGGTCTGACAGGGCGCAAAATAATTGTTGATACTTACGGAGGTATGGCCAGGCACGGAGGCGGGGCATTTTCCGGAAAAGATCCTACCAAGGTGGATCGCTCCGGAGCCTATGCCGCCCGCTATGTTGCCAAAAACCTGGTGGCAGCAGGGCTGGCTGACCGCTGTGAAGTCCAGCTGGCCTATGCTATCGGTGTTGCCCGCCCAGTATCTATTATGGTAGAGACCTATGGAACAGGCAAAGTAGCTGATACGGAAATAGTCAAACTAATTCAAACCAATTTCGATCTGCGGCCGGCTGGTATCATTAAAGAGCTCAATCTCAGGCGGCCACTTTACCAGCAGGTAGCGGCTTATGGCCATTTCGGCCGCCCGGACCTTGACCTGACCTGGGAAAAAATCGATAAGGCCTCTATCCTGCGCCAGCAGGCCGGAGTATAAGGAAAGGAGCTACAACGCTCGTTACACGGATCGTCCTTGCTGTGGAATTTCTCCAACGGCTGCCTAAAACTGCAGGCTCGCCTGCAGTTTTATTTATCCTCAAGTGTGCGCGTGGCAGAGAAAAATGTGCGCCTAGCATGAACATGCGGCAGGAAGATGGTTTTATCCGCCGAATATATGATTTCAATTCTTTAACTACTTAAAACTTAAGGGGGAACCACATTGAAAACAGCACAAAGACTTGATTTGCTTCAAACCGAAAATGCATTCGAAGTACTGGCTGAAGTAAAAAAACTTACGGCTGCAGGGCGGGATATCGTCAGTTTCGCTATTGGCGAGCCGGATTTTGATACGCCAGAAAACATCAAACAAGCAGGCATCGACGCAATTAAGGAAAATCAAACTCATTACAGCCCTGCCGGGGGACTGCCTGAATTAAGAGCATCCATTGCTGCCCATTACAGCCTGACCCGGGGAATAAAAGTAGCTCCTAATCATGTAGTGGTAACCCCTGGCGCGAAGCCAATTATTTTATACTCCTTGCTCGCCTGTGTAGATCCTGGGGATGAAGTAATCTACCCAAATCCTGGTTTCCCCATTTATCAATCACTGATTGGATTCCTGGGAGCCAGAACTGTTCCGGTGCCAGTCAGGGAAATTAACGGACAATTTACCATTGATCCGGAAGAGCTAAAATCTCTGATAACCGATAAGACCAAAATGATTATCATTAATTCACCCCACAACCCTACCGGAGGGGTGTTGCAACAGGAAGTGCTTGCGGCTGTAGCTGAAATTGCCATAAAAAATAACCTGTGGATTTTGTCCGATGAGATTTATTCGCGCATTATCTATCAGGATAAGTTTTACAGCATTGCCAGTTTACCCGGCATGCAGGAAAGAACCATTATTCTTGATGGCTTTTCTAAAACCTACGCCATGACCGGATGGCGGATCGGCTTTGGCGTGATGAATGACGAGCTTGCCCATTGGGTTACTCGCATCCAAATCAATAATGAGTCTTGTGTGGCGACCTTTACCCAATTTGCGGCCAAGGAAGCAATTGCCGGATCCCAGGCGGGAAGTGAAGAGATCATCCGTGAGTTTGCGGTCCGGAAGGATTTGATTGTAAGTGAGCTGTCCCAAATACCAGGTGTGAAATGCCCTGTTCCCAAAGGAGCCTTTTATGTCTACCCCAATGTAACTGAGGTTTGCAAGCGTATGGGGCTGCGAAACTCCAAGGAACTGCAGCAGGCCCTCTTGCATGAGGGAAATGTGGCGGTTCTGCCTGGTACTGCCTTCGGCCCCAAAAATGACGACCAGGAATACATCCGTCTTTCCTTCGCCACCTCCCAAGCCAACATTCTTGAGGGAATCCGCCGCATGAAGCGGATCCTGGCCTGATCCGCGATTTCTGGCCCCATGATAATAGCTGGTTGAAAGAATATTCTCTTGCCCAAGGTGCACCCCCTTGGGTTTTTTTTGCCAGTAAAATCAAGAAAGGGAGCAGGATATTTTGGTTCTGTGTTGAAAATAAAACTATGCAAGAAATGCTGCGTTCCCTTGTTGTTTTAGCAGAAAAAATGTCGCAATCGTCATAGTCCTGTCTTAGCAAGCTTTAAAGAGTATTAATAATCTTTTAGGGAGGTGAGGAAGGAGCAAGAGCTGTTTATTTTTCAGCTGCATGCATCGTTGAAAAAGGGATAATTTTATCAGGAGGTTGTAAAGATGAGAAGAAGACATTTAGCTTGGATGGTGATTGGGCTTTTAATCCTAAGCTTGGCTCTGGCTGGCTGCGGCGGTAAGCAGCAGGCAGACCAAAAACCAGCTCCCGCAAAAAAACTGGAGCTTTTAATGGCCACCGGCGGGACTGCCGGAACCTATTTTCCCCTGGGAGGCGCAATCGCTCAGGTTTGGAATGCCAACTATGATAAGGTTAATGTCACAGTCCAGTCCAGTGGAGCTTCCGTGGAAAACATTCGCCTCTTAGACAGCAAAAATGCAGACTTGGCTCTAGCAATGAATAACATTGCTGAGGACGCTTATATGGGTCGTAACGCCTTTAGAGAAGGCGCTAAGAGAAACTTCCTGGCCATTGGCGTGATTTACCCCGAGGTCATGCAGGGATTTGTTAATGCTGACAGCAACATCCAGACCATCGCCGATTTGAAAGGCAAGAGAGTTGCTGTTGGCCCGACCGGCAGCGGTACTGCCATCACCACTCGAGCAATTGTAAATGCCTATGGTCTGGATTTCGTGGACAAAAAAGACTTTGAGCCGGTTTATGCCACCTTTGCAGATGCCGTCAACATGTTCAAGGACAATCAGATAGATGCTGCTTGGAATGCCCTGTCTGCTCCCGCTTCCGCAATTGTTGACGTAGCCACCACCAGAAACATCCGTTTCCTGGAAATTACTGGCGAACAACTGGCAAGCCTACAAAAACAGTTCCCGCTAGTAACCCCTTATGTTATTCCTGCCGGTACCTATAGGGGAGTAGATAAGGATGTGCATACTGTTGCTCTCCAGGCTGCCTTGTATGTCCGCGCAGATATGGACGAAGAAACTGTCTATAACCTGACCAAGGTCCTGTATGAAAAAGGTGAAGATATCACCAAAGGCCATGCCATGGGCAAACACATCCAGTTAAAAACTGCCCTTGAGGGTATTACCACTCCCTTACACCCGGGAGCTGCTAAGTACTTCAAAGAAAAGGGGCTCCTAAAGTAAAAAGTAAAAGGGGGAATAGGGCCGGGTTTAATAGCCTGGCCTTATTCAAGTTATGAAAATAACACGATGGTTAGCCATATTGATAACGCTTTTCATGGTAGGCTCTTTCCCCTTGACTGTGCTGGAGGTGGCTAGAGGGCGCACCGGGGAAGTCTTGTTCCGTTACCCCGTGCGTAGGGGAGAGGAATTTAAGCTTACTTTTATCCATTCCATCACATTGAGGCGAATTGAAGAAATCTACCAGGTTACCGCAGACAGGCAAATCGCCATTAAAGAAATGGTTTTTGACGAACCCGGCCCAAATCTGCCTGCATTTCCCGAAGGTAATACCAGGTGGATTTTCGAAAATGACCGCTGGCGGGTAATTGATTATGATATGGTTTTGGCGGAGATCCCCATGCTGGTAGCCCAAGAGGTAGCTGATCACAAGCTGAAAATCGGTGATAAAACTGTTTCTCTAGTCCAGTTGGCCGGTCCTGGCCAGAACATAAAAATAAGGGTAATCCGTGTGTCAATCGCGGAGCTTGCATGGAAAAGGGGATTCGCATGGCTAAGCCCGAAGAAGCAATGGATATCAAAAAACAAGAAGAATTAATGGCTAAGTATGATCGCGAGTATTCCTACCGGCGGCTGCAAGGTGTTATGCCGCGGGTTGTTGCCGCTGTTGCAATAATCTGGGCTTTATTCCAGCTTTACACAGCCGCTTTTGGGGTCTTTCCTCCTACCTTACAGCGAGCGCCACATTTGGGATTTGCCCTGGTTTTAGTCTTTTTGCTTTACCCTATTAGACGCGGCGACCGCCAGAACAACATTCCCTGGTACGATTATTTGTTAACTATCCTATCAGTAGTCGTAACAGGGTATCACGTGGTCTTTTATGAAGATTTGATCCATAGGGCAGGGGCTTATACTCTGCAAGATACTATTATCTCTGTATTAGGGATTCTCTTGGTGCTGGAGGCTACCCGGCGGGTAGCAGGTCCGGTCTTGGTTACTGTAGCCGGCATAGCCCTGTTTTACGGTTATTTTGGTCCTTATATGCCTGATTTTTTGGCTCACCGGGGTTATACCATTACCAGGATCGCAACCCACAGCTTTATTTCCACTGAGGGCATTTTCGGAGTACCGATTGCGGTTTCTTCAACCTTTATTTTCCTCTTCCTGGTCTTTGCTACTTTTTTGCGCAAAACCGGAATCGGGGAGTGGCTGACTAACCTGGCTGTATCCTTGACAGGCCATACTTCCGGCGGACCAGCCAAAGCAGCCGTTATTGCCAGTGCCTGTCAGGGTACGGTGTCCGGCAGTTCAGTTGCAAATGTAGTCGGTACCGGATCCGTCACCATCCCTTTAATGAGGAGTATTGGCTACAGGAAAGAGTTTGCCGGCGCAGTGGAAGCGGCTGCCTCTACCGGGGGACAGTTAATGCCGCCGATTATGGGTGCAGCAGCCTTTATCATGACAGAGATTACCGGCTTGCCTTACATAAAAATTGCTGCGGCTGCAGCTATCCCGGCCATCCTTTATTTTGTCGGCGTTTTTGTGATGGTGCACTTTGAGGCCAAGCGCACCGGCCTAAAAGGTATACCCAAAGGACAATTACCGAATGCATGGTTGTTATTAAAGACAAAATGGTATTTGATCTTGCCGATCGCTGGGATAGTAGTCTTTCTAATAAAAGGCTTTACCCCCATGAAGGCTGCCTATTGGGGCATTCTCCTTACCATCGGCGTCAGTTTGTTCAATAAAGAAACCCGCTTAAATTTCCGCCAGCTGCTACAGGCACTGGAGGAAGCCGCCCGTGCTGCAGTACCGGTAGCAGTAGCCTGTGCCACGGCAGGTGTGCTGGTTGGAATTATTACTTTAACGGGCTTGGGGCTTAGAATGTCCAGTGGAATTATTGATCTTTCCCAGGGCAGTGTCTATCTTACCTTGATATTTACCATGTTCGCCTCCATTATCCTGGGAATGGGAGTGCCAACAACCGCCAACTATATCATCCAGGCCACTATCGCTGCACCAGCCCTGATGGCTGTTGGGGTACCCTTGATTGCTGCTCACTTGTTTGTGTTTTATTTTGGGATTATTGCCGATATTACTCCGCCGGTTGCCCTGGCAGCCTTTGCTGCTTCCGGTATTGCCGGTTCGGAACCTATGAAAACCGGCTTTACTGCCTTTAAACTTGCTTTTGCAGCGTACCTGGTCCCCTTTGTTTTTGCTATCTCGCCTGTTTTGGTGTTGGTGGATGCAACTGTCCCTGCTGTTATTAAGGCCATGGTCACTGCCTTGATCGGCATGATCGGCATTGGCGGCGGGTTAATCGGTTACCTTTTAACAAATACTAAGATATGGGAGCGCCTGTTCCTAATTGTCGGCGGTATTCTCTTGGTTAACCCCGAAGGATTTACAGACCTGATTGGAGCGTTCCTGATTGGGATGGTTTGTGCCCTGCAGATTTTACGGTCAAGACAAAAACCCGGCAGCAAGTCGCCTGACTTAGCTCAGTAACGAGTAGAGGCCGCGGCAACGCGGTCTTTTCTTTATAACATTCATTCCTGTATCTTTTTTATTCGTTAAAAAATATAATTCAAAATAATTTTTTTATTGCGGCAGGAAATTTCCAGGGACTGCCGAATAAGGGCAATAAGTGAAGGAAATCATGCATAAACTTTACTATACAGACTAAATTCCTTCATGATAAGGGAGTGAAGAGCAGTGCCTGATAATGTTTTTTACCGGAGTGTAAGCAAGGAGCATCTGGTAGTTGACCGGGGCGAGGGGATTTACCTTTATGACAAAAACGGTAATCGCTATATTGATGCGTGCGCCGGGGCGGCCGTTACAAATGTCGGCCACGGAAATGCCAAGGTGATTAACGCGATGTTAACTCAGGCCCAAAGAGTTGCCTTTACTCATCTTTCCCGCTGGACCTCCGAGCCGGTGCAAAAACTGGCTGATATGGTAGCTGCCATAGCTCCGGGGAGCCTTAACAAGCTTTACCTGGTATCCGGCGGGTCCGAGGCTACCGAATCAGCTTTGAAAATGGCCCGGCAGTATTTTCTTGAAAGGGATGGGGTTAGCGGCAAATACAAAATCATTTCCCGCTGGAAGAGTTTTCATGGGAATACCATCGGCTCCCTTTCCATGACTGGGGATAACCGCCGCAAGAAATATACGCCCTTGTTGCTAGACTTTCCAAAAATCAATCCACCGTATTGTTACCGATGTGATTACGGGAAAAACCCTGCAAGCTGTGGTTTAGACTGCGCCTATGAGCTGGAAAAAGTTCTAATGAAAGAAGGAGCTGATTCTGTAGCTGCTTTTATCGCCGAACCGGTTATCGGTGCAGCTTCCGGCGCTGTGGTCCCGCCTGACGGCTATTTTAAAGCCATCAGAGAAATCTGTGATAAGCATGATATCCTTTTCATTGCCGACGAAGTGATGACAGGTTTTGGCCGTACCGGCTCCATGTTTGCATTGGAGCAGTTCGGGGTAATACCTGATCTGATTACAGTAGCAAAAGGAATGAGCGCAGGGTATATACCCCTGGGTGGTGTAGTGGTTAAAGACGAGATTTTTGAGACTTTCAAAAAAGGTTCTGGGGTCTTTGTCCACGGCCATACCTATGGCGGAAATCCCCTGGCTGCAGCAGTTGCAGTGGCTGTATTGGAAGTTCTTCAAGGAGAAAACCTGGTGGAAAATTCCCGGGTTGTAGGTCAATATTTATTGCATAAGCTGCAGGAAAAATTGGCTGTCTCACGTGTCGTTGGGGATGTTCGCGGTCGGGGCCTATTGCAGGGGGTGGAAATAGTGAAGGATAAATACACTAAGACCCCCTTTAGCGTAAAACTCGGCATTGCGGAAATGGCTACACTGAGGTTGATGCAGCACGGTGTTGTCGTTTATCCTGGCAACGGAGCAGCTGACGGGATTTCAGGAGATCATTTCCTCCTGGCGCCACCGCTGATCCTCACGAGAGAACAGGCTGATGAACTTGTACAGGGGATAGTAAACGGGTTTGCCGAACTGGAGCAGGAATTGCACAGAAGTGGCGAATTAAACTAAAGGAGTAAAGCTATGGATAAACTGATTATTACCATTGCCCCAACCGGGAATGTACCTACCCGGGAAATGACTCCTCACGTGCCGGTGACACCGGAAGAGATTGCGCGGGATATTCATGACTGCTATAACGCTGGTGCTGCAGTTGCGCATATTCATGCCAGAGATGAAGAATACCGCCCGACCCCACGGGTGGAGGTTTTTGCGTCGATCCTGCAGCAAATAGATGGATATGGCATCCCTGTTATCCGCCAATTATCCACCGGGGGCCGCCATGGTAAAACTTTAGAGGAGCGTTCCCAGAATTTGACCTTAAACCCGGAAATGGCCAGTCTGACTACTGGCTCTACTAACTTTCCCAATATGGCCTATGTCAATGCGCCGGATCTGATTGAACACCTGGCTCAAATAATGAAAGAGCGGAGCATCAAACCGGAGATCGAAGTCTTTGATACGGCAATGATTAACAATGCTTATTTGCTGGCCCAAAGAGGCTTGTTCCGGGAGCCTTTGCAGTTTAACTTTGTGATGGGTATCAAGGGGGCTTTGCCGGCAACTCCCAAAAACCTGATGCACCTGGTGGAAAGCATCCCGGCAGGATGTCCGTGGACTGTCACTGTTATAGGTCCTCAGCATGTGCCCTTATCAACGATGGCTTTGGCTATGGGCGGCCATGTCCGGGTTGGGATTGAAGACAATATTTATTATGCAAAAGGAGAACTGGCTACTAATGTGCGCCTGGTGGAAAGGATAGCAGCCATTGCTAAAGCGGTGGGCAGGGAGATTGCCACTCCGGTTGAGGCGAGGGCAATCCTTGGCCTGAAGCCGGCAGGTTAAAATATTACCTGAGAGTTGAGGGCAGTAATTCAATTCTAAAGGTAATGCCCATATATATAGCAAAAAGAGACATGAGCCTGTGAAAGGTCATATCTCTATATTTTTTCTGCGCAACTACTACTCGTCCACATAATAGATGTTAAACGTCCGCCAGATTTCTTCCAGTTGGCGGAGAGCCTCTTCTGTCCGGCTGCTTTCTTTGGTCCCCACGGCAATAATCAGGGCATTAATAACGCTTAAAGGAGCAACGAAAGAGTCAATGAATGAGGCCATATCACTGTGAGCCACCAGGGTAACCCTGGCGTGCTTGGCAAGGGGGGACATCACGCTGTCGGAAATAGCAAGAGTGGTAGCCCCCTTTTCTTTGGCGTATTTAAGTCCTTCAACCGTTTGGCGGCTGTAGCGGGGAAAAGAAATGCCAATTACCAGATCCTCGGGACTTATGGCGGTAAGTTGCTCGAAAACCGTGCCTGCGCCGCTGATAATCCGGCAGTTCTTCAAGAGCAGGTGCAGGTAGAAATTGAGAAAGTAGCCCAAAGCGGTAGCGCTCCGCAGGCTGATGATATAAATATTCCTGGCCGATATAATCATTGAAACAGCTTCATTAAAATCATCCCGGGATATTTCCTCCAAAGTCAACCGGATATTGCTCATATCGTTCCGCAACACCCGATCAACCACATGGTCATTGTTATCTTGGGCAGTCATCTGCAGTCTGTCTACAGTGGTCAAACGATTCTTGAGAATATCTTGCAACGCCCTTTGCATCTGGGGGTATCCGTCATACCCTAGGGCGTAAGCAAATCTAACCACTGTAGATTCGCTTACTCCTACAACTGCTCCTAATCTGGCGGCAGTCATAAAGGCTGCCTTATCGTAATTTAATAACAGGTATTCGGCAATCATTTTTTGCCCGGCGCTGAAGCTGGGCGAAATGTCTTGTACTCGAGCTAAAAATTGCGACGCTTTCAGGAGCATCTCCTCCTCATTGATCCATAACCTTATTTTCTACACCAGCAGGTTAATTCCTTCAAGGCGAAGGAAATGCAGTTTGAATGTCGAATGCATCCAAAAAGATAAAACCAGTGCGACAGAGGACTGTTATATGGCGCCTTTCTACAGGAGGATTATATGAACAAAGCTAAGGTTGTAGTACAACATGGCCCAGATCCGGCTACCCTGGCATATAACGCAATTAAAGACGTTTTTGACGATGATGTAAGAGGCAAAAAGGTCCTGCTCAAACCCAATACAGGAAGGAAGGGGCCAGCTAGAAGCGGTCTTTGCACTCATCCAGAAGTTATTCGCGGACTGATTAGTTTCTTCCAAGAAAATGGTGCTGCAGAAATTTATGTTGGAGACGGACCCTTGTTCGGTGTTGACGAATGGGAAGCCCTTGCCTCTGCGGGCATCATGGACGTTTGCCAGGAAACAGGAGCCACATGTGTTGACCTTGATGCCTATCAACCCGTTGATATGCTGATCAAGGATGCTGAGATAGCCGATAGTTTAAAGGTTTCTTCGTTCATGAAGCAGGTTGACTTTGTAGTATCTGTGCCGGTGATCAAGACCCACATGTATACCGGTGTCACGCTCAGCATCAAAAATATGAAGGGCTGCCTCTATAAAAAGGAAAAAACCAAGCTGCACCGGATTGATAAGGCCCCGCCTGACCGAAGCAAAGGCTTGACTCTGGATTATGGCATTGCCGATATGGCTGCCATATTAATGCCAAATTATGCAGTAATCGATGGTATCGTCTGTATGGAAGGCTTTGGTCCAAGTGCCGGCAGCGAGATAACCCTTGATGCGGTTGTGGCCAGTAAAAATGCCATTGCAGCCGACCTGGTAGCTATCCGCCTTATGGGCATGGGATGGGATGACGTTCCTCACATCAACCTGATCCGGCATAAACTTAGTCTGCAGCTGGAGGATATTGTTGTTGAGCCTCTCGATTTTATGAAGTTCAGCAAGAATTTTGCGCCGGCTTCCCAATTGAAGCTAAAAATTGTCTATCCCAATATAAACATTGTGGAAAAAGGGGCCTGTAGCGCTTGCAGCGCAACCGTAATGGCTTTTCTTAAAGCCCATGGAGACAAATTTTCCGGCGATCTGAAGTTTACCTTAGCTGCAGGTAAGGACCTGGCGGAGGATGATGTAATTGGGGATACAGCATACCTGGTTGGAAATTGTACAGCTGCGACAGCAAAAAAAAGTGGCTTTTCCTTCTGTAAAGGATGCCCACCTGTAGGTTCAAGTTTGTTGTCCTTTATTACCGGCAAGGAAGCCTGGTAATTAAGACTCTTCTAGCGATTTCGCCCGGCTGCTTCTAGGCCGGGCGTTCTTTTTGGCAGAAGATGAACAGGTTGTCAGGTAAGAATTGGCAAGTAAAATTTCCAGAGGCCAAACCATTCTGTATTTTAAATGCCTAGAATACCTGGAAGCCACAGGGTAATAGCCGGGATAAAAGTCACCGCCAGCAAGGCGAGGATCATGGCTGTAACAAATGGAATGGCATTGCGGCTTAGGCTCAAAAAATCGACTCGGGTAATGCCGCATGCCACAAACAGGTTGACCCCTACCGGAGGTGTAACGAAACCAATGGCCAGGTTAAGCACCATTATTAACCCGAAGTGAACCGGGTCGACTCCAAGCTGCAATACCACACTTAGCAGCAGGGGGGCCAGGATCAGTATTGCGGCAAGAGTCTCCATTACCATTCCAACCAGCAGCAAAAAGGCATTGATAACTAATAGAATTACAATTTTGTTTTGTGAAATACTGAGCAGCCATTGCACGATCATGGCAGGGATCTGCTCAATAGTCATAATCCTGCCCAGAGTCGTCGCAGTACCTACGATTATTAAGATTGTGCCGGTCATCAGTGCGGTATTAATCAAGTGCTGCGGCACATCTTTCCATTTCAGCTCCTTGTATATGTAGAGTCCTACCAACAGCCCATACATTACGGCAATTACCGCTGCCTCTGTGGGAGTGAAAACTCCGCCATAAATTCCACCCAGAATAATAATGGGTACAAATAATGCCCACTTGGCATCATTTAAGGCGCTGATCACATTTTTAATGGCAAACTTTTCATCCGAGCCTTTATATCCAAACTTGCGGGAGTAATAAAGAGCAACCAGGATGAGGGCGGCGCCAACTGCCAGCCCGGGCCCGAAACCTCCCATGAATAATCTCCCAACTGAGGCACCAGTGGCAACACCGTAAATAACCATGGGTATGCTGGGCGGAATAATAACACCCAAAGCCCCGGCACAAGCGGTCAGGGCAGTAGCAAACTTAATATCGTAACCCTGTTTTACCATTGCCGGGATCATGATCGATCCGATAGCGGCTACCGTAGCAGGACTTGAACCTGAAATAGCCCCGAAAAACATGCATGCCAGCACCGTGACAGAAGCAAAACCGCCGGTTGTGGAGCCTACGATACTTGAGGCAAGGCGAACTAATCGGCGGGACAGCCCACCGCCCTCCATGAGGGAGCCTGCCAGAATAAAAAAGGGTACTGCCATCAGAGGAAAAGAATCTACTGAGCTGAACATGCCTTGAGCAAAGAAACGCAAGGGGACTACATCAGGATTTAAGGTCATAAAAACCAGGACAGCTAAACCGATGGCAATTCCGATAGGTACATGCAGGATAAGAAAGAAGATGAAACCGCCTAGCAGCAATGCAGCCGACATAATGTGCTATACCTCCTTCCGACGGTAATTACCTTTGCATGATATCAACTGAAGAAGAGGCTTTTTGCTTTAGATTTGTGCGGAAAAAAGTCGCGATATTTTGAATGATGCGGCAAATCATCAACCCGAAACTAAAGGGGATTGCCAGATAGGCCAGTCCCATGGGGATTTGCATAGCAGGGGATACCTGCGGCCGGACAAAAGTAATCGTATAAGCCAATGTAGCAGTTTCTTTAGCAATCACTATGGCAAAGAGAAGAAAGAGCAGATCCCCCAGGAGTGTCACATAAGGACGGAATGCCTTTGGATAGAGAAAGAGTGCTGCGTCTACCCGCAAGTGACGGCTTCTTTTTACCGCCAGGCTGGCGCCCAGGTAAATCAACCAAACAAAAGTAAAACGGGATAATTCTTCACTCCATGCAAGGGGAAGACTGAAAATATACCTGAAGATGATCTGGATAAATATATAAATTACCATGCTGCCCAGGGCAAACACCAGGAGATATTCTTCCAGGTTATCAAAAATTCGTTTTAACAACGCCAACATTTTTCCCACCGCCTTTTGGCCAGGTAATAGCGCGGGGACAACTCAGGTTGCCCCCGCGTCGATGAAAGACAGGTTATCTGCGGATATGTTTAGCCTCAATCCGTTGAACTTCAGTCATAATTTTCTGCAGCATTTCTTTCCCGATCCGCTCAGCCATTTCATCATAGGTCTTGAGAGCTTTTTCCCTGAATGCCAGTCTCTCTGTATCAGATAGTTCAATAATACTCATTTTCCCTTTCGCCGTGAATTCCTTCTGGAAACGCACATCGTCTTCGGCAGCAAACCGGCGCTGCGCTTTAACGGCGGCGGCGGCAGACTCGTCTACAGCCTTCCGGATGTCTTCCGGAAGACCTTTGTATAATTCAAGGTTCATCATAAAGCCGGTAACATCGTAGAAATGCCCAGTCGTGGACATGTATTTCTGCACTTCATCGAATTTCATGGCAGCGATGTTAGCAAAGGGGTTTTCCTGGCCGTCAATAGTGCCTTGCTGCAGGGCTGTAAAGACTTCGCCAAAAGCCATCGGCGTCGGGTTAGCTCCCAAGTTGCGGAAGGCAGCCAGATGAACTGGGTTATCCATGGTCCGGATTTTTAGGCCCCTAAGATCGGCTGGCGTTCTAATTGGGCGCACGTTATTAGTAACATGCCTGATCCCGTTTTCAAAATAGCCTAGAATTTTTATCCCGCTTTTCTCCAAATTTCTAGCCATTTCGGTCCCAACTGGTCCGTCCAGAAACTCGAAAGCGATTTCACGTGTTAAGAAAAGATAAGGGAGGTTTAACGCCAAAAAGCTGCTGTCAAAAGCCGATACCCATGCTAAAGAAGCCTCGGCGGCCTGAATGGTGCCTAACTGCACTCCTTCAACCATTTCCCGGCCTCCGCCTAACTGCATGTTGGGGAAAATTTGCACATCAATTCTGTCGCCAACACGCTTTTCCAGCTCCTGTTCAAAAACTTTTAGACCGCGAGTTAAATGGTGTTGGTCATGGAAGAACCCACCAATTCTCCATACCGTCTTTTCTGGCGCCGGTTTTGGTGCCGGCGCGGCCTGTTCCTGTCTCGGAGCACATCCGCTTAAGGCAACAACCATCAACAGAATCAACATTGCCAATACTAGTGAGAGATGCAGGTATCTTTTCATTTCAGATAAAACCTCCTTTTTGTTATTGCCACCGATTTTAAAGCAAATATCGCATTAAAGCTTATATCACCTCCAAAGCATAAATTTTGCTCTGAGACCATAAAAACAGCACTAACAATTTGCATCTGTATTGCTGTCAATTACAGGTCAGGCCATAGACCTGCACTAATTCATCCATAAGCTGATCGCGGAATTGGGGAGCAGCGATGGCGATCAGCCGGCGTGCTCTTTCCGCCATATCAACCCCGCGCAAATGAGCTGCTCCGTACTCGGTAACCACATAATCCACATCGTTACGCGGTGTTGTTACAGCATCGCCAGGTTTAAACGTGCTGACAATCCTGGATATCTGGCCATTTTTGGCAGTTGCCGACATGGCGATAATTGATTTGCCGCCTTTGGACCAGGTGGCACCGCGGACAAAATCCATCTGGCCGCCGATACCGCTGTATTGTTTGGCGTTGATGGTTTCAGCGCATACCTGGCCCTGCAGGTCAACCTGCAAAGCAGAGTTAACGGAGAATACCTTGTCATTCTGGGCGATAAGATAAGAATTGTTGATATAGTCCACTGGATAAAACTCGACCGCCGGGTTCTGATCCAGCCATTTATATAGCTCACCGGTTCCGGAGGCAAATGTGCATACCGATTTCCCGGTGTGGACCTTTTTGTACTTGTTGGTCACATTGCCTGCCATAATCAGCTCCATGGCACCGTCAGGAAATAGTTCGGAATGAATACCTAGATCATTTTTATTCTTCAGAAAGCCAACGATGGCATTGGGTATGGCCCCCATACCGAATTGCATGGTGCTTCCATCCTCCAGCAGTTCGGATATATTTTTACCGATAGCCATTTCCAATGGCCCGACCTCCGCCTTTTTCATTTCGATCAGCGGCCGGTCGCTTTCTACAAAATAATCAATTTCAGTGACATGAATTAACGTATCGCCATATGTACGCGGCATGTTAGGGTTAATTTCCGCCACCACAAGCCGGGCTCTTTCTGCGCCGGCCCGTTGATAATCGCACGAAATACCCATTGAGCAATAGCCGTGCTTATCAGGCGGCGAAAGGTGCAACCAGGCGACATCCGCCGGTATTATTCCTTTTCGCAGTGCGATCGGAGAATCCGAAAAATGCATGGGTACAAACCTAGCCCGTCCTTCTTGTACCGCCTGGCGGGTGTTGGTGCCGGCGAAAATTGTTAAATGCTCAATATGCTTTGGGTCAACGTCTTTGCCGCAGTATACAGATGGTCCTAAAGCTATTCCGTGATAAACCACTATCCCATCAACTTTTTCCTGATTTCTGACCAGGGCCTCCGGTAAGAGCTGCGGCTCCCCGGTAGCGTGACCGCTCACGACTATATCGCCTTTTTTTAGTAGTTTTATTGCTTCGTCTGCAGTGATAATTCTTGTTTGATAATGCTCTTTCCAGTTCAATGCTTTACACCTCGCACTATTTTTCAACTATAAGCATTCTAGATCTGTTGAGCAAGCCTCAACTCCGTGACGCCTTCTCGTAAGCCAGCAGGGCGGCACCGATAGCACCAGTAATTTGAGGAAAGGGGGCTACCCCGACCGCCATTTTTAGTTCCTCCGCCATTGCCAGGACGACGCCTTGATTCAGCGCCACACCACCGGTCATCACCACTTCGGGCAAGAGGCCTACACGTCTGGCCAGCGATAAAACCCGACGCGCCACCGATTGGTGAATGCCGGCGGCTATGTTTTGCCTGTTCTGCCCGGCCGCCAAATGGGAGATCACCTCGGATTCGGCAAATACGGTGCAGGTACTGCTGACCAGGACCGGCTGGTCAGCTTTTGCAGATAATTTTTCTAAATCTTGGACATCGCATTCCAGGACTCTGGCCATCACTTCCAGGAATCGGCCGGTTCCAGCGGCACACTTTTCATTCATCACGAAATTGACCACCAATCCCAGTTCATCAATGGAAATAGCTTTGGCATCCTGACCACCGATATCGATAATGGTGCGTGCCTTTGGCATCAGGAAGTGGACTCCTCTGGCATGGCAGGTGATCTCGCTGATCTGTTCGTCAGCCCCGGCGTAAGTCATTCTCCCATATCCGGTGACTACCTGGCGGGCAATATTTTCGCTGGTCAAACCGGCCTCGTGCAACGCGCATTCAAAAGCTCGTTGCGGTCCGCTGGTACCGGTGCCCACAGGGATAACTTTTTTGGCAACTATTTGCTGCCCATCGGCCAGGACTACCACTTTCGATGATGCCGAGCCGATATCGATTCCCAAGGTATACACAAAGTTCCTCCTATGATAAATTTTCTGATCCAAACTCATAGCTTTATCATTTAGCGACTAACCACTTACGCCGGGAGATTAATTCCGCAAAAGCCTGCAACCTGGTGCGGCACTGTCCCAAAGAATCCATCTGCTGCTCGATTTCAAGATACAGGTGGGGTATCCCGGCATCCTCAATGTCCTTTTTAATGTAGGGATAATCGTACTCTTCCGGATCGCAGAATTTCATAATCAGTACGATCACGCCGTCAGCCTGTCTGGTCCTTACCATATCTGCAAGAATTTTGCCGCGAAGTTTCAAGGGATCACTGACACAGGAGCACCCCTCAAAATCTGCGAAACGTTTCCCCAATCTGATATAAGGATCCGGATCTGCGGGGGTGGGGGTGCGGAATTGGCGCGAACCCTGGGCCAAATCGTCGGCAGCGATCACAAAGCCAAATTCATCAAGCAGTATTAAAAGTTCATCCGGTTCGGTCATGATCCCGGTTACCACAACACGCAGCCTTTTTTCAGATGTTTGGGGAAGCTTCCTCAGTTCGGCAGTTAATCCTTCCACTAAAGCTAAATGTCGATCCTTGGGAATAAAAAATGATGACTTGACCACCTGATGCCGGTAGTAGGGGGTAATCACATCGCCGTGCTCCGCTGCTAACGCATAAAAGTCCATCATGACCATATGGTGGCGGTTATACAATTCTATGCTGGCGTGCAAAGCTTCGTCGGTTACAGGCTTGCCTGTTATTTTCGCCAATTGACCTGCTATGTTGCGGTATTCATTGGCTGTAAACTCAATACCAGCCTGCAGCTTGCGGTTATCCGGCAAGACCAGCCCAATCACCGGAGTATCAGGATCAGATAAGCGCAACATCAACGGGACAGGCCGCAGGGTGTCGCAGGTTTCCGGACAGATAATGGCATCCAAGTTTTTATATGCGCCACTTAAAGAGAACTCCATCACTGCCTTCATGATGGAACAACAGAAAGCTTGCAGGTATTCATTGGCGCGAGAAATAGTGGTCTGTCCTCCCCACATCCCAATAGGCAGCATCCCAGCGGCGTAAACCACTTCTTCCGCGCAGTGAATTGGCATGATTCCAACTGCCTTGCCGCCGGTAGCTGCTTTCCACTGCTGCAGCATTTGCGCTGGATGGTGGGCAATATATTCAAAATCTGATAATAATTTTTGCATCCTGCTCATTCGGTTCTCATCTCCTTGCAGCCACGTTGCCACGGCGATTTTGCCCGATCATTTCAAAAAGCGCCTGGACCCTGGTCTCAAACTGTGCTTCGGAAAAGGCTCTCGGGTCACTTTGGTCGCCGTCCACGATCACTACCGGCACCCTGGTGGCTTTGGTAACTTCACGGGCCAGGGCATATTGGGCAAAATCCTGATTTTTGCAGCTACGGTTCGAGTGCATGATCACTCCATCCACAGTATATTCGTCAATCATCCGGCACATGTTGTGATAGCGGAAGGAGAATTCGCGGTTCGTAAAATTACCCATATAGGCGCGGGCCATACTCTTTAAATCGTTGGGATCGTAGTTTACCGCCCAGTTGTCCGGATAAGTGGATGCCGCCATTACCGCGTTGTTGTTTAATAAAGTTTTGCTCATGACGCGCAGATTGTACCAGAAGGGTATTCCGTCCCACAGGATGCGGTATTTTTCATTATTAAGAAAACCTTCGCCCCGGGCTACTTTAGCCGCCAATTCATCGCGCAATACGCGGAAGAACTGGACTGCCTTCTCGTTACCACGGGAGCACACGATCTGGGCCATGTAGTTGAAGAAGTCAAGCCCGTTGAAAGGGCACGGGACAGCCTTGCCCATTTCAATACATTCACGCCAGAGGCTGGCCGCCTCGTTGGACAGTCGCATCGATTCTTGAAAACGTTCATAATCAAACGGTTTGCCGGTGATGTCCTCCAATTGGCGGATGGCTTCCTTAAACTGGTCTGTAACATAATCCAAGTGATGTTTTTGCGTCTCGGGGGTAAAGCTAAATGGCAAGTCAATCATGATCAGCGGCACCTTCAGGCGCCGGGCTAAAATTTCATACCACTTGGTGACGGTATCACAGATATTGTTGGCGCAAAACAGAAGATCGGGAGCCGGTATCCTGCCGGCAGCCGAATCACCCTTTTCGAGATATCCAAGATTAACGCGAGCATATGAGCAGATATCTGCTGAATAGCCCATGCCTTCAGCGATGTCGATCATCTCCATCGAACCCTTCTTGGCGGAAATGGCTGCGGCATGGTTTTCCGGATAGACAGTGACTATATCCATGGCCTCCAAAAATTCCCGGGGGGAGATCGAGGTAACCCAGGCCACCAGTCGTCCTTCGTCATGCGCTCGGTTAGCCTCTTCATAATACTGAGCCTGCATCTCTCTTACCAAGTCTTTAGCAGTCTTTGGTGTCTGATCGGTCAATATTACACCCTCTTTCTGGCTCTTAATCTTCAACTTGAATGATAGCAGCGTCACCCTGCGTCAGCCCGCCGCAGATGCCAATTGCCCCTATCCCCCCGCCACGGCGCTTTAGTTCATACATCAAAGCAAGGAGCAGGCGGGCGCCGCTGGCGCAGTTGGCGTGGCCAACCGCCACCGCTCCGCCGTTAACGTTCATCTTATTTTTGATCAGATCCCACTTGTTTTCATCATTCTCAGCCAGGATTTTGGAGCTAACCAAGGGGACGCAGGCAAATGCCTCGTTGATCTCCAGCAGGTCCATATCATCCATGGTCAACCCGGTTTTTTCGAAGCACTTCTTGATCGCAAGCGCCGGCGCAATTGGCAGCATGGTTGGGTCAGCTCCGATGCTGGCCATGGTGATAATTGTGGCCAGCGGTTTTATCCCCAGTTTTTCGGCTTTTGTTCGGGATGTAATAATCAACGCCACTGCGCCGTCATTGAGGCCGGGGGCATTGCCGGCTGTGACCCCACCGATGTTATCGAATATCGGCGCCAGTTTGGCTAATTTCTCCACGGTGCTGTCAGAGCGGTATTGTTCATCGATATCTAAAACCTTGACCTTGCCGTCTTTTTGCGGGAATTCTAGCGGCAACATCTCATCTTTGTATTTCCCTTCATTCCAGGCCTTGCCGTACTTGGCATGGCTGGCAGCCGCCCATTCATCCTGCATCTGGCGGGTGATGCCATGCAAAACGGCTACCCGGCCCGAGTCTACCGCAACCGGAGCAAAATCCTTGTAGCCTAATGGAAACAGAGGGTCCTCCATTTTAATTGCACCGATCCGGTGTCCCTGAAAACGAATATCGCGGAGGAGAAAGGGAACCGATGAGAAATGGGTGGCGCCACCGGCCAGCACGATCTCGGCTTCGCCGGTTTTAATGGCACGCAAGGCGTACATCACCGCCGAGGTTCCTGATACACAAGCCTTGTCAAAGGTACAGCACGGAGTGTTAGGCGGCATCCCCGCTTTGAGCAGGCTCTGTCGGCCGATCACCGGAGTGAAAACATCCTTGGTGTTGGAAGTGTCGCCACAGCCCCACCAAACTTCATCAACCTGTTCCGGCTTAAGGCTGGCTCGTTCTAAAGCAGCCTTCATTACATCTGCACTCAGATCAACGATGTCCATATCTTTCATGGTGCCGCCAAAACGCCCGAAAGGTGTGCGCACACCGCTGATGATTACAACGTCGTCGATATTCTTCTTGAACATATATCGTCCTCCAATCTGCCTATTTGTCGTACTTATAGAAGCCTTTGCCGGTTTTGCGGCCCAGTTCTCCTGCTCGAACCATCTGCAAAAGCAGCGGGGCCGGTTTGTATTGGGCACCCAGATCACGTTCCATGGTCTTTAGACCATTAACTACAACGTCGATTCCTACCAGATCAGCTAATGAGCAGGGACCGATTGGGAAGTTGCAGCAGAGTTTCATGGCCTTGTCTATATTCTCCGGAGTATTGCCGTCCATCACACACTTGGCGGCTTCGTTCTGCAGCACGTTCAACAGCCGGCTAACAACAAAACCGGCATAGTCCACCGCCATCACAGGTTCCCGGCCAATTTTTTTCACGTAGGCAGCCGCTTCATCCATGACCTCTGGGCTGGTAAGCCGGCCGGCAATCACTTCTACCCCCACCATCACCGGTACAGGGTTCATAAAATGGATCCCGCAGAAATTTTGGGGTTGAGAAACGGCAGATGCCAGTTCTGTTATCGGGAAAGTTGAGGTGTTGGAACCAATAATGGCGTTAGGTTTGCATGCCGTATCGACTCGTTTGAAGATTTCTTTTTTAAGCTCAATGTTTTCTGGAACCGCCTCGATGATCATATCCGCGTCCTTGACGGCTTCCTCCAGATTGGTGGTGACCTGAATCAGGGCGATTATTGCGGCAGCCTCATCAGCAGTCATCTTGCCTTTATTTGCCAGTTTATCAAGGCTTTTATTGATGGTACCCATGCCTTTTTCCAGAGCCAACTCGCTGATATCCTGCATGACAACGCTATAGCCGGCCTGAGCGGTTACCTGAGCTATTCCGTTACCCATGGTGCCGGCTCCCAGAACCGCAACTTTTTTAATCTCGAACACGATTATCACTCCTTCTCAGTACATTTACCTGCCTTTGAACTGTGGGACGCGCTTTTCCAAAAACGCGTTGATGCCCTCATCACGGTCTTCGGTAGCATAGCATGCGGCAAACAGTTCAATTTCCATCTGCAATCCCGAATCTAAATCCATATCAAGGCCGCGGCTAGTTGCCATCTTGGCCCATTCCAAAGCCCGGGGAGGTTTAGCAGCCAGAGTGTTCGCCAGTTTAATCGCCTCTTCCATCAGTTGGTCGTGGGGCACTACCCGATTGACCAGGCCCATTTCATGGGCACGGGCCGCACTGATGCTCTCGCCGCTGAAAATCAGTTCTTTTGCCCGGCCCTCGCCGATTAAGCGCGCCAACCGCTGGGTGCCTCCCCCTCCTGGAATAAAGCCCAGACCAATTTCCGGCTGCCCGAACTTGGCTTTTTCCGATGCGATGCGGATGTCGGCGCACATGGCTACCTCCAGGCCTCCGCCCAGAGTATGGCCGGGGAGAGCAGCAATGACCGGTTTGGGACAGTTCGCGATCGCCTGCTGACTGGTTTTGGTTCGCAAGGCAAAAGCGCGTGCCTCCAGAAAAGAGCATTGTTGCAGTTCACGAATGTCGGAACCGGCAGCAAAGGCTCTTCCGCCTTTGCCTGTTAATACAATTACTGCCACTTCGTTGTCGTTCGCCAAATCAGTAAAAACCTGTCCCAACTCGAAGAAAACTGTTGAATTAAGTGCGTTCAGGACTTCGGGGCGATTGATGGCAACAATCGCCACCTTATTTTCTTTGTTTACTTTAAGTGTCTTCAAATCTTGCATTTAGTCGCCCCCTCCAAATTGTTAACCGGCATGAACCATTTCAATATCTGGTTAAAGTGAGCTAAAAGAGCAATATAAAACTAAGCATGGCCAATATTAACATGCAAAAGTTTCTGCCCTGTTTTCTATACTGTTGGAAACAGGGATAATCCCGCATTTTTAATTATATAGAGATATTCGGGGTAGATCATAAGTTTGGTTGCCAAGTATTCAACCTTGCAGCATTGGTTGAATAGCAGTTAACTATTTGGGATTCAAGCTGGAAAGAAAAAAGTTCAGGCGTTGGCTTTTGTGTAGGCAAAGGTAAGTAGAATTAATGCTAACTCGCACTGATAAGGAACCATCCGGTGCGGTTTAGAGGCGTCAAAGAATACCGAATCCCCGGTGTCTAGAACATAATCATTTTCACGAAATTCGAGTTTAAGACTGCCGGATAATACGAACACAAATTCATATCCGTCATGGGTGACAAAGCGAGCCGTATTTCTGGCATCACTGTGGATAGCCAAAAAGATATTTTCCATTCTGGCTTCCTTGGATCCTGCCAGCCGGTGGTACTCATAACCAGCTTTACTGCTCATGTGGTTGGCCGAAAACCGTTTTCTGTCCTTTTCCTTGACCACGGTAATCATTTTGCGAGAAGGGGGATCCTCTAGCAGATCTGATACGGTAACATCCAAAGCTCTGGCAATATCAAGCAGTAGATCCAAGTGAATTGAAGCTTTGTTGGCCTCAATCTTGCAAATGAGACTCTTGGTCACATTACATCTGGCAGCCAGTTCCGTTTGAGTAAGACCATTTTCTATTCGGATCTCACGAATTCTTTCTGCAACATTACATCTGGTCGACACAATCTCATCCCCCTTGCCAAACCCAACATGCTACAGAAATAGTATTTGACCGATTTTAATTGATATCTAAAAACGCTCCTGGTATTATAATAAGTGGCGACAACAAGTATTCTGGGCTGTTTTATATTTACATTATAACAATTATCTATTGACATTATATACCGCAATTATTGCGCATTCAAGGCTATCATCTTCTCGGCATGCTAAATAAACATATGCGGCATAGATTCTTAACCATTGACGATGAAAATCCCCATTCGCATTGTTGCATTATTATTGCCGTAACCAAACGCCTCAAAGGACGATAACTATAATATATTTTAAAAGGAGGTAGCGGCATGTTTAGCCTGGATGGGAAAGTGGCTCTGGTAGTCGGAGGAAGTGGTGCTCTTGGAAAAGCAATTACCCTTGGTTTGGCAGAGGCCGGTGCAGATGTAATTCCAGCTAGCCGGAACTTGGAAAATAACCGGGGGTTAGCTGAGGAGGTACATGCGCTGGGACGGCGCTCTTTTGCCACTTCGGTTGATGCAACAGATCGGGCACAGATGCAAGAACTGCTTAATAAAATTACCACTGAGTTTGGCCATATCGATATCCTGGTTAACATGGCCGGTACGCTTTTCAAGAAGCCCATGTTTGAGCTGACTGATGAAGAGTGGGATAAGACCATGAGTGTTAATCTGAAATCAATGTTTGTTACCGGAACAGTGGTAGCCGAAAAAATGCGGGACCAAGGTGGCGGTACGATCATCAACTGTGCTTCTATGGGCTCTTTTTTAGGTGTCAAGCGTTCCTCGGCTTATTGCGCCAGCAAAGGCGGGGTTGTCCAATTAACCAAGGTTATGGCAATTGAATGGGCACCCTACAACATTAGAGTAAATGCAGTAGCGCCAGGATGGTTTAAAACTCCACTGAACGAGATGTTTTTAAGTCGGCCGGAGGTGCAGGAGGCAATTTGTAGCCGCACACCCCTCGGCCGCTACGGTAAACCGGAGGATTTAATTGGTGCTCATGTGTTTTTAGCTTCAGAAGCATCAGCATTTGTAACAGGCGCTGTCCTGCCAGTAGACGGCGGCTATCTATCATACGGAGCTTAACGAGAAACTATATCTTTAATAAACCTATATCTTCAACGCTGATGTGGCTCAGGGGTAGAGCAGCGCACTCGTAATGCGCAGGTCGCGGGTTCAAATCCCGCCATCAGCTCCAATATTTGCAATGCCTCCAGGGGTTTTCCGGAGGCATTTTTTGTGTGTTTTGCGCGACTTGGTGCCGAGTTGGTGCCATACCATATTTTTCTATTTTCTAAACAAAGCCTCAAGCTTGTCCGCCGCATCTTTTTGCATCCCCGGCATCAGGTGGGAATATATATCATAGGTGATCCGAATGCTGCTGTGTCCCAGCCGCTCAGAAATGATTTTGATGTCAACGCCCGCCTGCAAGAGATGGCTGGCGTGAGTATGGCGCAGGCTGTGAAGATTCAGCCTGGGTAGCTTGATAATATCCATTTCACGCACTTTTTTGCAGCAATGAGGGCAGATTTCCTCGTTTTTAATCAGATTGTTGCACGTTTTATGAATCTTTACCCTTCCCAAAAAATCAGGAAGCCAGCTTGTGGGTGTGTCGGGGTGCATAGGCTTGCCATTGTGCTGAGAGAACACCAGGTCGCCGTCCTGATATTTTTCTCCGTAAAAAAGCCTGGCCTCATTCTGCAGCTTTTTTTGATGCTTGAATACATCAATAACCTCTTTTGAGATATGGATCGTTCGGCGGCTACGCTTGTTTTTTGGCGGCTTAAAAAATAGACCTTTAGCCAGAGTATAGGCCAGGGATTGCTTGACGGAAAGGGTGCCTGTTTTCAGATCAATATCCTTCCAGCGCAAGCCAAGAAGCTCGCCGCGGCGCAGGCCAGTTCGGACAGCAGCGAACAGCAGGGGAAAATAGGTTGTTTCTTTGGCGCCCTGCAGCATATATTCAACCTGGTCGCTGGTTAAGACTTTGATGCCGTCCTCCAGGCCATCATCTTCGATAACTTACGGGGGCCTGGGTAGTTCCACGGCGTTGGCCGGGTTTATGGGAAGGAGCGAAGAAGCTGTATTACCCTGTTTTGGACAATTTGTCAACCGGTATCGGGAGGAACTTAATGTACAAAACAAGGTCATTTGGAAAACTGCGCACAGAGAGTGTTTGGGCCGGGGGCGGAAGCTTTGGCCTGACTACGAATGGAGCGTTAAACCTCTGGCGCAAAGAACAATACGCCCATTTTGCCCAAAGGCACCCCCGAACAGCAATAGGCCAGCGCAAAGACTTAATAATGCTTTTTGTGGTTGTGGATGGGAGGTCAAGCACCAACAGGGGCGTTACAGGGCGTCAGCTGGCGAACATCATGCTAGAGCTAAAAGCTTGGGATTCACTGAATGCTGACGGGGGAGGCTCTTCAACCCTATGGTTAGGCGGAAAAGTTTTGAATAAACCAAGTGATGGCAAGGAGAGGTCAGTCGGGTCTGTTCTTTTAGTTTATTAGTTACCCGGTTCCTAGCCGGGATACTGAACATTGAAGGGAGCGATGGGGGTGGAACTATCTCAAAGAGTAGGTAATCTTGAGGTAACCGCAGGACGGCATCACGAAAGGCTTGAAAAATTGGAACAGTACCAGGAAAAGCAAAACAGCAACTTTCAGAAAATCGAAGCAAAGCTAGATCGGTTTACATGGTGGCTGGTTCTAACGCTGGGCGGAGTATTGACCTCGCTTATTCTATTGCTTGTGAATTTGAGCCTGGGCAGGTAGAGCAGGTAGAAAGGAGGAGAAAAACATGGACTTGGAACTGTATGGAGTAAGCGCAGTATTGCTGATTATCGGCATCGTGCAGTTGGCGAAGAGTGTTGGTTTTAATAGTAAATACGGAGGAATCCTTGCCGTAGCCTTGGGCGTTCTCGCTTCTGTAAGCTATACATTATTTGCTCAAACCGATGTTATCCGGGCGGTAGTTATAGGTCTGGCATTGGGGTTATCGGCTGATGGTTTGTATTCTACCGTGAAAAATTCAAAGTAATAAGCTGTTTTTGCACACAAAAGGAGAGGAAGGTGGTTTGGTTGCCAAGGATTTTCATTGATCCTGGCCATGGCGGCAAAGACAGAACCAACAGAGGCCCCACCGGCTATATTGAGGCAGACGGTGTGCTGGACATTGCCCTGCGACTAAGGCTTCTGCTTCAGGCAGCTGGTTTTCTTGTTCATCTAAGCCGGGAGACAGACAGCACCGTTAACCTTTATGACCGCTCATCAAAAACAAACAACTGGGGGGCAGATTTGTTTGTTAGCATCCATACCAACGCCCATCCTAACCCATCTGCAAATGGAGTAGAAGCCTGGCACTCCCTAAACGGAGAGTGGGGAGGGCAATTTCACGCCGAAGCAAAACGGGTGGCAAATATTGTGCAGACAGAGTTAGTTGCCAGAACAGGGCTGCGGGACAGGGGCATAAAAACAAGGCTGATAGAGACCGCGGGAAGTCCGATCCGGGGGATGGATTGGTACGCAGTCATTCGCCGGACCAAGTGTCCGGCGATTATCATAGAAGCAGGGTTTCACACCAACCCAACTGAAGAAGCTTGCTCAAGTCTCAAGACTATCAGCAAGAAATAGCAGATGCAATTGCTGCAAGCCTGGAAAAAGCCTATCCTAAGGCCAGACAGGAACGTATTGCCGAGCTGATGAAAGAGAATAAAGAACTTGCTCAAAATATCATTCAGATAAAAACAGAACGCGACAAGTTAAAAATGGCAGTTAAACGTATTCAGGAAGTGGTAATGGAGTTTGAGCCATGACCACAGAAGCATTAACCCCCAGGCTACGGTCCGGGGGTTTTTATTTTTTTTATGGATTTTATGGATCTAAAGCTTAATATTTTTACTGCCGCTTTTTTAAAAAATCCCTTTCCCGGAATAAAAGAACACAAAAAAAAGAGATATAGATTATTTTTTAATCTTATGAGGCGATTTTTGGAGCTCAAGGCTCTTGACAAATCATATTAGGTGTATATTTAGTGTGTACTTGTTCCCGAAGAAAGGATATAATATTTCCAGAAAAGAAAAAGGAATTTTTCTATTTCCGTTCAAAGGTAGGTTTTTGTGTTGGCTGAACCCCTACAATTTTGTTTATACCATGGGACAACTGTAGATAAGGGGCAAAGTATATTAGTACAACAGAAATTCCTGCCATCAAGTGGGAACAGGCACTGGTTAGGAGATGGCATTTACTTTTTTGAACAGGAGAAAGATGCTGTACAATGGGTAGAAAAGTACGGGGAATATGTCGTTTTAGAAACGAATCTATCAGTACCACCCGAAAGATTTTTTGACCTATTAAACGAAAACCAACGAGAAGCCTTTGAGTATGTTATGGAAACAATTTTAGATAACGCCGAACAGCATAATTTGCAAATTTCCCGTAAGGATAAAATTGACGGATATGTAATAAATTTTATGTGCAATGTTTTAAATTTTCCCATAGACATCGTAAAAGCTGCTTTCTATTTTGAAAACGATCGTTTTCGCCGATATATAGAGAAGTACGGAGCAAGTCCGACGAGAATGCGTGTTGCTCAAATCCAGTATTGTCTTAGAAATGAACGATGTATCATAGAAATTAGAAAAAAGGTGGAGAGAGCCTCATGATTATCAAGGAAGATATCCGCAAGGCTTTAGACAGGTATTTCAATTCTGTAGAGAAAGAACAATTTATGCAAGACTTAACACAAGCTGGATTTACTGTTTGTGAAAGAGTAACCGGATTTGAGGTCATTAAGGCTACTTACACCTTTAGCACTAAATATTTTATGCCTAAAGATATAAATGAACAAGATTATGCAATTGGAGAGGTTGCCTAATGGACAAGTCTCATTATGCTAAACTTCAGTTCAAACATTACGTTGTTGAGTTTTTGGATTTTAAAATTAATCCTGAGTTCAATTCCGATGATGATTCTATTGAAATTGAGCTTGGTTTTAATTTTGATTTAGAAATCTATTCAGAAAATAATTCTGCCCAACTCAGCTTGGGGTGTGAGATCTTCAAAGACTATATAGAAAAGGGATTACCTTTTTATATGAACACGAAATTAGTGGGATATTTTGGTTATGATTTTTCAATTGAGGAAAAAAATCTTGCAAAAATGTTGAAGATTAACGCCACTGCTATCCTTTTTCCTTACTTAAGAGCGATCGTAAGCACTGTTACATCTTTATGTTCGGTTCCAACCCTTTTGTTGCCAACCATTAATATTCATAAACTCTTAGAAGAAAAAGACAACCGTGATGGACAATAGGCATTTTTAGATTAAATCAGAGCCGTTCATTACAATAGAGCTTACCCCTCTCTTCGGGGTGAGCTTTTTTGTTTAGGAGGTTAAAGTATGGTGCTAATGATGCTAGTCTCGAAGGACCTTTATTATGAAGGTGAAATTGTTGAAGTTCCAAACAGCACCGGTCGGGCATGGGTCGGCCTGGGCCTGGCCAAAGAGGCCTGCCCCGAGTGCCATGCTCCTTTGATCCATGAGGGCGGCTGCATAGCATGCTATTGCTGTGGGTTCGCGAAATGCGGGTAGGGGTGAATAGCCATGTCCAGGATAATCAACAAGCCGGTGCAGGTGAAGGCCTCCAGCTCATATTTTCCAGATATGATGTTGCCGAGGATGTTCCGCTACCGGGATTCTATTTTTGCTGTGAAGGTCCTGGAGGTTTGGAAGGACATAGGAGAGTGGTGGAACGGGGAAGCCGAAAAGATTTTTTACCGGGTTGCAGCTGCCGGCGGAAGTGTATTTGAGCTGTACCAGGACTTGGGAAGCAAGAGATGGTTTTTGTATAAGGTGTATGACTAAACCAAAATCTCCTGGCATATTTTGTACCAGGAGGTGATAGTATGCTGGAGTGCAGGCATAGGATGAGCTGCAACCCTAACTGCTGGATGTATATAACTAAAGAGGGGTTCCATAAGGAGCAAAAAACGCACTGCGTGTTGCAAGTAATTTGGACAAAGCTGGAGGAAATAGAGGATCACGATTATGATTACGCCAGCTCAAACCATGATCATGATTATGAATATGCTGGCCGTTCCCACGAACACAAAGAGAAATTCATAGCGCCAGGAGGGATTAAGCCAAAGCAGTTTCCGTGACCTTTTGAAGACTGAATTCTATCTCCAGTGCCGCTCAACCAAGGGGCGGCTTTTTCCTGTTCATGGCAGGAATTACCATTGCGGCCGTCGAAATGCTTGTTCGAGGTGAGGGCGATGGGCAGAGTACGGAACAGGTTAAAATATTGGCGGCATCGGCACCAGATGAACCAAACCGAGTTTGCCCAGTTGCTAGGGCTTCAGCAGCAACAGTACAACCGGTACGAACGTCAGACAATACAGCCAACACTGGTAACAGCACTGATCATAGCGGCTAAAATAAAACAGCCGGTTGAGGAAATTTTTTATATCGAAGAGTATGCCCTGGGGGATTAACCCCAGGGTTTTCTGTTTTATGGGAATAATTTCTTTGCCTAATTTTACGCTAGGACAGGCAAAAAATTCGGCAAAGAGCATAAAACAAGTGACGCAATGCCCGCCTCCTAAAAAGGCGGGTTATTTTACGCCCACAGACCTGAATCCGCTATTTCATAGGTGGGGAAAGTTTGACGCTCACAGAGGAAAGAAGGGGAGGTGACAAAATGTGACTATTCGTATTGCGTTTGAATTGATCTGTTTGGTAGCGGGAATGGTAATTCTAGGTAAGGCAGCCTGGATAGGAATTCAGGGAATCAGAATTAAAGATAACCGCGGCAAAGCAGTTTTTTTACACGCCATAATCGCCACTGTATTTGTTCAACTCTCACATTATCAGTTTGACATAGTAGTACCCGGCTAGTTTTTTGACCATTTGCTGGCCATTTCAAAAGGTAAAATTGGTGCCATTTTGGTGCCGCAAGGTGCCCTCTTTTGGCACCAATATTTGTGTTTGGAAAACCATCCCAACAGGGCTTAGGGCCTTGATATAACTGGCTTTTATAGGCTTTCGCTATCTCTGAAAATCTACCCCCCGGAATACTCGTAATGCGCAGGCCGCGGGTTCAAATCCCGCCATCAGCTCCAATGAAATTTATAACGCCGCAAGGTAATGCGGCGTTAATAGTTTCTTGCCCTTTTAGTACTTAATGAGACAGGCAAGCGACATTTTTATGCCTAAAACCATTTCTACATAAAATTAGGAACCATTTGGGGAGAGAACCATAATATAAATTAGGCAGCAGCCAAAAAATTATTACAAAGGAGGCTCCCCTGTATGTCATTAGGTTTTCTGCCAGGAAATCCTGGAGTTGGTGTCAGCAGACTTTTATTAATTTTCTTGCTTATCCTCTTCCTTTTTGATTTCAAATAGGTCCGACCAAGTCTGATGATGACAGGGGCGGTTCCCCTGTCTCTTTTGAAGAAAATTAAAGGATAATAGTGGGACAGGGAGAATTGCTTTCCTGTCCCTTTTTCTTGGGGGTGGTAAAGCATATCCTGGTGCGGGAGCAAGAGCAGTTTGATAAGATTTGCATAATATCCTTGGCAAAGGATAAAATATAAAAACTATAATGCCAAGTATCCAATTTGTTCTAAGGCCACAGCATATTAATGGTTGTGGCCTAGCTAATAAAAGTTATTTGATTTCGGAATACAATGTATTCCTGCCAGGAATAGCGCTGATAAAAACTCTTGATCTGCAAACCATTTTGGCAGAAGATAGTTCCATATTATCGGAAAATAGTCGCAATTATCTTGCAGGCTGCAGGTAAAAGGACAAGGTTGTCGAATAACATGTCATAAATAAACGATTGAAAAGATTGAATCAGCAATCTTTGCTAAGAATGGAGGGATTTTTGCAGACCTTTTAATTTTATAACAAGTAGCGGCCCCCGGATACCGCCAAATAAAAAGGAGATAATGAAAAACCCATGGAGAACGTGCAATTGACTGCGATTCACTGGATTTATATTTTAGTAGTTTTAGCAGTAATAGTAACTATGGTTATGCGCAGAGACACAGTCCTGCCGTGTATCGTCGGGCTTTTTGTTATTGGTTTTACTTTTACCGGCAGCCTGGTAAGCACCATCCAGATTATTTTTAATGCCTTGGTGGCTGCCGGAAATGAGTTTTTAGGCATTATTACTGTTATTTCCCTTGTTGTTGCCATGTCCAAGGCGATGGGAGATGTTGGGGTTGACAGGCTGATCATGCAGCCTGCCGCCAGGTTAATGGTTAGCCCAAATATTGCGTTTTTTGTAGTCGGTTTTGCGATGATGATCGTCGCCTGGTTTGTGTGGCCTTCTCCTGCAGTTGCTTTAATTGGCGCCCTGCTTCTGCCGGCAGCGGTTAGGGCCGGCTTGCCTGTAATCGGCGCTGCTGTAGCTATGAATATATTCGGCCATGGCATCGCACTCTCTAGTGACTGGATTATTCAAGGCGCCCCTGGGTTAAGCGCAAAATTTGCCGGCTTGCCTGATGCCACTGCTGTTACCTCTGCCGGGATTCCCCTATACTTTACCATGGCCGTTGTCACAGTTGGAACTGCTTTTTACATGTTGAAGCGGGACATGACAGCCAATAAACAGAAATTTGCTGCAGAAGCCTTGGCCTACCAGGAAACCAAGCCCAAGGAAACCAATCATAGTTCAGTGGCCAGCGTATTTGCTATTTTAATTCCTGTAGCTTTTGTTCTGGTGTTGATCGCAATGCTTATGCTGGACTTAAGAGGCGGGGATGCCACAGCGTTAATTGGCGGTACAGCCTTGACGATTACTGCCTTATTGTCTGTCATTGCATTTAAGGCCAATGCCTTGGAGCGGATTACTGACTATGTGCGGGATGGCTTTATGTTTGGAATTAAAGTATTTGCACCAGTTATTGTTATCGGAGCTTTTTTCTTCCTCGGCTCGGAAGGAACAGCTAAGGCAATTCTAGGTGAAGGCGCAACTGGTTTGTTAACCGATATCGGCAAGGTCTTAGCTGCTTCTGTCCCAATGAGCGCAGTGCCGGTTGCCTTTATTCAGATGATAATCGGCGGAATAACTGGATTGGATGGTTCTGGTTTTTCAGGATTACCCTTAACGGGTTCTTTAGCTAATACCCTTGGTTCGGCAATTAATGCTGATGTCGGTGTGCTGGCTGCCCTGGGCCAGATTTCTGCCATTTGGGTTGGCGGGGGTACAATAATTCCTTGGGGCCTGATTCCTGTAGCTGCCATCTGTGGAGTTGAACCAATGGAATTGGCCCGCCGCAACTTCTTGCCGGTTATAATTGGATTGCTGGCAACCACAGTTGTGGCAATTATAATGCTGTAGCTATTTGTATTAAGAAGCGCGCCAGCTTTGCCTGGCGCTTTTTTTATCAATTGTATGGAATATAGATTCATGTTATTATTTAAAATGCGTGGCAACAGTGAAATATGCTAGGTGAGGGACTATGTTATCTGAAAAGGACAAGCTAGAATATGAAGTTCTGAAAATCATCGCCGGTGAAGGAAAACCCTTGGGTTCCGGCCTGATCAGCCAGTCTTTGGCTGAACGGGGGTATGTTTTGAGTGAGGCTACTGCTGGCCGCTTCTTAAGCGAGTTGGATCGCAAGGGGCTTACCCAGAAAGTAGGGTTCCAGGGCCGCTTGATTTCCCTGAAAGGACAGCAAAGACTGACCGATCTGCAACTTTCTGAGGAGCGTTCAAAATACGGTTTTAGGTTTTTAAACTCCCTTGATTCCAAGGGAAAGGACGACCTGATTGAAATCCTGGTTGCCCGCAGGGCAATGGAAAGAGAGCTGGCCCGGCTGGCTGCCATTAATGCTACAGAATCGCAAATTAAACTGTTAAAGAAAATCTATCATGAGCAAGAAAGATATGTTTCCCGGAATCTAGTCTCTGCGGAACAGGATATCAGATTTCACCGGGTAATTGCTTATTCGGCTAAGAACAAGGTCCTGGCTGCGGCCCTGGATTTGATCCGGCAGAACAGCCAGTTAACTCCCGTACTGGAGCATATCAGGACAAAAGTGGAAAAGAGGGTGGCTGTTGAGCACGCCAAGATACTGCAAGCAATCGAAGCGAGAAACCCTGAGGAAGCAGACCGGGCCATGGTGGAGCATCTGGAAAGCCTGGTCCGGGATGTAGTAAATTACTGGGCCCAAGCCAAGGGGAAAATATAGGCTGCCAAAACCCTAATCCATCAGGAACAGGGCTTTCTTTTTATTATGGAAAAAATATTTTTAATGACAGGATTTTTTAAGGAAATGTAGAAGAAACTAAGCAAGCTCATCACTGATGAGGAGGCTGAAGAATGGACCCATATGATTTAGGGTTATTCCGGGATAACCCATACAAAGAAAAGATGGACATCAGAGGGAGGCTTGTGGTTGTCCTGCAAGGGGCTTTGGATGACCGGCAGCTGAAACTGATCAAGACTATTTCCCGGGCAGTTAAACGGTATGAAGTCCACGAAATTATTTTGACGGACGAGGAGCAGTCTGGGCCAGGGGCAACGGTTAACCGGGTTATTTATATCGGTTTTATGGAAGTAACCAGGAGCGGGGTGATTGTATCCGGGGATGAGTTCTTCCTGGGGGACAGGTTGTTAGGGACTGTGGCCGGGTTTGATGAGACTCACCTGCCGAATCACTTGAACATTGTGATTCAGGCGGGTTCAGGGATCTATGCACCGGCAGTTTTGGGGGAAAAAATTGTCATCAGGCAGAAAAAGGAGGAAAACTAGATGAAAAAACCGAAATTTAAATTTCAAATGTACAAACACTTGCAGGCCAATCTGGCTAATATCTATGCCGAGGCTAAGAAGGCCGCTGACGAAATTGGCATTCCCGCAGAATTAAGAGGCAAATTTGGCTTGACTGGGGCCATTTCTGGTTGCCCTGCCCCGCTCAGGAATGATATTTTAGAGGCCGGAGAAAAAGGGGCGGTGGAAGTAGTCCCTTTAAGCAAGCTAATGGATGAAATAAGAGAAACTGTTAAAGATGTTTATGGGGACGGATATGATGCCGCTGCTACCAGCACCTGCGAGGCAGGTCTCTGGGTGACCTTTGATACCCTGTTCTCTCCGCCTATTACAGGCCGGGGAGACAACTATCGCGCCCGTTATATCGCCCCCTACGAAAAGCACTTGCATCACCAGGGCAGTTATGGCCGGCCCTTTCCTCCCAGGTTTAAAGAGCTTTTTGCAGACCGGGGCTCCACCGCAGGTGAATTGGGTTTCTCAGGCAAAAGGCAGAACAATCTTGATACGGTAATTGTTCCTTTAGAAGGAGCCAGATATGATGTGCACGGGATTAAGTATCACCCGGTACCAATGCTGGCAGATGTTGACCCCGAAGCCTCTATTGAAAAAATCGCTCTCCATGCAGAAATCCATGAGACTATGTTGACAGGCTTTACTTCCCTTGGCTATGATACCCCCGGGTATGGTTATCGGGTGAAAGATGATGCCGGGGTGCCGCTCCTGCAGAAATATCTGGCCGATTTAGCCCATTCCTACGACCTGCCTTATGTGGTAGATAATGCCTGGGGCTTGCCATTTGTCGGTTTTGATCCTGTCAAAACCGGCGCTGACATTGTGATTTACAGTATGGACAAGGCCAGTGGTGCGGCCACCAGCGGGCTCATTATCGGCAAAGAAGAATATATGGTTCCGATCCGCCGGGCTTTAGGGATGCACGGGGACAGGTGGGGGACTACCGCCTCTTATGGCAAGGCAGCCTACGTCACCTTTGATCCGGGCAAGGAGGCCCTGTTGACCCAAATCCAGGCCTTGAAGGTTTTGCGGGATAACCCTGCCCTTCTAACAAAACCCGTGGACGACCTGGAGCGGATTGTCAAGGAAGAGTTTGCCACTTTGCCAGCAGAGCTCCTGCAGGGGATAATCATCAGCAAGTCCTACAACTCTACTGCAGTAGAGGTCAACTATGAGGGCACCTGGAAAGATGGCCAAATGGGCATCCCCGTTTTTACAATTGAAGATATGTATTCTGGCACCAATATCTTGCAGACCGGCTGCGCACAGATGGGTATTATCCCAACTGTTGCTTATGATGCCAATATATACATTTCTCCTGGTTTGGGCACCACCGATGCTAACGGTCAACTATTGGAAGCTGAAGCTCGCTGGGCTGTAAAAGGTCTGGTCAGGCTGATTGAGATTGTCTGCAGGTACGCACAGGTAATTTGAGGTGACAGTTAAACCCGGCTGGAAACTAAGGATTTAATTTACTAACTGGGTTGCCAGGCTGTTGACTAAGACAACAGCCTGGCAAAAGCAAACTAAATCTGCAAAGGGGGATGCACTTGGTACGCACAGTGATTATCGGTGGGGGTTGGGCCGGAGTAGGGGCGGCTGTTGCAGCTGCTAAAGCAGGGAGCCGGGTAACTTTGTTGGAACGCACTGATATGCTCCTGGGTACAGGTCTGGTCGGCGGAATTATGCGAAATAACGGTAGATTTACTGCTGCCGAGGAGACCATTGCTATGGGTGCTGGAGAAGTCTTCGCAGCCATTGACAAGTGCGCTCGTCACCACAACATCGAGTTTCCCGGTCACAGACATGCAACTCTTTATGACGTAGCTTTGATTGAGCCTATAATAAGAAGTCTTTTGCTGGAGCACGGGGTGGAGATCAAGTTTTTTAGCCGGGCTGCTGATGTGGAGATGGCCGGAACGAAAATAGCCGCAGTTTTACTGCCAAACGGACAGAAGGTGACCGGGGAAGTATTTGTAGATACAACTGGTTCAGCCGGTCCTATGGGCAACTGCGCAAAGTACGGCAACGGATGCGCCATGTGCGTCCTCCGCTGCCCTACATTTGGTGGTCGGGTCAGCATAGCGGCCAAGGCTGGTGTGCAGGAGTTTATGGGTAAAAGATCAGACGGGGCAATAGGGGCTATGAGCGGCTCATGCAAATTATTAAAAGAATCCCTGTCCCCTGGCATAGTTCGGGAACTGAACGCAAAAGGAGTTGTGGTGATTCCGATCCCCGAAAAACTGCGCAAGGGAGAAGGAATGCTTTCAACTAAGGCTTGCCAGCAGTATGCCCTGAAAGAATTTGCGGATAATATTATCATGCTCGATACTGGGCATGCCAAACTAATGTCTCCTTTTTACCCGTTAGAACTATTAAGGCAAATTCCGGGGTTAGAAAACGCCCGGTTCGAGGATCCTTACAGTGGCGGAATTGGCAATTCAATACGCTATCTGGCGCTATCTCCCCGGGACAATGCCCTCAAGGTTAAGGGGCTCGACAATCTTTTTTGTGGAGGCGAAAAAGCCGGCTTGCTCGTGGGCCACACTGAGGCCGTTATCACCGGCACTTTAGCCGGTTATAATGCAGCTTCTTATGCTGCAGGCCTGGATTCTTTGGTCATTCCCCAGAGTCTGGCCATTGGAGATGCTGTCGCCCATGTTAATGAAATGATGGACACCCCGGAAGGCCTAACAAAAAAATACACCTTTTCCGGTGCAGATTATTTTGTCCGCATGTTGGAAAAGGGTTTATACACGGTTGATGTGGATGCCATCAGGCTAAGAGTGCAGGAAGCAGGAATGTCAGGAGTCTTTGAAAGATCAGTCTTGTAGCATCCGGCTAGTCGAACAAAGTTACTGCCAAGGGTGTGGATAAATTGGATCTGAACATGGCCTGAGCGACTCTCTTATGTAGATCAACGCTCCCCAGGCTGCAGCAGTAATTTATGCCCCTAGCCGCCGCAGAACTAAAAATAGCGGTAAAGTCGGTTCCGATGCAATTGAGCTGTGCCCCTAAATCCAAGACTTTCCTTTTAAGTACTGTTTGAGGTTCAGCTATAACTACATCAATTTCGTTCCCCTTACCTGCCAGGAAATTTTGCACTAATGCTGGCACCATAAGTTCCCCCAGGCCCTCAGCGATGATCAGTATTTTTCCGTTTGAGGTTTTGGCCAGGGGGGCTAGACCGAGTACAGTTGTTCTGCCTGTTGTTTCCAGATAATAGTTTAGGTGTTTGGACGTCAATAATCTCTCATCGAGGAGGGAAGTTTTAATTCCCAAACTAACCACCTGGTGTGCCGGATATTTCTGCAAGATCACTGCACTGACGCGGTAGCTCTTGGCGGAAATGGATGAGCAGAAATAGACCTTATCCAAAGAACTTAATTTGTCTAAGAACTCGGGTGATACCGCCAGATAAAGCAGGAAAGTGTCCTCCCTCAGCTTGAGGCAGCGCAGCAAAACTGCGCCCGTCATAGTTGAAACTTTGGGTATTATGGTTCCGTTATGCAAATAATTAAGATAGACGCATACCTTTTGCCAATCGCAGTCACATAATTCTTTGTTGGCCTGTAAGTGGCTGCAAATCATGCATTCCTGCAACGTGGCAAGGATGCAGGGACAGATTTCCGAGTTGCAGACATCGCAAGGTTCAGTTTTTAATACCTGCATGGTGGTCACTTCCTCCCCGAAATTTTTGCATAATATGTTATGCTGATGTTTTTCAGATGCTACAAAATTGGGCCCCCAAGAGGAAAGGGGATGGTTTTTTGCCAAAAGTATTTGATTATGTGATGGACGGATTGGACATAGAAACATTTATTGCTTGCGACAGCGAGGAGGAAGGACGGCAACTGGCCAACAGCCTCCTGCAGGAGCTGGGTTTTTCGGATTATGATATTGTATTTATTCAGTTTCATGGCCCCGGGGTGCGGCTTAGGGCCAGGGCCTACCTCCACCGGTCTGGCGACCGTTACGGGTGGTTGATAGGAGAAAGGGAAAGAGGAAAATAGATGGAACAAGTGTATTCAAAACACGTTCTTTTAGTTCCTTTTGATCCGGTTCATGACATCGGCTTAAAAATGATCCAGCGTGGTTTGGAAGAGGCCGGGCACTGCACTTATTTGCTTCCCCCTGACTTGACTCCGGAAGAAATCATTGGTGAAATACTGGTAAGAAAAACGGATATAGTTCTGCTCAGCCGTACTTTAGGTTACGGGGTGGCAGAGCTGTTAGGCCGGTTTATTGATATGGCGGATGCTGCCGGAATCAGGGAAAGGGTGCGGTTTGGCATCGGGGGGATGGCCATTAGGCCTGAACTGGCAGCCGAGCTTGGCTTTGACGGTGGGTTTGGTCCCGGAACCACTGTTGAGGAGGCTGTTGCCTTTGTTGAGGGACGGGAATTTCTGCGCCAAAAAGAACGGAGCTTTAAACAAAAAAAGGAATTGACCGCAGGCTATTCCTATCAGTACAGCCACCAAAACATCGGGAGCCTGTTAGGAAAAATAACCCAGGGAATACTGGATTGGTCCGCTGACAAAACCTCCCCGGGAGTAGAAAGGGCCAAACTGAGGGATGAACTATGGGATGTGATTCGCTGGCGTAATAGGGAAACCTTGCATGAATTCCTGACTGAGTACCCCAAACTTTGCGGTGAACAGCCCAGGCTGGCTTACACCAAGGGGATCATGCACCCCAAAACCCGCCGGTTTACCCGGGAAGAAGTAATTGCTCTGGAAAAATATGTTGAAGACACCAAAAGTCGCATGGTAGTGCCAAGCATCCAGCATACCCGGCAGAAACCAGTTATATTTAATCAGTACGGCACCGGATGTCCCTTTATGGATGTGGGCCATATTAAAGTCAGTGAGGCCTGGGGGGCAGATGGTGTGGTCCATTTCGACCCTTCCTGGGGTGCCCGGACCGAAGGCTTTCTTGATGGTTTCTTAACCCACCAGGAAGACGGCACGGTGATTACCCCCGCCAACCTGAACCGGATTCACCAGGCGTTGGAGCCTAGTACCCTCTGGCAGGTAAGAGCTCACAGGGGCTTGAATACACCTGAAACTGTCGTCTTGGCTGCCAAAATCGGGGCAGACCTGACCAAAATCAATATTTGCTACGGCGCATTGGGGGCAGGCACAGACCCGGCCCGGATGACTATTGACGGAGTTTGGGCTGTGCGGTATGCGGCTAAATATGGGCTGCCCTTTGATGTGGTTACCAACGAAGAATTATGTGGTGTTCCGGCTTATAAGGCCTTTGCCGGAATGCTGATTACTGCTGACCTTGCCCTCAGGCTTGGAGCCAAGCCAGTATTGCAGCCACTGTTTTGCTTTTCTCCTGAAGTTATGATCGGAGGGCAGATGGCCGACAATTATGTAGATTTTAATGTCGCCAAGGTATTGGCACTAAGAGCTGTGCTCCATGCTCCTGTCTGGCCTGGTGCACCAATTGGCTTTTTAACCCATACGGAGGACAGGGTGCAGTCTGCAACTACTACCGCCCTGCATGCCTGTTTGGCCGCTTTGCTGGATGTCGATGCCATTACTATTGCTTCTTCCGATGAAGCATACTCTGGAGGCCCGATTACAGTGCCGGCAAAAGTCGATACCCTAAAGGCAGTAGGAGAGGGACTGCGCTTTTTTGGTCATACCAATATAGTTCCTACAGCCAAGGCCTTTGATTGGAGTCAGGATATTCTGCAGGGCATCGAAGAAGTCTTGGACAAAGTTGCTGCCTCAGGCGACTTTGTCCAGGCTCTTTATGATGGCCTGCTGGGGAGCCGGGAGGAGGGCGCATACCCGGGAAGGGCAGGAAAGGGAACAGTAACCCCTCGATGAACCCGATCGTGATCGGAATAACCGGAACGGCTAAAAATACCGGCAAGACTACTGCCACAGGCGCATTGTCTGAATATTTTGCTCATCACCAAACCCCAGTCGGCATCACCAGCATTGGCTATGATGGTGAAAGGGTTGATAATGTGACGGGCTTGCCGAAGCCCAGGCTGCACCTGAAGCCAGGGACACTGGTCGCACTTGCCGAAAAATGCCTTGCCGCCAGCAGCGCCAGGATCAATGTCCTGGCAAGGAGTGATATTTTCACCCCTTTAGGCAGGGTTATTTACGGCCAGGTGACCAGCGAAGGACTGGTTGTTGTTGCCGGACCGAATAAAAGCCGCGAACTGCGTCAGGTGATCCATCGTTTGGCTGAGATTGGCGCAGGCTTAATTTTAGTCGATGGGGCCTTAAACAGGATTGCACCTATGGTTGAAACCACAGGCATTGTATTGGCTACTGGCGCAGCCAAAGAAACCAATGTTGAGAAACTTGTTTGGCAAACCAAGTCTATTGAAAAAATTTTCTGCCTGCCGCAGGTGAGTTTAAAACATTCCCTGGAAAAAACCATCATTTTAAGCCAGGATTTATCAACTATCCTGGCCGAAGGATCGCCATCTATGCTGAGCGAGGCTAGCCTGCGGGACTTGTTAGCAGAATGTTCCCCTGGGGCGGGAGCTGTATTGGTTCTGCCGGGCATCGTATCCTTAAATTGCCTGGCGGAGCTATTGCCCTGGATGAGCGAAAAATTGTCGTCGGTTATTTTTAGAGATCCGGTAAAATTAATGGTTACCGGCGATGTGGTCGCAGTAACAAATTTCATTGACCAGGTAGAGGCTAAAGGCGGTCAAGTAGGCTATCTCTGGCCATTAAAACTAATTGCCGTAACTGTTAATCCCTTTTATCCCCGTTACAGGTATGAATATGCGGATTACCTGGCGGAGTATGTTGATGCCAGGCACCTGTACAGCGCAATGGCTCAGGCTCTAAGCGTGCCGGTATATGATATATTTGTGCATGGGGTTGAAGAACTTGCGCAAAAGATTCGCCATCTGAGTTCAGATGCATGCACATTTTAACTGGCGTAACCAGCCCCTTGACTTTTCTCTTGAGTTGATTTATAAAATAATCTTGAGGGAAAATGATGCGAAAGGAGTGAGCACTGTGCCGACCTATGAATATAAGTGCCTCAAATGCGGCATTTTTGAGCAGTTTCAAGCCATTACTGAAAAACCTCTGGAACAGTGCCCTGATTGCTATAATCCGGTTCAACGGCTGATCAGCAAGAACGTGGGCATCATGTTTAAAGGTTCCGGTTTTTATGTCACCGATAACCGCAAGAGCGGCGGAACAGGCGATGATAAACCGGCTAAAAAGGATGATCCTGCCTCTACTCCGCCGGCAAGCTCCGGTCCGCCTGCTGCCGCTAGTTAAAAACCAAGATACTTATTGTTAACCTGCAGGCCTTCATTGGCCTGCTTTGCTTTTGGGGCGCCGGTGGGCCCGAAGAAAAAAGGAATATCTGCAATACTGTAGAATTTGTTATTTTATAGTTTATTGAATGGATGATGAAATTTTGCAGGACCTAAAAAACCAGATGAGTGTAATCCTGAATTCCACCCATGAGGGAGTTATGGCTGTTGACAGCCAGGGCAGGATTACGGTTTTCAACAGGGCTGCGGAAGAACTGACCGGAGTCAAGGCCAAAGACGCTATTGGCCGTCTGGTTACTGAGGTAATCCCCAATACCAGGCTGCACCTTCTGCTTCGAACCGGCGCGACTGAGCTGAATCAGCGGCAGCAGCTCGGCCATATCACTATTGTTACAAACCGGGTTCCGATCAAGGACGTGTCGGGAAAGATTATCGGTGCTGTAGCAGTATTTCGCGATATCACAGATGTAATAAACCTGGCCGAAGAGGTTACTAGCCTGAAAGAGACCCAAATGATGCTGCAGGCCATAATCAATTCCACTCAGGACGCCATTTCCGTTGTGGATGAAAATGGCATGGGTCTTTTGATTAACCCTGCTTATACTCGTTTAACCGGCTTTACGGAAAAAGACGTGATCAATCAACCGGCGACCGTAGATATTGCTGAAGGGGAGAGTATGCATCTCCAGGTATTAAGGACAGGCCAGCCGGTCAAAGGAGTACCAATGAAGGTCGGTCCGGCGCGCAAGGCTGTGCTGGTTGACGCGGCACCCATCGTGGTAAGAAATGTTCTCAAGGGGAGTGTAGCAGTCATCCATGACGTATCGGAGATTTTCCGCCTGTCCGAAGAATTGGATTCAGCCCATCGGCTGATCCGCCGTCTCGAAGCCAAGTATTCGTTTGACGATATTGTTGGAGTAAGTGAGGAAATCACTTATGCAATAGCCCAGGCAAAAAAAGCTGCTGAGATCCCCGCAACAGTCCTATTAAGGGGAGAAAGCGGCACTGGCAAGGAATTGTTTGCTCACGCCATTCACAACACTAGCCTGCGGCGGCGGGGCCAGTTTGTTAGAGTAAGCTGTGCCGCCATTCCGGAAAGTCTTTTGGAGAGCGAGCTCTTTGGCTATGTGGAAGGAGCCTTTACGGGAGCAAAGGTCAGTGGGCGCCGTGGATACTTTGAGGAGGCTGATAAGGGGACCCTTTTTCTCGATGAAGTAGGCGAAATAAATCTGACGGTACAGGCAAAGCTCTTGCGGGTCCTGCAGGAAAGGGAAATTGTCCGGGTGGGTGATAATAAACCGGTATCAATCAATGTCAGGATAATTGCCGCAACCAATGCCAATCTGGAGGAAAGAGTAAAAAAGGGGCAGTTCCGGGAAGATTTGTACTATCGTCTGAATGTGGTCCCGGTCTATATTCCTCCTTTGCGCCAGCGCAAGGCAGATATTCCCCACCTGGCAAGCTATTTGATTCGCAAATTTAATCAAGAGTATGGCCGTAATGTGACCGGAATCTCTCCCGGAGCCTTGAACCGGCTAATGGATTATTTCTGGCCGGGGAATGTGAGGGAATTGGAAAATATTTTGGGGCGTGCGATTATTAACCTTGGTTACGGACAAACCACTATTGAGGCGGAGCACCTGCCACCACTAGTAAGTTCTTTGGAAACCCAGATCTCTGGAAGTTGTGGTATGAGAACCGATCGTGTTCACTGGACTGGGGGAGCCCTGGAGGAAATGCGGAATAAATGGGAAAAAGAAGTTGTTGCTGAAGCCCTTGCCCAGGTTGGCGGAAACCGGGCCAAAGCAGCCGAACTCCTGGACATTTCTATTCGCAGCCTTTATCAGAAGTTGAGAAAGTTTGGCATCTCATAAGATGCAACTGTCTGCAGTGCAAAAAAATGCACGTGCAAAATGTTGCATTCACCCATGACACCAACCAGACAACCTGACGCATAAAAAAAGCAGGCATTGCAAGGGTATTTCATAATTATCAGGAAGGGTGCCTTTTTGACGAAAGTGGCACCCTTTTTGCATTAAAAGTAAGTTGTCGGTAAGTTATTGATAGTTTGTTTGCCTTTGCAGACGGGAGGGTTGTACAATGAATATCCTGAAAGAAATGGAATTATTTAACTATGAAAACTTGGTCTTCGGCCAGGACCGGGATTCCGGTTTAAAAGCTATTATAGCCATTCATGATACTACACTGGGTCCAGCTCTGGGCGGGACTCGGATGTGGGCTTATTCGTCGGAAGAAGAAGCTGTATGGGATGTGTTGCGTTTAGCCAGAGGGATGACTTATAAAGCTGCTGTTGCCGGTTTAGAATTAGGCGGGGGCAAAGCGGTAATAATCGGCAATCCTAGGCAAGAAAAAAGCGAGAAATTGCTCCGGGCTTATGGCCGCTTTGTCGATACACTAAAAGGCAAGTATATTACTGCGGAGGATGTGGGTACCTGCCAGCAGGATATGGATATCATCAGCCAGGAAACTGCTCATGTTGTGGGAGTTGACCCAGCCAAAGGCGGCAGTGGGGACCCTTCGCCCTTTACGGCTTTGGGTGTTTTTCATGGCATGAAAGCAGCTGCAAAATTTGTTTACGGCAGTGAAAGCCTTGCGGGGAAACGGGTAGCGGTGCAGGGAATAGGCAATGTAGGATATCACCTGTGCAATTTGTTAGCCGAAGAAAGGGCCGAACTGGTAATCACCGATATCAACCAACCTGTTGTTGAGGAGGCAGTTCGGGAGTTCGGGGCGGATGCTGTTTTGCCGCAAGATATATTTTCTGTGCAGTGCGATATTTTTGCTCCTTGTGCACTGGGTGCGGTGATTAACGATGAGACTATTCCCAGGTTGAAATGCAGGATTGTGGCAGGCGCGGCAAATAATGTCCTGGCAGAAGAGTATCATGGAGAACGTCTGATCGAAAAAGGTATCCTTTATGTCCCTGATTATGTTATTAATGCAGGTGGGTTAATAAATGTAGCGGAAGAACTTTGTGGTTATCAGCGGCAGCGGGTAATCGACAGGGTAGTCAGGATTTATGACAGCGTAACTGAAGTATTACAGATTAGCAGGAGAGAAGCCATTCCTCCCTTTCAAGCTGCCAACAGGCTGGCCGAGGATAGGATTGCCAGCAGGAAAAACAGGGGGTCATTACAAGGAGTGAGTAAAGTTGGCTAAGAAGGGCTTGGCGCTTTTTGAAGAGGAGCGATGCAAAGGTTGTGAACTTTGCATTACCGCTTGCCCAAAAAAAATTGTGTATCTGAATGGGCGATTAAACCAGTCTGGCTATCCCGTCGCCGGGGTGACAGATATGAATGAATGCATTGGATGTGCCATGTGCGCCTTGATGTGCCCCGATCTGGTGATTACTGTGAAAAGGGGGGAAGCCCCTTGCGAATGATGATGAAGGGAAACGAAGCAATCGGAGAGGCAGCTGTAAGGGCTGGATGCCGTTACTTTTTCGGATATCCCATCACGCCGCAGAACGAATTGCCCGAATACCTTTCCTATCGGCTGCCTGAAGCAGGCGGGGTATATCTGCAGGCGGAAAGCGAAATTGCAGCTATTAATATGGTATTCGGGGCTGCCGGTGCCGGAGCACGGGTACTGACGTCTTCTTCCGGACCTGGGATCAGCCTGAAGCAAGAAGGAATTTCTTTTCTGTCCGGGGCCGAGTTGCCCTGTGTAATAGTAAACATTATGCGCGGCGGGCCGGGCCTGGGGGGAATCCAGCCTGGTCAGGCGGATTATTTTCAAGCCACTCGTGGCGGTGGCCATGGTGACTATCGAACCATAGTTCTGGCTCCTGGCTCAGTTCAGGAAATGGCGGATTTTACTTATTGGGCCTTCGAATTGGCCGATAAATACCGGAACCCGGTTTTGATCCTGGGGGACGGGGTCTTAGGCCAAATGATGGAACCTGTTGTATTCCCGCCGGAGGCCAAGGCGGATCAAACAAATAAGCTTTGGGCCACAACAGGGTGCCGGGGCCGCCAGCCAAATATTATCAAGTCTCTTTATTTAAACCCGGAAGAGCTGGAAGAACAAAACAAAAAACTGCAGGAAAAGTTTGAGCTAATTATGCAAGAGGTTAACCGGGCGGAAAAATACCAGGTTGAAGACGCAGAAATAATTCTGATTGCATACGGCATTTCCGCGCGGGTGAGTTTGGCAGCGATTGATGCTGCCAGAGAAGAGGGAATCAAGGTGGGGTTGTTCCGTCCAATCACCCTATGGCCTTTTCCGGAAAAAATCCTTCTGGAATCGTTATCAAAGGCAAAGAAGCTTCTGGTTGTAGAAATGAGTGCCGGTCAGATGATTGAAGATGTCAGGCTGGCTGTTTGCGGCAGGTTGCCTGTCCATTTTTACGGTCGAACCGGGGGCATGTTGCCATCAGCCAAAGAAATTCTGTCCAAAATTAAAACGCTGGGAGGTGGGGCAAGTGGACGTAGTATTCGCTAGGCCCACATCCATGACCAAACAGAGGTTTCACTACTGCCCCGGTTGTACCCATGGCATTATCCACCGGCTGGTAGCTGAGGTTATCGATGAGATGGAAATCCGGGAAGACACCATTGGGGTTGCCCCTGTCGGGTGTTCCGTCCTTCTATATAATTACCTGGACATTGATATGCAGGAGGCTGCCCATGGGAGAGCTCCGGCCCTGGCAACAGGCATCAAACGGGTTTTGCCGGACAGGATGGTATTTACTTACCAGGGAGATGGGGATCTCGCCTCAATTGGGACAGCTGAAATCATTCATGCCGCTGCCAGGGGAGAGAACATTACTGCAGTCTTCGTTAATAACGCTATTTACGGCATGACTGGTGGGCAAATGGCACCAACCACCCTGGCTGGCCAGGCTACTACCACTTCTAAAACAGGCAGAAATATTCAATCGGCTGGCTTCCCCATCCGCATGTCGGAAATGCTGGCCACTCTGGATGGAGCGGCTTACATCAGCAGGGTTTCAATACACAACCCGGCTCATGTTATCAAAGCAAAAAAGGCACTTCGTAAGGCCTTTGAAACCCAGAAACGGGGGATTGGTTTTAGCATGGTGGAACTGCTTTCTACCTGTCCTACCAACTGGGGCCTGAAACCCACAGAGGCTTTAAAGTGGCTTGAAGAGAACATGATCCCTTACTATCCTCTTGGTGAATTTAAAATAAAGCAGGAGGTGTGATTCATGCAACATGATGTAATTATTGCCGGTTTTGGCGGGCAAGGAGTTCTGTTGGCAGGCCAACTTCTGGCTTATGCCGGCTTGATGGAAAACAAAGAGGTGGCCTGGTTTCCATCCTATGGTCCTGAAATGCGGGGAGGAACAGCCAATTGCACAGTAATTGTATCCCCAAGGAAAATCAGTTCGCCTGTGGTGGAAGAACCAAGTGCGGCATTGGTGTTAAACCTGCCTTCCATGCTAAAGTTTGAACCAATAATCAGACCTGGCGGGTTCCTGTTGATAAACTCCAGTCTGGTTGAGCGACAGCCGGGAAGAAAAGACATTTATGCCTATCTGGTGCCTGCTAATGAAATTGCCCAGAATTTGGGTCATATCAAGGTTGCAAATATGGTTTTGCTGGGAGCCTATTTGGAACTCACAGGAGCAGTATCCATGTCCAGCATGCTGAAGGCATTGGAGAAGACCCTTCCTGAACATCGACAATACCTCTTGCCTGTAAACCAAAAAGCCATGGAGATGGGGGCTCAGGCTGTCAGAAGAGTTTCTGCGATCGGTGCCTGAAACCAGAACTAACTATGTTCATTATTCTACCCTCATATATTTTCTTCCCTTTTTACGCCTGCGTACTGTCGCAGGCGTCTTTCTTTGGCGGGGGAATTGCTTTTCCCCAATACTGATTTCTGGTATAATGGTGGAAATAAAGGGGGGGACCTTTTTGTCAGGCGCAGAAAAAGCCTATGCCAGTGTTGTGATTGACCACAACAATCTCAAATTTAACCGTTTTTATGACTACCTGGTCCCGACAGGCCTGCGGCCGTTCGTTGAAGTGGGCTCAAGGGTATTGGTCCCCTTCGGTTCTCGTTTGCTGGAAGGTTATATTGTTGATCTGCCAGAAATACCGGGGACAAGTAAGGTATTAAAAGAGATCAATCAGATGATTGATAAAAACCCTTTGTTAAACAAGGAGAGCATCGAACTGGCCAGGTGGATGAGCGATACCTATCTTTGCTCTATGGCTGCAGCTCTCCGTTGCCAGATCCCTCCCAGTCCCCGGGGCCGCAAACAGTTAATCTGGCAGTGGACAGCCAGAGAAGATGCTGCCACAAAGGGTCTATTGGAGCATATCAAAGAACTGGACCCTGCTGCGGGCGACATGGCCAATTACCTGCAGCAAAGGGAATCGGTCGCAGAAGGGGTTTTAAAACGACGGTTTGGCATGAGTGCCTGGCAGTCGCTGGTGAACCTGCTTTTAGCCCACGGGCTGGTTAAAAGATCTATAAAAATGGGTCAACCCCGGGTTAGTGCTAAACCTTTAAAGGTCATTCTAACCTGCGATAGTCTGGTAGCACTTGCTGCATCAGAGGAGATGCGAAAAAAGGCGCCCCGCTTGGCCGATGCCCTGTCTCTTATGGCTGAATTAACCTCCTGCTGGTTAGATGATCTGGCAGATGCGGGGATTGCCCGCCGGCAAGTAGATATTTTAGTAGAAAAGGGTTGGCTTAAGCTAGAAGAAGCTTTGGAAATGCCGTCGATGGATCCGGAAGCCGCCTGTAGTGGAGAAACTGTACTTAACGAAGCTCAGGAGGCAGCTTTAACCCAGATTCTTTCTCAGTTGAATAAAAAGGAACCTGGTACTTTTTTGCTTCATGGGGTTACCGGTAGCGGCAAAACCGAGGTATACCTGGAGGCTATTCAAAGAGTCCTGCATGACGGGCGCCAGGCGATTGTGCTGGTGCCGGAAATTGCCCTAACCCCTCAGACATTGGCACGTTTTCAAATACGCTTTCCCGGCTTAGTCGGGTTATTGCATAGCGGCATGACCACCAGGGAAAGGCTTGATTCATGGTTAAAAATAAAAAACGGAGATACTAGGGTAGTGGTGGGGACCAGGTCAGCTGTTTTTGCCCCTTGCGCTAACCTGGGCCTGATTGTTTTGGATGAGGAGCATGAAACCTCTTACAAACAGGATGTGAACCCAAGGTATCATGCCAGGGAGGTAGCTCAAGCCCGGGCGAAAGGTCAGCAAGCACTTGTGCTACTTGCCAGCGCTACTCCGTCCCTGGAGACCTACTTGAATTGCGAAAACCAAAAGTACCAGCTTGCAATTATTCAGAACAGGCCCTGGGACAGAACAATGCCGGCAGTAAAGGTAATTGACCTGCGGGAGGAAATAAAGTCTGGCAATCACAGCGTTTTCAGCAGGGAGCTGCAGGCTGCTATTGCCAGGCGGCTATTGCAGGGGCAACAGGTGATTCTGTTTCTTAATCGCCGTGGATACGCTGGTTTTGTCTCCTGCAGGGAGTGTGGATTTGTCCTGAGATGCCCACATTGCGATGTTTCTCTGGTTGCTCATCAAGCTGGCACCCAACTCAGCTGCCATTACTGCAGTTTCCAAAGAGACATGCCTTCTCGCTGCCCAGAGTGCAGGAGTGAGCGCATCAGGGCTTTTGGACTAGGTACCGAAAGGGTTGAAAAAGAAGCTTTTGCCCTTTTCCCCACAGCCAGATTGCTGCGGCTGGACACGGACACGACTAAAACCCGGGGAGCGCACCAAAGCATAGTGCAGCAGTTTGCCCGTCATGAAGCCGATATTCTGGTGGGAACCCAAATGGTGGCCAAGGGTTTGGATTTTCCCCTGGTCACTCTGGTAGGGGTAATTTCAGCGGATACAACCCTGAACCTGCCTGATTTCCGGGCTGCGGAAAGGACTTTCCAACTGCTCTTGCAGGTATCTGGCCGGTCAGGCAGAGGCAACAGAGAAGGAGAGGTTATTGTCCAAACCTTTTCTCCCCACCACCCTAGCATTAAAGCAGCCGCCAGCCATAATTACCTGGCTTTTTTCCGCTACGAGTCGGAACAGCGGCGGAAATACCTTTACCCTCCCTTTGCCAGCATCATCAGACTGCTGTTGACAGGTCTTCAGGAGGAACAACTGATGACAGCTGCCCAAAGAATGTATAGACTGTTAGTAGACGTAAATCGGGAAAGAATGGACATTGATATCCTTGGTCCCTCTCCGGCCACTATTGCTCGCTTAAAAAATTACTATAGATGGCAAATTATTGTTAAGGGCACCAGTCTTGAAACTATTAGAGAGCTTGTCAGAAAAGCAGTAACAGCGTTCTTGGATACTTCTGCCGTAAAAGGGGTATCAGTGGGGGTTGAAGTTGAACCATATAGCATGTTCTGATAAATTGGAGCTAAACAAAAAGCTATAGAGTGTCAAGGAGGAAGAGGATGGCGGTTTATAGTATTGTTAAGGTCGGCGACCCTATTTTGCGGGAACAGGCAAAACCGGTGAAAGGGGCTTCCATCTCGTTAAATCGGCTCTTGCAGAACATGGCGGACACCATGTATGAGGCAAAAGGAGTAGGCCTGGCTGCCCCCCAAATTGGGATATCCAAAAGAATAATTGTGATTGATGTGGGTGAAGGTCTCCTGGAGATAATAAACCCGGAGGTTTTAGAGGCAAAGGGAGAAGAAACAGAAACTGAGGGTTGTCTCAGTGTTCCGGGGGTCATCGGCAAAGTAGCGCGGTATTCCGTTATGCGGGTAAAAGGTCGTGACCGCAATTGGCAGGTGGTTGAGATAACGGCTCAAGGTCTTTTAGCCAGGGCTCTTCAGCATGAGATTGACCACCTTGACGGCGTCCTGTTTATTGACAAGGCCGATAATCTGGAGCAGACCGTAGAAGATGCCCTGGAGGAATAACAGGACGGTGAACTAGAGATGCGCTTAGTATTTATGGGGACACCCGAATTTGCAGTGCCAAGTCTAAATACCCTGGCTGCCTATTGCCAGGTGATAGCAGTAGTTACCCAGCCTGATAAACCTAAAGGCCGGCGCCAGAAAATTGTTAGCCCTCCGGTGAAAAATCATGCATTGGCTCTCGGCTTGCCTGTTCTTCAGCCCTTAAAGGTGAAAGAACCAGGATTCATGCAACAGTTAACTGAACTGCAGCCAGACCTGATCATAACGGCTGCTTTTGGTCAGATTCTGCCTGGGGAAATGCTGGTCATTCCACCTTTTGGTTCTGTTAATCTGCATGCTTCTTTGCTCCCCATGTACCGGGGAGCGGCACCGATACACCGGTCGGTAATGAACGGTGATGCGGTTACAGGAGTAACCACTATGTATATGACTGAACAGCTGGATGCCGGTGACATTATCCTGCAAGCAGCACTGCCGGTGATGCCTGAGGAGAACACAGGGCAGGTTCATGATACCCTCGCGGTTTTAGGTGCCAGGCTCCTGGCGGATACAGTCCGTCTAATCGCCAGTGGTCAAGCCCCCCGGCGAGCACAGGAACAGGACCGGGTTTCCTATGCTCCCATCCTTAAGCGAGTTGATGAGATTATTTGCTGGGACAAGCCGGCCGGGATGGTGGTAAACCAGATCAGGGGCTTAAACCCCTGGCCTGGGGCTTGCACTACTTGGGATGGCAAAGAAATTAAGATCTCCAGGGCCGCCCTGGCTGAACACAGGTTGGGCACAGGCCGCTTTGAGGGGCAACCGGGGCAGGTTGCAGATGTGGTTAGAAACCAGGGATTTGTGGTAATAGCTGGCGATGGCAGGGGTGTTATGGTCCTGGAGGTTCAGCCTCAGGGTAAAGGACGGATGACAGCCGCTGAATTTGTAAACGGCTATCCCCTGGCAGCGGGAAGCCTTTTAGGAGGTGCTTGCCATAATAGTTAAAAAACGCCTGTTTGTTGGCCTACTGGCTTTCAGCCTGGCTGCAATTTTGGGGATGGGGACATTGGGGTGGTTTTTAACGGTTAATCGGGACCAAACCTGGAACCGTATAGCCTTAAGCATCCTTGGAGGGTCAATATTAGTGTTGCTGGCAGTGGTCAGCATTGGCGTGCTGGGGCTGATTCTCACTCTGTGGCGGGCGAAGGCGTACCCAAATCTGCAGAATACCGTGCTCCTGGCAACAAACATTTTGTTCCCGGTTGCTTTGGGGTTGGGGCAAATGATTGGCATCGATAAGGACCGGATCAAGCATTCATTTGTCGAAGTTAATAATTACCTGGTTAAGGTGCGGGATGTCCTGGCTAAACCTGCCCAGGTGCTGATTTTAGCTCCTCACTGCCTGCAGCATGTGGATTGCCAACGAAAAATCACCATGGATGTCCGAAATTGCGCCAGATGCGGCAGATGTCCCATTGATGATCTGTTAGTGATCGCTGAAAACTACGGGGTAAGCATGGTGGTTGTAACCGGCGGCACCTTGGCCAGAAAATTTGTTTCGCAAGCAAAGCCCAGGGCTATTGTGGCAATTGCCTGTGAGCGGGATTTGACCAGCGGGATTCAGGATACCAACCCGTTGCCAGTCCTGGGTGTGCTCAACATCCGGCCTGAAGGACCTTGTTTTAATACCGGAGTAAACCTTGCCAAAGTAGAAGATTCCCTGCGCTTTTTTCTGCGCAGCGATATCAAGGTAACAAGGGGACAAGCAGCAGGTTTACAATGATGGATTATTTGTGTATAATTCAATTTAGCAATCAAAAATAATTACTAAAGGAGGGAGTGCCGACATGTTTTTCTGGGATCCTACCATGATCCTGCTAATCCCAGCTTTAATCATCTCGCTATGGGCTCAAGCCAAGGTGCAGTCGACATTCCACAAATACCTGCGGGTCCCTGCCGTCTCCAGGTTATCAGGTGCAGCAGTTGCGCGTAACCTCTTGAATGGGAACGGGGCAGGCCATGTCAAGGTTGAAATGACTTCCGGTCACCTATCGGATCATTATGACCCCAGGACCAGGACCATCAGATTATCGCCGGAGGTATTCCAAGGCAGTTCCTTGGCCGCCTTGGGTGTCGCCGCCCATGAAGCAGGTCACGCACTGCAGCATGAGCACGGTTATTTTCCGTTAGAACTGCGCAACAATTTTGCTCCGGTTGCCCAATTTGGTTCAAACCTGGCCTTTCCAATATTGTTTATCGGCCTGATTTTGGGTTATACTAACTTTGCTATTTGGGGTGTTTATCTGTTTGCCGCAGTAGTGTTGTTCCAGATTATCACCTTGCCGGTCGAATTTAATGCCAGCCAGCGGGCCATTGCTTTGCTGGAAAGCGGAGGATATCTGGCTAAGAACGAAGTGCAGCCGACTAAGCGAGTGCTTGATGCAGCTGCTTTGACTTATGTGGCTGCGGCCATCACTGCAGTGTTGACTCTGCTCCGCTTTATGTTATTAACCCGGTTCTTTGGTGGCGACGATAGAAATTGACAGTAAAAAACAGCAACCAAGAGGCAGGGCAATCCTGCCTTTTGTTTGTGTTAATCCGGAGGGTTTAAATGGTTAGGCGGGAAAGTAAGGCGACTGGCGCCAGGGAAACCGCTTTGCAGATTTTGCATGAAATTGACCAGGGCGAGGCTTACGCCAATATTGCCTTGAAGCGGCTGCTGGATGCCAGGGAATGGACAAAGCTGGACCGGGCTTTCATTACTGAGCTCATCTATGGTGTGGTACGAAATCAGAAGACCCTGGATTGGGTTTTGGAACAACAGACCAGGCGGCCTCTGGCGAAAACCACTGCCTGGGTGCGCAATATATTGCGAATGGCTGCATACCAGATTCTCTTTATGGACAAGGTGCCTCCTCCGGCTGCCACTCACCAGGCGGTGGAATTGGCAAAAAAATACGGCCATGCTGGTATTGCAGGTTTTGTGAACGGAGTCTTGCGGCAACTGATCCGGGAACGGGAAAAACTTGAGTATCCTGACCTGGTTCGAGAGCCAGTGCGACATATCAGCATCAAGTATTCTCATCCTGATTGGCTGGTGGAACGCTGGCTTAAACGATATGGAACTGAAGGTACCATTGCCTTATGCCAGGTTGATAATCAGCCTGCACCGGTAACTATACGGACAAATACCCTTAAAACCTCCCGCGATGGCCTGATTGAAGTACTGGCAGGGGAAGGGGTAAAAGCAGAGCCAGGTTGCCTTACAACCGAAAGCATCCGGATCAACGGATTGGATCATATCGATGGTTTGCCTTCCTTCGCGGCAGGTCTTTTTCTGGTGCAGGATGAGGCTGCTCAATTGGTTAGCCATGTCTTGAATCCCAAGCCAGAGCAGTTTGTCCTGGATGCCTGTGCTGCTCCCGGCACTAAGACAACCCACCTGGCACAATTAATGCAAAACAAAGGGCAAATATTGGCCTGGGATATCCATCCCCATAAAATAGCTTTAATTGAGGAAAACTGCCGCCGTTTGGGTATTAGCATTGTCACCGCAAAAGAGGGGGATGCCCGGAGATTACCGCATGATCTCCTTGGCAAGGTGGACGCCATGCTTTTGGACGCCCCTTGTTCCGGTACTGGAGTTTTACGCCGCCGGCCAGATTCCCGTTGGCGCAAAACACCCGAGACCATCTTCTCCCTGCAAAAACTGCAGCGAGAAATCATGAGCGGCGCACTGCCTCTTCTAAAGCCAGGTGGGGTTTTGGTTTACAGTACCTGTTCAATTGAAGCGGAGGAAAACCTTGAAAATATCCGTTGGGCACTGCAGCACTTCCCCGGGCTAGAGCTGGATCCTCTTCCTCCTTTTCTACCAGAAACAATTTTCCGGCAGGAAGACCTGGATACAGCCGCCAAGGGTTACCTGCAGCTTTTGCCTCATATTCACGGGACCGATGGTTTCTTTATAGCCAGAATGCAAAAGAGTTTGACCAGTTAAGACCCTTGAAAGGAGACAACATCCAATCTGAGATATGGATAGAATACAGCAGTTGGAATTAAGAGGAATGTCCCTGGAGGAAATGGATGAGCTGGTAAAAGGCCTGGGGCAGCCCGGATACCGCGCCGGACAGCTCTATCGATGGGTTCACCGCCATGGGGCCGCAAGATGGGCGGAAATGAAAAACCTTCCGCAAGAGCTGCTTCAACAGCTCCTTCATCGATGCCTTCTTGACAACACAAGGATTGTGGACCAGGTATGGACTGCCGGAAAAGACACTGTGAAATGCTTGCTGGAACTGCCCGATGGCGAAAAGATTGAAGCTGTGCTAATGATTTATGAGGGTAATGACCGCAAATCCCGGTATACTGCTTGCGTGTCAACCCAGGTTGGATGCCCGATGGGCTGCAGCTTTTGCGCGACAGGAATGACTGGCTGGCAGCGCAACCTGACTGCCGGAGAAATCATTGGGCAGGCCCTGGCAGTGCAGTCTGTCCTGTCACCAAAGCGGCAGATAACCAACATCGTTTTCATGGGGATGGGGGAACCCCTTCTGAACTTTCGCAACCTGATCAAGGCCATCGAGATTTTTAACAGTAGACAGGGAATGAATATCAGTATGCGGCGGATAACTGTCTCCACTTGCGGTTTGGCGCCCCAGATCCGGGAGTTGGCTGATGAAGGCCTTCCGATAGTTTTAGCGGTATCTCTTCATGCTCCCACAGATGCCTTGCGGGAAACATTGATGCCAGTAAATAAAAAATATCCCATCTCCCAAATCATGGCAGCTTGCCGGTATTATGCGGAAAAAACAGGTAGGCGGGTGACTTTTGAATATGCCTTGATCCGCGGGGTTAATGATCGAATAGAACATGCAGAACAGCTCGGCAGGCTTTTAAAAGGCTTCCTTTGCAATGTCAATCTGATTCCGGTTAACCCTGTTATGGAAAAGGGATGGCAGCGCACAAGCCAGGAAGAAATAGCACTTTTTGCCAAGCGACTACAGTCCTGGGGTCTGGAAACAGTTGTCAGAGAAAGCAAAGGTCAGGATATTGACGCTGCCTGCGGCCAACTGCGGCGCAGGAATAGCCATCAGGCATGAATTCAACATTAAGTTTTTTCAGCAGGAATACGATGTTTTTGCTCGAAATAAAAGAGAGATATAGGTGCTCTGGCAGGTTAACGAACTTGTATACCTCAGAAGAATTAGAGGTGAGATTTATGCCGGCTTTCGGTCTCACTCATCCTGGACTAGTACGGGCCAGGAACGAGGATTATTTTTATATTGATCCAGAAAAAAGGCTTTATGTAGTTGCTGATGGAATGGGAGGGCACAAGGCAGGGGATATTGCCAGCAGCATGGCTGTAGCTACTATTGGGCAGTACATTACAGGTCACTCGGAGGCGCCGGGTGAACTGTTGAAAGAGGCCATTTTCCATGCTAACCAGGCAGTTTATCAGGAAGCACTGCGGATCCAGGCTAATCACGGAATGGGGACTACGGTAGCTATTGCTCTTATTGCTGACGGCAAGCTTTTTAGCGCTCATGTAGGTGACAGTAGGATCTATCTAATCAGGGAGGGTCAGGTTGCTGCTTTAACAAATGATCATTCCCTGGTCGAGGAACTGATCAAAAGGGGAGAACTCAATGAGGCTGATGCGATGGGACATCCTCAGAGAAATATTCTCACCCGGGCACTAGGTGTGGCCCCTCAGGTTGAAGTTGATACCGGAGAAGCCTGGCTCTCGCCGGGGGATTTTATCCTGCTGTGTTCTGATGGGCTATCAGGGGTAGTTGGAAAAGAAGAACTTGGGAGGATTGTTCTTGAAGGTTTTGACCTGAAACAATCTGTCAATTCTATGATTAAACTAGCGTTGGACCGGGGCGGGCTGGATAATATTACGGCTGTTCTGGTTCACTATGAATGAAAGGAATTTGCCATTCAAGGGGGTGATTTATTGCTGGGAAGAATTCTAGCCGGCCGCTATGAGTTGTTGGAGAAGCTCGGCGGCGGAGGAATGGCTGTTGTTTATAAGGGAAAAGACCGACTCTTAAACCGGGCGGTCACGGTTAAGCTTTTGCGGGATCAATATGCCCATGATCAGGAGTTTGTGCGCAAGTTTCGGCGGGAGGCCCAGGCTGTTGCCAGCTTATCTCACCCAAATATTGTCAGCATATACGATGTGGGGCAGGAAGGTGACCTGCATTACCTGGTGATGGAGTATGTGGAAGGTAAGTCTCTTAGAACAGTAATTCAGGAAGAAGGAGCTCTTGAACCTTCCCGCGCAGTAGAACTGTCCCAGCAAATTTGCGAAGCCCTGCACCATGCCCATGAACACCAGATAATTCATCGGGATATCAAGCCCCATAATATATTGATTACTCGCAACGGACGGGCAAAAGTAACCGATTTTGGCATTGCCCTTGCGGCCTCAACGGCAACGGTCACCTACGAAGGGAATATGGTAGGTTCCGTGCATTATGTTTCCCCGGAGCAAGCCCGGGGTGAGCCGACAACCCCTCAGTCGGATGTTTATTCGGCAGGCATTGTTCTTTATGAAATGTTGACTGGCGAAGTGCCATTTATTGGGGAAACTCCTATCGGCATAGCTATGAAACATGTTCAGGAGTCTCCGCGTCCGCCTCGAGACATCAGGCCTGAGATACCACCTGCCTTGGAACGGGTGGTTGCTAAAGCCCTGATTAAGGACCTGTCCAGGAGGTATAAAACAGCCAACGAAATGTGGGCTGATTTAGAAAAAATCAGGCTGATCCTGATGGGGGAGGACATGCCTGCTAAAGACTTTGGAGGAGTCGGGGGTGATAAGATGAAAGATAATACAGGCCCCCGCCGTCGGCGGAAGGCTCGTCCGCTTGCCTGGGTCTTGTTTTTTCTGATCATCTTGGCAGGTCTTTACGCAACTTTTTTAGGATTTGCTCAGTGGTTTGTGATCGGGGAAACCCGGGTGCCGGATGTGGTGGACCTGCCTTTGTACCAGGCCCAACTGCGTCTGAATGAAGCCGGTTTGAAAACTGAGGTTGGCGAGAAAAGGCATCACCTGCGCATAGTTCAGGGCAATGTTATTTCGCAGAGCCAGGAACCGGATACAGTAATCAAAAAAGGCCGGACGATCAGACTGGATCTGAGCCTTGGCCCAGAACTGCGAGAGGTGCCCGATGTAACCGGAGAAACTGTCCGCATGGCCCGCACCCGGCTCCAAAATGCGGAGTTTGTTGTGGATCCCAATGAGGAACAAGTATTTCACCCGGATATCCCTCCCGGCAGGGTGATTAATACGGACCCGCAGCCCCTCACCAGGCAGCCCAGGGGCAGCACTATCAAATTAATCGTCAGCGCCGGACCCCAACTGCAGGAGGTCACTATGCCAAACCTAATTGGCAGATACCTGGATGAAGTGCGGAAAGATATCGATGCTCTGGGTTTGTTTATGAACCTAACCTATACTGATAGCCCACATTTTTTTGCCGGGCAGGTGGCCGCCCAGGAACCAGCACCAGATAGCCCGGTGACACAGGGAACTACGGTCAACCTTGTGATCAGCAAAGGCGGAGGCCCCCCAGCCCAGCCTGCAACCGTAACTGTGCCGGTGCCTAATGATGGCAAGCAGCACCAGGTTAGTATAGTTGTTTCTGACAGGAAGAGTACCCGGACCGAGTACAGTCAACGACATTCTGGCGGGGACTATGTCCAGGTCGTTGTTGCTTACTACGGAGAAGGAGTTGTGCAGGTTTTCCTGAATGACGAGAAAATATACGAGCGCCGGGTTCCGTAAGCCTTATTTAAATTAAAGCTGGAGGTATGCATGGGGACTGGTATCCTTTTGAAAGGATATGCTGGCTTCTATTATGTAAAAACCGAATCCGAAGTCCTGGAATGCTCCCTCCGTGGGCGCCTCCGGCTAGAAAATCAGACCTTTTTAGCAGGGGATAAAGTAAAGGTGACTAATTTAGGCGCTGGAAAAGGGGTCATCGAGGGGGTCTTGCCCAGGACAAGCGAACTCGCTCGACCGCCGGTCGCCAATGTTGACCAGGTTGTTGTGGTCATGGCATTGAGCAGCCCGCCGCCGGACTTGATGCTGATGGACCGGTTATTGTTTGCCATTATTCATGCTGGTTTGAAGCCTATTATCTGCTGGAACAAAAGTGATTTGTGTCCGGGAGAACAGAATGATCATGGACTGCCGGGCCTATATGCCAAAATTGGTTATCTTTCATTTCCTACCAGCACAAAGACCGGTGCGGGGATAACCCAATTAAAAGAAGAGTTTAGAGGCAGGATTTCTGTTCTGGCCGGGCCGTCTGGAGCGGGTAAATCCAGTCTCTTGAATGCCATTCAGCCAGGTTTGTCCTTACGGACAGGCCAGGTCAGTGAAAAATCCCAGCGTGGCCGCCATACAACCAGGCATGTAGAGCTTCTTTCAGCTGGCCTTGAGGGTCTGGTAGCGGATACCCCTGGTTTCAGCCGCCTTGAACTTCCACAAGTCAAACGAGAGGAAGTAGCCTGTTATTTCCCGGAAATGCTGAAGCTATTCAATAAGTGTCGATTTGCGTCTTGTTTGCACAGGCTTGAGCCGGGCTGCGCCGTGATCCAGGCTGTAAAAGAGGGTCAGTTGCAGGAAAGCCGGTACCAGCATTACCTCGAATTTTTGTCTGAGAGCATGGAGAAAGAAAGGAGATACTAACTTGGTAAAAATTGCGCCCTCCTTGCTGGCCGCTGATTTAAGCCGGTTAGGAGATGCTGTCCGGCAAATTGAAGTAGCTGGTGTTGAGTACCTGCACCTGGATATTATGGATGGACATTTTGTGCCCAATATCACCTATGGGCCGGGGATGGTCAGGGCATTGCGACCATTGTCCAATCTGCTTTTCGATGCCCATTTAATGATTCAGAATCCGGATGCGTTTATCCCAGCTTTTGCTGATGCTGGCGCAGATATAATTACCGTGCATGTTGAAACAACCCCACACCTGCATCGTACCTTGCAGTTTATCCGGGAAAAAGGGGCCAAGCCGGCAGTGGCTTTGAACCCGGCAACGCCTCTGGAAACGGTGAATTTTGTGCTCGACCAGGTAGAAATGGTTCTCATAATGACCGTGAATCCTGGTTTTGGCGGCCAGGCCTTCCTGCCCTTTGTAGTGGAAAAGATTCGCCAGTTGAAGTGTCTGATTGATAATAGAGGCCTGAAAGTAGACATTCAGGTCGATGGGGGAATTACCCCGGCTACTGCTCCCCTTGCTGTAAAGGCGGGGGCTAAGGTCCTTGTTGCCGGATCTGCTATCTTTGGTTTTCCCGATGTCAAAAAGGCAGTAGAGGATTTGCGCAGCTCCTCCACACTTTCCTGATGCTGCTTGACGGTGATGGCAGGCGGTGCTATAATTCCAGTAGTTGAATAGAATAGCCTTCGGGGACAGGTGTAATTCCGTACCGGCGGTTAAAGCCCGCGAACCGCATTTGCGGTTGATCCGGTGGAAATCCGGGGCCGACAGTAATAGTCTGGATGAGAGAAGGATAAGCTTGCGATACTAATCGCTTGGCTTATTTTGGCTAATCCCCGAACAGGGGATTTTTTATTTTAGTCGCACCTTAATGAGGAGGCATGCCATGGACGATCCAGGCTATATGCAGCGGGCTATGGAACTGGCCCGGTTAGGGGCTGGCTGGACGAGCCCAAACCCAATCGTAGGAGCGGTGATCGTAAAGGATGGCCGGATTGTGGGAGAGGGATATCATAAGAAAGCTGGGACTGCTCACGCGGAGATTATTGCCCTGCAGGATGCTGGTTCAGCTGCAAAGGGAGCTACCTTGTATGTTAACCTGGAACCATGCTCCCATTACGGCCGCACCCCGCCTTGCGCTAAGGCTGTAATCCAGGCCGGCATTGCCAGGGCAGTGGTGGCTGTCGAGGACCCAAATCCAAAGGTGGCAGGGCAGGGAATACAGGAACTGAAAAGAGCAGGAATCCAGGTTGATGTAGGCATTTTAGAACAGGAAGCCCGTGAACAAAACGAAATCTTCTTTAAATATATTGATGCTGGAGTTCCCTATGTAACCTTAAAAACAGCGATCACACTGGACGGCAAAACAGCTACCTCTGCAGGGAAATCAAAATGGATTTCCGGTCAGTTGGCCAGAGATGAGGTGCACCGCTTGCGCCACTTCCACGATGCTGTGCTTACGGGCATCGGTACAGTACTGGCCGATGATCCTCAATTAAATGTCCGGCTGGAAGGGAATTGGCGGCATCCCCTGCGGGTAATCGTAGATAGTCGTCTGCGTCTGCCTTTAACAGCTCTGGTTTGTGCCTCTGCAAAGAGGCAGCCCACCCTGGTCGCCACTACTGACCGCCACGATCCTCATCATAGACTGAGGTTGGAGGAATTGGGAGTTGAAGTAGTTGTCATGCCTTCCTATGCTGGCCGGGTTGATCTGGTCTCCTTGATGAGGTTTTTGGGCAAACGGGAGATAACCAGTATTCTCCTGGAGGCAGGCGCTCATCTGGCTGCTGGAGCCCTGGCCCAGGGATTAGTTGATAAAATAATCGCTTTTATTGCCCCCAAAATATTTGGCGGCTTGACAGCCCCAGGACCGGTAGGTGAATTGGGAATTAGCGAGGTAGAGCAGGCCCTCTCAATATCAAGATTGAAGCCAGTGCCTGTTGGGTCTGACCTTATGATCACGGGATATCTAAACAAGGATGTTTCTTGGAGGATATCCGGATAGCTGTGTAAATTACTTGAATCTTGGAAGGGGGCAGGACGGTTTGTTCACCGGATTGGTTGCAGAATTGGGATACCTTCGACAGATCACTTTGGGAGCGGATTCCGCCAGGCTTAACATAGCCGCCAGCCATATCCTGACAGATGTTTCATTGGGTGCAAGTATTGCTGTGAATGGTGTCTGTCTGACAGTAGTCCATTTTGGCAAGGACTATTTTGAGGCTGACGTAATGGCTGAGACTTTGGCCAGGACAAACCTGGGGAGTCTCCGATCCGGGGACAGGGTTAACCTGGAGGCTGCTCTCAGGCTGGGTGAACGGCTAGGCGGGCACCTGGTTAGCGGCCACATTGACGGGGTCGGCCTGATTACCGGTAACGAAAAAAAAGATATTGCATTAGTAATTGAAATAGAAGCGCCGGAGGAAGTGCTCCGTTATCTTGTTCCCAAAGGTTCAGTAGCTATTGACGGTATCAGCCTGACAGTGATTGAGTGCCGGCACAGTACTTTTACCGTTTCCTTAATCCCCCATACAGCCAAGGCTACTACCCTTGGTTATAAACCCGTTGGGAGCCGGGTTAACCTGGAAGCGGACATGATTGCCAAATATGTGGAGCGACTTTTGGCGCCCCATCAAAACCGGACCAGGAGTTCGAAATTAACCATGGATTACCTTGCTCAACACGGTTTTCTTTAAATAAAGACGGAAAAGAGTGATCGCATTGACGAAGAAAAACGAACGGCTGTTCAGCAGTATTGAAGAAGCTCTGGCAGAGATAAAAAACGGCAAAATGTTAGTGGTTGTGGACGATGAGGACCGCGAAAATGAGGGAGACCTGGTAATGGCGGCCGAAAAGGTAACTCCGGAGGCCATCAATTTTATGGCTGGCCAGGGCCGGGGCTTGATCTGCCTGCCTTTGACGAGACAGCGGCTGGATGAACTGGATATTGGGCCGATGGTGCAGCACAATACCGACAGCCATGAAACGGCTTTTACGGTATCAGTCGATGCCAAGGAAACCACTACCGGCATCTCGGCCTATGAACGTGCGGTTACGATCAAAAAGGTGCTGGACCCTGCCACCCGTCCAACCGATTTGCGCCGTCCCGGTCATATCTTTCCCCTTCGAGCCAAGGAGGGCGGGGTTCTAAGAAGGGCTGGGCATACTGAGGCTGCTGTTGACTTGGCCAGGTTGGCCGGCCTGTACCCTGCAGGGGTTATCTGTGAGATTATGTGTGTTGACGGGACCATGGCCAGGGTACCTGACCTGATTCCCTTTGCCGACCGGCATGGGCTAAAGATTATCACTATTGCAGACCTGATCCAATATCGCCGGAAAACAGAGCGGCTGGTGGAAAGGGTAACCTCTGTGCAGCTGCCGACAAAGTTTGGGGACTTCATGCTCCATGCCTATCAGGACATCCTGAATGGCGATACCCACTTGGCCCTGGTCAAAGGGCTGGTAGCTGGCGACCGCCCTGTGCTGGTAAGGGTTCATTCCGAGTGTTTGACCGGGGATGTTTTTGGCTCCTGCAGGTGCGATTGTGGGGATCAACTGGCTTGGGCACTGCAGGCGATTGAAAAAGAGCAGCACGGAGTATTGCTTTACATGCACCAGGAAGGGAGAGGTATCGGCCTTTTGAATAAGATCAAGGCTTATAACCTGCAGGATCAGGGAAAAGATACGGTGGAAGCCAATGAACTCCTTGGCTTCCCACCAGACCTCAGGGATTATGGGATAGGTGCTCAAATTCTGGCAGACCTGGGCATAAATAAGCTGCGGCTGATGACTAATAACCCGCGAAAAATCAAAGGCATTGAAGGTTATGGGCTGGAAGTGGTGGAGAGGGTGCCTTTGGAGGTCTGTCCCTCTAAGACCAATTTCCATTATTTAATGACCAAAAAGGAGAAACTCGGCCACCTGCTCAAAGAAAAGGACCGCTAATGCTAAACAACCAAACTAAAGCAGAATGAATGGAGGGCTTAATATGGCAAGGGTTTTCGAGGGTAAGCTTTTGGCGGAAGGGTTGAATTTTTGTATTGTTGTTTCTCGCTTTAATGAGTTTATTACTGGAAAACTGGTATCCGGGGCTATGGATGCACTGCAGCGCCACGGAGCCAGCCCGAAAGAGATTGATCTGGTCTGGGTACCCGGCGCTTTTGAGATCCCGTTGGCTGCGGGTAAAGTTGTCAGCCGCTATGATGCCGTAATCTGCTTGGGAGCCGTAATAAGGGGGGCTACACCTCATTTTGACTATGTGGCCAGCGAGGTAACCAAAGGAGTTGCTCAGGTAAGCCTTGCCTCTGGCAAACCAGTGATTTTCGGCGTGATTACTGCCGATACCATTGAACAGGCTATCGAGCGGGCCGGCACCAAAGCTGGCAATAAAGGTTTTGACGCTGCCGTTACAGCTATTGAAATGGCTAACCTCCTTAAAACCCTGGCACCTAATGACTGATGCGCAGGCTGGGGGTTACATCGGGGTGCCAGCGGAAAAGCTTAAAGGGCCGGTGTAAACCGGCCCCCTTTTAAAATCGCAGTATTTGTTTAGTTGTTAATAGCTCGTTGTACCTTGCCAGACCTCAGGCAACGAGTGCAAACCTCTATTTTTTGTGAATTGCTGCCTACCACTGCTCTCACCTGCTGGAGGTTAGGAGACCATGTTCTTTTTGTCTTAACATTAGAGTGACTGGATGAATTACCAGCAACCACGCCTTTACCGCATACACTACATTTAGCCATTTTTCCACACCTCCTCCGGATTTGCCCGCCTAATCATCCTTAAAAGAAACCTCTATTATTCTATCAAAATCCCAGTGTCTTGGCAAGAAGCTTTTGCATGGAAGTTTACATGGAAGAAGCTTTGCAAAGAAAAAATATGTTTAAACAGAAGGTTTTCCGAAATGTTTGTGGAAAAATATAATTATATTATTTAAAGAAGTGTTTTCTATCTGTTCCCGGAATTAATTGTCTCATTATTCTTAGACCCAGCAGGGCGTCAGCACCCTGCTTTTTCTGAGTTAACATCCGGGGGAGGGCTTGTTTATGCCGAATAAGATTCAAACCGAATATGGCTCTGTTAGTATTTCAAAAGAAGTTTTCGCCACCATTGCCGGCGCAGCTGCTATGGAATGCTATGGCCTGGTAGGCATGGCTCCTAAAACTTTGCAGGATGGCCTGGTAGTAATGCTGGGGCGGGAGTCTCTGCGCAAAGGGGTAGAGGTTACCCTCCAGGACAATGGGCTGGCAGTTGATCTGTACATCATTGTTGGGTACGGCACTCGCATTTCCGTCGTTGCGCGAAATGTAATGGAGAAGGTCAAGTACACATTGGAAGACATCACCGGTGTTAAAGTAGACCGGGTCGACATTGTAGTACAAGGTGTAAAAGTAGTGGACTGAGGGGGTAGCTTTTTTGGGTTGGAAGCAGCTTAGAGCCAAGGAGTTTAAAAAAGCCTTTTATGCAGGCTATACCAACTTGACCAAACATAAAGAGGAAATAAATTTGCTGAATGTTTTCCCCGTGCCTGATGGAGATACGGGTACCAATATGGTATTGACTATGGAAGCAGCCATTAAGGAAGCGCAAAAAGTGACGGCACCTTCTATAGGGCAAATTGTAGCTGCGGCTTCTATGGGGGCCTTGATGGGAGCCAGGGGGAATTCCGGTGTTATTTTGTCCCAATTGATCCGCGGCTTCAGCCAGAAACTGGCGGAAAAAGACTTGATCACGGGTCCTAATCTGGCTGTAGCTTTCCAGGGAGGGGTTGATGTCGCCTACAAGGCGGTGATCAAGCCTGTAGAAGGCACTATTCTGACTGTGGCCAAATCTTTTGCGAAGAATTTTTCTCGTTTTATTGACCACGGCGACAGCATTCCGGTAGCGTTGCAGCGGGCGGTGCAACAGGCAGATATAACCCTTAAAGAAACTCCCAAAATGCTCCCGGTGCTTGCCCAGGCAGGAGTGGTGGATGCCGGGGGCAAAGGGCTGTTGCGGATCCTTGAGGGAGTTGTGCATAGCTTGCTGGGGCAGGATGTTTTCCTGGAAGAGGCTGCTCCGGTATCCAGTCCCGCGCCGTTAAAATCAAGTTTAGCCGTTCTGGGAGAAAAAATAACTTTTACTTACTGTGCCGAGATGATCATTAAAGGGGATAACCTGCCTGCTGATGTTATTCGCAGCAGGATGGAGCCACTCGGGGACAGCCTCCTTGTTGTTGGAACGGAACAGGTTCTCAAAGTCCATATCCACACAGACCAACCGGGAGATGTATTGAACGCTGCGACAGCTTTTGGCACCATGCACCACCTGAAAATTGACAACATGCGGGACCAACACCGGGAAAGCCTGGCGGAAGAAACTTCGGCCCAAGCTGCAGCGGCTGTCACTAAAGAAAAAGAGACTGGGGTCCTGGCAGTAGTGGCTGGCAGTGGGCTGGTGGAAATAATTAAAAGCATGGGTGCTGACGAGGTGATCTCAGGCGGCCAGACCATGAATCCTAGTATTGAAGACATTGTTGAAGGAATTAATAGGGTTTTGGCTAAACGAGTGATTGTCCTCCCGAATAACAAGAACATAATTCTGGCTGCTGAACAGGCTGCTGAAATGGTCCAGAAGGAGGTTGCCGTTATTCCGACCAGGAGCTTTCCTCAGGGGCTGTCCAGCCTCCTGGCCTTTGACCCCGCTGCTAGCCTGCCAGAAAACCGGGAAAAAATGACAGCAGCCATCAAGCAGGTAACATCTGGTGAAATTACCTATGCTATCAGAGATTCCCAATACAATGGTCTGTCTATCCAACAGGGGGATCTTTTGGGCCTGGTGAATGGGGAGATTAAGCTGACTGGCCAGGACCTGGCTACTGTCACTTTAGATTTGCTGGAAAAAATGATCACTGCTAATGACGCGGAGATAGCCACTCTTTTTGCTGGAGAAGACGTTAATAAAGAGGATGCGGACGAGCTTTTAGAGGCTTTGCGGGAAAAGTTTCCTGGCTTGGAATTGGAAATGTACTATGGAGGCCAGCCCTTATATTATTATATTATTTCGGCAGAGTAGGGGAGTTCCTTGAACAATCCGGATAATATTCCTGTGCAGGCTATAAAAGGTGTCGGAAGCCGCCGGGCAGTACTGCTGCAAAACTTGGGAATTGTATCCATTGGTGATCTTTTGCGCCATTATCCTCGCCGTCATGAAGACCGTCGGCAAGTAAAAGACCTGGCAGCTCTCGTTTCTGGCACTACAGCAACTGTGGAGGTCCGGGTTACTGGGGTGGAAGTCTTACGTCCGCGCAGGAATTTAACGGTAATCAGGGCGGCAATAACCGATGGCACCCGGCAGGCAGTGGCGGTTTGGTTTAACCAGGCCTATCTCTTGCCCCTATTGCGGCAAAATCCCGATCTTGTCATTACTGGAAAGCCTGTAGTCCGGGCTGGGAAATGGGAACTGACAGTACAGCAGTATGAAGTAATTGGCCGGGGCGATTCTCTGAATACCGGGAGGATTGTTCCGTTTTATCCAGCCCTGGCTGGACTTAACCAGCGGTTTTTCCGCACATTGATTTATTCTGCTCTGGATTTTGCATGCCAGATAACTGATATCTTGCCGGAGGACATAACATCCAGGTACGGGCTCATTTCGTTGCAGGAGGCCCTTCGAGCCATTCATTTCCCCCAAAATTTCGAGGAATTAACATTAGCCAGAAAGCGCCTGGCCTTTGAGGAACTGCTGTTGCACCAGTTGGCTCTGATCCGTCTGAAGACATATAGCCGGCAGCTTACTGGCCGTCAACACTGTTCGAATATGGAGGTTATTTCCAGATTCCTCAAATCTTTACCCTTTACATTAACTGGGGCTCAAAAAAAGGCGATCCGGGAAGTGGCTCTTGACATGGCGAAGCCAACTTCCATGTTCCGGCTGGTTCAGGGTGATGTCGGATGTGGAAAAACAGTGGTAGCCGCTGCGGCGATGGTCTTGGCGGCTGCGTCGGGCTGGCAGGCCGCTTTTTTGACCCCCACTGAGATTCTGGCAGAACAGCATTGCCGGAATTTAAGCACCCTTCTGGCTCCTCTGGGGATCCGCCCAGTATTATTAAGAGGAGAACTGCCGGTTGCCGTCAGGCGACAGGTGTTGAAGGATTTGAGTTGCGGGGAGGCCAAGGTTGTTGTTGGAACCCATGCTTTATTGAGCCAGGGGGTCAATTTCGCCTGCCTCAGCCTGGCGGTGATCGATGAACAACACCGTTTCGGCGTCAGGCAAAGAGCTGTTCTGCAACAAAAAGGAAAACACCCAGATGTGCTGGTGATGTCAGCTACACCGATTCCCCGCAGCTTGGCCTTAACTCTATACGGGGATATTGATATTTCAGTCATCGACGAACTGCCTCCAGGGCGCAGCCGGGTAGTGACCCGGTTTGTTGAGGAAGCGGATAGAAAAAAGGTGTATGAGTTTCTTCGCCAACAAGTAAACCTTGGACGGCAGGCCTATGTGGTTTGCCCCATGATTGATGAAACTGAGAACATCGAAATCCGTTCCGCAGTCCAGCTGGCGGATGAATTGAGCCGGGGATGGCTTAAAGGACTAAGACTTGGCGTTCTCCACGGCAAAATGAAGCCCCAGGACAGGGAAAAGCTGATGGATGAATTTTGTCTGGGCCATGTTCAGGTGCTGGTTGCTACAACTGTTGTTGAAGTAGGTTTGGATGTGCCTAATGCAGCAGTGATGGTCATCGAGGGAGCAGAGCGCTTCGGCTTGGCCCAGCTGCACCAGCTAAGGGGACGAATCGGCCGGGGCAGGTGGCAGTCTTACTGCCTGATGCTGGGGAACCCTGTTAGCTATGAGGCCAGGGAGAGGGTGCGAATATTAACTGAAATCAGTGACGGATTCTTGATCGCTGAAGCTGATCTTCGCCTGAGGGGTCCGGGCGACTTTTTCGGCACCCGCCAGCATGGACAGCCCGGATGGAAAATTGCTGATCCAGTGGCAGACTACCTGTTAGCACTTCAGGCCAGGCAGGAAGCAGAGAGGATTGCCGCTTTTTTCGGGAAAGAAACCTCTCATCCCTACAGGAATATAATGACAGCTATTGAAAATATATTCTGCACGGAAAGTTGGGATAAAGGCGTATAGTTGTTTCTGTTTAAAATTTATCCAGCTGGAAAAGATAAGACCGAACCTTTTCATATTCGATTAGGTTGCTACGGCATTATCCATACAAAGTAATAATAATTAAATTTAAAAAAAGGGTGATTCGATGTATCTGCCGCCAGGACAACATTCGGTTACTGCCGTTTTCTATTCAAAGGATGCGGCAGACAGAGCAGTCCGCGCTCTGCAGGAGGCAGGGATAAACAGGATCACTGTTGATGAAACTTTATCTGCAAAGTGCCAGACCAAGCAATTCTCCTCTTTTGATGCCCAGCTTCTAAATGCTAATCGGGTTTTGCTGGGGACCGATCCATCAATTAGAGGCAATGAACCAGGCATGAGGCACGAACATGAAACAGTATATATCGTTGCAAACGCTGTTGTGACAAGCTCCCAGCTGAACCTGGCTTTAAAGACCATTGCAGCTAACGGAGGGTATGTATAAATACAATTTATGCGGCAAGTTCCTGTCTTGCCAGGAACTTAATAGCATGACGCCGGTCTCTGATGCCATACTAGTACTAGAGGCTGCAGCCCAATTTCAAGTAAAAGAGGTGATTAAAGTGGCCGGTGGACAAAGAAGCAATCAGGTGCTGGTTCCGCAAGCAAGACCTGCTATGGACAAATTTAAATGGGAAACTGCTGCTGCAGTAGGTATCAATATTCCCCAGGGCGGTTACGGTGGCGACATCCCGTCCAAAATGTGGGGAGCAGTCGGTGGCAATATGGTGCGGACCATGATCCAGGCTTATGAACAAAGTTTGGCTGGACAGCCTGCCCAAGTTACCACCAAACCAACTCCTTAATTCGGATTGTATATTATATTGTTTGGTTATGGGAGGCCGGAACCGGCCTCCCATATTTATTGCAGATAGGTGGCAAAGGTATCTGGTTCAACAGCCGGGTGCAACCCCTGGTTAATCCCCGCTGCTAAGACCCTGGCGGTGTTTTTAATCAGGTCATCAATTTCCTTGGGAGTTACTGTCAGCTGGCCCCCAAAGGGGACCAGGATCTGTCCTGCTGTTTCCTGCATCAGATTGGGTTCTAAATACGTTGCCATTTGAGGGGCTTTTTGTCTGAGTTGCTCCATGGCCTCGAAGACAATTACAGCTGCGTGGACAACTGTGGGCACTCCAATGGCAATTACTGGGATTCCCATGGCCCGATGGCTGATTTCAGCCCGCTGATTACCTACTCCTGATCCTGGAGCAATACCGCTATCGGCAATTTGAATGGTAGTAGAAATCCTCTCCAGGTTCTGGGCAGCCAGAGCATCAATGGCAATAATCGCTTGCGGTTTTAATCTCTCTGCTATCCCTTGAATGATTTCCGCTGTTTCAATACCTGTAATGCCCAGCACCCCCGGGGCGATGGCGCTGACTGGCCTTAAGCCTCCGATCAGCTCCTCCGGGGCATATTGGTGCAGGTGCCTGGTAACAAGGCAATGCTCAATTACCCTTGGCCCCAAAGCATCAGGGGTGGCCTGCCAGTTGCCTAACCCTACCAGGAGAACCAGGTTGTCCGGGCTGATGTTCCATTTTAGCATCAGCTGGCTCAGTTTTTGCCCCATAATGTTGCTGATTTCCTTGTGGGCTAGCCGGTTATTAACCCTTAACTCCGGAGCATCAATTGTGATATATGTCCCTTGTGCCCGGCCCATCATTCTTTCCCCGATGGCGTCCATGATAGTGATGGTGGTTACTTCCCCGCCAGGAAAGCTTTCTTTTTCTTCCCGCACACCGGGGATTTCCTGCTGTGCTTGCCCCCGCAAAAGCTCATGGGCTTCTAAAGCTAAATCCAGATTAACACCCGATAGCCGGAAAAAATCCATTCTGTTCATCAATTCCAAGAACCTCCTTAGCTAAACTATTGTCCTATCAGTCCTTTATTATTAGTCACCAATAAAAGGGTGATTATACACAGAATGTCTAATGAAACAAAGATTGAGCGAACCATATTTGCGGACAACAGCAGTAAGGTTTAAATCTCCAGTGCCCGGGGCTGCGAAAGCAGAACAGTGTTAAAATCGGAGTCGAAAAAAAACCGCCAGGTGTTAGCTTGCGGTTTAAATCTTGCCGGCAGTGGTTAGCTGCCGGCCAGGGAGAGGAGAAACCGGAGGAAGAGCTTATGGGGGAGGGTTATTCAAAAATAACCGCATAGCTCTTCATGAATTACTTCACACCCATATTATTAACCAGGTTGATCATGCTTATACCTGGAACGAAACTAAAAAAATTCGAGGTTAATTTTTTGCGAAGAATCGGGAAAACTATGGAAAATTCACGGGTTGTGCTATAATTAACTTGATTGTCCAATAATAATTGCATATCAGGTGATGCTATGAGGGTGATTGCCGGAATTGCCAGAGGCTCCAGGCTGGCTGCCCCCCGGGGTATGGCCACCAGGCCGACAGCAGATCGGGTAAAGGAGGCTGTTTTTAACATCTTGGGTTCCCGGGTGCCGGAGGCTAGTTTTTTGGATCTGTTTGCCGGCTCAGGTGCTATGGGGATTGAGGCATTAAGCCGGGGCGCAGCTTGTGCTGTTTTTGTGGAATCGGCAGGTCAAGCTGTTAAAACCCTGCGCCAGAACCTGGAGCGCACTGGGCTGGCTGAAGGAGCAAGGGTCTTGAACACTGACTACATCAAGGCTATCCATCTTTTAACAGCTGAAAATGCCTCTTTTAACCTGGCCTACATCGATCCTCCGTACCATCAGGGGTTAGCCACTAAGGCTTTGGACTGGGTGGGGAAAAATAAACTGCTGGCTCTGGGAGGGTTAGCCCTGGCAGAAATTGCCCGCAAAGAAGAGCTGGCGGAAGAGGTTGGGCCGCTGGGAAAAATTCGGGTAGCAACCTATGGTGACACTGCTATTCATATTTATCAGATGGCATGACATGAAACCGCGACCTCGGATAGAATAAGACTGGCAATTAATGGAGGGAGGAAAGGACGCAGTGAACGTTATAGAAATCCTGGAAGAGATGGAAGGGATGGTCGAGGGAGGGTCCCGGGTACCCTTAACCGGCAAGGTGCTCCTTGACGGGGAAAACCTCTTGGACTGCCTGGATCGAATCCGCAGCTCCATGCCTGAGGAAATTCGCCAGGCCAGGTGGGTGACCAAGGAAAGGGAAAGGATTTTGAAAGAGGCCCGGGAAGAGGCCGAACGTATGATCAAGGAGGCCAGGAATCATATCGACCGGATGGCGGCGGAAAGCGAAGTGACTAAAAAGGCCCATGCCCGTTCCCAAGAAATAATCGGCCAGGCCCAGGAATCTGCCCAGGAATTGCGGGCAGGAGCTTTAAGTTATGCTGAGGATGTTTTGGCAAAGCTGGAAGCAAATCTGGAAAAAAACCTGCAGACCATCCGCGAGGGAAGGCAGCAGCTGCGCCAACCCCCACGAAAACCTGCAGAACAAGCTAAGGCCGCCAAGTGAGAGGATTGAGCTGCTAATATTTTTTGCCAAAACAGAGTCTCTTCACATTTGCAATCAACCAGCTTCCCAGGACCAGGCAAAGAAGCAGTGCCAGGGACATCCCCATTAATTGGAGGCTGACAAGTGCGCTGTTCCAAAATGCCCAAAAATTGTATGCCGGGAAGCTGATCTTATTGCTTATAGCGAGGACTACGGGCTGGGCATGAGTGCCAAGAAGGATCTGGGAAAGGGCACCGGCCAGGAGGCCGTGGGCAATCCTTGTTTTTACGAAGGTTTTCATCCCCAGGTCAGTTCCAGCGATCATGCTGGCAACCTGGCTATGGACTGAAAGGCCACCCCATCCAAGGATGAAACTGATTGCCAGGACTTTTAGATTAAGGGGTGCATTTGCTTCTGCCACCATTTTAGCGCCCATGGTCATTTCCACCAGTCCGCCGACGGCAGCAGTAATCAATTGAGGCGGAAAGCCCAGCATTTGCAGTGGCTTTGATAGGATCCACGCAATTACCCCCAGGATGCCCGTCAGGCTGCAGACCTGAATGACAACTGAGAAGAGAATTATGTATCCGCCGATGAGTAAGAGGGTCTGAAAAGATCTTATAACGGCCTCTGTGAGGAGATGACCAATGGCTTTTTGGTTGGCAGCTTGGGCTTTTGCCATCGCATGAAAGGCGTCAAGTAATAAAGAATGACTGATCCCTTTTGACCAGGTCTGTTTTTCCTGTTTCTTTGCTGCTATTCCCAGAACCATTCCCAGTGTCAGGTTGGCCAGGTAGTGGCTGCCCGCGATTAACACCCCCAATGAGGGGTCCTCCAGCATCCCCACTGCAATTGCCACCAGCATGAACAGGGGACTGGCGTTATTGGTGAAGGATAATAATCTCTCACCCTCAGCCTTGGTACATAAACCTTCTGCCCGCATTTTTGCGGTCAGCGCTGCTCCGATGGGGGCGCCAGATGTATAACCAATTACCATAATAAATGCCCCCCGGCCTGGCACTCTGAACAAGGGCCGCATCAGCGGATCTAGCAGGACTCCCAAAAAGTCCACTACTCCTAAACCTCTTAAGATTTCTGAAAGAATAAAAAAAGGCAAGAGAGCTGGAAGCACAACGGTCCACCAGGCATTTAAACCCCGGAGGGACGCAGCAAAGATGTCTTTTGGATAAAATATAATCACGACCAGCATCCCTAGGGATAAAATGAGCCAGAGCACGGTTTTTAAATTATTCATGTTCTAGCCTCAATCAGAGTTTATTTCTCAACACCAGAGCAAATATATTTGTTAGTATAGGATTATAGAACAAACAGTCAGGAGTTGATGTCAGGGCAAAACTGGACAACCTAAACTAACATAGACCGGTGGTAGAAGCAAAAATCAATGCATTAAACCAATCAATCGTCGAGGAGGCCGATGTTTATGAAGGTACTTGTATTGAATTGCGGCAGTTCTTCCGTTAAATACCAGTTGTTCGATATACAAGATGAAAAGGTCTTAGCAAAAGGCCTGCTTGAGCGAATTGGCCTGCCAGGGGCATCAATCACCCATCGCCCTCATGGTCTGGATAAACGTGTAGTTACAACTGAAATCCCTGACCACAAGGCGGCTATAAAACTTGTTTTTGCAGCTCTGATTGAGCAGGGTCAAGGGGTAGTAAGAGAAGTATCAGAAATTCAGGCTATAGGTCACCGGGTAGCTCATGGTGGTGATATTTTCCCTGTTTCAGTTTTAATTGACGCCAAAAGCAAAGAGGGTATCCGAAAATTGATCGAGCTGGCCCCCTTGCATAACCCAGCCAACCTGCTGGGGATTGAATCCTGCGAGGAGTTGATTCCGGGGATTCGTCAGGTTGCCGTTTTCGATACCTCATTTCACCAGACTATGCCCGAAAAGGCCTTCATCTACGGTTTGCCCTACGAATATTATTCCAAATACTCGATCCGGCGCTATGGCTTCCATGGGACATCCCACAAATATGTGGCGGAACGGGCAGCGATGATGTTGAACCGGCCGCTTAGTGAACTTAAAATTATCACCTGCCACCTTGGCAATGGTGCCAGTATTGCTGCCATAGCCGGGGGCAGGTCGGTTGATACAAGCATGGGCTTCACACCCCTGGAAGGACTAGCCATGGGTACCCGCTGCGGAGATATTGACCCGGCCATTGTCACCTTTCTGATGGAAAAGGAAGGCTGGACTCCGGCTGAGACCAACAACACCTTGAACAAGAAAAGCGGTGTTTTGGGGATTTCCGGAGTTAGCAGCGATTTCCGCGATCTGGAGCAAGCCGCGGAGAGTGGGGACCAAAGGGCACAGCTGGCTTTAGATGTATATGTTTATAAGGTAAAGAAATATATAGGGGCTTATCTAATGGCCTTGAATGGCCTGGATGCCCTGGTATTTACCGCTGGCTTGGGAGAAAATTCTCCCCTGATCCGGCAAGCTGTTTGCGAGGGGATGGATTTCTTGCAGATGTGGGTCGACTTGAAAAAGAACCTGGTGCGGGGGGAAGAAGTAGACATATCTACCAGTGCATCCCGAGGCAAGATCCTGGTTATTCCCACCAATGAGGAACTGGTAATTGCCAGGGACACTGCAAAACTGGCTGCCGAACCATGTTGACATATAGCCTCCAGGTTTTGTATAATGTCCTTTAGTTGTGCATTTTCAATACTCGCCCTGAATTGAGGTGAGGTTTAATGAGAATATCCTTTGCGCAGCTTAAACGCCATCCTGGCAGGACACTCCCGCTTAAACTAAACCGATCATTGCCGCCCATGGAAGTGTTGGGGATGGAAGTGGAGTTTAGCGGTCCTGCAGAGGTTGATGGGGAGATGGGCCTGAACGAAACTGTTCTGACAGTTTCTGGTCAAATCCGCGCCGACTTGGTGCTTAGTTGCGGCCGTTGCCTGGAAAAATACCATCTTCCACTGGAGGTATCCTTTGTGGAGCGCTTTGTTCCCGCTGCCCATGCCTCCGATGATGAGGATCTGGTAGAATGCCGGGTCTACAGGGAAGACGAAGTTGATTTGGAGCCAGTAGTTATAGAAAACATTATTCTGGCCTTGCCCATGCAGTACCTGTGCAGCCTGGATTGCCGCGGCATTTGCCCTGATTGCGGAGTTAATTTGAATAACCAGGAGTGTCACTGCTTGCGGGAGGAACCGGATGCCAGGTTTTCTGTTCTTTCCAAATTACTGCCGCGGAACAATTAATGGTTTTACTGATTAGAATTGGGAAGGGAGGGGATCCAGTTGGGAGTACCCAAGAGAAAGCACTCTAAGGCCCGTACTGCTTCACGACGCGCTGAGTGGCTTAAAATTGACGGGCCTGGTTTATCTAAATGCCCGCAATGCCATGAGCTAAAAATGCCGCATCGGGTCTGTCCGGAATGCGGTTACTACAAAGAAAAGCAGGTTGTAAAAGTTAAGCAGTAGCATGAATTGCATATATCGATAAAATATAGTAAAGGCTAGGGTCACCCGAAGCCTTTCTTTTTTTGGGCTAAAAGTCAATTTCTCTTGCCTGCGCCAGGTAATTCCATTATAATGTTGGTAGTATGGTTTTAATAGTAGTTAATAATAGGTGGTAATAATATGGGCAAGGGCTTATCCAGAGAATGCAGGCAAAAACAGCTGGAAGAGTATTTGCGGGCTAATCCTCTGGCCACTGATGAGGATTTGTCCAACTTCTTCCATGTCAGTGTACCAACAATCCGGCTAGACAGGTTGTCCCTGGGGATTCCTGAAATGAGGGAAAGGTTGAAAGCAGTTGCTAATCATACCCAGACAGAGGTCCGGTCCCTAGCCCGAAATGAGCTGATTGGCGAACTGTTAGACTTGGAACTTGGACTGACTGCCCTTTCCTCATTGACTGTCCTGCCAGAAATGGTTTTATCCCGGACTAAGGTAGCCCGGGGACACTATTTGTTTGCACAGGCAAACTCCCTGGCGGTTGCTTTGATTGACTCCGAAACCGTGTTAACCGGCAGCGCCAGGGTGCGATATAAAAGACCTGTTTTACTGGGTGAACGGGTATTGGCCAAGGCCGTTGTCAAGGTTAAAAAAGGAAGCACCTACCTGATCTCTGTCTATTCCAAGGTGGAAAGGGAAATTGTCTTTAAGGGCCAGTTTATTGTTTCGGATTTAGCTAAGCGCAGTTCAGGGGGCATGATTGATTGATGAAAATTGCTGTGGACGCCATGGGCGGGGACAATGCCCCTGCAGAAATCGTTAAAGGCGCGGTAGAAGCTGCCCGTTCGGGTATTGCAGATGTCTTGCTGGTAGGCAATGAATTGCAGGTGCAAGCGGAATTGGCCCGGCACCCCAAACTGCACAATCTGTCAATCGTTCATGCCAGCGAGGTTATTGAAATGGATGAACCTCCGGCCACTGCATTAAGAAAGAAAAAAAACTCATCGATCATGGTGGCTACCCGTTTAGTTAAAGACGGGGAGGCCGGCGGGCTCGTATCTGCTGGCAGTACCGGAGCCCAGGTGTCTGCCGCCCTGCTTGGTCTGGGCAGGATCCCTGGCATCCAGCGGCCGGCTATAGCCACGGTTCTTCCTACTTTGCGCGGAGGCAAACTGATGCTTGATGTAGGCGCCAATACAGACTGCAAACCTCAAAACCTGCTGCAATTCGCTTTAATGGGCAGCATCTATGCTAACCGGGTAATGGGAATAAGTGATCCGAAAATCGGTTTGTTGAATATTGGCACGGAAATTAACAAAGGGAATGAATTAACCCAAGCCGCTTATGAACTGCTGGCAGCAGCGCCCATAAATTTTATCGGCAATTATGAGGCCAGAGATATCCCCAGCGGAGAGGCAGATGTGATTGTTTGTGACGGATTTGTAGGCAACAGCATCCTGAAATTTGGCGAAGGCTTGATCATATCATTGTTCAGCATGCTGCAGGCGGAAATGGCAGGGTCCATGCGCACCCGCCTTGGGGCTGCCCTGATGCTGCCAGGGTTTAAATCAATAAAAAAGAAGTTAGAGTATGAGGAATATGGTGGAGCGCCCCTCCTGGGGGTTCAAGGGGTAAGCATCATCTGCCATGGCAGTTCCAAAGCCAAAGCGATTACCAATGCAGTGCGCTTAGCCGTACAGTGCCGGACAAACCGGTTTGCAGATCAGCTTTACGATGTTATGAATCTGGAGGAAGTGAAAGATGAGTAGCCATCCACGCCCTGTCGGCATTGTTGGAGTTGGCATGTACGTTCCGCCCCAAGTTGTAACAAATAAAGAATTTGAGAAAATACTGGACACATCTGATGAGTGGATTGTTTCTCGCACCGGAATCAGGGAACGGCGTCGCGCCTGCCAGGAAATTGCTACTTCTGATTTATGTTTGGAGGCTGCCGTGATGGCACTGAAAGATGCCGGGGTTGTAGCGGAAGAAGTAGATTTGATTATTGTAGGAACTCTCACGCCAGATTATCTTTTTCCTGCAACTGCTTGCATAGTACAAAAAAGACTTGGCGCAACAAGAGCAGCTGCTTTTGACCTGGAGGCAGGGTGCACAGGCTTTGTTTATGGATTAACCGTAGGGCAGCAGTTCATTGCTGCAGGAATGTACAGGACTGTATTGGTCATTGGGGCGGAAATATTGAGCAGGGTATCCAACTGGGCGGATCGGAGCACTTGCGTCCTGTTTGGCGATGGAGCTGGAGCGGTGGTTTTGCAGGCTGTACCTGAAGGCTTCGGTATCCTTTCCAGCACTTTAGGGTCTGATGGCGATCTGGAAGAAGTTTTAATCCAGCCTGGCGGCGGAGCAAGAATACCTGCCTCATTGGAATCTGTCCAACAGGGTTTGCATACTATCCATATGCGGGGCAGCGATGTATTTAAATTCGCAGTCAGGGTAATGGGTGAGGCGGCATTGGAAGCAATTGAGAAAGCTGGCCTGACCAAAGATCAAATCGACTTTCTAATCCCCCATCAAGCCAATAACCGTATTGTTGAAGCAGCCCTCCGGCGTTTAGATTTGCCTTGGGAAAAAGTTTATCTTAATCTTGATCGCTATGGCAATATGTCAGCTGCCTCTGTTCCAGTTGCCCTGTATGAGGCCTTAAGGGAGGGGAAAATAAAACAGGGAGATATAGTTGTGCTGGTTGCCTTTGGCGCAGGATTAACATGGGCGGCAAGTGTGATTCGCTGGTGGAAAGAGGAAAGGAGGTAAATTATTGCAGACTGCAATTTGTGACCTTTTAGGAATTCGCTATCCAATCCTGCAAGGCGGCATGGCCTGGGTAGCTACAGGAGAACTTGCGGCGGCCGTCTCGGCAGCTGGTGGTCTTGGGATTATCGGAGCAGGTAACGCCCCGCCAGTTGTTGTCCGGAAGGAAATCCGCAAGGTAAAGGCAATAACTGATAGTCCCTTTGGGGTAAATATCTATTATTTGTCTCCTTTTGTGGAAGAGATAATTGACCTGGTGGTAGAGGAGAAAGTTCCGGTGATCACAACCGGTGCAGGCAACCCAGGCAAACATATCCCGCAGTTAAAAGAAGCCGGTATAAAAGTTATTCCTGTTGTGGCCGCCGTAGCTTTAGCCAGGAGATTGGAGAAAATAGGAGTAGATGCTGTAATAGCCGAAGGAATGGAATGCGGCGGGCATATTGGAGAATTGACTACTATGACATTAGTGCCTCAAATAGTTGATGCTATCAACCTGCCGGTAATTGCTGCCGGCGGTATAGCTGACGGCCGGGGAATGGCTGCGGCCTTGGCTTTAGGTGCCCAGGGAGTCCAGATTGGCACCAGGTTTATCTGTGCCAGCGAATGTACAGCGCATGAGAAATATAAGCTGGCCATAATTAAAGCTAAAGACCGGGATACGGTTGTAACCGGCATCCCCGGCCATAAGGTGCGGGTGCTGGAAAATAAACTTACCAGGGAATTTGCCCGGCTGGAGAAAGAAAACGCCGCAGAGGATGCATTTCATCAATTGGGTTCCGGCCGGCTCCGAATGGCTGTTGTGGAAGGAGATATTGACAATGGCTCTGTGATGGCAGGCCAAATTGCCGGAATGGTTAACGAAATAAAACCTGCTGCCGCAATTATTGAACAACTGCTAAAGGAAACCCAAGATGTTTTAGGTCGAATCTGCAGCGTCTAAGAGGGATTAGAAAAAGTTTATTTTCGGAGGAATGCTGCTAATGAATGGAATTGCCTTGGTCTTTCCCGGGCAGGGATCCCAGGCTGTGGGGATGGGTTTTGATATGGCCCAAAAATACCAGGAGGCCCAGGAAATCTTTAGCCAGGCGGATGCCAAACTGGGTGTTCCCCTTTCGAAACTGTGTTTCCATGGGCCCGAAGAAGATTTAAAACTAACAGTGAATACCCAGCCGGCTGTATTAGCTGCCAGCATAGCCTGCTGGCAAGTGTTAAAGGTTGCTGGTGTAAATTTTGATATTACAGCGGGACATAGTTTGGGCGAATACAGTGCTCTGGTTGCTGCCGGGGTGATAGAATTTACGGATGCCCTTGGGATTGTGCGGGAACGGGGCCGGTTGATGGAAGAAGCCTTGCCTGCCGGGCAAGGAGGCATGGCCGCCATAATGGGACTGCCCCTTGAAAAAGTCGAGGAAATCTGCAAGGAAGCCGCCGTTAAAGGTGTTGTAGTACCAGCTAATTATAACTCCCCGGGCCAGTTAGTAATCGCCGGGGATCTGCCGGCCTTGGATATGGCTGTAGAGCTGGCCAAACAGGCTGGCGCTAAAAGGGTGATCCCGTTGCAGGTGAGCGGTCCCTTCCATTCCCCCCGGATGCAGTCTGCGGGCCAAAAGCTGGCTCAGGCCCTGGCAGAAATTCCCTTTAAACAACCAAAAGAAAGAGTTGTGGCCAACGTCACAGCAAACTTTGTTGAAACTCCGGAGGAAATCCGGGCGGCCCTGGTCAGACAGGTCAGCAGCCCGGTCCGATGGGAGGAAAGTGTCAGGAAGATGGTGGCCCATGGAGTGGATACTTTTATTGAAGTTGGCCCCGGGACAGTCTTAAGCGGGCTGATAAAAAAAATTAACAAGGATGTCAGGGTGATGAATATCCAGGATCCCGCGTCTTTGGAGAAAACCGTGGAGATCTTGAAAGGAGTGGGCTAGATGAGCATGGGGGGGCAAGTAGCTCTGGTTACCGGAGGTTCCAGGGGCATCGGCAGGGCTGCTGCAGTCGCCCTGGCCCGGGCGGGAGTCAAGGTGGTCGTAAATTATATGGGAAATGAGACTGCTGCCAGAGAGACTGTTGAACAAATACTCCAGGATGGCGGAGAGACCTTGGCAATCAAGGCCGATGTAGCCGCGCAAGATCAGGTCGAGGCAATGATGCAGCAAACCCTTGACAGTTTTGGCAGGATTGATATATTGATAAATAATGCTGGAATTACCCGGGATAATTTGCTGCTGCGAATGAAACCGGAAGAATGGGATCAGGTCATCAATACCAATCTGAAAGGGGTTTATAATTGCAGCAGATCGGTTATCCGGCCCATGCTGAAACAGAAATCCGGGCGGATTATCAATATTACCTCGGTTATCGGTGTTACTGGTAACGCTGGGCAGGCCAATTATGCCGCTGCTAAAGCCGGCATCATAGGCTTTACTAAATCCATGGCTAAAGAACTAGGCTCCAGGGGAATATTGGTAAATGCCGTGGCCCCTGGTTACATCAGTACTGACATGACAACCAGGCTGCCGGAAAAGGCGCGCCAGGAACTGCTGCAAAACATTCCCTTGGCCCGTTTGGGCGACCCTGAAGATGTGGCTGACGTAATATTATTTCTAGCCACCCCTGCTGCTCGCTACATCACAGGCCAGGTTCTACATGTCGACGGTGGCATGGTAATGTAAAACCAATCTGCAATAACTTTAAAAGGAGGTGAAAAAGTGGCTGTTTTTGATAAAATAAAGGAAATTGTGGTTGAACAATTGGGAGTAGAAGAAAATGAAGTGAAATTGGAGACGTCATTCCAGGATCTAAACGCTGATTCCTTGGATATAGTAGAACTGATTATGGCTTTAGAAGAGGAATTCGAATTGGAAATCCCGGATGAGGACGCAGAAAAGCTCAGGACTGTAGGAGCTGCGGTAGACTATATTAAAGAAAAAACTGGCAAATAATTATCCTTGAAGGTCCCGTAGGTTCCTACGGGATTTTCTTAAATCATATAGTGTGCAATTTTATTCTAAAACTATTGCTCGAATAAATTTATTATTGAGGAGGCAGTTAAATTGATGCTGCCAGCGCTTAGAATCGGCCACCTGGTTGCTAAATTACCTATTATTCAGGGTGGTATGGCTGTAAGAATTTCTACGGCTCCCTTGGCCGCTGCTGTTGCAAATGAAGGCGGCATCGGGATTATTGCGGCTACTGGTATGAGCTTGGAAGAACTGCGGCGGGAGATTCGGGCTGCCCGGGAAAAAACCAAGGGGATCATCGGTGTTAATGTGCTTTTTGCTGCCAAGCAGTTTGCTGAACTGGTCAGGACTGCCATATCAGAAGGCATTGATCTGATTATTTCCGGCGCTGGGGTTTCCAGGGATATGTATGAATGGGGAAAGGATTCTGGCACGGCAATTGTTCCTATTGTATCTTCAGGAAGATTGGCCCGCCTGGCCGAGAAATTAGGAGCATCTGCCATAGTTGTCGAAGGTGCTGAAGCTGGAGGCCACCTTGGAACAGATAGGTCCTGGCGGGAAATACTGCCGGAGGTCAAAGAAAATGTGGACGTCCCAGTAATAGCTGCCGGTGGTATCATCGACGGTAAAGACATTGCCGAGGCGTTTTCCTACGGTGCAGATGGAGTCCAGATGGGCACCAGGTTTGCTGCCAGCATTGAATCCGCAGCTGCGCCTGCACTAAAAGAAATGTACGTAAATGCAACCGAAAAAGATGTGGTTGTAATTGAAAGCCCGGTCGGGCTGCCAGGACGTGCATTGTATAATTCTTTCCTGGCAAGGGTTGACCGGCAAGAGATTAATGGATCGAATGTTAAATGCGGAAGTTGTCTTAAACACTGTTCTCACAGGTTCTGTATTCTGAAAGCATTGAACGAGGCTCAAAAAGGAAATCTTGACAACGGATTGGTTTTTTCAGGGCAGCAGATTGCAAAGATTAAAGAAATCCTGTCTGTCAAGGACATTTTCCGGAACCTGCTCAGAGAATTGGAGGCTCTTTAAAAGGGGGAATTAACTACCGTGAAAAAACGTGTTGTTATTACCGGCATAGGTATTCTGGCACCCAATGGAACAGGTAAAGAGGTATTTTGGCAGGCTTTGACTGAAGGCAAATCAGGGATTGGGACTGTAACCCGCTTTAAGACCGATGATTTTCCCACCAAAATAGCCGGCGAGGTTAGAGACTTCGACCCAGGCAAGTTTTTTGACCGCAAAGAAGCAAAGAGAATGGACAGGTTTACCCAGTTTGCCGTCGCCGGGACTAAACTGGCTATTGAGGATGCGGGTCTCAATCTGGAGTCCATTGACTCGGAACGTTTGGCAGTGGTTTTTGGGACAGGTATAGGTGGGATGGAGACCTTGGAGGAGCAAGCCCGGATTTTAGCGGAAAAAGGTCCCGGCAGGGTCAGTCCCTTCTTCGTCCCGATGATGATCGCCAACATGGCTGCTGGCCAAATTTCCATATCAATCGGCGCCAAAGGACCAAACTATACGATTGTTAACGCCTGTGCTACAGGCACCAACGCAGTTGGCGACGCCTATAAACTGCTGCAGCGGGGCGAAGCTGATGCGGTGATTACAGGGGGATCAGAGGCTTCGGTGACACCTTTGGCCTTTGCCGGCTTCTGTTCCATGAAGGCCATGTCAACCCGCAATAACGAGCCTGACAGAGCCAGCAGGCCGTTTGACAGGGACCGGGACGGCTTTGTCCTCAGTGAGGGAGCAGGGGTGCTGCTTTTGGAGACACTGGAACATGCTAAGAGCAGGGGCGCCCATATTTATACCGAGGTTATTGGCTACGGCAGTTCTGCTGACGCTTTCCATATTACAGCGCCGGTTCCCGGGGGGGAAGGAGCAGCAGCATCGATGCAGGCAGCCTTGAACGACGCCAAACTAAAGCCGGAAGAAGTTGAATATATTAATGCTCATGGTACCTCTACGGATCTTAATGATAAGCTGGAGACTCTGGCGATAAAGAAGGTGTTTGGTGCCAAAGCTTACGATATTCCGATCAGTTCCACCAAATCAATGACTGGCCATTTACTGGGGGCTGCTGGAGCGATAGAACTGATAGCCTGCTGTATGGCAATAGAAAAGGGAATTATTCCGCCAACCATAAATTACGAAACCCCTGATCCGGACTGCGACCTGGATTATGTGCCAAATAAGGCCCGCCGGCAACAAGTTGCAGTAGCCCTTTCCAATTCCTTTGGATTTGGGGGTCATAATGCTACTGTTATTCTTAAAAAATATAACCAGGTAAACTAACCTTTTCTCCACTGCTTGGAGGTAACTCAATATGGATAGTCATAGAAAAAATACCATAGAAGACTTGAAAAACCGTCTGGGGTTAACGGACTGCAGCGTTGAATTGATCAATACCTCCTTGACCCATCCGACCTTTGCCTTTGAAAACAGACACCTGGGAGGGGAGCATAATCAACGGTTGGAGTTCTTAGGTGATGCAGTTTTAGGTTTGGTAGTCGGAGAGTATCTTTTCTATCATTTTCCTGAGTTGCCCGAGGGAGAGCTGACCAAAATGCGGGCCATGGTGGTGTGTGAAACTTCTTTGGCACGTCTGGCAAAATTCCTGGGATTGGGCACCCTCTTATTGCTTGGAAGGGGGGAAGAGATGAGCGGGGGGCGTGAACGGCCTTCAATCCTGGCTGATGCTTTTGAGGCTTTGACGGGAGCTGTATTTTTGGAATCAGGTTATCATGCTGCTCGCCGCCATGTGCTGAGAACATTAGCGGAGGAACTGCAATCTCTTGTGCCCGGAGATTACCATGACTTTAAAACAATTTTGCAGGAATACGTGCAGAGAGAAACGGATACAAACGTGACTTATGCCATTTTGCGTGAATCCGGTCCTGATCATAATAAAAGATTTGTTGCCGGTGTCAGTTTAAAGGGGAAGCTCCTGGCCGAAGGTTCTGGTCGCAGTAAAAAAGAAGCGGAGCAAGAGGCAGCCAGAAATGCTTTGGGAAAACTCCGAGCTTGCATCACCTGATATGCAGTTTTTACCACTACTCCTTTGTTAGTAGCAGGAATTCATTACCAACTGTCGAATATACTTATATCAATTATCAGCAGACGTAGCTTGCCTATACAAAAGGAGGAAGTGACATGGAAGTACTTAAAGTATCTGCTCAGTCTAATCCTAAAGCAGTCGCTGGAGCCTTAGCAGCAGTTTTTCGTCAGAGTGGCAAGGCAGAAATTCAGGCGGTAGGGGCAGGAGCTGTGAACCAGGCAGTCAAGGCCATTGCTATTGCAAGGGGATATGTTGCCCCTAATGGTATTGATCTTGTCATGATTCCTGCTTTTGCTGAAATTACTATCGAAGGCGAGGAAAGAACGGCTATCCGTTTTATTGTGGAACCTAGATAACCGGCATTTGCCTTAAACTGCTCGTCAGAGCAGTTTTTTTTATTGCCATACTGCCAAGTATCGGGAATAATTAAATATGGAATGAATCGGGAGAAAACAGGGGGTGGCTTTTTGTATCTAAAAAGCCTTGAGTTGCAGGGGTTCAAATCTTTCCTGGAGAAAGTGCGATTGGAGTTTGACCATGGTATTACAGTAATTGTGGGGCCAAACGGGAGCGGCAAGAGCAATATCGCAGATGCAATTCGCTGGGTTATGGGCGAACAAAGCGCGAAGACCCTCCGTGGAAATAAAATGGAGGACGTGATCTTTGCCGGCAGTGAAAAAAGGAAGCCGCTAGGACTTGCTGAAGTTTCGATCACTTTAGACAATGCTTCCGGTGCTCTCCCATTGGAGTATAAGGAAATAGCGATTACCCGCAGGGTGTTTCGCCTTGGCGAGAGTGAGTATTTTATTAATAAGACCCCTTGCCGGTTAAAAGACATCTTTGACCTTTTCGCCGATTCTGGTATTGGCAGGGAATCGATGAACCTTATTAGCCAGGGTAAGGTGGAAGAAGTGCTCAATGCCAGGGCTGAAGACCGTCGTGCCCTGATTGAGGAGACTGCCGGCATTGTTAAATACCGCAACAGAAAGAGAGAAGCTTTGCGAAAGCTGGAAGATACCCAAACCAGCCTTTATCGCTTGCAAGATTTAACAGCAGAACTGCACCGCCAGCTTGCGCAGGTAGCTACGGAAGCTGAAACGGCTCGAAAATACAAGACACTGAAGAGTGAGCTGGATGATCTGGAATTCAACTATTTTCTGAACCAATTAAGAAACGTAAGCCAAAGATTGGATAATGCAAACCAGCAACTGAGCCAACTTCAGGATGACTTGGTTGCTGTAGAGGTGCTGAACAGCAAAGTACAATCAGAAGCATCGTTGCATCGCTTTGAGATGGAAAAGGCGGAAAAACAAATCAACAGTACTCAACACAGTCTTTATGAGTGTATAACCAGGCTGGAGCGGCTCGAAGGACAGATCGGTATTGCCAAAGAGCGAAAGAACTCCCTGGTTGAACAGAGACAGAAACTCAACTCCTCAATGACAGCTGTTCAGGATAAACTGGTGTCCTGGCAAGATCAGCATGGTCTTCAGGAGGCTTCATACCATAAACTGCTTGCCGAGCTGGAGGAAGAAAGAAGGATCTTGACTAAATACTTGGCCGAACTTTCCAGGGAAGAAGATTTATTGAAAAAATACAATGCCAAGTTGGAACAGGCCAAGGGGTGCTTGTACGAACTGGCTAGCCGCTTGGCTGGCCTGCGAAACGAAGTTATGCAATTAAATCAACAAGGGCGTCAGGCTGAACTAAAGGAACAAAAGCTATTAGAAAGAAAACAGAGTCTTTTATCTGAGATCGAACAGTTGGAAGGATGCCGGGATGGTTGGCTAAAACGATCCAGCCAGGTTCAACAGAGGTTAGAGGCGGTTTTTTGCCTTCAGTCAGAAATTGGTGCCAGAAAAAAGGAAAAGCAAAGAGATTTATATGAGTTGCAGAAAAAGGTGCAGGCTAATGAGCAAGAGGTAAATGCCTTGAGTTCCCGGTTGACAGTCCTGCGGGAAATGGCTAAAGAGGGAGAAGGCCTTTTTCAAGGTGTCAAGACCCTCCTCCAGGCAAGGGATAAAAGGAACCATTTATGCCGGGAGATTTGTGGAGTTGTCGCAGATTTAATTAAAGTTCCCCAGGAACTGGAAATAGCCATCGAAGTCGCTCTGGGCAGTTCCCTGCAGGATGTAGTAGTAGAAACCGACCAGGGAGCAAAAAGCTGCATTCAATTTCTAAAAGAAAATGGGGGAGGGCGGGCAACCTTCCTGCCATTAAACACAATCAAGCCCAGGAAGCTTCCACTGGAGGGAAATTCCCTGTTAGGAAAGCCAGGGATAATCGGCGTGGCCTCCCAACTGGTACAGGCTGATGAAAAAATTCAGCAAGTCTTGCACCACCTGCTGGGTAATCTTTTGGTGGTGCAAAACATTGAAGTAGGGCTTAAGGTTGCTGCGGCGACCGGCTACAGCATCAGGATGGTAACTTTAGAAGGAGAAATGCTCAATTACGGGGGATCTATCACTGGCGGATCGGCACGGCAAAAAAGGGGCAGCCTCTTGGCCCGCAACAGAGACATTACCGAAACAGCTAGCAGGCTTGCGGAGCAGATCAAGAACTTAGCTCAGAGAAAAGAGATTCTATCCGAGGCAGAGACAAAACTGCAGCTTGAAACTGCTGAGTGGGACAGCCTTCAGGCTGAGCTGCGTCAGCTTGAATTGACAGCGGCCAGCAATGCCACGGAGGGGGATCGGCTGCAGGATGGGCAAAACCGCCTGGGTATCGAACTGAACGCAATTGAACTGGAACAAGAAGAATTGGGAACGGAACGGGCAAGAATTTTTTCCCGGCTTCAGACAGGCCGGCAGTTGCTGGCTAAGGGTGAGCAGGAAGAATTGGAATTAAAGAGAGAAATTGAGCAAATGCAGGTTGAAGAGAAAACAGTCCAAACTGGTAACAGGACTCTGTCGGAAATAGTAACTGAAACCAAGGTTAAGCTGGCCAGGCTGCAGCAGGAAGAACTTGGGCAAAAAGAAAGCATGCAGCAGTATTTCAAGGCGCAGGAGGAATATCTCGCAGAATTGGCTAAGCTTGGAGAAGAAATAACAGAGACTGACCAGCGGTTAGCTGAAAATGACAAAGACCTGGCATCCTGCCAAACCGCTGCGAGCGCATTGATGATAACAAAAAAAGCCCTGGAGCAAGAGGTGGCGGTTCAACGGGAAGACCTTAAATCCCACAGGGAGTGGCTTGGCCGCTTAGAGCTGGAAAGCCGGCAGGTAGAGGAGCGGTTTGCAGAAATAAGAGGTCTAGCACATCAAAAGGAATTAGAAAAAACCAGGTTAGACGGAGAATTTCAGTCAGGTTGTGACATTCTGAAAGACAAATGGAAAATAGAGTTTGTTTCTGCTGTTACCAATAGACCTGGAAAGCTCCCTGCAGGTGGCTTTGTCCAGCGAATCAGGCAGCTGCAGCAGGATATTGCCGGATTGGGACAGGTGCATCTCGGGGCCATTGCCGAGTTCGAGCGACTGGAGGAAAGGCTATCCTTCCTTCGCGGTCAGAATGAGGACCTGGAAGAAGCAAAATCCATGTTGCTGCAGGGCATTAACGAAGTGGACCAGGTAATTGCTAAAAGGTTTTTATCGACCTTCCAAAAAGTAGCTGATTCCTTCAGCAAAACCTTCTGTTCTCTCTTTGGCGGGGGCTATGCTTATCTTAGTTTAACTGAGCCGGAGAATCTTCTGGAAACCGGCATCGAAATATCGGCACAACCCCCCGGGAAAAAGCTGCAAAACCTTAATGCGCTATCAGGGGGAGAACGGGCACTAACAGCAATTGCCCTCTTGTTTGCTGTTTTGTATTCCAGACCGAGTCCTTTTTGTGTGCTTGATGAAATTGATGCCTCCCTTGACGAGGCAAATGTAGAGCGATTTGCTTTCTTCCTTAAGGAGCTATCCCAAGATACTCAGTTTATTATTATTTCCCACCGGCAGGGAACCATGGAAACCGCCAACCGTTTATATGGTGTTTCCATGGAAGAGCCTGGCATATCAAAAATGATTTCCGTAAAACTGGTTGACGGGGGCATAAGTCAGGCTTCATAAATATTAGATACATACCTTGCCTCTGATAGGAAACAATATTGCAAAAAGCTGCAGCGAACAGGAGGCAAAGCATGAAAGTTAAAGGAATATGCCGGGATATCGTTGAACAGGTGGTCCAGCGAACCAAGGAGCTGAGCCAGGGGCGTAATGTAGGAAGCATTGGCTTTATTGACGAAGAAGGATATCTTTCCAGTATGACAGAACCTGTTGACGGGGGCCTTGGTGGAATTCCCTTTCGCAGCTTGCTTGGCCAGGTGGCTGATATGGCGGAAAAATCCATTGTTGAAGGTCTGATTCAGATCCCCGAAAACGCTGTTTTTATTATCACCAGGCCGGGGAAAACCGGTCTGATAACTGATGTATCTGCAGTAGACTTTTTTGGCATACCTATTGTCTGTGTCGGGGTAAAAGCCGAAGGCATTGCCGGTGTGGGAATTGTTTATCCAAAAGCCGAGTTCTTCGATTTGGCTACAGAAGCTGAAGAGCTTAACCTGGCAACATTAGAAACTAAAACCATGGACGCTGAGAAGGATGTGCTCCGTCGCAGCCATCAGTTAGAACTTCGCTACCTGGAGGTTGGGGAAGAATTGCCGGTTGTCGACCGGAAAATGCAGCCTTATGAACAACATCGCAGGCAAGGAGAGAAGATGCCGCGCAAAGATATTCAAAGCATTCATGCCAGAATGGCCGAGTCGCTGGTGAACCGTTCAGTTGAGATTGGCCAAGGAAGGGAAGTGGCGGCCATAGGCCTGGTTGATGATAACGGCATGGTTTCTCCCTGGGGAGAAATCATAGCTGGAGGAATCGGGTTTGTGCCGGCAAGGCTAATGGCTTCCAGCGCTTTTAACATCACCGGGAAGTCCTTGCGGTCTATCTACAGTAAACATATGGATCCCCGGGCAGTTATTGTGCATACCCATCCAGGAGGTTCTGGTGTAATGCATATCGGTGATGCCGGCGCCGGTCCGGCTTCATGGGGACGACCAATAGTTGCCATTGGACATGACAAAAATGGTGAGATCAGAGGAGCCACTGTCCTGGAACCGACCGCTTCTCTCTTTAAGCTGGCAGACGAGGAGGAAAAACTGAATCTCCAGTTTTTTTCGGCAGACACACCTGAGGAAGAGGCCAGTATTCGCAACAGGAAATTGGGTATTGCCCAGGATTACACAGGCTTGTGCAAGACCATTGAGATTAAATAATAGACATGGTAAAATATTCAGGTTAAGGTGCCCGCCTTAACCTGAAATTATGTTTGGGGGGCTTATAATGGGTATTTTTAGCCGTTTAAAAGAAGGGTTGCGGAAAACCCGGGAAGGGTTTGTCAGTAAAATAACCGAACTGGTAACCAGTCAAGGTGAAATTAACGATGAGTTTTACGAGCGGCTGGAGGAAATCCTGATTACCGCTGATGTTGGAGTAAATACTTCTATGAAGCTGGTCGCGAAGGTCCGCCAGAAGGTAAAAGAGGGAAAAATCAGAGAGGCTGCACTCGTAAAAGATGTGCTGCGCCAGGAGATTGCCAACCTCATGGTACAACCGGCCAGAGGGCCAGAGATCCAGGGCCCCTTTCCCTGGATAATCATGATTGTGGGTGTCAATGGGGCAGGAAAAACAACCACTATTGGCAAGCTAGCTCATAAAATTAAATCGCAGGGTTTTAGTGTTGCAGTAGCTGCCGGTGACACCTTCCGGGCAGCTGCGATAGATCAGCTGGAAATATGGGGAAATAGAGCCGGGGTGACTGTAGTTAAGCATCAGGCTGGGTCCGACCCAGCCGCGGTTGCTTATGACGCTGTTTTGGCGGCCAAATCCAGAGGATACCAGGTGGTTATTATTGATACGGCCGGCCGGCTCCAAACCAAGACTAATCTGATGGAAGAGGTAAAGAAAATGCGCCGGGTTGTGGAGAAGGAGACTGCCGGGGGGCCACAAGAAGTCCTGCTGGTGCTGGATGCCACAACAGGTCAAAATGCCTTGTCCCAGGCGAAATTGTTCACTCAATCGCTTGGACTGACAGGCTTGGTCTTAACCAAACTGGATGGCACCGCCAAAGGCGGGGTCGTGATCGGCATTGCCGCTGAGTTGCAACTGCCTGTAAAGCTAATCGGATTTGGGGAAGGAATTGAGGATCTGAAAGAATTTAACCCCCGGGAATTTGTAGACGCCCTATTCAGCGATAATTAACAAGAAAGGTGGGGAAAAAGCCATGGCTATGCCGCCTGTTGGTATTATCGGCGGAACAAGTGTTTATGCTCTGGGGCTTGATACCGAGGAAAGGACGATAAACACCAGTTACGGTACTGCACTGGTCCATTTAAGTCAGTGGGGAGAGCGGGAAATAGTTTTCCTGGCCAGGCATGGGAAAGGCCATCAAGTTCCCCCTCACCGCATCAATTACCAGGCTAACATCGCGGCTCTAAAACAGCTGGGGGTTCTTGAGGTGCTGGCAACAGCCTCGGTAGGTTCCCTGGTTGAATACTTCCAACCAGGAGACCTGGTTTTATTGGATCAATTTATAGATTTTACCAAAAGCCGTCCAACTACCTTTTTTGATGGGGGGGGGAAGGGTGTAGTCCATATAGATTTGACTGAGCCCTATTGTCCCCGGCTTCGGAAAATAATAGCCGGCCAGGATTGGCAGAGTCTGTCCTGCCGGCTCCACCCTAATGGGACTTATATTTGCACCGAAGGACCCAGATTTGAAACGCCTGCAGAAATCATGATGTTTAAACATTTTGATGCTCATTTAGTGGGCATGACCAATGTCCCGGAAGTAATCCTGGCCAGGGAAGCAGAACTGTGCTATCTGACAGTAGCTGTTGTAGCAAATTATGCTGCGGGAATCTCCCGCCAGCCCTTAACCCACCGGGAGGTTGTTGATACAATGGCTAAAACCCAGGCCAATCTGTTAAAGGTCATCCTAAGCTTTATTGCTCAGCCGTTTTCCACAGAGGCTGACTGCAGCTGCAGGACGGCCCTGAGGGAAATGGACCAGTTCTAAGCGCTGGAAGGGGGGGCAGGTATTGGAAAGTATTATTTGGGGCAATGGCAAGCTGAAACTGCTTGACCAAACCAGGCTGCCGACAGAGACTGTTTATCTGGAGTGCACCAACTACCGGCAGGTTGCCGCAGCCATTCAACGGCTGCAGGTGCGGGGAGCTCCGGCTATTGGGATTGCTGCTGCTTACGGATTGGTCTTGGGTGCGGGTGAACATCAAGACAAAAACTTTTCTGATTTTGCCAATAAGATCAAGGAAGTGGCCAGGGAACTTGCCTCTACCAGACCCACGGCGGTAAATCTTTTTTGGGCCACAGAACGGATGTTGGCCAAACTAATTGATATACAAACCATACCCCCTGAAAGCTGGTTCTCTGCCTTTGAAGAAGAGGCTTTGGCTATTCATCGTGAGGATCTGGAAATGAACCGGCAGATTGGTTGGTGGGGAAACCAGTTGATAGAGCCAGGCGCCCAGATCTTAACTCACTGTAATGCTGGGGCGTTAGCCACCGGTGGATATGGGACGGCGCTGGGGGTAATCAGGGCAGCTCACCAGGCGGGAAAAAACATCTCGGTTTATGCCTGTGAGACCAGGCCCTTACTGCAGGGTGCCAGGCTGACAGCTTGGGAATTGAAGCAAGACAGGATCCCTGTGACACTGATTACCGACAACATGGCAGGGTACCTGCTGCAGCAGGGAAGAATCAACTGCGTGGTAGTAGGGGCGGACCGGATAACCGTAAACGGTGACGCAGCCAACAAGATTGGAACCTATAGCCTTGCTGTTTTAGCGTATCATCACCAGATCCCTTTCTATATAGCTGCTCCCAGGTCAACCTTTGACTATAAGATCATTAGCGGTGCGGATATCCCGATCGAAGAGCGCAACCCTGAGGAGATTTGTTTCTTTGGCGGATGTGCTGTTGCACCGCATGGGATATCTGTCTATAATCCGGCTTTTGATATTACACCCAACAGGTATGTGACCGGCTATATTACTGAAAGGGGGATCTTAAAACCTCCTTTTATCACACCATGACACCTTCTGCAGTTTATTTTATCTAACAAGAAAGGGATCATTATGAAACGCCTTTTGATTAATGACTGTATTGTTGTACCCATGAAAAAAGAGTTGTCACAGCCGGGGGACCTTTATTTTATCGGCGAAATTGCAATTGAGGGATCTGAAATTATTTCAGTTGGTCCACCAAAAAGCAGACCTGCAGGATGGGAACCAGAGCGGGTAATCTCAGCCCGGGGGAAGGTGGCTATGCCCGGGTTTGTAAATGCCCATACCCATGCAGCCATGACACTCCTCAGGGGATATGCCGATGACATGCCGTTAATGCAGTGGCTTGAACAAAAAATCTGGCCTTTAGAATCAAGGCTCGTAGCTGACGATATTTATTGGGGTGCGATGTTGTGTATTGTAGAAATGATTAGGGGCGGCACCACCACCTTTGCAGACATGTACTTCTGGATGGATCGGGTTGCAGAGGCTGTCGCCCAATCTGGGATTAGGGCCAGCCTTTCCCGGGGCTTGATCGGGTTTCAAGCTAATGGGGATGAAGCACTCCGGGACAGCGTTGACTTCATAAAAACTTGGCATGGCCAGGCTGACGGACGGATAACTACCAAACTGGGACCCCATGCTGCCTATACATGCCCTCCGGATTATTTAAAAAAAGTTATCGCTTTGTCCGAAGAACTTGGCGTGGGCCTGCATATTCATGTTGCGGAAACAAAATCCGAGTTGCAGACTATCAGTAAACAATACCAAACAACTCCAGTGGAGCATTTAGAGAAAATAGGCCTTTTTACCCGCCCGGTTCTGGCAGCCCATTGTGTCCATTTATCGAAAAAAGATATTGAGATCTGCCGGCAATGGGACGTAAAGGTTGTGCATAATCCCCAAAGCAATATGAAACTAGCCTCAGGAGTGGCTCCGGTTCCCTTGATGCTCCAGGCAGGCATTAAAGTTGCCCTGGGGACCGATGGAGCCGCCAGCAATAACAATTTGGATATGATGGAGGAAATGCGGGCCGCTGCGCTCTTGCATAAAGTGTTTACCTTGGATGCAACTGCAGTCCCGGCTTATCAGGCCTTGCAAATGGCAACCCGTTATGGGGCGGAAGCATTAGGACTTAAAGACGTAGGGTTTTTATCCGCCGGCATGAAGGCTGATATTATCCTGGTTGACTTCCAGCAGCCCCACTTATATCCTTGTCATGACGTTTTGGCCCACCTGGTGTATGCAGCCCACTCCGGAGATGTTCATACAGTAATCATAAACGGAGAGATACTGATGGAAGACAGGGAACTAAAGACCATCGATGTTGAAAAAATCTGTTTCGAAGCAGCAGAGCGGGCAAAACGCCTGACCAGTTAAACAGAACTTGACATATGGACCAATTCTGTTATTATTGGAAATAGTGTTAAGGAAAAAACCTTAACAGAGTCGGAGGGTTTTGCTGTGGAAAAACATCACCGGGTAGCAGACCTGTTTGACTTTTATTCCCCCATGCTAACCAAAAAACAGCGTGAAATAATTGAATGCTACTATCACCAAGACCTGTCGTTAGGAGAGATTGCTGAACAATACGACATCAGCCGGCAAGCAGTCTACGATACCCTCCGGCGTACCGAAAAAATATTAGAGAACTACGAGGGAAAACTTGGCCTCCTGGGAAAATACCGGTGGAGGCAGCAAGAGATTGCCAAGCTATCGCAATTGTTTCAGGACGAGGAACCAGAGGATCTGAACGAAAATTTGCCCAAAATCAGGGGAATTTTGCGGCTTTTGATGGCGGACGGCGAGAATGAGGAGGCGTAAAAATGGCAGCCTTTTCCGGTCTAGCTGAAAAACTTCAGGAAACTTTCCGGCGGTTGCGCGGCAAGGGCAAAATCTCGGAAAACGATGTAGCGGAAGCCATGCGCGAGGTCCGCATTGCTCTTTTAGAAGCCGATGTTAACTTTAAAGTGGCGAAGGATTTTATCTCTAAGGTCAGAGAGCGGGCTGTCGGCCAGGAAGTCCTCAGGAGCCTGACCCCTGGACAACAGGTGGTAAAAATCGTTTACGAGGAACTAGCTCAACTGATGGGCGGTACCCAAAGTAAACTTGCTATTGCCCCTAAATCTCCAACAGTAGTTATGCTTGTTGGCCTCCAAGGGGCTGGAAAAACAACTTCAGTTGCTAAGCTGGCAAATATGTTAAAAAAACAGGGCCGCAGACCCTTGCTAGTGGCAGCGGACATATATCGCCCGGCGGCCATTAAACAGTTGCAGGTTTTAGGCCAGCAATCAGACCTGCCTGTATTTGCAGTGGGCGATAAGATAAGCCCGGTGAATATCGCCTCGGCTGCCCTGGAACATGCCAAAGTCAATGCTAATGATTACCTGCTTATCGATACAGCAGGCCGCCTTCACATTAATGAAGAATTAATGGAGGAACTGCGCGGCATCAAAAAAGCGGTCAGCCCTAACGAAATCCTTCTGGTCGTAGATGCAATGACAGGGCAGGATGCGGTTAATGTTGCAGAGGCCTTTCACAAATCCCTGGGACTGGATGGCGTTATTCTGACCAAACTGGATGGCGATACCAGGGGTGGCGCAGCCCTTTCAGTCAGAGCTGTTACCGGCTGTCCGGTAAAATTTGTAGGCATGGGAGAAAAGGTGGATGCTCTGGAACCTTTTTTTCCGGACCGGATGGCTTCCAGGATCCTGGGCATGGGTGATGTGCTGAGCTTGATTGAAAAGGCTCAAGCAACAATTGATGCCGAAAAGGCCAAGGAACTGGAGAAGAAACTGAGGCAGCAGCAATTTACCCTGGAGGATTTTTTGCTACAGCTGCAACAGGTAAAAACCATGGGACCTCTTGATGAAATTTTGGGGATGATACCTGGATTGGGAGGAGCCCGGCAGCTGAAAAATATGCAGGTTGATGAAAGAGAGCTAGTTAAGACAGAAGCTGTAATTCAGTCCATGACTCCGGAAGAAAGAAGAAATCCTGACATCCTTAACGGGAGCCGGAAGAGACGGATTGCCTTGGGTAGCGGTACCAAAGTTCAGGATGTCAACCGCTTAGTTAAACAATTCGAAGAAGCCCGCAAATTAATGCGTCAATTTGGTGAGGTCCAGGGATACGGCAAAGGAGGCAAAGGGAAAAAAGGCAAAAAAGGTTTGTTCGGGTTTCCTTTTTAGTTTAAGTATAGTTGGGTTAGAATATTATGGCAGGGAGGTGAGACAGCATGGCGACAAAAATCAGGCTAAAACGGATGGGTGCCAAAAAAGAGCCCTTTTACCGTTTAGTTGTGACTGACAGCCGTTCTCCAAGAGATGGCAGGTTTATTGAGGAAATAGGTTACTATAACCCCATCAAGCAGCCTGAAGTTATTCAAATTGATGAAGAAAAAGTATTAAAGTGGCTGGGTACAGGCGCTCAACCTTCCGATACTGCCAAGGGTCTGCTTAAAAGAGCAGGCATCTGGCAAAAACATGTCGCAGGGGGAGAAAAATAATTCGACCAAATGGAGGTTATCCTCATGCAAAATTTGGTGGAAGTGTTAGCAAAAGCATTGGTAGACAATCCTAACCTTGTGCAGGTGAAGCAGCTAGAAAAGGATAGGTCTCTCGTTCTGGAATTGAAAGTAGCAGAGGAAGACATGGGAAAAATTATCGGCAAACAAGGAAGAATTGCCAAAGCGATTCGCGCAGTAGTTAAGGCTGCCGCAATAAAAAGCGGAAAGAGAGTTACTGTGGAAATAGTTCCGTAATTATGAGTCTATTGCCGTGTTTGGCTGTGCTGGAGGGGTTTATGGAAGACCACCAAAGAATTACCATCGGCCAGGTTTTGACTACCCACGGTTACCGGGGAGAGATAAAAGTGATGCCCTTGACGGATTACCCGGAACGTTTTTACACCATGGAAGAGGTGTATTTGGCAAAAGAAGGTATCGTCCGTAAACTTGGCATTGATAGTGTCCGTCCCTTCAAGCATTTGATTCTATTAAAGTTTAAAGAGGTCCAATCTGCTGAGGAAGCGGCAATTTTCAGAGGTGGGTTATTGCAGGTTGACGCAAAAGATCTCGTTCAACTTCCGGAAGGCCACTATTACCACTTTCAGTTAATCGGCCTGCATGTTTTCTCTGTAGCAGGAGAGGAAATAGGAAGACTGACGGATATTTATCAAACAGGAGCCAACGATGTTTATGCAGTAGCCTCTCGCTCAGGCACTATACTTTTGATCCCGGCGCTAAAAAAAGTAGTAAAAGAGATTGATTTAGCAAATAAGAGGATTACTGTGGAAATGCTGCCGGGTCTTTGAAAAACCAGGTGATTAGTATGCGAATCGATGTTCTAACCATTTTTCCGCGGATGTTTGACGGGCCTTTCAGCGAGAGTATTTTGGCGCGGGCCGTTAATAAGGGTTTATTGTCCATCAACATCATTGACCTGAGGCAGTATGCCTATGACAAACACCGCACTGTTGATGATTATCCCTTCGGAGGCGGTCCCGGCATGGTTATGAAGCCGGCCCCATTTTTTCTGGCCCTGGAGGACTTGCAGCAAAGTTGCCAGGGAGACCCGATGAGGGTAATCCTGTTGTGTCCTGGTGGAAAGGTTTTTAACCAGGAGGTAGCCCAGGAATTATCCAAGCAATCCGGTTTGGTTTTTCTCTGTGGCCATTACGAGGGAATTGATGATCGGGTGCGGCAGCGTTTTGTCACTGATGAAATCTCCATCGGAGATTATGTGTTAACAGGTGGCGAACTCGCCAGCATGGTGATCATTGACGCTGTTGCCAGGCTTCTGCCCGGTGTTTTAGGGGATGCCTGTTCGACAGCTGAAGAATCCTTCTCTGACGGCCTCCTTGAATATCCCCAGTACACCCGCCCAAGGGACTACCAGGGACTGTGTGTTCCAGATGTGTTGCTATCTGGCAACCATGAGGAAGTTCGCAGGTGGCGGCGGAAGGAGTCCCTGCGCAGGACGCTCCTGAATAGACCAGACCTCATAGCTGCGGCAAATCTGTCCGATCAGGACCGCCGGTTACTGGCAGAAATCGCAAGTGAGATTTGACCAGGACAGCCACCCTTTGGGGTTAATATTGTTTTCATTCGGACCATTATGTTATAATACTTCATGGTTTAACGCATTTGCTTATGGAAGGAGGGATTCCTTTGGATATAATCAGATCTATCGAAGCTATTCAGCTTAAAAAAGACGTGCCAAATATGCGGTCAGGGGATACGGTCAAGGTATATGTAAAAGTTAAGGAAGGTAACCGGGAAAGACTTCAGGTGTTTGAGGGTGTTGTGATCAGGCGGCGCGGCAGCGGAATGAGCGAAACCTTTACTGTACGAAGGGTATCTTACGGGGTTGGAATTGAACGGACCTTTCCTGCGAATTCACCCCGAATTGATAAAATTGAGATTATCCGCAGAGGTAAAGTGCGCAGAGCAAGGTTATATTACTTACGAGATTTGGTCGGTAAAGCGGCACGGATCCGTGAAAGGCGATAATACTTTTTGCAAAGGGACTGGAGTTCTCCCAGTCCCTTTGCTGTACAGCACGAATACAGGGGGAAGTTTATGCAGGGAAGCAAAAGCGCATTTTCGGAATTCCTGGAAAGTATTATTATCGCAATTATTTTAGCTACCGTAATCAGGGTATTTCTATTCCAACCCTTTTATATTCCTTCAGGCTCAATGGAGCCTACTCTGATGCCTGGCGATAGGATTATTGTAAATAAACTTGTCTATCGCTATAGTGAACCAGAGCGGGGGGATGTGGTTGTTTTTAAATATCCCCTGGATCCCGAGAAGGATTATATAAAACGCATAGTGGCTGTAAGTGGGGAAAGAATTGAAGTAGATGACGGGCGGCTTTTTATTAATTACGAGCAGGTATCTGAGCATTACTTGCCCCCAGGTCTTATTTACAATGATTTCGGGCCGGCAGAAGTGCCTGCCGGGCAATACTTCGTGATGGGTGACAACCGGAATAACAGCCAGGATAGCCGCATATGGGGCCCGTTACCCAGGGATAATTTTGTTGGAAAAGCTGTGATTATTTTTTGGCCGCTAAACCGCATTGGTTTGATCCAGTAGGAAGGTGACATTTATTGCAGATCCATTGGTATCCTGGGCATATGGCCAAGACCAGGAGGTTATTGAAAGAAAAGCTTAAACTTGTCGATCTGGTGATTGAACTGGCTGATGCCCGCATCCCTTTAAGCAGCAGGAATCCGGAGTTTGACAGTCTTTTAGACAATAAACCCCGGTTGCTCTTGCTGACAAAAGCTGATTTAGCAGAGCCGGCTGTTACCCAATCCTGGTGCATATATTTTCAGCAAGATGGTTTAAATGCCATGGCTGTGGACTTGTTGTCAAAATCACCTCTGCATGGGGTGATCCCAGCGGTAGAATCCCTGGCCGAGGGAGTAATGCAGAGGTTGGAGGCAGCCGGAAAACTCCGGCGTCCTGCCAGGGCAATGGTTGCGGGCATTCCAAATGTAGGTAAATCCCAATTAATTAACAAGCTTTCAGGAAAGGCCTCGGTACGGGTGGAAAACAGGCCGGGAGTTACCCGTGGCTACCAATGGATACGGTTGGGGAAACAGATCGATTTGATGGATTCCCCCGGGATGCTTTGGCCGAAAATTGAGGACCAGCAGACAGGCTTTAAACTTGCTTTGATAGGAGCAATCCCGCAGGACATTCTGGATAATGTGGAGTTGGCCTTAGAATTGCTGCGACTTTTGCTGGAAAGCTATCCCTCCCGCCTTATTGAGCGGTACGGAATTCAGGTCGAGAGGGCTGCCACCCCTTTATTGGCCTTAGAAATGATAGGCCGGAGCAGGGGCTTGTTAAAAAAGGGCGGGATTGTTGATGCGAAAAAAGCCGCCGAAGTCCTCTTGCAGGAGTTTAGAACAGGAAAATTGGGGAGATTTTCTCTTGAACAAAAAAAATAAACTTCATGCTAATCCCCAGCAGCCTGCTGGGGATTAGCTATTTGCGGAAAACCATGAAGAAAGAGGAAAAATAAGGCTCGATGCCGAATTTTAGAATTAATCATCATCCTGAGGTGTTAACTAATGATTGATATTACCGCTCTGGACAGGGTAGTTAAAAATACTATTCTTGCTGTAGAAAAAGGAAAAGAGCAAATTTATGACATCGCTGAAAATGCCCGTCAGGAAAGAGTAAGGGTTAAATCTGAGCTGGAAAAGGTTAAGGCTGAAGTTTTGGAGGTAATTGAAGAGGTCGACAGGTTAGACACTGAAGAAAAAAACGCCCGGCGAAAACTGATGGAAGTGAGTAAAAACTTCCAACGATATTCCGAAGAGGATATGCAGGCAGCCTATGAACATGCCCGAGCCCTCCAGATTAAACTAGGGGAACTGCGCGAGCGGGAAAAACAGCTCCGGCTGCGAAGAGACAAGCTGGAGGTAAGCTTCCGCAACCTGGAGGAAACTGTAAGGAAGGCAGAAGATCTGGTATCCCAAGTGGGTGCCGCTTTGACTTATCTTAAACACGACCTGCGGGATCTGAGTACAAGGCTGGAAGAGATTCAAAACCGCCAGGTACTGGGGATTAGGGTCATCAGGGCCCAAGAGGAAGAACGCAAGCGAGTAGCCAGAGAGATCCATGACGGGCCAGCTCAATCGATGGCTAATCTGGTTCTGCGGGCTGAAATATGCGAAAAACTGCTGGAGGTAGACCCGCCATCCGTCAAAAAGGAACTGCAAGAATTAAAAAAAATGGTCAAAGACAGTCTGCAGGACGTAAGAAAAATTATCTTTGATTTGAGGCCCATGCTGTTGGATGACCTGGGGATTGTTCCAACACTGCGCAAGTTCCTGGCAGAGTTTACCGAAAAGCACAATTTTCCAGTAGATTTTACTGTTACCGGACAGGAACGGAGATTACCTCCCCCTGCTGAGGTAACTCTTTTTCGAATTGCTCAGGAGGCATTGAATAATACACTAAAACATGCTAATGCCCATCGGGGTGTGATGCGATTGGAATTCTTGCCGGGAAGGGTTAACCTTTTAATAGCTGACGACGGGAAAGGCTTTGATTTTTCCAAAGCAATCAATGCAACCGAACAAGATACCTTTGGCCTTATGGGAATGCGGGAAAGAGTCGAACTGCTGGAGGGGAAAATTGGGATCAAGACATCTCCAGGGAAGGGTACCCAGATTATCGTTCAAATCCCACTTGAGGCTGGTTTGAAGGAGGGCTAAAATGGACTGCATAAAGACAATAATTGTCGACGACCATCCCTTGATCAGGGAAGGGATCCGGAGGATACTTTCGTTGGATCACCGGATTCAGGTGGTGGGCGAAGCGAGTGACGGCCTGCAGGGTTATGAAATGGCCCGGAAACATTTGCCCGACGTTATTTTAATGGATATTAACATGCCCCGCATGAACGGTATCGAGGCTGCCAGGTTGATCAGGGAAGAAATGCCTGGAATTAGAATTATCGCCCTGACCATCCATGACGACCAGGCTTATGTTATCGAAATGATAAAAGCCGGCGCTAACGGCTATATATTGAAGGATGTTGAAGTACAAGAGCTGATCAAAGCTGTGATTGCCGTAGCCGATGGACATTCGGTTATCCATCCCGTAGTAACCGGGAAGGTTTTCGGGGAACTCAGACGAAAGAACGCTGCCATACCCGAAGAGAAGGAACCCTTGACCGGCAGGGAAATGGAGATCTTAAGCCATATTGCCCGGGGAGAAGCCAATAAGATGATTGCACACCGGCTTTGCATCAGCGAAAAGACAGTAAAAAACCATATTTCCAGCATATTCCGGAAACTGGGAGTAAGTGATCGAACCCAGGCAGCCCTTTATGCAGTAAAAAACAGGATCGTCCATTTATAAAAGATAGTCAATTCATAAAGCGCGGGAGCGCTTTTTTAATTGGTCTGGTCCTAGGGACTAATTTCTCAAAAAAATAGGACCCCCGCCGGATAACCTAAATTTTATATTAGCTGTAATATTAACTCAAAAGCAAATTCTGGAGGTGAACAGACAATGGATTTCCTGAAGCGGTTAATGGTCGAAGAAGACGGACAGGGGATGACAGAATACGGACTAATCCTAGCATTGGTATCTGTAGTGGTAATCGGCGTATTGATAACCATGGGAACAGAGTTGCGGACTATTTTCACTAACGTGTTAAATGGATTGAGAGGTGCCGCTCCCCCTGCTTCCCCTTCATAACTAAAGGAAAAACGGCAATCTTTGGAATCTTTCTGAAAAGACCCTACTTGGGCAGCCGGGTAGGGTCTCATTTCCTGGGGGAGGTGCTGAGGATTTGCTCCCAGACTTGCTATTAGGTCTTACGGTCGGCATTTGCGCTGTTACAGATCTGCAAAAAAGAAAAATATATAACCTTATTCTTTTCCCTTCCCTGGTTGCCGCAGTTTTTTGGCACCTCTTACAGGAACCGCCCATGATTGGAACAAGTCTGCTGGGAATTTTTACAGGGGCCGCTCTATTGTTCCTGCCCTTCATGGCCGGAGCCATGGGAGCAGGTGATGTTAAGCTCTTGGCAGTGGTAGGCGCATGGAAAGGGCCTTTGTTTGCCATGCAAGTACTTCTGGTAGCCACCATTGCCGGGGGCTTGTGGGCCTTAGTTATTCTCTGGCGGGAAAAGAGGTTGGTATCAGCATGCAAAACCATCATTAATGTATTTATTGGTTTTTTTTTACGGAAGCAAGGGCTGAGCATGCTGCCAAGGCTTGGAACTTCTGTTTCGCCTGAAGATACGGTTCCTTATGGTGTCGCTATTGCTGCAGGGGTTCTTCTTTTGTATCTGGCGGAGGTGAGTGGGCTTTGATCATTCGATTCCATCAGCAAGAAAAAGGTCAAGCCATGGTAGAACTTGCTTTGATTATGCCCATCGTAATCCTTATGCTAATGGGAATTTTTGAATTTGGCCGCTTGTTTCACGCCCATATTACCGTTACACATGCTGCCAGGGAGGGAGCCAGGCTGGCTGCTGTTGGTGCAAATGATGAAAACATCCGGATCCGGGTGAATGACAATGCTGCGGCCCTGATTCAGGAAAATCTTCATGTTACGGTTTCACCTGCACAGGGAGATAGAGTTAGAGGAGAAGCTGTTCGGGTAGAGGTCCGGTATCCGGTCATCTTGTCAATGCCAGTTATTTCTGTTGCCATTCCCAACCCGGTTTGGGTAGAGGGGAAGACTATCATGCGACTGGAGTGATTTTTTTGCGGTTTTCAAATGAAGCCCCGAAAAAAATCTTTTCGCATTTATTGCGTTCTGAACAGGGTGGGCTATTGCTGGTATTTGCAATGGCTGGCGCTGTATTAATGGGGATGATGGGGCTTACGGTTGATGTCGGGTTAGCCTATACCACGAAGGCTAAATTGAATGCGGTTGTGGATGCGGCAGCTTTAGCCGGAGCGCAGGAACTGCCCGGGAACCCAGTCAGGGCCAGGGAAATAGCCATTAGTTATGCAGTAGCCAACGGGGTGAAGGCCGAACAGGTTTCAGCTGAGGTAAGCATTGATAATCACCGCTTGATTGTAAAGGCCGAAAATGATATCAGGTTCTTTTTTGGTTCATTTCTAAATCATGAAGAAGAAAAGATCACAGCCAGGGCAGAAGCCCTGGTAGGCAGTATCACTGGAATTGCCGGGGTGTCGCCTATTGGCGTGGAGGACCAACCCCTGCAGTTTGGTGTGAAATATACTTTGAAGCATGGATCCGGTGAAGGGGGAAGCCCCCTGGGTTCGGGTAATTATGGCGCTTTGGCCTTGGGGGGAAGAGGTGCCTCAACCTACAGGGAAAATTTGATTTACGGCTACCAAAATATGCTCAGGGTGGGACAGGTCATTTCAACAGAACCCGGCAATATGTCTGGTCCGACAAGGGTTGGCATTAATACAAGAATCGCGAACTGCACTGATCTTAATTGCAGTTTTCATAGTTTTTCCCGCTCGTGCGCTCATATTATCTATGTGCCTATTTATCAACTTACAGTGGATAAAAATTCTGTCATCATTCGCGGTTTTGCGGCTTTTTATGTGGAAAAGGTGGCTGGACAGGGGCAAAACGCAGAAATTAGAGGATATTTCGTTAGGACGGTGGCTAACGGGATAGCCGAACCATTTGCTCAGGATTATGGCCTGATGGCAGTATCATTAGTGTATTAAACAACACAGCATGGGAGGGAAAAGGGTGAAAAGGAAAATAACATTGTTATTGGCCTTGATTATGGCCTTTGGGGCGGCTTTTTTAGTATACAAATACCTTGAAAAGATTGAGGCGGAATACCAGGCCAGCCAGGACCTTGCTCAGGTAGTTGTTGCGCGGGAACAAATCCCTCCCCAAACAAAGATCAATATGGCTATGATATCCGTAAAAAAAATCCCGCGCAACCTTATCCACCCCCAGGCGGCAAGTTCACCTGACGATTTGGTGAATAAGATTTCCAATACTGTCCTTTACCCTGGAGAACAAGTCCTTTTACCCAAGCTTGTGGCGCCAGGTGATTTTTCTCATGGCATCGCCTACAACCTGGAACCAGGCAAGAGGGCCTTAGCTGTGGCAGTAGATCAGGTTGTTGGGGTGGGCGGTTTCCTGTCTCCCGGAAACAGGGTGGATGTTGCCGTCCTATTGGAGAACGTAAGCGGCGATCAGGTTGCTTTTTTGGCAGCGCAGAACCTCAGGGTGCTTTCTGTAGGCCCGATGCTCCATCGGCCGAATTCCCAGGAGCCTGCCAAAGATTTTCATAACGTGACTCTGGAGGTTACACCCGAAGAGGCTTTAAAGATGCTGATGGCTGTTGAAAAAGGCCGGATCCGCCTGTTATTGCGCCCGGCTGTTAAAGAGACGCTTCCAAACCCGCCTCAACTGCGCTACAGTGCCTTCTCCTCTTAAGTATTTAACAGCAAGGTGGTGGTTTTGTGGCAAAGATTCAGGTTCTGATTGTTGATGACGTAGCCCAGACCAGAAAAGAAATCTGCCGGCTGCTCCAATTTGAGAATGACATGACAGTCGTTGGAGAAGCAGGCAATGGGCAGGAGGCTGTTGCCCTCGCCCAAGAGCTGCAGCCTGATGTTATTTTAATGGATGTCAACATGCCGATGATGGATGGGATTACCGCCACCCAACGCATATCACTGGAGGTCCCCAAAGCAGCAACAATAATTATCTCCATTCAGGGTGAGCACGAATACCTAAAAAAAGCCATGTTGGCCGGGGCGAGGGAGTACCTGGTAAAACCTCTGGCATCAGAGGAACTGGCTTTTGCTATCAGGCGGGTCTACGAGTTGGCCAAGAGCCGGAATCTTTCGCAACGTGATGCGCCTGCTGGCAAAAACAAACGGGAAGGACGATTGATCATGGTCTTTAGCCCTAAGGGAGGGGTCGGGAAGACCACGATTGCGACAAATGCGGCCATTGCCTTGGCTCAACAAAGGCAAGGAAAAACTGCCCTGGTAGATCTGGATTTGCAGTTTGGTGATGTTGCATTGATGCTAAACCTGGACACCAGGCGAAATATCTGTGAATTGTCCAGGGAAGAAGATGATCTGGACGCAGAAGTTGTGAACAGCTATTTGATCCCTCATTTCTCTGGTGTCCGGGTCCTGATTGCTCCGCCAATACCTCAGGAGGCGGAATTAGTTAAACCGGCCCAGATTTCCAGTATCTTATCAGCCGCGCAACAACAAATGGACTTTATTGTAATTGACACCGCACCAGGGCTATCGGATTTGAATCTTGACCTTTGGGAAATGTGCCATGAGTTGCTCCTGGTGGTAACCCCTGACCTGGCTACTCTAAAAAGCGCCAAATCCTGTTTAGATGTGATGGCCGGCCTGAACTTAAACCATAAAACTTCGATCATCCTAAACAGGCATAATTTAAAGATGGGAATTAAACCAGAAGACATCGAAAAAATTTTAGGCACCAGGATATGGCGGCAAGTTCCCAACGATGAGGATGTAGTCACACAGGCAGTTAACAAGGGGCTTCCTTTTATATTAGGCCAGAGTAGAGCGCCAATCAGCCACAGCATTACTGACCTGGCAGAAGGGCTGATTGGTGAGGAAGGCCTGGCCCGCACAGTCGGCAGGAAAAAAAGCCTGGCGGCCAGGATTTTTAACCTTTAAGGGGTGACAGGGTATGTCGCTGTTAAAACGGCTTGAATCCGAGCAAAAAACCTCAACAGTCCCTTCATTGGCCAAAGAAACGGGGATCCGTGTGCAAAGAAAAGAAGAGTATCTTCTCTTGAAAACCAAGATTCATCATCGTCTAGTGCAAGAGATGGGACAGGCTGACCACAGCACTGCAGTTGATCTGGAAAAATTGAGGACTAAAGTGGATGAAATAGTGCAGGGTTTTTTCGCCTCTTCAGCTCATTTATTCCCAAAAGGAGACCAGCAAAAATTAGTTTCTGAGGTGTTGGCTGAAGCTGTCGGCTATGGGCCAATACAACCCTTGATCGAGGATCCCAGCGTTTCAGAGATCATGGTCAATGGTCCAAAAAAAGTATATGTGGAGCGCAGCGGCAAACTGGAGCTTACTGAGGTTTTTTTTCGGGATGATTCTCATGTGGAGCATATCATTGAAAAAATTGTTGCACCACTTGGGCGGCGAATAGACGAGAGCATGCCAATGGTTGATGCACGTCTGCCAGATGGATCGAGGGTTAATGCTGTGATTGCGCCACTGGCACTGGATGGACCAGCCCTGACTATCCGCAAATTTTCCAAGGATCCCTTAACTGTCGATAACCTGATTCAATACGGTTCTTTGAACCGGGAAATGGCACGTTTTCTGGAGGCTTGTGTCAATGCTTCTTTAAATATTATTGTTTCCGGCGGCACTGGCTCAGGAAAAACCACCATGTTAAATATTCTATCCTCGTTTATCCCGGAAGCTGAGCGAATAGTTACCATCGAGGATGCAGCCGAACTGCAGCTTCGGCAGGAACATGTTGTCCGCCTGGAAACCCGCCCGCCCAATATAGAAGGAAGAGGTGCCATTAGCATCAGGGATTTGGTGCGAAACTCGCTCAGAATGAGACCTGACAGGATTGTGGTCGGTGAGGTGAGAAGCGGAGAGGCCTTGGACATGCTTCAGGCGATGAATACCGGCCATGATGGCTCATTGACAACCGGACACGCCAACGGGCCCAGGGATATGTTGGCCAGGTTAGAAACCATGGTGTTAATGTCCGGGATGGACCTGCCTGTGCGAGCAATCAGAGAACAAATAGCTTCAGCTGTGGATTTGATTGCTCACCAGGCAAGGCTTAAGGACGGAAGCAGAAAGGTTACTCATATAACTGAAGTTCAAGGAATGGAAGGAGAAGTAATTGTTTTACAGGATATTTTTTTATTCAAACAGACAGGACTCGATCAGAACGGACGGGTGCAGGGTAATTTTCTCTGCACAGGGCTTCGTCCTAAATTTATGAGCAAGATGGAAGATGCCGGGATTCAACTGCCACACAGCCTGTTTTTATCGTCAATGTTGTAACCATAAGAAGGGGGCAGCATATGAAAGATATTATTTTCCCAGCTATTTTGGCAGGGGTTGCTCTTTTTATTTTTGTCTTGGAAATCAGCTCCGTTAAAAAAGGCCAGATAGAACAAAGGATTGACGAGTTAAGTGAAGGCCAGAAAAATAAACAAAAACAGGAGGAAAAGGCAGTAAAATCACAGGATAAACCCCCTGAGAAGCTTGGTTTTTGGAAAAAACCGCTGCAAGCGCTGGACAAGGAGTTGTTAAAAGCAGATCTGCCAGTAAAGGCAGAAGAATTTCTGGCCTTAACTTTAGCGGCAGCTCTATTACCGGCCATATTGCTGATGGTTCTAACCGGCAAAGGAATTCTGGTGATCCTTTGGGTGCTTGTTATCACCTGTATTGCTTTTTTATTTTTGAAACAGGAACAAAGAAAGCGCAGTACGGCCTTTGACAGGCAGTTGGCAGATTCTTTGGGAACAATGGCAAATTCCCTTCGGGCCGGTTTTGGTTTTTTGCAGGCAATAGAAATGATAAGCCAGGAGAGCCGTCCGCCTCTGGCGACAGAGTTTCAGAAAACCCTGAAAGAAATAAGACTTGGTGTTACTACAGAAGACGCATTGCAACATCTATGCCAGCGAATTGCCAGTCAGGATTTGGAATTAATAATAACTGCTCTTTTAATTCAACGGCAGGTGGGAGGAAATCTTGCCGAGGTATTGGACCGGATATCGCATACTATCAAAGAAAGAAATAGAATACGCGGGGAGATTAAGACATTAACGGCACAAGGCAGGATTTCAGGTATGGTTATCGGCGCATTGCCTTTCGGATTAGGGTTGTTTTTAATGATTGTTAATCCCGAATATATCGGCGCATTATTTCAGCATCCAATGGGGCTTGCTCTTATTGGTGCGGGGTTTGCCGCTCAGGCTGTTGGGGTAGTAGTGATACGCAAAATTGTCAATATCCAATTATAACGAGGTGATCATGATGTTATTGACAATCGCAGCACTGGTCTTCGGAGTCGTGTTCTTAATTGGAAAAGAGTTTGCCGATGGTGCTGCCCGGCAAGATGAGGCTCTCAATGATAGAATTCTGATAGTTGCCGGTAATGCTGTGCCTAAGAACTTTCGCCAGCTGGAATTAAGCAAATCCTTTTTCGAACGGGTCTTCAAACCTTTAATCGCAAGATTTTCAGTGCTTTTCACAGGAAAGGTTTTTACGAGGTATCAGGAGCGCTTACAGGAGACTTTGCAGCAAGCGGGCAGTCCGGGACGTTTAAATCCCGGAGAAATGTTAACTATAAAATTCTTCTTATTGGCAGCCTTGCCATTTACGGTGTTCTTCTTTGTCACCACCGGCATGGGAGTGATTTTCAAAGTATTGATCATTATTATATCAGCGTTGATCGGATGGATACTGCCTGATATATATATAAACAACCTGAGGCAGAAAAGAATGGCCTTGATTCAAAAAGACTTGCCGGATACGCTGGATTTACTTACAGTAAGTGTTGAAGCCGGCCTGGGCTTTGATGCTGCTATGGCAAAAGTTGTGAATAGATTTGAAAATCCCTTAGCTAAAGAATTTGGTCGCGCACTGCAGGAAATAATGGTTGGACAGTCTAGGCGGGAAGCCCTGCGCCAGATAAACTCGCGCACAGGTGTAGAGGATTTGCAAATCTTTATTAATTCGGTGATCCAGGCTGACCAACTGGGAATCGGAATTGCTAATGTCTTAAGACAGCAGTCGGATGCCATTCGGACCAGAAGGCGGCAGAGGATAGAAGAGCAGGCCATGAAAGCTCCGGTAAAGATGCTGCTTCCCCTGGTTTTCTTTATTTTTCCATCTATTTTTATTGTTCTTTTAGGGCCGGCAGTTATTCAGATAATAGAGGGCCTAAGCAAATGAAATACCCTTGTTTTTACTCCCTCAAAAACATGAATAACCAAGCCTATTTAGCAAACAAGGCGCTCTTAGCAGATAATTTCAAGTCCAGATTATGCGGCCTGATTGGCAAAGCCTCTTTGCAGCCCGGTGAGGGGTTAATCCTGACACCATGCAGCAGTATTCACTCGTTTTTTATGCGCTTTAAATTGGATGTATTATTCTTGGACCAGGCCCAACGGGTTGTCTCCTTGATCAAGAACATGCCTCCAAACCGGATCGGACCTGTGATCAAGAACAGCAAATGGGTGGCAGAACTGCCGGAAGGGACAATTGCCTCTTCGGGAACTAAAATAGGGGACGAAATAGGAATTTTTATCGGAGGAGTGAGGAGAGTTGGATAACCAAAAAAACCTGCCGCTGGCAAAGTGGAAGCAGCGGATGAGCCTGCAAACTAAGATTGCCATTTCCTTTGTATTTATGAGCCTGTACTTGATGTTGCTAATGGTATTGATTTTTAATTATTTTGCTGAAAGCCTTATTCCACCCGAAATTTTAGCAACTCTTTTCCATCGGGTCGCACCCCTTTTTATAACAGCGGGAGTAATGGGGGTTATTATCAGTCAGCTTATTGTAATCAAGCTAGTTAAAAAGCCGGTTAAAGAGCTGATCGATGCTACAGAAAGAGTATCTTTTGGTGATTTTACAAAGCCAGCAACAATGTACCATAAGGATGAATTGGGATGGCTTACCAACTGCTTTAATAAAATGACCTCCCACCTGGGCTATCTGGTCATAACTGCTCAGGAGCATGCAAAACACATGCTTGGAAGAAGTGAGCAATACTATGACCAGGTTGTCTTAATGGAAAAGCGCTACATGCATATTAAGTCGCAGGTTGAAAACTTAAAGGGACTTGTCAGTAATCATCAGGACAGCATTTATTTCCAGCTGGTAGATTTAGAAAAACTTTTGGAAGAAGAAAACATCAGGTTAAATGATTTGAAGACCCAGTTGGGAAAACTGGTCAGGACGGCAAGCAACATGGAAATACACCTGGCGCAATTTAAGGCGTGAACTGACAAATTAAGATAAAATGAAACAGGGATGATGCCAATCCCTGTTTTTTTCCTGTGCTTGAGGAGGAATAATTTCCACTGCTAGCGAATTTAGGTTCAAATAACTCGCTATAAGGAGCTTTCCGTTCATGATTGACTGGGAACAGGAGATCCGGAAAAAAGGATATGCTCTAATTGCTGGTGTGGATGAAGCGGGCAGGGGACCCCTGGCGGGGCCAGTAGTAGCAGCCGCGGTGATTTTTAAGGCTGGCAATATTCCTGAGGGCATAAAGGACTCTAAGGAATTACGCCCCTGCCAAAGAAGCAGCTTATCTGAAGCAATCAAGGAAAAAGCCGCTGCCTGGTCTGTCGCAGCCGTTTCAGCGGACCAGGTCGACGCCCTGAATATCTTGCAGGCAACTATCAGGGCAATGACTGCAGCAATTAGTGCATTAAACATCGAGCCCCAATACATTATTACAGATGCAGTCCGGCTTCCTGGAATAATGATCCCACACCTGCCTTTGGTACAAGGGGACCGGCTTTGTGTATGCGTGGGAGCAGCGTCAATTCTAGCTAAAGTTAACCGTGATAATTTAATGGACCTGTGGTCAAGAGAATATCCTCAATATGGCTTTAACCAGCATAAAGGCTACCCAACGCCGGAACATCTTAAGGCTCTCCGGAAATACGGCCCGTGTCCTATTCACAGGAAAACATTTAAAGGTGTAAAAGAACTGCTGGGAGTTGCAGGCCAAATAAAATGACAAACTGCAGAATAGCTTTGGGAAAACTTGGCGAAGAGTATGCATTTGAGCAATTGAAAAAGATGGGATACCGCATCCTGTGCCAGAATTACCGCAGTCCGGCAGGAGAATTGGACATTATCGCTGAACAGGATGGCAGCCTTGTTTTTATTGAGGTGCGCACAAAGACTTCCCATCGTTTCGGAACCCCGGCAGAGTCCATCACAAGAAAAAAGCAGGAAAAATTAAGACAAATGGCCATGATTTACATTTCCAGTAACCGATTATTCGGGAAACCCTGCCGGTTTGATGTTGTTTGTGTGGAAGTCGACAGGGCCGGGAAATGTGAGAGGTTAGAAGTCATTAAACAGGCCTTCTAGAAAAAAAGGCGATTATATTGCCTTCTGCTCTTTTTCAGCAAGCGCCTGTCAGCTTTGCAACCACAATTACCCAGCCCTTAATGAAGGATTTGCTCCCAGGCAGATTAATCAAGCGAATTAATAACCAGACCGGTAATTAACTTGGGATAAAAATAAGTTGACTTTTGCGGCATTTTCTCCCCTGCCTGAGCAACAGTTGTAACTTCGGAGATTTTGGTAGGGTTAAGGAAAAAAGCGAGCTGTTGTTGTCCGTTCAGAACCTGGAGCTGTGCCTCTTGGGCGCTCCTGGTGTAAGTCAGGTTTGTTTCATTTGCTCTCTGTTTGCTTCCAATCCCCAAAATGTTTTCTAAAATAATGTTGTGGAGTATTGAGACATCCAGGCTGGCCCAATCTGCAGTAGCCCCGGAGTGGGCAAATTCGAGAGGTTTAATGCTTTGCCGTAATGCCAGCAAGTAGCCGGCATCCCCGCCTGCGAATAAACCAAAGGCCGTACGGCTTTTGCCTTTTTCTGCCAACTTATCAATTAAACCCTGGATACCCTCCGCCTCCATAAGAACCGGCTCAATTTCAAAGTAGGGGGCAATCTTTTCCAACAAGCTGTCCTGGCGGAAGTCGATCAGGTTTTTGAGCAGGCGATGGGTAGGGTAAATCACCAAGCCCGGATCTGTTAAGTTTACCAGCACCATCATTACATAATTAGCTCCTGGTTTGCAGTTTTGTCCAGATTCTTTCTTGAAATGAAGCGCGGTTTCATAACGGTGGTGGCCGTCGGCAATAAATACCTGCAGAGGTGCGAAAATCTCAGCCACACGGTTGATTGTTTCGGGATTGTCCACCGCCCAGAGCTTGTGGACTACGTTGAATTGGTCCTTAGCATTTGCCTCAGGCTGTTCCAGGTTTGCCTTGGCTGCTAATAATTCAACGATTTTTCCTTCCGGTTCATTGTAAAGTCCAAAAATCGGGCTAAAGTTTGCGTTACAGGCCCGCATCAATTCAAGGCGGTCCGCTTTATGTTTAGGCATGGTCTCTTCGTGGGGTAAAACTATTCCTTGGCTGTAATCCGTTAACTCTACCCGGGCGAAAAACCCGGTGCGGGTTATCAGCATTCCGTTATGATCAAACTCCTGTTGGTACAGGTAAAAAGCAGGTTTGGGGTCATTGAGCAACACTTCTTCTTGCAACCATTGAGAAAATGTTTTTGCTGCCCTGGTATAGCGATTATCTTTTTCAGTATCGCCTGAGAAGGTCTTGCCCAGCTCTAACCGGATTATGTTAAAAAGATGTTTTTGGTAAAAGTCCTCTTGTTCAAGCGGATTGATTATATCGTAGGGAGGGGTAACCACTTCATCTAGGTTGTTTACCTTTCTCTCGTTGTATCTAATCCCTTGGAAGGGTGTAATTTTTGCCATAGCATCACTTCCTTCACGTTATGTTAAAAACTTGGTTAAATTTTATTATAAGAGACAGCAAATAACAAGGGTTTTGATAGATGATCGCTGCAAGGGAAAGGGGTATGCTGGTGTTAGCTAAAGTTCGCAGCTGTGCCATGACTGGACTTGACGGTTATGAGGTGGAAGTTGAAGTTGATATCTCTAATGGCCTGCCAGCTTTCGATGTAGTAGGCTTGCCAGATCCTTCAGTGAAAGAGGCCAGGGAAAGAGTCCGTAGTGCCTTACGTAACAGCGGCTTTAAATTCCCCAATAGCAGAATTACGGTTAATTTGGCCCCAGCCGATATTCGCAAAGAAGGAACCTGGTATGATCTGCCCATCGCCCTTGGGGTGTTGGCTGCTTCAGAGCAGATCAACGCCATCTTTTTAGATGGTCTATTTGCTATCGGTGAACTGGCCCTGGATGGAAATATCCGGTCAGTCAACGGGGTGTTGCAGATGGCTGTTGCCGCCGGTAATTCCAGGTCCGGCGGGGTGGATTTGATGGTTCCAGCAATCAATGCCAAGGAAGCAGCTCTTGTTAAATCGACAAGAGTTATCGGTGCATCAACATTATTTGAGGCAGCAAGTCATATTTCCGGCTTGATAGACTTGCGACATCCCTCGGTTGATATGAAAGAGTTTATTTCTGGGGAAGAAAAATATGATACCGATGCCAGTGATATCATCGGCCATGAGACTGCCAAGCGGGCTCTTGAAATAGCAGCGGCGGGCGGGCATAATGTGCTTTTGGTGGGTCCTCCTGGCAGCGGCAAAACCATGCTGGCCCGCAACATCCCATCTATTTTGCCGCGACTTACCGAAAAAGAATGTCTGGAAGTTACGAAAACATTCAGCTTGTGTGGTCTATTGCCCCCCGGGGAACCATTAATCCGTCGTCGCCCCTTCCGGTCGCCCCACCATACGGCTTCCTCTGCCAGCATTATCGGCGGAGGGAAAAATCCAAGACCAGGGGAGGTTACCCTGGCAAACCATGGCGTGTTATTTTTAGATGAATTTCCTGAATACCAAAGAAATGTACTAGAGTCATTAAGACAACCATTAGAAGATAGAATAGTTACTATTTCCAGGGTTGCCGGAGTGCAAACCTTTCCGGCCAGCTTTATTCTAGTGGCTGCAATGAATCCGTGTTTTTGCGGCGAAAGAACAAACCCGAACAAGATCTGTTCCTGTACCCCCTGGCAGGCAGACCGCTACATGAAAAAGATCTCCGGACCCCTTTTAGACAGGATCGACATCCAACTCGATGTCCCCGTCTTGAAATATGAAGACCTGACCAATACCCAAAAGCGGGAAACCTCCGCCGAAGTAAGGGTCCGGGTAGAAAAGGCCAGACACGTCCAGCAACAGCGCTATGGCAAAGAATACACCTGCAACGCCGAAATAAGAGGCCGGGACCTGAAAAAATACTGTCAGCTAGACCAGGCAGGCACAAAACTACTAAAGAAAGCCTTTCAGACCATGGGCCTATCCCTCAGAGCCCACGACCGCATCCTGAGAGTAGCCCGCACCATCGCCGATCTGGCCGGCTTACCCCATATCCAGGAAGACCACCTGGCCGAGGCCATCCAGTACCGCAGCTTTGAAAACAAAGGTTAGCAAACTGCCCCTTTATTAAAAAAAGGCAATAGCCTGAGAGGCAAAATACTTGGATCATATTAATCACAGCCCTGGTCCGCAATGCCCACAAAATCGCCATGAAGGTGGGAGTCTTTGCGTGAAGTCGTGTCTTGAATTATATCAACAGATATGTTATACAGAGATTGCCAGCGTCTCTACGCTTTGGCATGTCTGTTTTCATTTGGAATAAATGCTCGTTTTTAATTGAAATGTTCGCTCGAATAGAGTTGGGATGAGCAAATCAACGGAATACGCATATGCGGAAAAAGGGAGGAGCAATGGCACGACTTGAGGAAATAACTGTCGGCAGCAATGTCATCGGCCTTGCAGGCAGCATGCCCGTTAATGTTGTCGCCGTAAAATGGTACGGCAATGCAGTCTTGGAGATCACATTTAAAGACAACAAGGGACATCTTGCCAGCCAGCTATTATATCGAGAAGACGAGAAACGTCTTACTGTTGCGGACGGAAGTTTGCCTTGGAGTTTTGACGCGGACGCCAATCTGCTCCGCTTAGCTTCCGAAGCCTACCGCATCCATCTTGCCCACATCTTTGACCCATACCTTGCGGTGCATACCTCAGCCATAGAACCGCTGCCGCATCAGATTTCGGCGGTATATCAGGAGATGCTGCCGCGCTTGCCGCTTCGCTACATCCTTGCGGACGACCCAGGTGCCGGCAAAACCATCATGACCGGCTTGCTCTTGAAAGAACTACTTATCCGCGGCGATCTGAAACGCTGCCTGATTGTAACCCCCGGCAATTTAGCGGAACAATGGCAGGATGAGCTATTCCGGAAGTTTAGTATCCGATTCGAGATTCTCACTAACGACCGCATTGAGTCGGCGGTTACGGGAAACGTTTTTACGGAAACCAATCTGTGTATCGTGCGGTTGGACAAGTTATCGCGCAACGAGGATATCCAGGGAAAACTGCGCGTCACGGACTGGGACCTGATTGTCTGCGATGAAGCGCACAAGATGTCAGCTACAGTCTGGGGCGGTGAAGTCAAATACACAAAACGTTTCCAGCTGGGAAGATTGTTGTCATCCGTCACCAGGCACTTTTTGCTTTTAACAGCAACGCCGCACAACGGCAAAGAAGAGGATTTCCAGCTGTTCATGTCGCTCATTGACCAGGACCGGTTTGAAGGCGTGGCGCGCAGCGGAAACCAAGCCGTGGATGTTTCGGACGTAATGCGGCGGCTCGTAAAAGAGGATTTGCTCAAGTTTAATGGCACCCCGCTTTTCCCTGAGCGCATTGCCTACACCGTAAATTATGATTTATCACCACTGGAAGCAAAGCTGTATGGTGCGGTGACAGACTATGTGCAGGAAGAGTTCAATCGTGCCGATCAGCTAAACAATGACCGTAAAACCACAGTCGGATTTGCTCTCACTATTTTGCAGCGCCGGCTGGCCTCATCCCCCGAGGCGATCTACCAGTCGCTTAAACGGCGGCGCGAAAGGCTGGAAAATCGCCTTGCTGAGGAACGTCTAGGCAAACGCGCAACGGAGTATGCCTTTGCTGCCGATGACGATTTTGACGATGACGACCTGCCAGCCAACGAACTGGAAGAGGCGGAAGAAAAAGTTGCAGACCAGGCCTCTGCCGCCTCGACCATATCCGAGTTGGAAGCTGAAATTCAGATCCTGAAAAGATTAGAACGCATGGCCAATGACGTGCGGATAAGCGGAGAAGACCGCAAATGGGACGAACTCTCCCGGCTTTTACAGGATGATCACAACATGTTCGGTTCAGAAGGCCTGCGGGAAAAGCTGATTATTTTCACCGAACACCGTGACACCCTCCGTTATCTCTCCGATAAAATCTGCTCACTGCTAGGGAATGATGAAGCTGTCGTCACCATCCACGGCGGGCTTCTCCGCGATGCGCGCCGGAAAATTGAGGAGTTATTCAAGCAGGACAAGCATGTACGTATACTCGTCGCTACCGATGCGGCAGGCGAAGGGATTAACCTTCAGCGGGCGCATTTGATGGTTAACTATGATTTGCCTTGGAACCCCAATCGCCTTGAACAGCGTTTCGGGCGCATCCACCGCATCGGGCAAACCGAAGTTTGTCACTTATGGAATCTCGTGGCGAGGGAAACGCGCGAAGGCATGGTTTTTCAGCGGCTTTTTGAGAAGCTGGAGCAGGAGCGGGAGTCCCTGAGAGGGAAAGTTTTTGATATCCTCGGAAAAGTGACCTTCGATAACCGGCCGTTGCGCGACCTGCTTATTGAGGCCGTGCGCTATGGCAACGACCCGAAAGTCCGGGCGCGGCTGTACGAGGTGGTGGATCACTCCCTCGACCGGGCCGCGATCCAAAAGATGCTTGAAGAACATGCCCTGACCAATGACACCATGGACGTGCATCAAATTATGGCGATCCGGGAAGATATGGAGCGGATGGAAACGCATAAGCTCCAGCCGCACTTCATTGAAACCTTTTTTATGGAGGCGTTTGCGAGCCTCGGCGGGAAAATACGCCCCAGAGAAAAAGGCCGCTATGAGATCACCTCGGTGCCGTTTGCCATTCGTAACCGCGATATGCAAATCGGCTTCGGGGAACCGGTGCTTTCCCGTTATGAACGGGTCTGCTTCGATAAGTCATACTGCCATGTGCAGGGAATGGTTCCGGCAACACTGATTGCTCCGGGGCATCCGCTTCTTATGGCTGCTATCGACCTTGTGCGCGAGCGCAATGCCGACGTGCTGAAGCGTGGAGCCGTCTTTGTAGATGAAAGCGATAACGGTATCGAAGCGCGCCTATTGTTCTATGTGGAAGACTCTGTGCAGGACGGCATAATCATGCCAGCTGGCGGCAAACGCGTTATTTCTAAACACCTGCACTTTGTGGAGATCAAAGAGAGTGGGGAGGCTGTGAGTGCCGGATACGCGCCGTATCTGGATTATCGAGCCGCGAATGACGAGGAGCAGAGCGCTATTCGCGCGTTTTTAAACACACAGCAATGGCTGCAAGTGAATGTTGAGGACATTGCGGTGGGATATGCCGTCTCACAAGTGATACCCGCCCATGTCTCCGATGTCAGGGCACGCAAAACGAAACTGATTGATAAGACAATCAAAGCAGTCAGGGAGCGCCTGACCGCCGAGATACAGTATTGGGATTTCCGGTCCGCTGAGCTCAAGCGGAGAGAAGCGGCCGGAAGAACGAACGCCAGACTCAATTCGCAGCTGGCCGCCCGCCGTGCCGAGGAACTCGAATCCCGCATGCAAAAGCGGCTCGCGGAACTGGAAACAGAGAAACTTATTTCCGCCCTGCCGCCAATCGTGGCCGGAGGCGCGATTATCATCCCGCAGGGGTTGCTGAATAAACTGACCGGCAAAGCATCGGATACCTATGCCGCCGATACTGAAATGCGGCGCCAAATCGAACTCGCCGCCATGAAGGCCGTGATGGAAATTGAAAAGTCCCTTGGATTTATCCCGCGCGATGTCAGTGCGGCAAAATGCGGCTATGACGTGGAGTCGCTTATCCCGCTTGAATTGCGCGGTGACGCCGCTCCCCTGCGTTTCATTGAAGTTAAAGGCAGGGCCAAAGGCGCAGACACCGTGACCATAACAAAAAACGAAATTCTGACCGCCTTTAATAAGCCGGATGAATATATCCTGGCCATTGTCGAGGTAGACGGCATACAGACGCAGACCGTTTACTTGAAGCGGCCATTCCGGGAGCGCCCGGATTTTGCCGCCACCAGCGTGAATTATGACATAACAGAACTGATTGACTCTGCGGAAATCATTCTTAAGCGAGGTTAAATACATGGCATACAAGAAAAAACTGATCGAAGTCGCGCTTCCCCTGGAAGCCATCAACGCGGAGTCATCACGCGAGAAATCCATCCGCCACGGTCATCCCTCCACGCTGCACCTGTGGTGGGCAAGGCGGCCGCTGGCGGCGGCTCGTGCCGTCATCTTTTCCTCACTGGTGGATGACCCTTCCTCCCACCCCGAAAAGTTCCCGACTGAAAAAGAACAGGAAGCCGAACGCAAGCGCCTGTTTGCCTTGATAGAAAAACTGGTGAAGTGGGAGAACTCCAACAACGAGGAAATCCTGAATCAGGCGAAAGCCGAGATCATGAAGTCGACAGACGGCAACCCGCCCGCTTTGCTTGACCCTTTTGCCGGCGGCGGCTCCATACCCCTGGAGGCGCAGCGGTTGGGACTGGAAGCCCATGCCAGTGACTTGAACCCTGTAGCCGTAATGATCAACAAGGCCATGATTGAAATTCCGCCGAAATTTGCCGGACAGCCTCCCGTGAACCCCGTCTCCCGGGTAAGCAGGATTAAAGGCAGCTGGAGAGGAGCAGAGGGGCTTGCCGAGGACGTGCGCTATTACGGGGAATGGATGAAGCAGGAAGCCTTCAAACGCATAGGGCACCTGTACCCCAAAGTGAAGGTGCCAAAGGAGCAAGGCGGCGGTGAGGCGACAGTTATTGCCTGGATTTGGACACGGACGGTGAAATGCCCGAATCCTGCCTGTGGATGTGAGATGCCGCTTGCCAGCAGCTTTGTGCTGTCCAAGAAGAAAGGAAGGGAAGCCTATATTCAGCCTGTAATTGAAGGGAATAAGATATGTTATGTGGTGGAGTACGGTAAAAACGCACCGGTGCCAGCGAAAACGGCAAGAGGTGCTAAGTTTAAGTGTATTTGTTGTGGAGAAGCGACAACGCCTGAGTATATCAAAGATGAAGCTATGGCAGGGCATATGGGTGCAGTGCTTATGGGTATTGTTGCTGAGGGCAGGAACGGACGATTGTATCTATCTCCAAATGATGAACATGTCAAAGTGGCGCAAGTTGACAAACCGAGCGATTATCCAACTGGAGAACTGTCCGATGATCGTCGTGCTATTTGGTGTCCCATATACGGCTTAGAAACATTCGATAAGCTATTCACAAATCGCCAACTTACAATGTTAACTGCATTCAGCAATCTTGTTACCAAAGTGCTGGAGCAAATAGATAGTGATGGCGGCTCGAAAGAATATGCACAAGCAATAGGCTTGTATTTGGCTTTTACTGTGGATAAGCTGACGGATTATCATTCGTCTATTTGCGTTTGGCATACATCGCGTGACCTCATTGCAAACGCTCTGCGTAGACAGGGAATTCAGATGACTTGGGATTATGCTGAAGCAAATCCCTTTTGCAATTCATCAGGTTGCTTTGAAAATATGCTCGAATGGATTGTTAAATGTATCATCAATTTGCCGCATGGCATAAATGGAATATCTTTACAATCTGATGCACAATCTGATAATGGCTTTCGCGACATCATGGTTTCTACTGACCCGCCGTATTATGATAATATCGGCTACGCGGATTTGTCTGATTATTTCTATATTTGGCTACGACATTCATTAAATGGAATATATCCAGATATTTTTAGAACTATGCTTGTGCCAAAATCCGAGGAGCTTGTTGCAATACCTTATCGCTTCGGCGGAGATTTTGAAAAGGCGAAGGCTTTCTTTGAGGATGGTATGCTGAAAACCTTTCAGCAAATTAACATCTATGCCCGCGAAGATATACCTGTAACGGTTTATTATGCCTTCAAACAAAGTGATTCGGACGATAATGACACTATCGCTTCCACGGGTTGGGAAACTATGTTATCAGCCTTAATTCAAGCGGGCTTTACAGTTCAAGGCACTTGGCCAATGCGGACAGAATTGACAACAGCATTGAAAGGCAATATCAACGCCCTCGCCTCCTCCATCGTCCTAGTCTGCCGCAAGCGTCCCGCCGACGCTCCTATCTGCACCCGCCGCGACTTCATCAACGCCTTAAAGCGTGAACTGAAGCCTGCCCTCGCTCAACTGCAGGCGTCGAACATCGCGCCGGTGGACTTGGCGCAGTCGGCCATCGGGCCGGGTATGGGTGTATACTCCCGCTTCTCTAAGGTGCTGGAGGCCGACGGAACACCCATGAGCGTGCGCAGTGCATTGCAGATTATCAACCAGGAACTGGACCTTTATTTTACCGAGCAGGAAGGCGAACTAGACCGCGACAGCCGTTTCTGCGTAGCCCTTTATTCCCAGTATGCCTTCAACGATATCAAGTTTGGCGAGGCGGACGTGCTCGCCCGCGCTAAAAACACGTCGGTAGAAAAACTCGCCGGGCGCGGAGTGCTTTATGCCCAGAAAGGCGTTGTGCATCTTCTGACACGCGAAGAGATCCCGGCGAAGATAGACCATGCGGAATCCATTATCTGGCTGTTGACACAGCAGCTTACCCATGCGCTCATAACCGGCGGCGTGGCAGCTTGCGCCAAGATAATCAAGGACATATTTGGCTCAGGCGCGGAACAGGCCAAGGCCTTGGCTTACCGGCTGTTCACCATCGCGGAGCATAAAGGCTGGGCCCAGGAAGCATACGCCTATAACTCGCTGGTCATCGCCTGGCCGGAGATACAGTCCAGGGTGGCAGAGCTGCAGGCACAGTTAAGCAACGCCAAGCAAACAACGATCTTTGATACTACCGACAAACGATAGGAGGAGGATCGCCATGAAAAGCAATCACACGCTGATCGCGCAGAGTTTCCGCATCCTGCTAGGGGCGTTCGCGCCGTATGTTGCCCGGGAGCTCGGAAACGAGTATGGCAAAGACTGGTGGGACATCGCTGTCATCGGCAAGCTCTACGAGGAGCAAAAACGTGACCTGCCATTTTTTGGCGATTGGGGCAAACTGGTGGATTCGCTTGACATTGGGCGCTGCCTCCTCTTATTTGATCTGCACTGGAACACCGTATTCCGCAAAAAACTGTCCATCGACCATCGCACCTGGGCCAAGGAGCTGGTGGGCGTCCGCAATAAATTGGCTCATATGGGCGGCGCAGATTTTTCCGATGACGATACCTGGCGTGCACTGGATACGATGTCACGCCTTTGTGAACAGCTTGACCCCGAAAGCGCGGAGGCAATCCGCGAGCTGCTCCGCGCTTCAAGATACGGTTCCGCAGACGGTTCAACCTCAGTGCTGGAAACGTCCTTTGTGTCCGCAAAGCCGAAAAACGGTAAAAACATCGGCATCCTGAACCAGACGCCGGTCAGTGGGCTTCTTAGCTGGCGGGATGTTATTGAGCCCCACCCCGATGTGGCACAGGGCAGATACAAAAACGCGGAGTTCGCTGCCGACCTGGCCCAGGTCGCCAGAGGCGAAGGCGCCTATGAATACCGCGACCCCGTGGAATTTTTCGCCAGGACGTATGTGACCGAGGGCATGTCCGGCTTGCTAGTACAGGCGTTAAAGCGTGTCAGCGGTAAAGACGGCGAACCGGTTATTCAATTGAAAACAGCCTTCGGCGGCGGCAAAACCCACAGCATGCTGGCGCTTTACCACATGCTGCGCGGAAAGATATCAATAGATAAGTTGCCTAACGTAAAGCCGGTGCTGGCTGCTGCCGGCATCTCGGCTCTGCCGAAAGCAAATGTTGCTGTCCTTGTGGGCACGGCTCTCGATCCGTCCAAGAGCAAAAGACCACAGAATATGCCTGGCATTACCATTAACACACTTTGGGGCGAGATGGCGGCACAGCTGGCCGAAGCGGCAGGAAAGCCAAAGCTCTACGACTATGTGAAGGAAGCGGACAAAAAGGGCGTTTCGCCTGGTTCCGAGGCGCTTAAAAATCTTTTTAATGCTTGCGCGCCTTGTCTGATCCTGATGGATGAGTTGGTTGCTTACGCCAAAAAGATATACGGCGCAAGCGGCCTCCCCGCGGGCACCTTTGATAACTTTATCTCCTTTATTCAAGAAGTGACAGAAGCGGCGCGGGCAAGCAAAAACAGCCTTGTGGTCGCATCAATCCCCGAATCCGACATTGAGATTGGCGGCGAGGCCGGGAAAATCGCGCTCGAAACCATAGAGCACACCTTCGGACGCATGGAGTCTATCTGGAAACCGGTGGCCGCTAACGAGGGTTTTGAAGTTGTGCGCCGTCGTCTGTTCCTGGACTGCAAGAACCCCGAGGCCAGGGATGCGGTCTGCAGGAAGTTCAGTCAGATGTATGCCGAGAACAGCAGCGATTTCCCGCTGGAAACAAGAGAGCTAGAGTATAAAGAAAGGATGGTCTCCAGCTATCCTATTCACCCCGAAGTGTTTGACCGGCTCTATGAGGATTGGGCGACACTGGAGCGTTTCCAGCGGACGCGTGGCGTTCTTCGTCTGATGGCGGCTGTTATCCATGAACTCTGGATGGGAAACGACGCCGCTCTGATGATCATGCCCGGCTCCATTCCTTTGGATGTATCCAATGTGCGGGATGAGCTGACAAGGCACTTGTCCGATGGGTGGAACGCGCTTGTTGACCGCGAAGTGGACGGCAAGAATTCTATCCCTTATCAAAAAGACCAGTCAAACCAGCGTTACGGGCGGAGTTTGGCCGCCCGCCGCGTGGCGAGAACCGTAATGCTCGGGAGTGCTCCTACCGTCCGCGACCAAAGGGTGCGCGGCATCGAGGCCTCGCGTATCCGCCTCGGTGTGGTGCAACCAGGCGAGACAATCGCGAATTTCAACGATGCGCTTAATACTCTTCAATCGTCCCTGGCCTACCTTTACACGAATCCTTCCGGCGACCGTTTCTGGTATGACACACGGCCGACACTGCGGAAAACGGTAGAAGACCGTGCGACCCAGGTAGCGGCATCCGATGTCGAATATGATATTGAAAAGAGACTGCGTGGATTGCGCAAGGAACAGCCCTTTGCCGGCGTCCATATCTGCCCCAACTCATCGCTTGACATCCCAGACGAGCAGACTGCACGACTGGTTATTCTGCGCCCTGCCGATGTGTATAAGGCCTCCCGGCAACAGAACGTCGCCATGCTGGCTGTAGAAGATATTTTAAACAACAGGGGCAATATGCCGCGTATTTACCGGAACATGCTGGCTTTCATTGTTCCTGACCAGGATTTAATGGCATCGCTCAAGCAAGAAGTTAAGCTTTATCTAGCGTGGCATTCCATTAAGGAAGATAGTGTGGACTTAAACCTTGACGCGGCACAGAACAGGGAAACCGAAAACAACCTGCGCCGCAGCAATGAAACGGTCGAATCGCGGATAAAAGAAGCATATTGCTGGCTTCTTATTCCATACATCGACCGCAGTGCGGATATGAAAACCATCGTGTGGGACAGCATCAGAATCAGCGGCGGAACCGATTCCATTATTTCCAAAGCTGCCAAGAAGATGATCCAGAACGAGGCGTTGATTACCCAGTGGGCCCCGGCGCTGCTGTTGATGGAGTTAAATAATTTGCTGTGGAAGGATACAGACCACATTGAAATAAAGAAGCTGTGGGAATATTTGTGCACATACTGCTATCTCCCCCGCCTGGCAAACGAAGCCGTTTTGGAGAACACCATTCGGGCAGGGCTCAATTCCCCGGAGTATTTTGCCTATGCCGCAGGGTTTGACGGCAGCCGGTATATCGACTTGAAATTCAACCAGCATGTAGGCATCATTGACCGCTCTGGCTATCTTGTAAAAATAAGTGCAGCGCAAAAGCAACTTGCGCAAACCAAACCCCCGTCGCAGCCGGGCATACCGCCACAGCCTGGTTCAAAAGAATTTCCATTCGAAACGGGTGCCGCTGGCGGGGGAGTGATTTATCCTGTCCAACCTGGCGTTGGCGATACAAGCGGAGTTAAAGACCCGGCCGACTTGCCGGAACCGCCTAAGAATACGCATTTTTATATGTCAGCACAGCTCGATAACACCAGAATCAACCGCGACGTGCAGCGGCTTGTGGAAGAAGTCATCAGCCACCTTTCATCAGTAGACGGAGCGGCATTGGAAGTTGTGCTGGAACTCAATGTCAAGGCTCCATCCGGCCTGCCACAAAATATTGTCAGAACAGTATCAGAAAACTGCCGCACACTGAAAGTTAAAACGTTTGGGTTTGACGAGTAGCGCAAATAATAAGATGCCTGTATTGCAGATATAGTGCTCTTAAGAATTAGAAAGATTGACGGTATACGTTTTGCATATCTCCTGGTTAGGGTGATTTTAAATGTCCAAAACTAATTTAGTTCGTGCAAGCCGGGATGGAGATCAGTTCCACTATTTTTGGGCGGCCCGCCGCTGCCTGCTTCTTATTTCGCCCACTACCAGATTGAAAGCAATTACTATTGAGTGTCCGTCTTTATATGAAATAGAGGCAGAAGAGCATGTTACGATTGGTGAAGAACTGATTGACGTCGGTGAGTACTACGGAAGCGAAAGTCTTGCAGAGGCAACACTTGTCCGCTACATTCAGGTGAAGCATTCAACAGTTAGAACTGATGAGGCTTGGACGCCAAGTGAGCTAAAAAAGACACTTGAGGGATTTGCCGCACGGTATATGGCAATTCAACAGCGCCTTGGGACAGTCAACTTGGACGGAAAGTTAGAGTTCGGGTTTGTTACAAACAGACCGATTAATACCAACTTTCTAGAAGCTATTCATGACGCTGCTGAAGGTATTCCAGCACGTCACGTCGTTGAACTTAAGAAGATAGAGCAATTCACGAGTTTAAGTGGAACAGCTCTCGCAAGCTTCTGTAAGCTGCTTCGCCTCGAAGAGAATCAGGAAGGGCTGTGGGATCAACAAAACTTACTGACCCAAGACCTTAGCTGCTACTTGGTCGATGCAGACGTTGATGCTCCCGTTCAATTGAAGGAGTTGGTGACCAAGAAGGCACTTTCCGCATGCGCCAATAATCCAGCTATCACTAGAATGGATGTACTTCGGGCGCTCAAAACCGATGAGAGTCGCCTATTTCCTGCGCCGTGCCTCATTGGAGATCTTGAAAACGTGGTGCCGCGTGAGCAGGAACCAGAGCTTTTTCAAGTGATCCTGCAAGCGAGTGGTATTCCTATCATCGTTCACGCTGCAGGCGGGGTGGGAAAGTCGGTTTTTGCAACGCGTATCAAGTCGCGGCTACCTGCTGGCTCATCAAGCGTTATCTATGACTGCTTTGGCAATGGTCAGTACCGTTGCGCAAGCGGTTATCGGCATCGTCATAAGGATGCTCTAGTTCAGATTGCAAATGAACTGGCCGCCAAGGGGCTGTGCCATCCGCTCATCCCCAGTCCTCATGCTGAACCGTCGGACTACGTGAGAGTCTTCATTTATCGCCTAAGACAAAGCATCTCCTCGCTTAGATCAAAGAACCCGCAAGCACTCCTCTGCATTATTATTGATGCCGCCGACAATGCACAAATGGCAGCAGAGGAAATTGACGAAGCACGCTCTTTCGTGCGTGACTTGATCCGAGAGCAACTACCAGAAGGCGTGCGCTTAATCGCATTGTGCAGAACACATCGGCAGGGATATCTTGATCCTCCGCCCGATGCCTTACTGCTTGAACTTAAACCTTTCAGTCGAGCCGAAAGTGCTACATATTTGCGGCAGGTATTCGCCGACGCCACCGAACAAGACGTAGACGAATTCCATAGCTTAAGTTCTCAAAATCCTCGCGTTCAAGCACTGGCTTTATCGCAAGAGGCTTCGTTAAGTGACATTCTTCGTAGCCTTGGCCCCAATCCTACCACTGTTGAAGATACGATTGGAAACCTACTCGATAAATCTATCGCGAAACTACGTGACGCGGTAGGGGCTGTCGAGAAGACGCAGATAGATAGAATTTGCGCTGGATTGGCCGCTCTTCGGCCTTTGATTCCTTTGTCTGTTCTAGCGTCTATATCGGGTGTTGATGAGGCTTCGATCAAGAGTTTAGCATATGATCTCCGCCGTCCCCTCCTTGTGACGGGCAACATGATTCAATTCTTCGATGAGCCCGCTGAGACTTGGTTCAGAGATAGGTTCAAGCCAACTGCAGGCGACCTGGCGGCTTTCGTGGCAAGTCTGAAGCCGCTTGCGGCAACCAGCGCCTATGTAGCGTCCGCTTTACCACAACTCATGCTGGAGGCAGGGTATATCGAGGAGCTTGTAGCGCTCGCTTTATCTTCTGAGGCACTACCGAGCACTAATCCTGTTGAGAAACGTGACATTGAATTGCAACGCCTTCAATTCGCCCTCAAGGCAAGCTTGCGCGCGAAGCGCTACACCGACGCAGCAAAACTGGCATTGAAGGCTGGTGGCGAAAGCGCGGGTGATGAACGGCAGCGTAAGCTTCTACAAGCGAATACTGATTTGGCTGCGGTCTTCTTGGAAGTTGACCGTATTAAAGAACTCGTCTCGCGAAGGACATTTGGCTCGGGCTGGGTTGGATCCCACCACGCTTATGAAGCCGCATTTCTTTCGGAACGGAGCGAGCTGTTAGGTGACGCAAGCTCCAGACTCCGGATGGCTCGTGAATGGCTGCGAAATTGGAGTCAGCTTTCTCATGAGGAGCGGCAAAGGGAGACAGTTTCGGATAACGATATCCTTGAGATGGTAACCGCCTCTTTCAACATCCACGGTGCTGACAGCTGTGCAAACGACCTGCGTGGTTGGCGCCCTCGTGAGGTTTCGTTTCGCGTCGGACGACTCCTCGCAAAACGGTTTATTGATCATGGTCGCTATCAAGACCTTAATGAGCTTGCATTATTTGCCGGTAATGACCTGTGTCTCATACTTGGGATTACGTTGGAATTACGGGATATTCATAAATTACCGCCAAAGAGCGTTGTGGAACGTGCGTTTCGCTTGGCTTTAGATCCACGTATCAAGCTCAAAGTTGGTAGTCGCTGGGACAGTGAGGGAACCACTATCCGGGCAGTCACCGCACTAGTGGAAGCTGCATATAAGCTGTCGGTTGGTACAGTCGATGCGCTGATCTCGCTCCTGACACGCTACTTGCCTGCGTCGCCTCCGCGAGGTCTTTCGTCTCGCTATAGCAGGGAGCGATTTCCTCTACTACGTGCATATGCCCTGCGGGCAGCACTTAACAATCAATCACTCGATTTGATTGATTTGGCATATGATGAATTGCGTAAAGACATGGAAGCCCAAAGGAACTACTCTGAATCTCAGAATGCGCGTGAATTTAAGGAAAACATTGGTTCTCTTCTCCCGTGGCACCGTTTGTGGGCAGCGGCCTTCATTGGTCGAACGTCGCCTACGGACCTTGCGGAAGCCATCGCCGAAACTAAGGCCGCGACTACAAAAGCCGCAGGAATTAGCTACCGGGAAAAGTCTGATACATCCGATGAAATTGCTCTGGTCTGGTTTGATACATTGCTGTCTACTGAAGGTGTTGATGCAGCATTTGTCGATGTGTTCGATCAATGGATCACCAGTCTCAAGTGGCCATTGTTTACTACGACACTCACACATTTCGCGCGACTGGCAGCCCGATTACCTTTATTTGAGTCGCACGCACTAAACTATGCTGGTATGGCCTATGGTCTAATCCAAAATGCGCGTGAAGACGCAGAATCCAAGTCAGATAGTTATGTCAAGCTGGCGAGGGCGGGTGAGCGTAAAACTTTCCCCACCTGGTAAAATCTTCAGCTTTATAAGATAATCTTCCTCAAGATTATAGATGGAGGGAGATTTTTTATATGAACAAAACCGAGCTGCAAAAGTTATGGGAGACCCGG